>Ga0184632_10000405_pt1 | contig 16708 bp, 14 predicted proteins | sample PLM31_50_b1_FD_133153 | JGI IMG/M metagenome (GOLD analysis project Ga0184632, IMG submission 133153) | Groundwater sediment microbial communities from an aquifer in East River, Colorado, USA - PLM3-1_50_b1 | ecosystem: Environmental > Terrestrial > Soil > Riparian zone | place: USA: East... | reverse complement strand
CCGCCGGTGTGGTGGAGGCAGGTGAGCTGCTCCTGGCCCCCGCCCGAGCGTCCCTTGTCAACGAGCTGGCCGCTCGCGGGTCGCTGCCGGTGGCATCGGTGGAGCCGGCTCAGATGGGCAACACCGCCGGTGTTGTGGGCGCAGCGGATCTGGCGAGGCGGTAGGCGATGCCTCAGGCGGACGGGCCGGCGCTGCGGGTTCTCTCATATAACGTGCGCGGATTGCGCAACGACCTGACCGCGATGGTGTCACTCATCCGCTCGCTCGCCCCGGACGTCGTGGTGGCCCAGGAGGCTCCGCAGCGTTTTCGGTGGCGGACGCGGTGTGCCGATCTCGCCCACCGCATCGGGCTCGTCTACGCGGGTGGGGGCCTTCCATCTCTGGGCAACCTGCTTCTGGTGAGCCTGCGGGTAGTTGTGCACGAGACGTGGTACGTCCAGTTTCCGCTCACGCCCGGCCGCCACATGCGCGGTGCGGCGCTGTCTCGTTGCTCTGTCGCGGGCACGCCATTCGTCGTCGCCGGCTCGCATCTGGCCACCGACCCGACCGAGCGCCCGGCGCAGGCGGCCATCCTGGCCAAGGTGCTCTCCGGCCTGACCGAGCCGATCGTGCTGGCCGCCGACGTCAACGACACCGCCGGCAGTACGGCGTGGCGCACGCTCGCCGACGGACGCGTCGACGCCGCCGCTGCAGGCGGGCGCGAGCCAGCGCCGACCTGCCCGGTCCCGCTCCCGCGCGAACGCCTCGACGTGATCTTCGTGGATCCGCGCATCGAGGTACGCGACTGCCGGGTGGTGGACTCGCCGGAGGCGCGCCGGGCGAGCGACCACTTCCCGATCATGGCTGAGCTCCGGCTGCCACTCCCCGCCCCGCCCGCACTCTCGCCCGCCGATCAAGGGCACGTGGCCGTCGATTGAAGATCGAATGATGACCACAAGTCCTTGATCGGCGGAAAAGTCACTAGTATGCGCACCCGGGGGACGACGCGAGCTGGGGAGGAGATCGGGTGAGCTATGACAGCGTGAGGGGCGTCCCGACGGCGCCCGCGGATGCGGCCGCCAGCTGGCGCGGCGGCACTCCGGTCCACGACCGCGCCGAGAACGTATGCGTGATCGGCGCGGGAGCCAGCGGCCTGACTGCGATCAAGAACCTGCGCGAGTACGGGTTCGGGGTCGACTGCTACGAACGCGAGACGGGCGTAGGCGGGGCCTGGAACTGGCGCCACGACCGCAGCCCGGTTTACGCGAGCGCTCATCTCATCTCGTCGAAACCCTTCACGCAGTTCCCGGACTTTCCGATGCCGGATTCGTGGCCGGACTATCCCCACCACACTCAGGTGCTGGCCTACCTGGAGCGTTACGCCGACCACTTCGGGCTGCGCGAACACATCTGGTTCGGAACCGAGGTCACCAAGGTGGCGCCGGCCGAGGACGGCCGATGGGACGTGACGATCAGCGGCGCCAAGAGCGGCGGCTTGGACCGGACTCAGCGCTACGCCGCGGTGGTCGTCGCCAACGGGCACAACTGGTCGCCCAAATTCCCGGCGTATGAGGGCCTGGAGGACTTCAAAGGCGAGGTGATCCACGCCTCGGCGTACAAGGACGCCGCCCAGCTGCGCGGTCGTCGCGTCCTAGTCGTGGGAGCCGGAAACACGGGCTGCGATATCGCCGTCGAGGCGGCGCAGCAGGCCTCGAGGTGCTGGCACTCGAGCCGGCGAGGCTACTGGTACGCCCCGAAGTACGCCTACGGCCGCCCATCCGACCAGGTCAACGACACCGTGTTGTCGCTACGGGTACCGCTGCGTATGCGGCAGTGGCTCTTCCACCGGACGATGCGGCGTACCGTCGGCGACCTCACCAGATTCGGCTTGCCGAAGCCCGACCACAAGATCTACGAGACCCACCCCATCGCGAACAGCCAGCTGGTCTACTACCTCGGCCACGGCTCGATTACCCCGGTGCCGGATGTCGTGCGGTTCACTCGCGACGCCGTCGAGTTCGCCGACGGCCGAGTGGCTGAGCCCGACCTGGTCATTCTGGCCACCGGGTACCTGCCGCGATTCGAGTTCCTCGCGCCCGATCTGCTCAATGTCGATGCCGAAGGCCGGCCCCGCCTGTATCTGCACGCGTTCCCACCGGCGTACCCGACGCTCGCCGTCACCGGTCTCCTCCAGCCCGACTCCGGCATCTTCTCGCTGATGCACTGGCAGGCCGTCACCGTCGCCACCTGGCTTCGGCTGCGGGAGTCCGCGCCAGAACGGGCGGCGTCGTACTGGCGCCGCCACCACTCCGACGTCTCCGGGCGCTTCAACAAGGCGAAGGTCAAGCAGTCGACCCGCCACTGGTTCGAGGTGAGCCACGTCGACTACCTGCGGGCAGTTGAGAAGACCCTGCGTGAGATGGAGGCGGGTCAGTGAGTCGCACCCGGATTTTCCGCTGGCGCGAGTGGGCCTCACCGGTCCCGGCGGTGCAGCGCGAGGTACTCACGTCGCAGCCGGTCTCCAGTGGCTTCGGCGAGATCGACGGCGGCCGTCCGCCGTTGCTCTTCGTGCCCGGTTTCGGGCACGGGGCATGGGCCTTCACCGAGAAATGGCTCGAGCACGCCGCCGGGAGGGGCTTCGCGGCCTACGCGATGAGTCTGCGCGGCCATGGTGACAGCGGCGCGGCACGGCACGTGACGCTGCGCGCGTACGCACACGACGTGGTTCAGGTCGCCGCGCGGCTGCCCCGCCGCGCTGTCCTCATCGGACACGGCGTGGGTGGTCTCGCCGTGGCAAACGCCCTCGCTCGTTACCCCGCCCGCGCCGGCGTCCTCGTCTCGCCAGTCTTCGGCGGGTTCGCCACGTTCGCCACCGCCGTCTGGCGCAATCCGGCCGGAACCCTGCCCGCCGTCTTCGGTGCGCAGCTGAGGCTCCGCCGCGGCCAGCTCTTCGGCCGCGAGCTGGGCTCGTCCCAGGCGCGGGAGTACGCGGCGCGCGTTGCCGGCGTCTCGGCGCCGCTGGCGCAGTGGCAACTGCTGCTCCACAGAGCGCCGGAACAGCCGGTTGGCGACGCCCCGGTGCTGGTCGTCGGATCTCCGGACGACCGGATCGTGCCGCTGCGGGCTCTGGAGCGTGCCGCGCGCCGATACGGTGGGGCACCCCTCCTCTTCCCGGGCATGGGCCACGATCTCATGCTCGACGCCCGCTGGCAGGAGCCGATCGACGCGATCCTCGACTGGCTGGACAAGGCCGGCTGACCACGCCCAAGAGGGCCTACACCCGAGCCCCTTGATCCGGATCGGAGTCCTCGTCGTCCTCGTCACCGGGCCGGAGCCGCCACACCAGGGTCGCGAACCCCGCGATGATCGCGGTGAAGCCGGTGAGCATCGCGACGTTCTCGGACGTGGGCAGCAGGTCCGGGCTCAAAAAGAGGATCAGCCCGAAGACGATCCCGGCGACTGCGAGAGCTGTCGGCAGCGATGGGCGGGGCACCGGGGGAGCAGCGGGAGGGGTGTAGCCGTCCTCGTCGTCGGGCAGATCGGCGCCGAACGTGTCGAGGCCATCGAGCAGGGAGGATTCCGGGGACGCTCCGATCTCCGGCGTCGTCGGTTCAGTGCGCGCCGGCTGCCGGCCCGGCCCGATGCCCCACCGGAGCGGTCCGCTGTCTGAGATCTCCTCCGTGTCTGGCCAGGGTCGTCGCGGGGTGTCAACCTCGGCGTCAAACCCGGCCACTATCTTCGCCCAGGCATCGTCGACGCTATCCGCCGCGTCGGTAGCGTCCCGGGCGCTCGCCTGCGGGGTCGCGTCGGGCGGGTCGTTCTCGCCGGCGAGTCTGGCCAGGTAGTCGCGGGCGGTGGCCAGGTGAACGCGGTCGACGTAGAGGCGGTCAGTGGGTCGGCCGGGCAACGAGCTCGAGCGCGTCACTGGATGCATGTCGGTCGACGGCCTCAGGAAGGCGGCGATGCCGTCGAGGGCGAGCACATCGAGCAGGTGTTCGCCGACGCGCGGGTCGACATCGCCGGCGGCCGCGTACTCCGCGGCCACCAAACCGTTGTCGCGTCGACCGTGTCGGGCGTCACCCACGCTCACCTCGCCACCCTTCCCGTCGGCGTCTTCCGCCGACTGGTTGTCGCGCGCCGCTGCCCGCGTTGGCCAACCGGTGCTAGCCAGACCGTTGCATCGTGACAGGCGCAACGCTACTCGGCCAGAGCGCGGATCATGCGCCGCCGGCGCGATGATGCGATCATGTGGAGGGCGGCGACATCTCGGCCGATGCGTTGTGATCGACCCGCCGGGTTCGTAGGCTCAGGCGTGGTTGTCGGGCAGACGCCGGACGGGCGGTGAGGTGCAGGTGCTGTACTGGCTGCTGAAGTACATCATCCTCGGCCCGTGGCTCAGGCTGATCTTCCGGCCGCATGTCGAGGGCAGGGAGTTTCTTCCGGACGAGGGTGCGGCGATCATCGCCAGCAACCATATCTCCTTCTCCGACTCGATCTTCATGCCACTTATGGTGAAGCGGAAGGTGACGTTCGTCGCCAAGGCGGAGTACTTCACCGGCAAGGGCCTCAAGGGCTTTCTTATCCGGATGTTCTTCGTCGGCGCCGGCACGATTCCGGTCGACCGGTCCGGCGGACGGGCCGCCCAGGCCGCCATTACTACTGGTCTGCGCATCCTCGGCGAGGGTCGGCTGTTCGGCATCTACCCAGAGGGCACGCGGTCGCCAGACGGTCGCCTGCACCGGGGCAAGACGGGGGTGGCGCGGCTCGCGCTGGAGAGCGGTGCCCGGGTCATCCCTGTCGCGATGCTCAACGCCGACGAGATCCAGCCTCCGGGCAAGCTGATCCCTAAGATCAGGCGGGCTAAGATCCGTTTTGGGCCACCCCTGGACTTCTCTCGTTATGCCGGGATGGCCGGTGACCGGTTCATCGAACGCGCGGTGACCGACGAGATCATGTACGAACTGATGACGCTCTCCGGCCGCGAGTACATCGACATCTACGCCCAGAAGGTGAAGGCGCTGCAGACGAAGGCGGGGCCGCCTCCCCGCGATGCCACCCAGCCGTCCGCCACTCTCGCCGCCTAACCGGCGAACCATCCCACGTGGTCCTGCGCTACCCGGTGTTTGTCGTGCGGCAGTGCCCGGAGCGGGTTATCGCCGATTTGCGCGGAGCGCTACGTGTCGCGGGATGGCGGCCGGCCGCTTGACCTGATCATCCGCCGTTCTTGGACTCTGACGGCCCTCCGTGGGCGGTGGAATTCCAAGATTCATCACTAGAGGGTTCAGATCGAGGAGATGATGCGGTTGCGGCTGACGAACTCGGCGAGCTCGCCGAGCGCGGCCGCGGCGCGGGCGTCGGCACCGGCGTCGGCAAGGTCGGAGAGCGCCCGCACGGCCCCGCCGAGGGCGAGTACGCGATCCGTGCTGCTGCCGACGTTTGCGTAACGCTCCGCCGCGTCGAGGTGCCAGCTCGCCGCCTGGGTGTGTTCGCCGCGGGCCGAGGCGAGCGTGCCCTCCACCGAGGCGAGCGCCGCGCGCGACCACGCGGTGTGGTGCGGGGAATCGTTGAGCGCTTCGCACAGCAACAACGCCGCATCGGGCCCCAACCGGACGGCGGCGTGGGCGGCTGCGGCGACCCACTCGCCGCTGGCGATGGTGCGCATCCGGCGCCATCCGTCACCGAGTTCGCGCAGCATGGCCGCACCATCGTCACATTTGTCCAGGACCGCCTGGCACAGCGCGCCGTGAGCCAGGGCCGTCCACTGCAGCCGCCAGAAACCGCTGGACCGGGCGGTGGTCAGCGCGTGTGCGACATCCTGCGCCGCACCGGCCTCGTCGCCGCGAAGCGCGCGCATCCAGCCGCGGACCCCACGGATCTGCAGATCCCACTCGCCGGTCGGGGTGTCGAGCAGAGCGTCGGCGACGGCGAAGAACTGATCCCATTCGCCGGCGAAGAGCGCCTGCATGGCGTCGAACGAGTACCTCACCAGGCCGCTGCCATCGTTCGTACCGTTCTTGCCGAGCAGGCGGTCGGACCCGATCCGGTCGCCCTCCTCGCGCAAGGCATAGGCCACGGTCTGGGTGGCCCGCCGCAGGCTGGGCAGGTGGTAGGTCCGGCAGAACTCCAGTGCCTCCTGCAGGTCCACCAACCCGCCTGGCTCGCCGGCCTGGTAGCGACACATGCCGATCGTGATCAATGCGTTGGCTCGTAGCTCGACCAGCCCCAACCGCTCGGCGATCTCGGCGGCTATCTGGGTGGCTCCCAACGCTGGCGAGTGCTCGAAGTTGAGCATGTGTAGCCGACCGAGCTCGGCGTAGGCCTGCGCCTTCTCCGGGGTGTCCGGACAGCTGTCGAACAGCTCGATGGCCCGGTCGAGGCAGCGCAGCGCGGCTGCGCGATCCGCCTTGAGCCAGGCGATCTGGCCCAACAGGGTCCACGCCCGGGCGGCGCCGCCGTGGTCGCTCACGCGATGCAGCAGGGTGGCCAGCTCGGCGAGCCGGTCCGGTCCGCGCCCGCCAAGGAACGCGGTGGCGTCGCGGTGGAAGGCGAGTTCGATGCCGAGCAACTCCACCCCATGCCGGTCGGCGTCGGCGTAACCGGCGTCACCGTGACCGGCGTCCGTACGCCCGGCGTCGGGCCGGACAACGGCGACGAGCCGGTCGGCCCGGGCCACATGGGTCGCGGCGGCGTCGAAGGCGTTGAGCATTGCGGCTCGTCGGGCGGCGCGGCGAAGCGCCGTCAGGGCAGGCGCGGCGTACGGGCGCGGGTCCAGCCCGAGGGCAAGGGCGGTCTCGTACGCCGTGTAGCGGTGGTGGGCCACAACCTCGGCGATGTCCGTGCCGCGGCTGTCGACCCGCGCGTCGAGCCAGTCGGCCGTGCGGACGTGGCGGGCGATGCGCTCGGCCCGGGGGAGCCGCTCGTAGCAGACGTCACTGACGAGGACGTGCCCGAACCGGTACTCGGGTTCGTCGGCCATTGTCGAGTCGGACTGCTCCCGAACCAGGTCCCGCTGCGTGAGCGTACGCAGGGCCTGCTCGACCGCCTCGGCACTGGTGCCCAGAGCCGCGGCGACAGCACCCGGCCAGAACCGTGCGCCGACCGCCGCCGCTGCCTGCAACACAGCCCGTTCGCCGGCGTCGAGCAGGTCGATGCGGTTGGCGATGACAGCGTGCACGTTCTCCGGCATCGGCAGCTCGTCGCTCGCGTCCATGATCCAGGCATGGTCGGCCTGGCGGAGCGTGCCGCGCTCGACGAGCATCCGGCCGTACTCGTGGGCATAGAGCGGCATCCCGTCGGCCAGCTCCACGAGCGATCGCAGCTGCTCGGGCTGGAACGCGGCCGGCCCGAACATGTGGGTGTAGAGCGTCGCGATGGAATCGTCACGCAACGGCGTGAGGGAGATCGAAAGCATGCCCGGCACTGCGCCGGCCCACGCCGGCTCCCGGTCGACCAACTCCGGCCTCGCGGTGCAAACGACGAGGAGGGCAACATCGCGCGCGGTGGCGCCGATCCGCTCGACAAAGCGGATCATGCGTTCGTCCGCCCAGTGCAGGTCCTCGAAGACGAGCACGGTCGGGCCACGCCCGGCCAGGGCCAGCAGGAACCGCCGCCACGCGGACTCGGCGTCCGCTGTGGACAGGGGGGAGCCGGGCAGCCCGAGCAACGGGCGCAACGCGTCCGACAGGCGGGCGGACTCGCTGACCGGCACGAGATCTTGCAGCGCCATGTCCAGCCGGTCGCGGGCGGTCTCCGGCGTGTCCGTGGCGAGGACACCGGCCTGCGCCTGCACGATGTCGGCCAGCGCCGGGTAGGCCACGTTCTCCCCGAATGGGGGGCATCGGCCGCTGCGCCAGCAGACCTGGATGTCCACCATTTGCTGGGCATGGTGATAGAGCTCGCGCACCAGCCGGCTCTTGCCGATGCCGGCCCGACCCAGCACCGTGACCAGGCGTGGCGAACGCTCGCTGATGACGTGGTGCAGTGCGCTCGTCAGCAGTCCCAGCTCGTGGTCGCGGCCGACCATCACGATCGAATCGGCGGCGGCGTCGATGTGCTGCTGCACCGGCGCGATGGCGAGCCAGACCTCGGTCGGCGTTGATCGACCGCGCAGTGTCATGGGCGCCTGAGCGTCGAAACGGATCTCGGTGCGGGTAGCTGCCTGGGTGACCCCGCACACGAGTACCCCGCCGGCCGGCGCCTCGGACTGCAGCCGGGCGGCGGTGTTCACCACGTCGCCGGCGACGATCGCCTGTCCGCCGTCGTGCGCCGCCGCCACGTCGACCAGGGCCTCACCGGTGGCGATGCCCACGCGGAAGGTCCAGCCCTCGGCGGTCCCCTTCACCGGCTCCTCGGCACCCGCCCGAGCCAGCGCGCGCTGGAGATCGAGTCCGGCCCGCACGCATCGCACCGCGTCGGTCTCGGTCGCGACCGGAGCGCCGAACAGCGCCATCGCGGCGTCCCCGATGTACTTCTCGACCACGCCGCCGTACTGCCGCACGATCCGTCGAACCGCGGCGAAGAAGGCGGTCTGATGTGCCCGTACCGTCTCCGGGTCGGCCTGCTCGGCAAAGGGCGTCGACCCTACGGCGTCGATGAAGAGCACGCTGACCCGCCGGCGCTCCTCCCGACCCTGGCTGAGGTTCGCCTGCCGCAAGGCCTGTCCGCACCCGGTGCAGAAAGCGAGATCAGGCGCCTGGGCGCGGCCGCACCGCGGGCATGCCAGCGTTATGGCGTTGCCACATCGACCGCAGAACCGGTCATCCGGTCCTGCGGGACGGCCACACGTGGAGCAAGCCGGCGTGGCGATCGCGGATCCTCCGGGGCTGCGGTGTGCGCTGGCGCGGTCTCGAGCGTATGGTCGCATGCCCGCACAACCCGAGTAAGCGATCGATCTCGGACCACCCGAACTCACCCAAGCGGAGTGTCCATCATGGAGGGCGGAGACCGAGCCAGCGGTCGGGTTAGCGGTCGGTCATGCCGGCCCGGCGGCGCAGTGCGGGCAGATCGGTCACGACGATCCGCCGACCCTCGGTGCGCAGCCAGCCACGGTTGGCGAACGAGCCGATCGCCTGGTTGACGCTCTGCCGCGATCCGCCGGCCATCTCGGCGAGCTGGCTCTGATTCAGTTCGATCGTCACCATCGGTGCGGCGGAGTCGCCGGCGAGACGGACCAGGGTCTTGGCCACCCGGCCCGGCAGGTCGAGGAAGACATGGTCGGCGTTCTGCTCGGTCAGGCGTCGGATCAGACTGCCCAGCGAGCGCATCACCGCGTCGAGCATCCGCGGGCTTCCGTGCACGATCTCGATGAATGCGGCGCGGGACAGCGCCAACGCCGTGCAGTCCTCGATGGCCTCGGCTGAGAGAGACCGGGCTGACCCGTCCAGTAGGGAGACCTCGCCCAGCACGTCCGGCGGTCGAACCACGGAGAGTACCGCTCGCTCACCAGTGGATGCGGTCCGGAACACTGCGACCGCGCCCCGGCGCAGGATGATTAGCGATTCGCCCGGATCGCCCTCGACGAAGAGGAGCTGGCCCTTCCGATACGTCCGTGGAACCGCGGCGGCCACGACCCGCTGGCGGGCCTCAGGCTCCAGCCCGGCGAACATGTCCACGCCAGCCAGCGCGTCGCCGGCGTCGGTCACGCGAACGTCCACGGTATAACCCCTCCCCGCCCTGATCCTTGCCGTTGTGTCGCCTTGTGTACACCCCTCGGATCGCATTCCTGACATCGAGTGGTGGTGGCGTCACGCTATTACGTGGGCGTTCGCTACGACAGCATGTGACACGAGATGTACGCCACCGTCGCTGAGTCGTAATACCCGCTGACCCGCCGATTCGCGTATTCCGTGGCTGTTCCTACGTATTCTCGAGGCCTGCGCCGCCCGCCATCCGCCGCAGGTGGGCGAGCACCAGCGGATCAATGCGGCCCGCCACGATGCGCTCTTCAAGATTCTCTATGCCCGCCCAGTCAGCCAGCGCGGCATCGAGACCCTCGGCGGTGGGTGCTCCCGTGTGGCCCCGTGCGGCCAGTCGTTCGCGGACCTCGTCACTGAGGTCACCGGCGAGGTCGAGCAGATCGGCAAGGTCGGCTTTGTCGAAATAGAGGGTGTGCAGGTCGAGCAGCCGCTCCAGCTCGCCCATCGGGTCGACGTGGTCGTCGATACGCAAGTCGGCCACCACGTCGCTGGTGCCGCCGTAACCCATGCCCTTGGCCACCACCATGAGCGCCGCGCTCTGCCGTCCCCGCCGGTCGCCACCCGCCCGGTCACCTGCACGCAGGGCGGCGAGCAGGCGACGGGTGAGACGCGGCTCGTCCGTGCTGGCGAGCCAGGAGCGCTCCATCGCGTCGACGACCTCCGGGCCGGTAAGGATGTTGCCCTGGATGGCGTACCCGTCTCCGGCCAACCCGCCCGCCCAGGCGTGACACTCGTCGCCGGTGAACGTCGCACCGTCGCCGGTCGCGCCGACCACGCCCAGTTGGCGGGTTGCCCGACCGTCATCGGCGGCGGTAAGGCCAGCCACCGCCCCGGCTGCGGATACACCGGTACGCAGGAGCGTGAGCCCCTGCGGGCGATAGGCCAGATTCGCGTACGACTGGGTCGCGAGAGCGCCCACCTCGGCCTCTGCGGCCGGCACAGCCGCACCGACCCCAAGAAACTTGCTCGCCACCGCGACACCGTGGGCATGCCCGTCCGCTGAGCGGGCGACGATCGAGAAGGTCATGCGAGCGAGCGTAGTGATCCGGACCGCGATGTGTCCTGGCGACCACGTGTCCTGGCGACGGTGGGCCATGATGGACGGCGATGGTCTACCGATACTTCTACGACTGCGAGTTCATTGAGGACGGGCGCACGATCGACCTTGTGTCGATCGGTGTGGTGGACGAGAACGGCCGGGAGTTCTACGCCATCTCCACCGAGTTCGACGGCCGGGCGGCCGTTCCGTGGGTCCGGCGTAACGTCCTCGACCGGCTGCCGTCCCCCGCCGACCCCGCCTGGCGCACTAGGGCCCGCATCCGTTCCGACCTGCACGAGTTCCTGATCGAGCCGCTGCGCGGACGGTCGGGTGTGGAGATTGAGCTGTGGGCCTGGTACGCCGCCTACGACCACGTCGTCCTCGCGCAGCTGTGGGGCCGCATGCCCGCCTTGCCGCGGGAGATCCCTCGATTCACGAAGGACATCCGTCAGCTGTGGGACGACAAGGGCCGGCCGCCTCTGCCGGAGGCCGAGGCCCGGCGACACGACGCGCTGGTCGACGCCCGGCATAACCTTGCTCGGTGGCGCGCGCTGACCGCGGCGGCGTCAGGCTGAACTCCGAGCGTCCAAGATCCGTGTTCCCTTCGAGCAGTTGTGTGGATCGAGATGAACGCCCGTTCTAGGCTGGCCAGGTTGGTAAGGCGGTTTCGGGTGCGCTGGGCGGACCCGTTACAGTCCCCGATGCGGCCCGCCCAAGGCTGGCAACGGCGCCAAAGGGGTGGGTTCTCGTGACCTGACACATGGAGGTCGGGAAGTATGCGAATCGGAGTGCTGACCGGTGGCGGAGACTGCCCCGGTCTCAACGCGGTCATCCGGGCCGTCGTCCGTAAGGGAGTGTCGACGTACGGCCACGAGTTCGTGGGCTTCCGCGACGGTTGGCGCGGGCCGCTCGAGGGCCAGTCGATGCAGCTCGGGGTCAAGGAGGTGCGGGGCATCCTGCCCCGCGGAGGGACCATCCTCGGCTCCTCGCGCACCAACCCCTTCAAGATCGATGGAGGGGTCGAGAGGATCCAAGCGAACCTGGTCGACCTCGGCGTCGACGCGCTGGTGGCGATCGGCGGGGAGGACACGCTCGGAGTCGCGACCAGGCTCTACGATCTCGGCGTCCACGTCGTCGGCGTGCCCAAGACGATCGACAACGACCTCAGCGCCACCGATTACACATTCGGCTTTGACACCGCGGTGAACATCGCGATGGAGGCGATCGACCGGCTGCACACCACGGCCGAGTCGCATCATCGCACCCTCGTCGTCGAGGTCATGGGCCGCCATGCAGGCTGGATCGCGTTGCACGCGGGACTCGCCGGGGGGGCCAACGTGATCTTGCTGCCCGAGCGGCAATTCGATGTCGAGCAGGTCGCCGGCTACGTCGAGAAGCGCTTCCAGCACCAGTATTCGCCAATCGTCGTCGTCGCCGAGGGCGCCCAGCCGATAGACGGCCAGATGGTGCTGCACAACCGGGAGCTCGACGCGTTCGGCCATGTCCGCTTCGGCGGCATCGGTCAGTGGCTCGCCGAGCAGCTGGAGGCGAAGACCGGCAAGGAGGCCCGCACCGTGGTGCTCGGCCACATCCAACGTGGCGGCACGCCGAGTGCCTTCGACCGAGTCCTGGCGACCCGGTTCGGCCTCCAGGCGATCGACGCGGTCCACGAGGGCGACTTCGGCAAGATGATGGCCCTGCGCGGCACCGACATCGTGCGCGTCCCGCTGAGCGAGGGCACCAAGGAGCTCAAGACGGTGCCACTGGAGCGCTACACCGAGGCCGAAGTCTTCTTCGGCACCTAACCCCACATCCGGTCGATCATGACCTGGAGGTCATGATCGGCGGCTCTGGACGACGCTCAGCTCATGATCGACCGGATCTTGAGGAGGAGACGTGCACACCATCGCCGTGATCGGGGCCGGCAAGATCGGCGAGACGCTGTTATCTGGCCTGTTGCGCAGCGGCTGGCCGGCGGAGCGGCTGATGGCCACCTCCCGCCGGCCGGAGCGCGCCGACGAGCTGAGGACGCGCTACGGAATCCGCGTGGTCAGCAATGACGTCGCTGTTGTGGACGCGGACGTGCTCGCCATCGCCGTCAAGCCGCAGGACGCCGCCGCGCTCATGGCCGACCTGGGTCCGCGGGTGCCGGCGGAGAAGCTCGTGATCACACTCTGCGCCGGTCTCCCCACGGCGTTCTTTGCGAAGTGGCTGCCGGACTCGACGCCGGTGGTGCGGGTCATGACGAACACACCAGCCCTCGTCGACGAGGCGATGACGGCAATCTCCGCGGGTCCGCACGCCACGAACGAGCACCTCGCCCTCGCCGAGGAGATGTTCCGACCACTCGGCCGTACCCTCCGTCTGCCCGAGTCCCAGCAGGATGCGGTGACCGCCCTGTCCGGCTCCGGGCCGGCGTACTTCTACTTCCTGGTGGAGGCGATGACCGACGCGGGCATCCTGCTCGGACTGCCTCGCCAGGTCGCCCATGACCTCATCGTGCAGACCGCGATCGGCTCGGCCATCATGCTGCGCGACTCGGGGGAGCACCCGGTCAAGCTGCGTGAGGCGGTGACCTCTCCGGCCGGCACCACCATCTCGGCCATCCGCGAGTTGGAGAACCACGGTGTACGGGCCGCTCTGCTCGCGGCGCTCGAGGCGGCCCGCGACCGCGGCCGGGAACTTGCCGCGGAGAATGTCTGAGCCTCGCCTGGCGTGAGCCGGAAGCAGCCGGCTGGCGAGTATTCGATACTGGTGGTATGGATCTCGTTGAGGCACGGGCCGTGCTGGCCGCTCTGCGATCCCGCATCGACGAGTTCCTCGTCACCCGGGCCGATCTGGCCGAACTACGGGCCGATCTCGCCGAGGCCGGGTCGAGTCGACACGGCGGGCTCGCCGATGCCAAGGGGCTCGAGGCGAGGCTCTACGCCGAGTTGGAGCACTTCTCGATCGTCGGTGCGCAGGTCAAGGGGTTCGCCCCGCTCCTACTGGACCTGCCGGGCGAACGCGATGGTGAGCCTGTGTTGTGGTGCTGGCTGGAGGGTGATGCGGACATCGCCTGGTATCACCGCCTCGACACCGGCTTCGCCGGCCGCCGGCCGGTGTGACGGCGGGACTGTACAGGCATAGATAGATATCGTACGATCGATGCCAGCTGGCCGGTCGGGATCTGGGGAGGCACCGCCGGGCGTCAGGAGCGGGATCGTCTGGAGCCGCGCGTCACGGAGCGGGGCGCGGCCAGACCATGATGGCGAACACCACGATGTTGTCCCGATAGGACAGAACCGACCGGTCGAAGTCACCGCCACAGGTGATCAGGCGTAGCTCCGCGCCCGGCGTCGGTCGATAGACCTTGTCCTTCGGGAACTGGTCCTTCGGGTACCGCTCGACGGTGGTAACCCGGAACGTGATCCAATCCCCGCCACGTTGGATCTCGACCACGTCCCCGTGCCGCAGGGTGTGTAGGTAGAAGAAGACGGCGGGGCCGTTGCGCGAATCGACGTGGCCCGCCACGACCGCCGGACCCACGTCGCCGGGCACGACCCCCTTGCCGTACCAGCCCGCCTGCTCGTATGCCTTCGGCGGCTGCAGCTTGCCCTGCGAGTCCAGGGCAAGGACCTGCAGCGCGGTCTCGACGCCGATCGACGGGATCCGCAGCCGGGTCGGCGCGCCGGACGGTATCGGCTGAACGCACGGGTCGAACACGCAGGCCCCGCCTTCATACAGCGGCGATGCCTCGGTACCGGCCCTGATACCGGCCTCGACGCGAGCGCCAGCGGGCGGAGCCTGCTGTACCACGACGGCCGCCACGGCGATGATGACGGCCACCGCGCCGAGCCACGCCGCGATCTCGAACCGCCGGTAGGTCGCCCGACGCCAGCGCCGGCGGTACCCGTACATCTGAACGTGACGGTTCGGCCGAGGCGAGCCCGCGCGGTGTGGCGACGTGGCAACGGATGTCGGTAATGCCGATGTCGGCACGACGAACGTAGGCACCACGAATGTCCGCGGTGGATAGGTCGGCGGCGGTGCCCCGGTGGGCGCTCGTGGGCGGGACAGATCGTGCACGACGCGTGGGGCACCTGGGTCGAGCCCTTGTGGTGGGCGGGCGACCCCAATGTAGCGGGGCTCCGGGGTCACGACCGGCGGGTGGCCATCCGCCGCATGCGAAGCGCGACCGCGAGCAGGCCCATGACCACGACAAGCCCAACCCCGACCATCGCCAGCGGGTTGATTGTCGAGAAGGTGCCGCCGGCTCCGGTCGCTACGCCGCCGTCGGGCGCCGTCTCGCCGCCGCGCGCGTCGGCCCGCAGCTGCAGTCGCAGGCCGTTCGGCCCGTCAAGAACCAGCAGCGAATACACGCTTCCCCCGGCCAGGTTGGCGCTGAGGGTAGTCACATCCGACGAACCGTTTGGCTTGAGCCGCAACGTCCACAGCCCGGGCTCCACCACCTGATAGTCGGTCGTCGACGAGAACGTGACCGCCGTCGCGATCGGTTCGCCGTTGGCGAGCCCCACATCGAGGATGGGGGCTCCGACCGACGCCTGGATGACCCTGACCTTGGACTTGTCCGCCGGGGGTCGGGTCAGGTCGTCGACGAAGACCTTCAACCCGATGACCGCGTGCTTCCCTACTCCCGCGACCGTGTACGCCTTGCCCTCCTCAACCGTCGCCTGGGCGCTCAGCGTCGGCGGCACCGACGGAGCCTGACCCTCCAGGCGCATCGCTATCCGGTACGTGCCCACGGGCACGGCGAGGTAGTTCGACATGACGCCGTAACCGACGTGCCGGAAGATCTGCTCCTTGAACGAGCTGTCGCCGAGCTTCGATACGTAGACGTCCACCTTCGGGGTATCCGGCGAGAGGTGGGCGAGTCGAACATATCCGACGGGAGCATCCTCGGCGGCCGCCGGCGTCGCCGCCGCGAGCGAGACGCCCAAGGCAGCCAGGACGGCCAAGGGAAGTGCCACTGCCCTGCGGATGGGACCGCTCAACCGATGGGGGTTTGGATACGTCACGACCGACCTCCTATGAGCCCGAGGTTGTCTTTAAAACCAATTACCCGTGCCACCGTGCCCGCACTCGACTCAAATAGCAAGATGCAGAGTCACCTATTTGACCGTACGGACATCATGAATGTGACCAGCAAGTCCCAGCGGCCGGTACGGGTCGACCGCGACCGCCTGCGTTCTGCGCTGGCCGTAGGCTGGGGCACAGGCGAGCACAGGCGAAGGAGCGAAAGGTCGACGATGCGCCAGGAGTGGCATCAATTCCGCGATCCCGGGTTCGAGATCGGACGCCCGACGGCGGATTCAGCCGAGGTAGAGACCTTGGGTCTGGACCATTGGCGGACGCTGCCGCGGGCCCAGACACCGCCGTGGCCAGATCAGGCGGCGGTCGACGAGGTGTGTTCAGTCCTCAATGTCGTGCCATCGGTGGTTGCGCCCTATGAGGTGGACGGACTACGGCAACGGTTGGCTGAGGTGTGCGAGGGGCGAGCGTTCCTCTTGCAGGGCGGCGACTGCGCGGAGACGTTCGTGGACAACACGGAGACGCACCTCCTCGCCAACTCACGCACCCTACTGCAGATGGCGGTCGTCCTCACCTACGGCGCCAGCCTGCCCGTGGTGAAGGTCGCCCGAGTCGCGGGTCAGTACACGAAGCCGCGCACGCAGGGCATCGATGCCATCGGGCTCCCGGCGTACCGGGGCGATATGATCAACTCGCTCGCCGCTACACCGGAGGCGCGCCTCGCCGACCCGCAGCGCATGATCCGGGCGTACGCGAACTCCTCCTCCTCGATGAATATGCTCCGTGCCTACGTCGGTGGCGGAATGGCCGACCTGCACGCTGTGCACGACTGGAACCGCGACTTTGTCCGTACGTCGAAGTTCGGCGAGCGCTACGAGGCGCTGGCTCGCGAGATCGACCGGGCGCTGGCCTTCATCCGAGCCTGCGGCATGACGGACGACGAGGCGTTGCGCACCGTTACCCT
>Ga0184632_10000403_pt1 | contig 16777 bp, 14 predicted proteins | sample PLM31_50_b1_FD_133153 | JGI IMG/M metagenome (GOLD analysis project Ga0184632, IMG submission 133153) | Groundwater sediment microbial communities from an aquifer in East River, Colorado, USA - PLM3-1_50_b1 | ecosystem: Environmental > Terrestrial > Soil > Riparian zone | place: USA: East... | reverse complement strand
TTTCAAATCCCCTCCGGCAGTATGGAACGCACGCTCCTGGCAGGGGATTTTTTGTTTGTGAACAAAGCCGTGTACGGCGCCCAGATTCCGGGCACCAACGCGCGGCTGCCCGGTTTCAATACGCCGCGCCGCGGCGACGTCATCGTCTTCGCCTATCCGAAGGACCCGACGCTCAGCTATGTGAAGCGCGTCATCGGTGCCCCGGGGGACGTCGTGGAGATGCGGCTGGGTCAGGTGTACGTCAACGGCCGGGAGCTCGAGGAGCCGTACGTGCAGCGCGTTGATCCGCTGCACGACGGATTCGATCCCGAGTTCAACTGGCAACGCGAGTATCTGGTGCGGCGCAGCGACGAGCAGCGGGGCCGCTATCATCCCACACGCGACACGTGGGGACCGCTGCGCGTTCCGATGGACAAGTATTTCGTGTTGGGGGACAATCGCGACAATTCGGCCGATTCACGCTACTGGGGCTTTGTCGATGCGAGCGCAGTAAAGGGACGACCGCTCGTCGTGTATTTCAGCTACGACCGGGGCACGCGTGATGCGCTGCCCTGGTTAACGGACATTCGCTGGAGTCGGCTCGGTTCGCTGATTCGCTAGAGTGGTAGCTTCCCCAAGAGGAGTGACCACCTCATGCAATTGAATACGGCGAGGCGCGCATCATTTGACGAGGGATCTCTGGATCAGTATTTGCGGGAAATCAGCCAGTATCCGCTGATCACGCGAGAGGAAGAAGTCACGCTCGCGCAGCGGATCAAGCAACAGGATCCAGAGGCGCTCGACAAGCTGGTGCGCTCCAACCTGCGGTTCGTCGTCTCGGTCGCCAAGAAATATCAGAATCAGGGTGTCTCGCTCTCCGACTTGATCAACGAGGGCAACCTCGGCCTGATCCGCGCCGCGCACAAATTCGACGAGACCAAAGGCATCAAGTTCATCTCGTACGCCGTGTGGTGGATCCGCCAGGCGATCCTCCAGGCCCTCGCCGAGCAGTCGCGCATCGTGCGCGTGCCGCTGAATCGCGCCGGTACGCTGCACCGCATCGGCAAACGCTCGGCGTCGCTGCTCCAGGAATTGGGCCGCGAGCCGACGGTCGAAGAAATCGCCGAAGGGATGGACATCTCCGAGGAAGAAGTCGCCAAGACGCTGTCGATCTCGCAGGCGCATCTGTCGCTCGACGCGCCGCTCACACCGGGCGAAGACAACAAGCTCCTCGACTACTTGCCCGACACCACCAATCCCGGTCCGGACGACGAGATCTTCGAGCATGCGCTGACCGAGTCCATCGAATCGGTGCTGGCCACGCTGAAGGAGCGCGAAGCGCGCATCCTCCGGCTCTATTTCGGACTCGAGGGCCAGGAACCGATGACGCTCGAGGAGATCGGCTCACAGCTCGGTATCACGCGTGAACGGGTGCGGCAGCTGAAGGAGAAGGCGCTGGCGCGGCTCCGTCACGTCTCGCGAGCCAGAGCGCTGGAAAGCTTCCTGTCCTAGCCCCCGGGCGGGTAGATTACCCGCCCTATGGCCAGCCAAGCTTCGTTTGACATCTCGACCGGCGCCGACCTGCAAGAGGTCGACAACGCCGTCAATCAAGCCACCAAAGAAATCATTCAGCGCTACGACTTCAAAGGCTCCAAGGCTTCTCTGAGCTTTGACCGTTCAAAAGCCTTGTTGGTTTTAGTAGCAGATGATGACTTCAAGATGAAAGCGCTGTTCGACGTGCTGCAGTCGAAGATGATCAAGCGCGGCGTGCCGGTGAAAAACATGGAGCTCGGCGAAATCACGGCGGCCGCGAACGACACGGTGCGGCGCGAGATCAAGCTCACGCAGGGCATCCCACAGGAAAAAGCGAAGGCGATCGTCAAAGCGATCAAGGATAAGAAATTCAAGAAGGCTCAAGGCTCAATTCAGGGCGAAGAGATTCGCGTAACGGCGCCGTCCAAAGACGAGCTGCAGGAAGTGATCGCGTTTCTGCGCGCGCAGGACTTCGGCATCGAGCTCCGGTTCGGGAACTACCGCGGATGAAGCTGGGCGTCATCTCCCTCGGCTGCGACAAGGCCACGGTCGACTCCGAGCGGCTCGTGGGCGAGCTCGTCGGCCACGGCGCGGTCGTCACGCCCGACCTTCCGGGTGCCGACGTCATTCTGGTCAACACCTGCGGCTTCATCGATGCGGCCAAGCAGGAGTCGATCGATGCGATGCTCGAAGCCGCCAGGCTGAAGGAAGGCGGAGTGAAGGCGGTCGTGGCGGTCGGTTGCCTCATTCAACGATACAAACAGGAGCTGCAGCAGGAGATTCCCGAGGTCGATCTTTTCCTCGGCTTCTCCGAGCTCCACCACCTCGTGCCCGAGTTGGCCCAGCGAGGCCTCATCGCTGATCCGGTCGCCGAGCACCCCGGCGTGCGTCAGTTCCTGGGCGATCAGGCGCACGTGCGCTACCTCAAGATCTCGGAGGGCTGCGACCACACCTGCGCCTTCTGCGCCATTCCGCTCATGCGCGGCAAGCACCGCTCCGAGCCGCTCGCGCGGCTCGTGCGCGAAGCGCAGCAGCTCGAGGCACAGGGCGCCAAGGAGATCAACCTGGTCGCGCAGGATCTCGGGCATTGGGGGAGGGACTTGGGGCTAGGGGGTGGGGGTCCCAAACTCCCCGAGTTGCTCGAGGCACTGCTTCGTGAGACCTCCGTCCCTTGGTTCCGGCTGCTCTACGTCTACTCGGCGGGCATCAGCGAGCGCCTTGTCGAACTGATGGCGCGGGAATCGCGGATCGTGCCCTACATCGATATGCCGATCCAGCACGCGACCGACCGCATGCTCGAACGCATGCGCCGGCCGGAGCGCGTGCCCAGCTTGCGCGAAAAGCTCACGTGGTTGCGTGGCGCGATCCCCGATCTCGCCATTCGGACGACCTGCCTGGTGGGCTTCCCGGGCGAGACCGAGGAGGACTTCCGTGCGCTGCTCGAGTTTCTCGAGGAGGCGCAATTCGACCGGATGGGCGCGTTCGCGTACTCGCCCCAGGAAGGCACCCGCGCGATGCAATACGAAGACGACGTGAATAGCGACGTAAAACGAGAACGGCTGGAAGAAATCATTGAAGTACAGCGTGTAATCTCCGGTGAGCGTTTGGAGCGGTTCGTGGGACGTGAGGTGGACGTGCTCGTTGACCACGTGAGCGATCCGGACGAGCATGGCGCGACCCAGGTCGGTAGAGTGCAGTGGCAAGCGGATGACGTGGACGGCGTGACATACCTGGAGCGCGGCGGGTGGGCGCTCCCGGGAGGCTTTGTGCGCGCGCGCATCACCGCGAGCGAGGACTACGACTTCCAGGCGGCCGCACTAACGTGAGTCGATCAAGCAAGCTCTTCGACCGGGCGAAACGGGTGTTGCCCGGTGGCGTGAATTCACCCGTTCGGGCGTTCCGGGCAGTCGGCGGGACGCCTTTTTTTGTCGCGCATGGCCACGGCTCGAGTCTCGCCGACGTCGACGGGCATGAGTATCTGGACTACGTCTGTTCCTGGGGTGCGCTGATCCTCGGGCACGCGCACCCGGCCGTGCTCGAGGCGGTACAACAAGCCGTTGGACGGGGTTGGACGTACGGCACGCCGTGCGAGGCCGAAGTCGAGCTCGCGGAGGAAGTCCGCCGGCGCATGCCCTCGCTCGAGATGATGCGGTTCGTGAACAGCGGCACCGAGGCGACGATGGCGGCCGTGCGCCTCGCGCGCGCCGCGACGGGGCGAGAGCTGATCATCAAGTTCGAGGGCTGCTATCACGGGCACGCGGACGGCTTCCTCGTGAAGGCGGGATCGGGTGTCGCGACGTTGGGGCTGCCGGACAGTCCGGGGGTCCCCGCGTCGCTCGCCGCTTTCACGCTGACGGCGCCATTCAACGACGCCAGGAGTGTTGCGGATCTGTTTCGCGAGCACCCCGATCGGATCGCCGCCATCATCGTGGAGCCGTTCGTCGGCAACGCGGGTTTCATTGTCCCGGAGTCCGACTTTCATTCGGCCCTGCGCTCGCTGTGTGACCGGCATCGATCGTTGCTGATCTTCGATGAGGTGATGACCGGATTCCGCGTTGCTGCCGGCGGCGCTCAAGAGCGACTGGGTCTCCGACCCGATCTTACGACGTTGGGCAAGATCGTGGGCGGCGGGTTTCCGGTCGGTGTCTACGGCGGCCGCGAGGACTTGATGAACCGTATCGCCCCCGAGGGGCCGGTCTACCAGGCGGGTACGCTCTCCGGCAATCCGGTGGCGATGGCCGCGGGCCTCGCGACGCTGCGGGAGACGAGCCGTCCGGGCTTCTACGAAGTCCTCGAACAGCGCACGGCGCGTCTGGTGGAGGGGCTGCGAACCGCCGCGGATCGGCACGGCGTCCCCATCACACTGGGTCATGCGGGGTCGATGTGGGGCGCCTACTTCACGGCAGGGCCTGTCCGCAACTACGCGGATGCCAAGAAAGCGGACACCGCCCGCTTCGCGCGCTGGCACAAGGCAGCGCTCGCGCGCGGGGTGTTCCTTGCGCCGTCGGCGTTCGAGGCCGGGTTTGTCTCGAGCGCTCATTCCGACGCGGACATCGATTTCACAATCCGTGAGCTGGATGCGGCACTGGCTGAAGCACACCGCGCTTAGCGTCGCGCTGCTCGCGTGCGCCGGTTGTCCGGGCCGGCCAAGCGGTGCACCCACGCCCAGCGGTGAGCCGGAGCTGCGGGTGGGGCTCGCGGTGGGCGCGGCGAACGCGTCGATCGGCGGCGCCGCAGGAGGCGAGCTGTTCGTGAGCGAAGCGGCGAGCGGCACGCCGGTGGGATCGGTCCCGGCGGGCGTGCGCTGGGTCGTTCTCTCCGATTCCGCGGATCGCTCACGGCTCCGGCTCGTGAGGCCCGATAGCTCGCGGACGGAGCCGCTGCGCGGCATCGCCGTCGTCAATGTCACAGAAAACCGGTTCGTCATTGCCAACGGCCGGCGCTACCGCGGCCGGATCAACATCACGTCGGGCCGCGGCGGCCTCACGGTCGTGAATCGCGTGAACGTCGAAAGCTACGTCGCCGGCGTCGTCGGTCCCGAGATCGGCCCGCGTCGCTCGGACGAGCTCCACGCGGTGCTCGCCCAGGCGATCGTCTCGCGCAGCTTCGCCATCAGAAACCGCGGCCGCTGGGACACCTTCGGCTTCGATGCCTACGCCGATACCCGCGATCAGGTCTATCTCGGCGTCGCGGTCGAAACGGCGCAGGCGTGGGACGCCGTTCGCAAGACCGCCGGCCAGGTGCTCAAATACGACGGCGCGGTGATCGACGCCTATTTCCATTCGACGTGCGGATTCAGCACCGCGGGAGTGGACGAAGCATTTGGCACCGCCCGGGGGCGTCCCTATCTGCGACCTGTCTCCGACGATCGGGGAGGTGGCCATTACTACTGTGATATTTCACCGCGATTTCGTTGGCGCGAAGAATGGGACGGCTCCAGGCTGCGCGCTATATTGTCGCGAACGCTGCCCAACGTAACGCCGCTCTCGGGTGACGGGCTGCAACGCATCACCGATGTGAGCGTCACCCGCAAGACACGCTCAGGACGCGTGGGCGAGCTGCGGATCGTGTTCGAGCGCGGGGATATCCGCATTCCGGGGCCCGAAGTCCGCGCGGTGCTGCGGCCCGATGCCGAGCGGCTCCTGTCGAGCGCCGCGTTTCAGGTGACAGTCACAAAGGCGAACGGCGAGGTCACACGGCTCGTCGCGGCGGGCGCCGGATCGGGACACGGGGTCGGCATGTGCCAATGGGGAGCGATTGGCCGCGCGAGGGCGGGCCAGGACTATCGGGCGATCCTCACCACGTATTTTCCGGGGACAAAGATTGAGAAGCTCTACTAGGGCGGATCGGCGGATGGGCGGATGGGCGGTTCGAAAAGTCGCCGTTCTCGTGATTCTTCTATCCGGCCATCCGGCCATCCGGCTATTCGCCCAAGGCGTCCTCAACCAGTTCTCCTACGAAAACCTCCGCGTCTCGGGGCTGCAGCTCGACGTCGGGGTCCTCGGCGCGTCAGAGCTCACCGGGGCGACCGTAGCCGGCCTGCGGGTGGACTATGGCCGTATCGCGCCGCGCGTCCGCCTGCTGCTCGGTCTTTCGTATTTTCGCTCGCAATTCGATCAGCAAGCGCGCGACCGCTTCGAGCAACGGCTCGACAGCATCGTCAACCCTGGCACCGCTGACAACATCGATCTCGGGCGCATCTCGCTCGGCGATCTGGTTGGCGACGTGGACTTCCAATACGTCTTTCCGCAGAGCCACGGGATCAATGCCTACATCGGCGTCGGCATGAGCATCCACGCGCGCAATGGCAGTGGGGCCGCGATCAATGGAACCTTCATGGAAGATGCCCTGGACGTGATCACGGCCGGCCTGAACGGCACCATGGCGTTTGAGTTCAACCTCTCACCCGCATGGCGATTCACGATCGATGGACGGGGGATGTTGTCGAGCGGATTAAAGACCGCCAGCCTGCGGACCGGCATCATGTACCGGCTGCGCGGGAGCAGGGAGCCGAGAGCAGGGAGCAGGTGAACGACCCGATCCGTGTGGGAGTCATTGGCGCAGGCGCCATCGCGCAGGTCGCGCATCTGCCGGTGTTGCGCCGGCTCCCCGGCGTCGCCGTCGCGGCGATCTGCGACAATGACGTGGGAAAGGCGCAGGCGCTGGCCGCCCGCTTCGAGGTGAAAGACACTTACGACGACATCGAGGAAGTGCTTCGCTACGCAAACGTGGACGTCGTCGTGCTCTGCACGCCCAACCATCTGCACGAGATCCACGTTACGTCGGCGTTGGCGGCCGGCGCGCACGTCCTGTGCGAGCGGCCGCTGGCGTTGAATCTTGCCGGTGTCGAGCGCGTCCTCGCGGCGAGCGACAAGTACGGCAAGCGGGTCATGGTCGGGATGAATCACCGCTTCCGCTCCGACGTCCAGGCCGTGCGCGGCTTCCTGGCGGGCGGCGACCTCGGCGGCCTGCAGGCGGTGCGCGGTGGCTGGTACACCTTCCAACCGAGCCGGCAGATGCTCGGCTGGCGGTTGCGGCGCGAGCAGGCGGGTGGCGGAGCGGTGCTCGACCTCGGCCTGCCGCTAATCGATCTCGGCTTGTGGCTCGCCGGCTGGCCGGCGCCGAAGCGCATCGCCGCGCATCTGACGCGGAGCGGCAAAGATGGCGTCGAAGACATGGGTTCGGCGTTGATCGTGTGTGAAAACGGCGTTTCCATCACCGTCGACGTCAGCTGGCGCCACCTGGGCGAAGGTGAGCGCTTCTGGTTCGACATCGTCGGCCAGAAGGGTGCCGCGATGATTCAGCCGCTGCGGATCTTTCGTGAGCAGCATGGTCAGGCGGTGGACGTGACGCCGACGGGTGCGACCGGGCGCGAGACGCAGTTCATTCAATCGTATCGCGCCGAGTGGATGTATTTCCTCGCGGTGATCAAGGGTGACGTGAACGCGCCGCAGCCCCGTGATCAGCTGGCGCTGCAGCGGGTCGTGGACGCGATCTATCGTTCAGCCGACGAAGGACGCGACGTCTTGCTGTGATGCTCGTCTTGTTGGGCGCGCTTGCGCTGTTTCTTAGTTACCCGCCATTCCCGCTTCCCATTCTGAGCTTCTTCGCGATCATGCCCGCCGTCCTGCTTGTCCGGAGGGCGGTGAGCGACGCCGACCCTCGTTCGGCATTTCGCTGGGGCTGGTGGTATGGCATTGCCACCAACGCCCTCGTGCTCTACTGGATGATCGTCGCACTGTGGCATTTCACGCCGTTCTCGGCGCTGGGATACCTCGCGACGATTGCCATCATCGGCCTGCTCACCGGCGTCATGTTCTGGTTCGTCGTGCGCATTCGGCTGGCCGCGCCCGGCGTGCCGCTGTGGGTCGTCTTTCCCGTCGCGTGGACGGCCCTCGAGTGGCTCATCGGGCATCTCGGCGACGCCAGCTTTCCCTGGCTCGGCCTGGGCACATCGCTCGCGGATGCACCGGTGTTGGTGCAGTGGGCCGATCTCGCCGGGGCGCGCGGCGTGACCCTCTGGGTGGCGTGGTGCAATGTCGCGATCGTGGAGGCCGCGACTGGGGTGCGCGGTGCGCGGTACGCGGTGCGCGGGTATGCGATCGTTCTGCTGACGGTGCTGCTTGCCGTCGGATACGGCGCGTGGCGGATGAAGACGCTGCCCCTGCGTGACGTCGGGCGAATTGGCATGATCCAGCCCAACGAGGGCTTCGATGAGAAAGGGGATCCTGCGCGGGCCGACACCGTCGTGGGAAAACTGATCGGACAGACGCGGCAGCTACTCACCCACGCGCCGCGCCCAGCGTTGATCATCTGGCCCGAAGCGGCCATTCCCCCGTTTCTCTGGAGTCAGCCCCGGTGGCAGGCGCAGATCGCCGAGTTGGCGCGCGAATCTCGCATGCCGATTTTCACCGGCCTGGTCTGGGCAGAGCCCGGTTGGCGGAGCATTCAGGACCCCTACTACAACGCGGCATTGCTGATCGACACGACCGGTGACTGGCGCCGCTCCCCCGTGTATGCGAAGCACTATCTCGTCCCCGTCACCGAGCGCGTGCCGTTCGTGCCGGTGAGCGTGTTTCGCGCGATTCCAGGGATCCGGAGATGGTCGGGCGGATTCACGCCGGGGCGCGATTTGCCCGTCTACCAAACGGCGATCGGCCGCTTCGGCGTGATCATCTGCTACGAGTCCGCGTTCGAGGATCTGCCCCGGAAGTATCGCGCCCGCGGCGCCGACTTCCTGGTGAACATCACGAATGACGCCTGGTTCGGCCGTACCACCGCGCCGCGGCAACATGCCTCGCATCTCGTCTTGCGCGCGATCGAGACCCGGATGGGTGTTGCGCGCGCGGCGAACTCGGGGATTTCGGAGTTCGTGGATCCGCTGGGCCGCGCCTACGACCTCACGAAGCTCGACACGGACACGATCGTGGACGGCGTGCTCCGCACCAGCGACGTCGTCCCACTGTACGTGCGGCTGGGTGATTGGGTCGGCACGCTCGTCGTCGTGCTGACGGTCATCGGGGTCGCGTTGCTCGTCAAACGTCGCTTCCGTCCATGACGCGCGTCGGCGTCGACGTCGGCGGGACCTTCACCGATCTCGTCGCAGTCAGGCCCGACGGCGTTCTCGAAATCCGCAAAGTAGCGAGCACGCCGCAGGACCCCTCGCTGGGACTGTTGCGGTCTCTGGAGGCGCTCGGGACGGACGGCATTGACGTCCTGGTTCACGGCACGACCGTGGCGACGAATGCGCTGCTCGAGCGGCGCGGCGCCCGCGTCGTCCTCATCACGACCGCGGGCTTCGAGGACCTGCTGTGGCTGCGGCGCCAGGACCGGGCGGCGCTCTACGATCTCGCACGCCACCACCCGCCTCCGCTCGTCGCACGTGGCGACGTCATCGGCGCGCGCGAACGGATGGGGCCGGAGGGCGTGGTCCTGCCGTTGGTCGAGCGCGAGGTGTCGCGGGTGACCAACGCCGTGCGAGATCTCCGTCCGGAAGCGGTCGCGATCGCGTTGCTCTTCGCCTTTCGCCATCCCGATCACGAGCGCCGGCTTGCTGCCGCGCTCCGCGAGGCCCTGCCCGATATCCCGCTCGCCGTGAGCCACGAAGTTCTTCCCTTCTTCCGCGAGTACGAACGCACGAGTACCACGACGGCCGAGGCCTATCTCCGGCCGAAGGTCGCCGCGTACGTGTCCAAAACGGCGTTGGCCAGCACGGCCCGCGGCGTTCGGTCATTCCGGATCATGACGTCGAGCGGTGGAACGCTCGGCCCGGAACAGGCCGCGCGCCGTGCCGCGAGCCTGGCACTCTCCGGGCCGGCGGGCGGCGTTGTGGGGGCGCGACTGGTAGGTGCGGCGGTGGACGCGCGCGATCTCCTCACGCTCGACATGGGCGGCACCAGTGCCGATGCCAGTCTTGTGACGGGCGGCGTGGCGCTCAGCGAAGGAAGCGAGTCGATCGCCGGGGTGCCGCTGGCGCTTCCCGCGATTCTGATCGAGACGGTCAGCGCGGGCGGTGGCAGTATCGCCGCGGTGGACGAGGGAGGTGCGTTGCGCGTCGGTCCTCGCAGCGCCGGAGCCGAGCCGGGGCCCGCCTGTTACGGCCACGGCGGTACCGAGCCGACGGTGACTGATGCCTGCCTCGTGCTCGGGTGGCTCGATCCTGAGTATCTGCTCGCGGATTCCGTTCGGCTCGATCGCGCGGCTGCGGAGCGCGCGATCGCCACACTCGGGGGTGACGTCGCCGCGATGGCGGCAGGAGTCGTGCAGGTCGCCAGCGCCGTCATGGCGCGCGCCCTCAAGCGCGTGAGCGTGGCGCGCGGCGTCGATCCGCGCGGCATGGCGTTGCTGCCGTTCGGCGGGGCGGGTCCGCTGTTCGGCTGCGCGCTCGCAGAGTCCCTGGGGATGTCGCGCGTTCTCATTCCGCCGCATCCCGGCGTGCTGAGCGCGCTGGGACTCGCCGCGGCGCCGGAGCGCGTGGACGTGCTGGCATCGCTGCATCGCTCGCTCGCGCATCTGGAAGGCGCCGAGCTCGCCAGTGCCTTCGAGCCCCTGCTCGCTGCTGCGACGACCGCGCTGCCGGAAGCGACGGTGAGCCGGTACGTGGATTGCCGCTTTGCGGGACAAGGGTACGAAGTCACGGTGCCGGCGTTGCGCGATGACCCGCCGGCGCTGACCGCTGCGTTCCGCGCGGCGCATCGCGCGCGACACGGTCACGCGGACTCCGAGCAGAGCGTCGAGCTCGTGAATCTGCGCGTCGTGGCGGAACGCGCGGTGACGACAACGGTGCTGGCCCAGGGGCGGCGAACGGGGGGGGGCGATGGGGCGGGGGGGGCGGCGCGTCCGACGCAGCGCGCCATCGTGACTCGGGACGGCAAGCGCGTTCGCGCCGACGTCTGGCCGCTTGGAGAGTTGCCCGGAGGACAACGACTCAAGGGGCCGGCGATCTTGGCGGGTTCCGATGCGACCGGCCTGATCGAACCGGGATGGCGCGGCGTCGTCCATTCCTCAGGTGTCGTGATCCTGGAGCGCTCGTGAGACTCGATGCCGTCGGCCTCGAGGTCATGGGTCACGCCTTTGCGTCGATCGCCGAGGAGATGGGACTCGTGCTCGTGCACAGCGCGCTCTCGCCCAATATCCGGGAGCGACGCGATGCTTCGGCGGCGTTGTTCGATGCCGAGGGCGAGATGATCGCGCAGGCCGCGCACATTCCGGTGCACCTCGGCGCGCTGGCCGACGCCGTCGCGGTGGTGCGCCAGCTGGAGCCGGCCCCCGGGGGGGGCGAGCTGTTTCTCCTCAACGATCCCTATGCGGGTGGCAGCCACCTTCCTGATCTCACGCTCATCGGCGCGATTGATATCGACGGCCGCGTGGGCGGCTACAGTGTCGTCCGCGCGCATCATTCGGACATCGGTGGGATGACGGCGGGCAGCATGCCGGCGGGCGCCCGGGAGCTGTATCAGGAAGGGCTCGTCATTCCGCCGTCACGGTTCACGCCGGAGCTCGAGCGCCTGGTGTTGGCGAATGTGCGAACGCCGGCGATGCGGCGTGGCGATCTCGCCGCCCAGCGCGCGGCCGTCGAGCGCGGCGCCGACGGTCTCCGCGCACTGGCGCGGCGCCATGGATGGAGCGCTCTGGTTGACGCAGCCCGTGAGCTGCTCGACTACACGGAGCGTCGCACCAGAGCCCTCCTCCGGAAGGTGGCTGTGGCAGCAACAGCGACAGATTATCTGGAGGGTGACGGCGTCATCGATGAGGATCTCGAGATTCGCGTCAGAGTGACGATCGAGGACGGCGTGTTCCACGCGGATTTCACCGGGACGCGGGGTGCGGCGCCGGGGAATGTGAACTGTCCGATCGCGGTGACCCGGTCGGCGGTGCTGTTTGTGGTGCGCACGCTGTTACCCGATGATGTCCCGATGAACGGCGGCGTGCCGCGCGCCATTCGGGTGACCGCGCCGCCCGGATGTCTCGTGAACGCGCGTCCGCCGAGCGCGGTCGCCGCGGGCAATGTCGAGACGTCACAGCGCATCGCCGACACCGTCTTTCGCGCGCTTGCGAATGGTGGATGCCACGTACCCGCGCAGGGCCAGGGGACCATGAACAACGTGACGTTCGGAGGGAGCAGGGAGCCGGGAGCAGGGAGCTGGACGTATTACGAGACTATTGGTGGTGGGCAGGGCGCGAGCGAGGGTGCGAACGGACCATCCGGCGTGCACGTCGGGATGTCGAACACGTTGAACACGCCGATCGAAGTGCTGGAGATGGAGCACCCGCTCAGAGTGCGAACCTACGCGCTGCGACAGGGAAGTGGCGGTACGGGGAAGTGGGCGGGCGGTGAGGGCGTGGTGCGGGAGTTCGAGGCGCTGGCGCCCATGGAAGCCACGCTGCTGACCGAACGGCGGCGGCACGGGCCGGCGGGCGGCGCCGGCGGCTCGGACGGGGCGCCGGGCGCGAATCTGCTGAACGGCGCCGCGCTGCCATCGAAGACAACTCTGCAACTGACCGCGGGGGACGTGCTCCGCATTGAGACCCCGGGCGGTGGCGGCTGGGGGAAAGGACAAAACGTATGACCTGGGTTTGGGTCTCGGTGCTAGGACTGTTGGCGGGCGTCGTCTCCGGGCTGTTCGGGGTCGGTGGCGCCGTCGTCATCATTCCGGGGCTGGTGCTGATCGCCAAGATGCCGCAGCACACGGCGCACGGTACGTCGCTCGCGGCGCTGCTGTTGCCGGTCGGATTGCTCGGCGTGCTGGAGTACTCCAAGCGGGGACAGGTCAACTGGGCCTATGCCGGAGTCGTTGCCGCCGGTCTCTTGATCGGCGCGTATTTTGGCGCGCGGCTGGCCGGACAGATCCCGGACGATACGCTGCGCAAAGTGTTCGGATGTTTCTTGCTGGTGATCTCGGTCAAGCTGCTCTTCTTCTAGACTCGAATCGAAGGGGGGAACGCGCGGCTTTGACTACCCTATGCGTCGGACGAGCTGCCTTGGGTCATCTGGCGCTGAAAGACCTTCGCGTCAATAAACAGCTTGAACAGGTCCTGATCGAGCTGCCCTTCGTTCACCTCGGTCGTGAGGATGTCGAGCGCCCGATCCACCGACACCGCGCGCTTGTACGGCCGGTCCTGCGCCGTCAGCGCGTCGTAGATGTCGCTGATCGTCATCATCCGGGTCTGAATCGGAATGGCTTCTCCCGTAATGCGCCGTGGATAGCCCCTGCCATCCATCTTCTCGTGATGGCCGTAGGCGATCAGCGGGATTTCCTGCAGCTCCCGCGTCCAGGGAATCCGCTGCAGGAACTGATAGGTGTGCGTGACGTGGCTTTCGATCTCGTGCCGCTCGGCATCGTCGAGGCTGCCCTTGCGGATCGTGAGGTAGCGCATTTCGTCGGGTGACAGGAATGGCTCTGTCGCGCCGTCGAACGCGAGATAGGAGCGCTTCGACCACGCCTTCAACTCTTCGAAGCTCCCGTCGGGCAGGATGCTCGGCTCGTTGGCCTTCAGCACGATCTCGAGAAAACGATCCAGCTCCTTCAGCTCCTGTTCGTGGGCCGCTTGCAGCTCCTCGACGAAGGCATCGTAGCCTTGTTTCCCGTTCGACTCGAGGAACTCGGCGCGCTTGCGCCAGAACTCGCGCTCCGCCGTGCGCCGGATAAACGCGTGGCGGTGGCGCACCAGTCCCAGATCGGAGGGGTAGAGCTTCTTCGCCTTGATGAGCACCTGCTCGCGCACGCCCACCTTGCCGAAGTCGTGGAGCAGGGCGGCATACCGGATTTCCTTCAGCTGCTCGCGCGAGAATTTCACGCCGCGATACGGGCCGTCCCCGGCGCGGTCCACGGTTTCCGCGAGACTCACGGTCATGCCCGCCACCCGGCTGCTGTGGCCGTAGGTAGTCGGATCGCGCTGCTCGATCGCGTGCACGGCGGCCAACACGAAGCCCTCGAACAGCTTCTCGATGTCCTCGTACAACCGGCTATTCTCGATGGCGACGGCGGCCTGGCCGGCCAGCGCCGTCACCAGCTCGACGGTGCGCTTGGAGTACGGCACGACCTGCTGATCGACGTCGACGGGTCCCGACAGAGTCGCCTCGAAATTGCGCTTCCGATTGATGAGCTGCAGCACGCCGATGATCTCGTCTTTGTGATCCTTCATCGGGATGACCAGCATCGACTTGGTGCGATAGCCGTACCGCTCGTCGAAAGAACGGTTGATCGTGTATTCGACGTCCGGGGGCAGGAAGTAGGCGTCGTCGATGACGAGCGGATCGCCGGTGACCGCACAGTACCCGGCGAGGCTGGTGCGATCCACCGGGATCGTGAACTCGACAAACGGCGCCTGGGGCTGCGAGTAGGTCTGCGCGAGCCGGAAGCGCAGCCGCTTGGTTCCCTCTTCGTTGAGCTCGACGAGATACAAACTGCCGGCGTCCGACTGCGTAATGCGCCTGGCCTGCGTGAGGATCAGGTCGAGCAGCGTCTTGACGTCGCGCTCGGTGCCGAGCGCGACGCCGATGCGCGTCAGCTCGCCGATTTCCCGCGCGCGCTGCGCCGCCTCGCCGCGCGCGCGCGCGGTCTCGGCCCGGGCGGCGGCCTCGCGGAAACCCGCGCGGATCGCGACGAGCAGGCGCCGTGGGCTTGTCGGATGGGTGAGGAACCCCGAGAGGAATTCCGTGGGCAGCGTCTCCGGGACGTCGATTTCGCCGTTCCGGCCGAGCGCGACGATCGCGCCCCCCGCGTCGACGAACCCCCGCATGATGTCCACCGGAAATGTGGAGCGGCTCTCGGCGTCGAGCAGGAAGACCGTCGGACGGTCGTCGGTGACGGCGAGGTCCTTCGCCTGGCGGACCGGGCGGGCCTCCACTTGCGAGGTCACGAGCGCCGGCGCCACGGCATCGGGCCGCCACATGGGGGGATGGAGGAGGACGTATCTCATCCGCCCGCACTTCGGGAAAGCGTTAGGACCGCTGCACTCGCTGCAGGCCGTCCTGCGCCTCAGCGTAGTCGGGGAAGATGACCAACGCGCGGTTGAACATTTCGACCGCCTTGTCCTTCTGCCCGCGGTCCTGATAGAGCAGCGCTCGCGAGTAGTACGTCAGGGCCTCAGTGGGGACCTGCCGTCCCATCCGCTGATCACCGGCCGGCCGTTGCAGCGACGGGAGGTTGGCGTCCTTCATGAGCCGCGCCGCGACGTTGCGGATGATGTCGAACATGTGGTCGCGCTGCATCCGTTCTGATTCGGTCTTGATGATCTCACCGGTTTCGCTATTGACGAGGCGCACGTCGACCCGGAAATCCCCGTAGAAGTCGATGAACGTGCCCATCACCGTGTACCGCGCGCCGACCAGCTTGCCGACTTTCGCGGCGGTCTGGGGATCAACCCGCCCCTGCGCGCCGAGATTCTGCTCGTCGAGCAGCCGCTGAATCTCCTGGCGCTCCACCACGCGCGCCGCGGGGTTCTGCGCCAGCTCGGAGATCATCATGCCGGCGATGCCGCGCTCGAGCGCCTCGAAGTCCTCCTTGCCCTGACCGTAGGAGCCGCCGTTGCTGAAGGGCAGTACGGCAATGCCGGGCCGGGTATCCTGACCGCGCTGTTGCGCCCCAAGAAGGACCGGAACCAGACTCAACACCGTCATCACGGCACGCGCGCGCATAGCTACTCCTTGGGTCACAGGGTCACCTTCATACCTTCTTGTGCTGCTATCACCTCGAGCGATCCACGCGTCTTCGCGAACTTGCGCGCGGATGCGAGCAATCCATCCATCTCTTTGTCGCCGTGCTCGGGCTCGTGGTGAAACAAGACGAGCTTCTTCGCACCGGCATCCTGGGCCAGGGTGACTGCTTCCTCATAGGTCGAGTGTCCCCAGCCGCGGTGTTGCTCGAGCTCTTGCGGCGTGTACATGGCGTCGTGAATGAGCAGATCGACGCCCTTCAAAAAGGTCACGAAATCGCGGCGCCAGCTCCCCGGCACGTCGTAGTGCCCGCCGCTGCCCAGCTCGTTGTCCGTCACGTAAGCCATGCTCTCCCCGCCGGTCGCGGGCGTGAGCCGGAATCCCAATGTTGTACCCGGATGTCGCAGCTTCGTCGTTCGCACCCGGAACTCCCCTATGGAGAACGTCTCCATGTCCACCTGCTGCACGGTCAACTGCGCCGACAGCGCGTCCAGTGGGACGGGGAACACCGCTGGATCCATCTGCTGCCGGAGAATCGCTTCCAAAGACATCGTGCCCTGCCGAGATCCCCAGATCCGCACCGAGTTGCCCGGCGAGAAAAACGGCTTGAAGTGCGGCAGTCCTTGTATGTGATCCCAATGCGCGTGGGACAGCAGGATCTCGACTTTGGCGGCACCGTTTTGCTTCGCGACCAGGTCGAGACCCAGCGCTCGAATCCCGGTTCCCGCGTCAAGGACGACCAGCTGACCGCCGGCGCCCTCCACGGCGACGCACGGCGTGTTTCCCCCATAGCGCGACGTGTTCAGCCCCGGGGTTGGAATGCTCCCCCGGGTACCCCAAAAGGTCACCGTGTACGTCATACGCGTGGGCACGCCGAGACTCGGGCTAAGTTACTGGGAGTTAGTGACGTAGAGCCGTGACGCGAGTCACGACCGGCCGGCCGCTTGCTCGAGTGAGCCGCGGTCTTTGATCACAATGTCCTTGCGACTTACGTCAATCATGCCCTTGTCGACGAGCTCGCGCATCGTGCGCGACACGGTCTCGCGCGATGATCCGATCATCTGGGCGATGGTGTGATGGGTGAGACGGCGCGTGATCCGCTGCCCG
>Ga0184632_10000402_pt1 | contig 16837 bp, 19 predicted proteins | sample PLM31_50_b1_FD_133153 | JGI IMG/M metagenome (GOLD analysis project Ga0184632, IMG submission 133153) | Groundwater sediment microbial communities from an aquifer in East River, Colorado, USA - PLM3-1_50_b1 | ecosystem: Environmental > Terrestrial > Soil > Riparian zone | place: USA: East... | reverse complement strand
TGGGCCAGCCGGAGCCCAGGGATTCGATGTCGGTCTCGATGAAGTCGATCCCGATGGCGTCTACGGGCAGGTAGCGGAGGCTCGAAGCCCAAGGACCGGCATCCCCAAAGTAGGTCTGCAGAACGGTGGTCGCGCCCAGCCCCTCGGTGACGATGCCAAGGCTCTCCGAAAAGAACTTGAAATCCTCGTCCTCCACTCCGTGGTAAGTAACCCAGGGCTCCTGGAAGTGGATCAATGAGTATCCGCCGGCCACGAGGCGCTCCGCCAGTGGCCGGAGCACGTTCTTCGCCAGATCAGCCATCAGTTCGTTCGGGTGGGCCGCCCCCTGGGCGGCTCGGGAGAACAACAGCGGGGAAGGCAGAGTGGCCATCCGTGGCTCCGATACCCGATGCACCGCTGAGTAGACCGCGGGAAGGCTGGACAAACCGATCTCACCCTCCACAGCCGGCGCCCGGAAGAAGGAGTTGTTGTCGAACCATCGGACGAGTGTGCGAGCGCTCAGGCCGTTGGATGCCTCGACTATGGGCCGGAAGATGTCCTGCCAGCGAAGAAGCCCGTCCGAGAAGTAGTCCATACCGGCCTGTCGCTGAAGAGCGACGAAGGCGTCTTGGTCACGACCGAAGGACTCCTCGACCGCCTCGGGTGAGGTCCGCCCTCTGTCGAGGTCCCGTGTCGCCGCAACGACCGACTCCGACCGCGGATAGATGCCATGCACGTATGCCTTGACCAACGCGTCCTCGCTCTTCTTCAAGTTAGCGGCATAGGGTACTCGAAGTTCGGGCCACGTTTCCTCGGAATCTCATCCGTGGAAGAGCCAATCGATGGCATCACCCTTGAAGCTCTGGCGGAGCAGGCCGAGGAGCTCGGGGTGGCCGGCCAGGTCGGGATCCTCTGCGATCATCGCAAATGCGCGGGTACGGGCGCGGATCACGAGCTCGCGGTCCTCAGGTAGACGAGCTAGCTTCAGGTCGGGCATGCCGGACTGCTTGATGTCGAAAAGCGTGCCCTCGCCTCGGAGCCTTAGGTCCTCGTCCGCCAGCTCGAATCCATCGGTGGTGCGAACCATGGCGGCCAGGCGCGCCTTCGCGTCTTCGTTGTCTGGACCGCTCTCGTCGAAGAGCACGCAGAACGAGCGATGGCCGCCCCTGCCGATCCGGCCTCTCAGCTGGTGGAGCTGGGCAAGCCCGAACCTCTCCGCGTTCTCCACCAGCATGACCGTCGCATTCGGGACGTCGACCCCGACCTCGACCACCGTGGTCGAGATGAGCACGTCGGCCCGCCCGGCGCGGAAGGAATCCATCACGCTCTCCTTCTCAGACGGCCGCATCCTCCCGTGAAGAAGCCCGATACGAAGGTCGCGGAAGACCTGGGTGGCCAAGCGGCCGGCCTCCTGCTCGGCGGCGCGGACCGCCGCGCGGTTGCCCTCATCGATCGCCGCGCACACCACGAACACCTGGCGACCCTCGGCTACCTGTTCCCGAACTAACGCGTATGCAACTGCCCGGTCCTGTTCGGTTCGAGCCACCGTCGTCGACGCCGGAAGGCGGCCGGCCGGCATCTCGTCCAGCGTGGAGACGTCCAGATCGCCGTAGTAGGTCAGGGCGAGCGTCCGCGGGATCGGCGTGGCCGTCATGATCAGCACGTCGGGGTATGCCCCCTTCTCTTTCAGCTGGACTCGCTGGTGCACCCCGAATCGGTGCTGCTCGTCTATGACCGCGAGTGACAGATCCGAGAACTCGACGCCCTCCTGCAAGAGAGCGTGAGTGCCCACGACTAGATCGACCCCCCCGACCCTGACCGCGTCCAGGACGCGCTGCCGGTCTCTTCCTGCGACGGAGGCCGTCAGGAGCGCGAACGTGATGGCGTCTCGAGGTGGCGAGGCGTCGCCGAGCAGGGTCTGCTGTCCGCTGAACTCCTTCGTGGAGAGCGACGAGCCGGCAAGGACATCGCGGGCGCCCAGATGGGCCAGCAGCTCGTGGACGCTGAGAAAATGCTGCGCGGCCAGCACCTCGGTCGGCGCCATGATCGTCGCCTGATGGCCGGACTGGATGGCGACCATGGCCGCATAGAGGGCCACGGCCGTCTTTCCCGACCCGACATCTCCCTGCAGGAGCCTGTTCATCGGTTTGGAGGCCGACATGTCTTCGGCCACCTCCTTCATCGCCCGTCGCTGGGCGCCCGTTGGCTCGAATGGCAGGCCGTAGATGAACCGCTCGGTCAGCTCTCCTTCGGCCCGGTGGACCACGCCCCTTGCCAGGCTCTCGACGCGATGCTTGCGAAACGCCACGCCCAGCTCCAGGGCCAGCAGCTCATCGAACTTGAGCCGTTCTCGAGCGCGCTCGAGCGCGTCGGGATCCGCCGGGAAGTGGATCGACCGAATCGCCTCGTTTTCTTCCACCAGACCCTCGCCGGCCAGCGCGTCGGCGGGCAGCGGGTCGGCTATCGGACCGAGCGTTTGGAGGGCCCGAAAGACTAGCTCGCGGATCGTCCGGCCTGTGATCCCTTCCGTGGCGGGATGGACAGGAGTGATCCTGCCCGTGTGCACCGTCTCCGCCTCGTCGCCGCGCAGGATCTCTACCTCCTGGTTCTGGAGCTGGAGCCTCCCCCGATACATCCCCGCGCGACCTGAGACGGCGACCTCAAGCTCCTCCCGGTACGCGCTGGCCGTCCAAGGCTGGTTGAAGAACGTTAGGTCCAGGTAACCAGTGCCGTCCGACACCGTTACGGTCACCATTGACTGGCGGTTGCGGGTGAGCCGCTTCGCGACCTTTCGCACTCGTCCTATGACCGTGACGTCCTGGCCGATGCGCATCTCGCGTATCGGGACCGTGGCCGAGCGGTCGATGTACCGGCGTGGGTAGTGCCGAAGCAGCTCGCCGACACTCTCGATGCCCAGGCCCTCGGACAGAACCTGGTGCGCGGGCAGGCCCTTGGTCTTGAACCCCGTCCGCCTGTTGGCGAGCCTCGAATCAATCTCCACTATCGGGCTGGAGAGCTCGAGAGGACTCACTCCACCCCGATCAGAAAGGGGGACTTTGGCTGGCCGCCGTCGACGATCTCCAGCCGGAGGCTCGGGAAGCGCCGCCGCAAGTCGACCCGCACCTTCTCCCGGTCATCCGGCAAAGCGTCCTTCCCCACAACGAGGGTAACCAACTCGCCGCCTTCTGTCGGCTCAAGACGTTGAACGAGCTGCGCCGCGGCTTCGGTGACGGTGGTGGCCGAGGAGACCGGCTCCCCCTCGACCAGACCCAGCCAATCGCCGGCATCTGCCTCGCCTGCCCTGATGAGCTCGCCGGACCGACACAATCTCAAGGCCGCCTCCATCGCGGCGGCGTTCACCGGGAGCGACGAATTCGGGTTGAAGGCAGCGGCGGCGGCGATCCCGGCGGGCATCGACCTCGAGCCTACGACGATGGTGTCCTTAGAGGATGCCGCGGCCGCGAGCTCTGCCGTCGTCGCGAGGCTCGGATGGTTCGGCAGGACGGCGACCGCACCTGCCGGTGCCGAATCGATGGCCGAAGCAAGATCGGGAACGGAGGGGTCCGTGCCGGTCACCACGACGGCGCCGAGCGAGGCGAATATGCGGACAAGCCCGTCGCCTTCCGCCAAGGCCACCATCGCGGAGGCCTGCTCGGCAACCTGAACAGCCCGCGCTTGCCCGCCGATGCAGTCGACCCCCTCCGCCAGGCTCAAGACACGCAGCTCGCGGGTCCGGCCCGCCCGACCTCCAATCTCAACAACCAGATCCGGTTCGTTCGTGTGGACGTGCACGTTGAACAGCCCGCCTCCCCCGACCACCACAAGCGAGTCGCCGATCTCCCCCAGCGTTCTGCGCAAAGAGAGAGCCACATCCTCGGTGGCTTCGAGGAGAAATTGGACCTCGAAGGCGGGCATGGATGCTTGAGGGGCTCTGACTCCTTCCTGCTGACCGATCGGTCCGAGCGGTCCGATCGGCTCGGAAGGCGCCTGATCCAGCAGCGTCGCCTTGAGCACGTCCAGGAGCACCAGGATCCCCTTGCCGCCCGCGTCAACCACGCCTGCCGCGAGAAGCTGGGGCAGGACTTCCATTGTTCTGGCGAGCTCGGCCCTCCCCGCGCGCAGGGCGGCCTCCAGCACGGCGGCGGTTTCCTCTCCCCTGCCGGCGGAAGCCTCGGCGGCGTCGGCCGCCTCTCTCAGGACGGACAGGACGGTGCCGTCCATAGGCTTCGCGACAGCGCGGTGGGCCTCGTCGGCGGCATGGAGCAGGGCGGACGCGATCTCTGAAGGACCCGCCGCCCGGCCGTCCGTAGGCATCCGTTCGCAGATGGCGCGCAGCACCTGCGAGAGGATCACGCCCGAGTTGCCCCGCGCCCCCATGAGCGACGCGCGGGAGATCGCCCCTCCGACGACATCGAACCCGGCCCTATAGTCGGTGATCCGCCCCAGGGCTTCCACCACGGCTTCCTGGGTCAGGAGCAGGTTGTTGCCCGTGTCTCCGTCGGGAACGGGGTAGACGTTGAGCGAGTTCAGTTCTAAGCGGTGGCGCCGAAGCTCTTGGGCATATACCTCCATAGCCCGCCGAAGCTTCGGCGGATCGAGGGCTCCCGGCATCAAAACCGCAGGTAGAAGGCCATTTTTCGAATTATAGCATCGGCCTGTTGGGCGATTTCGAGCCGCGTCGTCGACAATTGGGGCATGCGATCCGTGCGAAGCACGTGGGCGAGGGCCTGGATCATCGCGGTCGCCATAGCCGTTTCCCTGGTCGGGGCGGGATGCGCCCAGAGCGGCGAGGCTCACGCCCCTTCGCCTTCCGTCGGGTCGCTGCTTCCGGCCAGCCCGACTGCCCTTCCCGAGTTCGACCTCACGAAGTTCAGGGCGCTCCTCCTCGAGCTGGCCGGCCGTGGCACACCGGCCGTTGTGAATGTATGGGCATCCTGGTGCGGGCCATGCACCCAAGAGGCTCCCGGGCTAGCCAGCGTATCGGCGAAGTACAGAGGAAGGGTCCAATTCCTCGGCGTGGACATCCAAGATCAGGTCGCGCCGGCAAGAGAGTTCATCGAAACCTACGGTTGGTCTTACCCGAGCGTTTTCGATCCGACCGGCGCGATCCGAGACGGTCTAGGGATGGTTGGTCAACCGGTCACCCTCGTCTTCGACCAAAAGGGCGAGCAGGCGTTCGTCTGGAGTGGGGCCATCCCTGAGGACGTGCTGGCAACCGAGCTCGCGAGTCTCGTCCCGTCTGCTTGAGACTGGTTCGCCTACCAGCCGGAAGCTTCGAGCGTCTCGATCGCCTGGGCCTCGTCCTCGGGCCCGCGCTCCGGCGGCTCGGGATGCTCCGGCGGCTCGGGCGGCAGCACGATCGCCGGCGCATGGGGCTCGTCGCCGAAGCCGTATGGGTCGATCGTGTCGCCGGCCAGCCCCTCCTCCTCGAGCACCTGCTCGAAGGAACGGGGCGATGCGTCCGCGCCTTCGATCGGGTGATCGTCGGCGTAAGCCGAATCCGGCTCGTAGGGTCGGCTCGGCTGGAGTGGCTTGGGAAGCAGAGGCATAGTCGAGGCATTGGCGAACTCGGCCATCCCGGTCGCCACCGCCGACATGGCCTCGGCCGCTGGAGCCAGGGCCTCCTCCACGCGCTGGGGGACCTCCTCTAGCTGTATCCGGGCCTGGTCTATGTAAGCCTGGACCATCGTCATCATCGGTTCGACGTCCTCGCGCCATGCGGCGAACCGAACGATCTCTTCCTGCACAGCCTTCCACAGCAGGTCGGCCTGCACGATCTGGTGACGGGTCGCGCTCCAGGCCTCGATGATCTGAGTGGTGGATGCTTCCGCACTCGTGACTACCTTGCTGAGCTCTTCGCCGACGGACCCGGATGTCTGCTCCGGGGGCGCCTCGGCAACGATGGGTGAGGCCTCACGCTCTACCTCGGCCTGCAGGCGGCGGGCTTCCAGCTGGATGAGCGCGTCTTCCTGTGCCTTGACCTGTTGCTCGAGCTTCGCAACTTGAGCCTCGGCCGTACGCACGCGCCTCTCGGCAATGCTCAGCATGGAATCGCGCTCGGCGATGACCTCGTCGACCGCGGCCGGGTCATAACCCAGCATCTTCCTGGGCAACTTCGGAGATGAGCTGCTCATTTGGCCCTCCATGGTTAGTCGGGCCGCCGCGGCCGAGACTTTAGCCCTAACCAGGGTGAGGCGATAAAGCAGAACGCCGAAAAGGTCGATGCTGAGAGCGACATAAGGCCACCGATCCGCGCCTTAGGTGAGGGGAGACATGAGTCAGGCCTCCATCAGAGAACGGGAGCTGGAGGATGCCCAGCTGCCCGAGTGGGTCACACTCCACGAGGCAGCGTTCATCACACGCCTAACGGAGGAGGAGATTCGAGCCGGACTCGCTGCTGCGGGGGTTGGTTCGTTCTCGATGCTGGGCCGCCGCTCCCGGAACAAACAAGCTGGAAAGGGCTTGCTGCTAGTCCGCACCGAAGATCTCCGGCGGGCCGGGCTACTCCATCCCCAGACCGTGCCCCACGCTCCGGATCGAGTTCCTCAGGAACCCGATACCGACGTCCCCTCTATCTGGGGCGACGACTCGATCTTCGGATCGATGGACCGCCTCCCCCCTTTCGCTCCCCCGAAGTCTGAGGAGATCTTCGGCTCGACACAACGTGATAACGGCCCTGTGGTCCAGCACACCGTCGCCGAAGCCCGTCCGAAGGTACAACCAGCGACGAGGACCCGCCGCCGGCCTCGCGCAGAGACCCAAGGGCTTGCCAGGCGAGTGACCCGCGGCGGCCTGCTTACCGTGCTCGCCGCCACTCTGACGCTGGCGCTGGCGCTCGTTGTGTTCACGTTCGCTCCCATCCTGCTTGGCTTTCATACGTTCACGGCAACCTCAGATGAGATGAGCCCCTCGATCCGATCCGGAGCCCTCCTGTTGGACCGCTCCATACGGGCGGTCGACGCCAAGGTCGGCGACGTGGTGACGTTCCGAGATCCGAACGACTCCTCGAGGTTGATAACGAGTCGCGTCGTGGACAAGAAGACGGTCGCGGGCGTGGCTCTCCTAACGACCAAGGGAGACGCCTCCGCCACATCACGGGAGTGGAGCGTCCCGACGAGCGGCCGGATCAATCGGGTCTCCATCCACGTCGCTAGGCTGGGTTCCCTGGTCGCTTGGCTGCGGACCGGAGCTGGCCTCATCACGCTCGCGTTGACCCCATTGGGCCTCATGATCCTTGTGGCACTTCTACGCGAACGCGATCCTGCCTGGGAGTCTCCCCGCGGGGACACTTTCTGGGGTGAGTTGGCCGGCCATCGGTCGGCCTAGCCGAGAACACGCCTGTTAGGGTGGCCGGGTGCCGGCCCGCACCGCTGCTGCACTCCTTGCCGCGACCCTGACGATCGCCTCTCTTGTCTTTGGCGTCTCGCAGCGACAGCCGGCAGGCGCCGCCGTCTCCACTCGCCCCAGGGTGAGTTTCGTGGCCGCCCCCGGTTCGACCATCCTGGTCCACGGGAGCTATCCAAAGTACACATCGCCCTGCGCCAACCCGGTCCAGCCCATCATGCACGCCCGGTTCGAGGGGACCATCGAGGTCGGACTGGACACCGATGGCAGCCTCTTCGTAATCGGCGTCCTTCCTTTTGAGGACTATCTGAAGGGCATCGCCGAGGTGCCCCGGTCCTGGCCGGACGAGGCGCTGAAGGCACAGGTCGTGGCGGCGCGCTCCTATGCACTCGCCCACATGGCCTATCCCGACCCCACGGGAGACGCCCTCGGCTACGACCTCTGCGCGACGACTGCATGCCAGGTCTACACGGGGCTTGCCATCTCCAATGGGCCCTACGGCGACCGTTGGGTCAGCGCCGTGGAAGAGACCGCCGGCCAGGCGCTCCTCTACAACGACCGGCCCGCCGACACCCTATACTCCTCGACCTCTAACGGAAAGACGCTCAGCAACCACGATGTCTTCGGCACGACACAGCTTCCCTACCTGAAGTCGGTCAAAGAGAAGGACGACGGCGAGTCCCCCGTCTCGCACTGGCACGCGGAGATCCCCTTCGACGACCTTGCCAGGTTCCTCTCCAAAGCGGGCGACTGGGGCAACGAATCCATATCGAGCGTCAGCCGTGCGGGTTCGACTATCACCCTCAAGGGCGGGGGCGCCACCGATACGCTCTCCGTCACCGATTTCCGTATCGATCTGAACTACTGGGCACACTGCCTGGATCCCGACCACTACCCGTCGATCGACACCGATGGGTCGAAGCTGCCCCAGACGGTTCCCTCGAAGTGGTTCGATCTGTCGACCGCCGGATCGTCGGTGGTGCTCGACGGCCGCGGCTGGGGCCACGGCGTTGGAATGGTCCAGTGGGGCGCCTACGGGAAGGCAGCTCGCGGGATGACGTACGACCAGATCCTTGCCTACTACTACGGCGGGCTACAACCCACCCTCTACCCGGCGGAGCCGGCGGTGATCCGCATCGGTATCGCCACCGGCTTGAACGCCGTGCGGGTCGAGGGAACGGGCGACGTGACTCAGAGCTTCAACGCAAGCGACGGTCCTTGGCTTATCAAGGGAGGGAAGCGACTTCACGTCACTCATTCACACGGGCCGCCCACCTACTTCGCGGCGGGAGCGATCGTCCATGCGCCCAAGGAGGCACGGTCCGGCGCCGACCTCGCAGCGACTGTATCGGTCGAGAGGTTGTCGGTGGTGTCGCTTCTGCTCCGGTCGGCCGAGGGAGTTGACTACCCGGTCACAGAGGGGGTGACCACGGCCGAGGGTGAGATCGAACTTTCGGGGACGGTGCCACCTATGCCGACTGGGACTTATTCCCTGATTGCCGTCACCACGGACGGGGTGGATATCGTCGACAGCAATCCCACTTCTGTCCATGTGGTAGGACTGGCCGTTACCCCAACATCGACGAGCTCGCCCTCGCCATCGGGGTCCCCCCCTGCAGAGTCTTCGGGCACCAATTGGGCGCTGTACGCGGGCGGGGGCTTTGCTGCTGTCGCCGCCGTGGCGACCGTGGGGCTGGTGGTCGCCCGCAGGCGCCGACGAATGAGAGGATCTGCCTGGCAGGAGACCCGGCCTCCCCCATCCTCAGCCCCCTGATGGGCGGAGGAATCGTCGGCTGCTACCATGCCGTGGCTATGGCAGCAGTCTGTGACATCTGCGGGAGGGGACCCGGTTTCGGCATGCAGGTCTCTCACTCGCACAAACGCTCGAACCGGCGCTGGGACCCAAACATCCAGAGGGTCAGGGCTCTCGTGAAGGGAGCCCCGCGCCGGGTCAACGTCTGCACGCGCTGCCTCAAGGCCGGCAAGGTCGTCCGCGCCGGCTGAATCCAATCCTCTACTGACCCTTGCGCTGCCCCTTTTCTTTGTGCTGCTTCAACACGGTTCGCGCTGCCACTTCCTCGGCCCGCTTGCCGTAACGGCCTTCCTTCTTGGCGCTCTCCTTGATGTGCTCGTACTGCCGCTGCTCCTTCTGTCCCACACCTCGCACGTGCTTCTTCTCAGGCATCGGGGGACCTCCTTTCCCAAGTGTTACTTGAAGATGCTTACCCCGCCTGGGCCTATCAGGGCGCCGACGAGGATCAAGATGATGCCAGCGAACACGCCTCCCTGAATAAGGGTGACGATGCCCCAGATCACGAATACCGCGGCAATGATCCACAGCAACCACGCAGCTCCTGCAGTCATCCCAATCAAAGCCAGCATCGTGAAACACACCTCCTCTTCGCGGATGTCGCCCCACTAGCCGGTTAGCTTTGGGGCTCTGCTTGTTGTTTCGGAACGCTCCCTTTCTGATTGCTCTATTTCCCTGCTCCGCGAGCCGCAAACCACTCAGTCCATCTCGCGAATCAATCTCCAGCTCGGACTGACCGGCCCGATCCCCTGGCCCATCGGTATGGAGTGGCGGATGGCCTCGGTCACGAAGTCCTTGCCGGCCCGGACCGCGTCGAACATCGCCTCGCCCCTTGCGAGGAATGCCGCGATCGATGCCGAGAGCACGCAGCCGGTCCCGTGCGTGTGGGGTGTGTCGACCCGCTCTGCGGAGAGCCACTCCAGTCGTTCCGCGTCAACGAACAGGTCGTCAGCATTGGCGCCTTCAAGGTGTCCACCCTTCACCAGGACCGCGCCAGCGCCAAGGCCCAGGATTGCGTCCGCGGCGCGACGCATCTGGTCTTTCGTTGCGACCTCGAGCCCGGTGAGGCCAGATGCTTCGTGTAGGTTCGGGGTCACCAGAGCGGCGAGCGGCACCATGCGGCTCCGGAGAGCGTCCACTGCGCTGGGCCGCAACAGAGGATCACCGTGCTTCGAGACGAAGACTGGGTCCATGACGAGCTTCGCTAATCCCTCGTTGCTCACGGCGTCGGCGACCGATTCCACGATCCCTGCAGACGAGAGCATGCCGGTCTTGGCCGCATCGACGCCGATGTCTGAGGCAACCGCTCGGATCTGCGCCGCGACGACCTCGGGCGGCACGTCTGAGACGGCCGTAACGCCGACGGTGTTCTGGACTGTGATCGAAGTAATCGCGCTCATCCCCCACACGCCAAGGACGGCGAACGTCTTCAGGTCGGCCTGGATCCCGGCGCCGCCGCCGGAGTCAGAGCCCGCGATCGTCAGCGCGCGAGGTATTCGCGGGTCATCACGAGGCAAAGTGGTCCCACCCCGTCGCCTCGAGTGGCCGCTCGGTCCCGTCCGCCTCCACGGCCACCAGTTCAGATCCGGCGACGATCTCGCCTATGTCCGTGAGCGGAGTGCCGAAGGCTTCGCGAAGCCGCTCCGTGACGGGCTCGACGGCCTCCGGTGGAAGGGTTACCAGAAGCTCGTAGTCCTCTCCACCGGAGAGCACCAGGGCCATCGGCTCGACGTCCGGCAGAACCGCGGGAAGCAGCTCGAGGCCCAGCGCAGCCGGAAGTCGATCCAGGGACAGTCTCGCCCCAACCGAGCTCTCCCGGCAAAGCCGCGACAGGTCGAGGGCGAGGCCGTCCGAGACGTCGATCATCGACGTGGCACCCGCCCGCGCCAGCGCCTGACCCTCCCCGACGCGAGCGACTGGCCGGTATTGAGCCGCCAGGAGCTCCCGGCCCCATTCCGAGCCTGCGACCGAAGCGACGCTGTGGGGAGGAGCCTCCGCGATGCGGAGGCCGCCCGCCGCTGCCCCGAGAGATCCGGTGACCACGATCCTGTCTCCGGGACTCGCGCCGGAGCGCAGGATGGCCTGGCCCATCGCCACCTCGCCGACGATGGCTACCGACACGACGACGCCGTCGGCACGAGAAGTGTCGCCCCCGACGATCGACATCGCGTACTCACCTGCCGCTTCCCGGAGCCCACCGTAGAGCTCGACCACCCACGACGCCTCGACTTCAGTCGGCAATCCGAGGGACACCAGCCCGAAACGGGGACTGCCTCCCATGGCGGCCACGTCGCTGACGCTCGCCGACAGGGCCTTGTAACCAAGGTCGGTGGGCGAGATCGTCCGCCGTTCGAAGTCGACGCCCTCCACCATCATGTCGGTCGTGAGGACGGCCAGATGATCCCCCATCTCCACGAGGGCCGCATCGTCGCCCGGACCCAGCCGTACCCCGGGTGAGTCGTCGGCAAGCAGCTTGCGCAAGAGCGCGACCAGTTCGTCCTCGGAAGCAAGACCCGACATAATGCGAGCGTACCCAAAGCGGGCGGAAGAAGGGCGGACCAGATGCCGGTCATAAACACCATCGAGCTGGAGGGCGTGTCCGAAACCTCCTGGGGGGACGCCGCCAGGGAGGCTCTGAGCGAGGCCGCCAAGACCATCCGTGGCATCAACCGGCTGGAGGTCCTGTCCACGGGCACCGACGTCAAGGATGGGCGGATCGTCGGCTACCGCACGCAGGTGAAGCTGTACTTCACGATCGAATCCGATCGCTAGCGACCAGGGCTCCTGAGGAACAAGCCGCTAGAATCAGGCTTCCCTTTGCTAGGTTCCTAGGAGACGGCTCCCATGAACGCCAGGAAGGTCCACGACAACCCATCTCCCCATGAGCTGAGAGCGTTCACGGAGCTTATGCCCTCCTGCCGGGTTACCGAGTACGGCAACGTGAACGTGCAGACGCGCGTCACTTCCCGGAGCGCCGGCTCGACGTACGTAGTGACCGACGATCCCTCGATCACCGACGGCAAGGCCATGACTCGCGAGGAGTACGGCCGGATCTGCAAGCTCCAGGACGACTACATTTCCGAGCAGGAGATGGTCGTGGTCGACGGCTACATCGGCAACGTCCCCGACTTCCAGACCGCGGCGCGCCTGTCCATCGAGAAGGCCAACGCGAACATCGCCGGCATGCAGCAGAAGCTCTACTACCACCGGGACCCGGGAGAACCAGAGGTCCAGGTCATCTACACGCCCAACCTCTTCCCCGCCGGCTACCCCGACGACCGCTGCATCGCGGTCGATCTGGAGAACGGCATCACCCGCGTCCTCGGCTCCGACTACTTCGGTGAGTCGAAGAAGGGCGGCCTGCGCATGTGGAACACGATCGTCTACGACCGGGGCGGTCTCGCGCTTCACGCCGGATGCAAGTCGGTGCCGGCCAACGGAGAAGAGAAGGTGTTTCTGATCATTGGCCTCTCCGGCACCGGGAAGACGACCACGACGTTCACCACTCAGAACAACTCCCTCCCCGTTCAAGACGATTTCGTTGCCCTGATGCCGGGAGGCAAGGTCTACGCCACCGAGGACGGCTGCTTCGCCAAGACCTTCTCACTGGACCCGGAGTTCGAGCCCAACATCTACAACGCGGTGATCAAGCCAACCTCATATCTGGAGAACGTCTACCAGGACGACGGCGGGAAGGTGAACTTCTTCGAGGAGTCTTACACGAAGAATGGGAGGGCCGTCTTCGCCCTGGAGGACCTCGCTAGATCTAAGGACGCAAGAGACCTGTCGCGCGTCGACTATCTCTTGATCCTGAACTGGAACGAGAACATCATCCCGGCGGTCGCACGCCTATCACAGGCGCAGGCGGCCGGGTACTTCATGCTCGGTGAGACGACCGGCACCTCCGCGGGCGGGAAGGCCGAAGAGGGCAAGTTCCTCCGTGTGCCGGGCACCAACCCGTTCTTCCCGCTTCGCCACGGCCTCCAGGGCAACCGATTCCTGGAGCTGCTGGATACCCACCCGATCGAGGTCTATCTCATGAACACCGGAAGGATCGGCGGCAGGCCCGACGACGAACGATCCATGAAGGTGAAGATCCCTCACTCCTCGGCAGTGGTGAAGTCGATAGCCGAGCAGTCGATCAAATGGACCGACGATGCCGACTTCGGCTACGAAGTGGCCGAGGAAGTCCCCGGAATCGAAGAGATCGAGCTACTACAGCCCCGGCGGCTCTACGAGCGACAGGGCCGGATGGACGAGTATCAGGCTTTCGTCGATCGCTTCAAGCGGGAGCGCGCAGAGACCCTGGCCAAGTACACAGACCTAACCGAAGAGATCGTCCGCGCGGTCTCCTAGTCGGGGGGCTCGCTCCGCGTTTGCTCGCATTCCTCCAGCTGGCTAAGGTTGCCACGATGTACGAGGCGGATCCTTCCGCAAGCGGAGTCAGAGTCCTTCGCCGCAGCACCGATGATCGGATCATCTTCGGGGTCTGCGGGGGACTCGGCCGGTATCTCGGTGTCGAGCCGATCCTCCTAAGGGCGGCCTTCGTCATCCTCACCGTTGCAGGCGGCTCGGGCGTCCTCATCTACCTGGTCGCCTGGCTGGTCATCCCGAAGGAACGGGCCGGCGAGCACGTGGGCACGACACACGAAACCTCCGGAGCAACGGGTAGCGTGCTGGGTGGAACCGCCCTTATCGCGCTCGGGACGATCCTCCTCATAGACCGGTTCGTCTCGTGGTTCGACAAGGTGATCGGTCCCGTGACGCTGATCGCCCTGGGCGTCGCGGTGCTGGTCTGGGGAGCCCGACGATGAGCTCAGACGAGACGCCGCCCGAGGCCGGGTCCGAGATTTCTGAACCGGAGGAGACCCCGGAGCCCACGGGCACGGCGATCCTCGAGACCGGGCCGCCGATTGCGCCGCCCGGTCCAGAGCCGACAAGAGCCCGCAGGTTGCCGCTGACGAGGTTGATGCTCGGCGCCCTGTTCGTGGCGGGAGGAGCGCTGTGGCTGCTCGGGGCCCTGGACGTGGTCGATGTATCCGTTACAGCAGCTCTATCGGTCGCGCTGATCGTTGTCGGTCTGGCGCTGGTGGCAGGCTCCTTCACCGGACGCCACACGGGGATGATCACGATCGGGATCGTGCTGACCGCCGGCCTGGCCCTGGCGTCCACCTTCGACATCCGCCTAGAGGGCGGCATCGGCCAGCGGAACGAAAGGCCGGCATCTGTGGCCGAGCTAAAGAGCGAGTACAAGCTCGGCGTCGGCCAACTCACGATCGACCTCACCGGAATCACTTTCGCTCCGGGAACGACGACTCACATCAAGGCGCGCGTCGGGATTGGCCAGCTCACCGTCGATGTCCCCGCTAGCGTTGAGGTGCAGGCGCACGGCACTGCAGGGCTCGGTGAGGTCTTGCTCTTCGGTCGCCAAAGTTCCGGCTTCGACGTGGACCTGATTCACGGGTTGGTCTTGACTGGCCCGGCACCTCCTGGGGGCCGCCCGCAACTGATACTCGAGCTTTCGGTCGGGTTGGGGCAGGTGACGGTCGATGGCCAGTAGCGGCGTCCACCGGACCTCGTTGATTGCCGGGTTGCTGTTCGTCGCGCTGGGCGTGCTCTTCCTGCTAGATGCGCTGGATGCCATCAACCTGAAAGGCGCGTACGTGTGGCCGGTCGCGCTCATCGTGGTTGGGCTGGCGGTGCTTTGGGGAGGCCTATCCGCATCTCGCCGTCGCGGCGAGTCCTAGCGAGACATACCTCCCTGCACCCAGGAGCGGAACTTCTCTATCTGTTCGGCCGGCCAAGGTTCGTCACAAGGCATATCTCCCGCCTCCAGGCGCTCCAGGATCCCCTCGGAGTTCCCCGTCACGTCCTCGTAGCGCCAGAGGTCGAACGCCCATTCCATCCTCTGTCTGTCCTTCTCCCGGAACAGAGGCCTGATGTCTCCTTCGTAGCTCAGCCCGTCTCCCATATCACTCCCCTCGGTCGATCCGTTCCTGAACCTCGCGGAGTCTGGCGGCGAGGCCCTCTAGCAGGGTCACGGCCACGCTGGGGTTCTTGATCAGGAATGGCCGGAAGTACGTCGCCTCGAGCGTCAAGACCTCGACGGGCTCGGCGGCCGTCACCGTCGCCGAGCGGGGCTTACCCGCGAGCAGCGCCATCTCGCCAAAGAAGTCGCCCGGACTAAGGTGATGCGCCTTTCCTCCCGCCTCGACGGTGGCTGAGCCAGAGAGGATGACGAAGAGTCCCCCGCCGACGTCATCCTTGGCGACGATCGCCTGGCCGGCCGAGTAGGAGCGGCGCGCGCCGATCCTGGCGATGCGGTCGAGGTCCTCCGGCGTGAGCTCCTGGAAGAAAGGCACTCTCCTGAGCGCCTCGACCTCTGGCGGCAACTCGTCCACAGTCGGTCTCCCGTGGTTAGCGATCGCGAGATGGTGGAGCATCGGTCCGAACCTTGTCCAACCGCAACAGCTCGGGGTCGACCCTGGTGGCGGAGGCGATCAGCTCCCTTGCCGGCTCGATATCGTCGCCCCGGTTCAGGGCCACCGCTGCGACGACCTGTCCATCCTTCAGGTAAAAAGCCGTGAAGTCGCGCGCCTCGAGGCTGCCTCTTATGACGAGATCGTCCCAAGTGGTCGCAAAGCCAGCGTACTGGAGATTCTGGTCGTACTGATCCGACCAGAACCAGTAGACGTCTCTGTAGGGGGCGCCCTTGCCCATGATGCTGAGGGCAGCGGCCCGCCCGTGCTTGATGGCGTTCTGCCAGTGCTCCACCCTGATCCGGCCCAAGACGGGATGCTGGTGATTGGCCACGTCCCCCGCCGCGAATATCCCTGCGACGTTGGTCCGGCAGAACTCGTCGACGAGCGCGCCGTTGTCGATCTCCACGCCCGAACCCGCGAGGAAATCGGTCACCGGCTCGACCCCTAGGCCGAGCACGACGAAGTCGCATTCGAGCGACTCCCCTCCGGCCGTCAGGACCCGTTCGACCCTACTGCCGCCCTCCAGCGCAGCGACCCGATCCTCTTGGACCATCCTCACGCCGTGGTCGGCGTGGATCGCGGCCAGGACGGCGCCGATGTCCTCGCCGAGGACGCGCTGCAGCGGGACTCTCCCGCCGTCCACTGCGGTGACCTCCACCCCTCGCACCCGCAGCGATGCGGCCACTTCTGAACCTATGAACCCCATACCTCCGATCACCGCTCGCCGTCCGGGGGCGATCTCGGCCTGAATCCGCCTAGCATCGTCCACGGTACGGAGGCCATAGACGCCTTCTCGCTCGATGCCGGGGATCGGGAACGTACGGTTACGGGCGCCGGTCGTCACCAGGAGGCTGTCATAGGGAACCTCGTCCCCGTCATCGAGGGTGACGAGCTTGCGATCCGGGTCTATCCCGGTCGCCGTCTTACCGAGCCGGGTCTCGATGGCGTGTTCCCCATAGAAACCCGGGGTACGGACCATCGCCTCCTCAAAAGGAGTCTCTCCGCGCAGGAACGACTTCGACAGAGGTGGGCGCTCGTAGGGCATGTGCTCCTCGGCCCCTATCAGGAGCACCGTTCCCTCGAATCCCTCGTCCCGAAGTGTGGCGGCAGCGGTCCCCCCGGCCAGGCTCGCTCCAACGATCACGATTCGCCCGGAGGCCGCCACACCACCACCGGCGGCGGCGCGCTCCTGTGGCCGGGGCGCTTCGTCCTTTCGCCCAAG
>Ga0184632_10000401_pt1 | contig 16857 bp, 19 predicted proteins | sample PLM31_50_b1_FD_133153 | JGI IMG/M metagenome (GOLD analysis project Ga0184632, IMG submission 133153) | Groundwater sediment microbial communities from an aquifer in East River, Colorado, USA - PLM3-1_50_b1 | ecosystem: Environmental > Terrestrial > Soil > Riparian zone | place: USA: East... | reverse complement strand
GCCAGATGTTCGAGGTGGCCATCCAGGCCGCCATCGGCAGCCGGGTCATCGCCCGCGAGACGGTCAAGCCCCTGCGCAAGAACGTGATCGCCAAGTGCTACGGCGGCGACATCTCGCGCAAACGCAAGCTCCTCGAGAAGCAGAAGGAAGGCAAGAAGAGGATGAAGCGCGTGGGCCAGGTGGACATACCGCAGGAGGCCTTCCTGGCCGTGCTGCGCGTTGACTGATGGCCGCCCACGCGCTTCATGTCGATGACGACGGCAGCGAGCGCCGGATTCACTTCGGCGCGAGCGACAGGGGGGGTTCGGGGGGTGCTGGGGCCGGTACCCCCCGACATGACGAGGTCCAGGTGGACATACCGCAGGAGGCCTTCCTGGCCGTGCTCAGGGTCGATTGAGGACCGCCCTCGCCCTCGCCGCGTGGCTCGCGGGAGCAGCGGCCGTCGGCGCCGAGGGGCTCGTGTCTCCTGGCGAGCGTGTCCGCTTCCGTGCCGCGACCGTCGGCGACGGGCGACAACAGGGGACCGTGGTCGAGCAGGACGCCACCGCGCTGACGATCAAGCTCAAGGCCGGCGGCGATCCGATCCGCGTGCCCCTGGACGCGTTCGAGCGCCTCGAGGTGGCCCGCGGCCAGCGTAGGCACGTCTGGACGGGCGCCGCGATCGGCTTCGTACCCGGGTTCGCCTTTGGCTTCCTCGCCGGGTGGGTCCTCGGCTGCGACGATCAAGGCCGGGACTGCACCGCCTATGACACCGCCCTCGCCACGGGAGCGATCCTGGGCGCGGGGACCGCCGTCGTCGGGGGCCTCGTGGGCCTGCTCTTCAAGAGCGACCGCTGGGAGCGCGTGTCCACCAGCCGAGTGCGGGTGACCGTGCTCCCCTTGCCACGGCGGGGTGTCGCGATCGGCGTGTCCGTTGGTTTCTAGCCCGCCCGCCGGAGCCTGCCCCATGGCGGCCACCGTGTTTCGGCTAGAATAGGCGCAATGGCCGCCGCCCCCCAGCCCGCACCCCTCACCGAAGCGCCCGCCGCCTTCAAGAAGTCCGTCGCCCGCGAGTACCTCGAATCGGTCGTGGTGGCGGTGATCCTCGCCCTCTTCATACGCACGTTCGTCGTGCAGGCGTTCAAGATCCCCACCGGCTCGATGGAGCCCAACCTCCTCATCGGCGACCACCTCCTCGTCAACAAGGTGATCTACTCCCCCTCGGGCCTGCCGCTCGAGAACGGGATCCTGGCCAAGAAGCCGGTGCAGCGGGGTCACGTGGTGGTCTTCAAGTTCCCCGAAGACCCCTCCCGGGACTTCATCAAGCGCGTGATCGGGCTGCCGGGGGAGACGGTGGAGATCCGGAACAAGACGGTCTACATCAATGGGAACGCGCTGGTGGAGCCGTATGCCCACTTCCTCGAGGCGCCCCTGCACCGCGACGACCCCGAGTACGGCCTCCGCAACGAGGGCGTGCGGGACAACTGGGGACCGGAGGTGGTGCCCCCCGGCCACCTGTTCGTGCTCGGGGACAACCGCGACAACAGCCGCGACAGCCGCTTCTGGGGCTTCCTGCCCCGCGACCAGGTCAAAGGCCGGGCCTTGCTCGTGTACTGGTCCTACGAGGCCTCCCGCGAGGAGTACCACCGTACCGGGTATCTCGACTGGCTCCGCGACACGCTGTCCGCCTTCGGCAAGACACGCTGGAGCCGATTCTTTCACCTGATCCGTTGACGTCCGGGGAGGAGCCAGATGAGAGCTGGAACCGAGAGGGGCGAGGGCAAGCTGGGGACGATCGTGGGGCTGGTCCTGTTCGTGGCCGTGGTCCTCGCCATCTGGAACCTGGCGCCGGTCTTCTGGGCCGACTACAACTTCAAGGACAAGCTCAACGAGATCGCGCGCGTCGGCCGCCACAAGAGCGACGACGACATCATGCGCATGATCATGCACGAGGTGAGCGACAACAAGCTGGAGATCTACATCAAGACGGCGACGTGCAAGGTCAACACGCTGGAGACGCGGCGCACCATCCGGTGCGACTACTACCGCACGGTGGAGATCCTGCCCGGCTTCAGCCACACGTTCCACTTCACGGACGAGGCCGACCAGCCGGTGCTGTAGCGGTCCGAGCCGTCGGCCTCAACGGCCTTCGAGCTCCCGCAGGTACGCGGCCGCCGCCTCCAGCCGCACGTCGCTGAACACGCGGATGCCCCGCCGCTCGAGCAGCGCCGCCGTCACTCCGGAGCCGGGCGTCCTCCGTCCGCTGAACGAGCCGTCGTAGACGAAGCCGCGTCCGCAGGACGGGCTCCCTTCCTTCAGCACCGCCAGGCGGACGTCGTGCGCCCGGGCTGTCTCCAATGCCAGCTCCGCGCCCCGGAGGAACGCCTCCGTCACATCGGCCCCCTCTCGCGTGACAACGCGGCCGGCGCCGTCCAGCACCGAGCCGCCCCCCGGGCCGAGAATCTCCGCCGCCGGACGCGGCACGCCGAGGCCGCCGGCCACCTCCGGGCAGAACGGCACCACGCGGCCCTCCGCGAGCCACTCCTCCAGGATGCGGCTCGCGGTCGCGGCGTCGGCCCCGTTGTAGCGGACCTTCTCGCCCAGCAGGCAGGCGCTCACCAGCACGCGGATCACGCTTTACCCGGGGGGGCTGCCCAGGAGCGCGAACACGACGCGGGCCACGTCGGAGAGGGCCTGGGGCTTCTGGAGGAAGGCGTCGGCGCCGAGGCGGCGGGCCTCGCTCAGGAGCTCGGGCGTCGCGTAGCCGGTGAAGAGGACGACCCGGGTGCGGGGGAAGCGCTCCCTCACCAGCGCGAGCAGGTCCAGCCCCTCCGCTTCCCGCACGGGGTGCAGCCGCAGGACGGCGATCACCATCGCGTAGGACGAGGCGTTCAGGAAAGCCTCCGCCTCCTCACGCCCCCGAGCGCAATCCACCTGGTGGCCGAACGTCTCGAAGTACTCCTTCATGGTGAGGACGATCGCCTCTTCGTCGTCGACGATCAGGAGGCGATGTCCCACGCCCTCACCTCGCGCGGGCCGGACCGGGTCCGGCCGGCGTCGCGCCCGTCGCCGCGATCCGCTCGCCGGCCTCGCGCTCCAGCGCGTCGATCCGGTCCCGCGCCGGCGAAGGGCCGGCCGCGTCGCCCAGGTTGATGCGTACGTTCTCCGCCGCTCCGCGGACGCCCGCCCAGGCGAGGGCGGCCGCGGTGAGCGCGTCGCTCGCCGCGTTCGGGTTGCCGTCCGCGGCCGCGACCGCCGCCGCGGACAGCACGGCCACGCAGGCCTCGGCCGTGCGGAGGGGCACGTCGGTCGCATGGGCGAGGGCCGCTCCCACCGCCCGCTTCCGGACCGCCTTCTCCTCCTCGTTTCCCTTCGGCAGCCGGTGGGCCGCGACCACGGCGTCATAGGCGGCCGTGTCCTCGTCCACGAGCCGGCGCAGGCGGCTCCCCGCCTCCGTCACCCGGGCGAGGGCGTCGTCGAGGCGGACCCGCTCGACCGGGTCCCCGGTGCGCGTCTTCGTCATGCGGCAGACCATGGTCACGAGGGCGGCGCCCGCGGCGCCGGCCAGGGCGGCCGCTGAGCCGCCCCCCGGAGTCGGATCGGGCGCGGCGAAGCGGTCGAGCAGCTCGCTGGCGGGCAGAGCGAGCAGCGACACTCAGAGCTTCCCGAGGAGCTGCTTCGCGATCACCATCAGCTGCATGTGGGTGGTACCCTCGTAGATCTGGCCCACCTTCTGGTCGCGGAAGTACTTCTCCACCGGGTACTCGCGGGTGAAGCCGTAGCCCCCGTAGATCTCGATGACGTTGGAGGTGACGTGCTCGGCGGCGCGGGAAGCGAACAGCTTCGCCATGGCCGCTTCCTTGATGAAGGGGGCGCCCGTGTCCCGGAGCCGGGCGGCGTTGTAGGTGAGCAGGCGGGCGGCCTCGAGCTCGGTGGCCAGCTCGGCGAGGAGGAACTGCATGGCCTGGAACTCAGAGATCGGGCGGCCGAACTGCTGGCGCTCCTGCGAGTAGCGCAGGCCGTGCTCGAAGGAGCCCTGGGCCACCCCCACCATCTGCGCGCCGATCCCGATGCGTCCCTCGTTGAGCGTCTCGATGGCGATCTTGTAGCCCTTGCCCACCTCGCCGAGCACGTTCTGCTTGGGGACGCGACAGCCTTCGAGGATCAGCTCGCAGGTGGACGAGGCCCGGATGCCGAGCTTGTCCTCCTTCTTGCCGACCTGGAAGCCGGGGAACGCGCGCTCGACGAGGAAGCTCGTGATGCCCTTGTAGCCGAGGGCGGGGTCGATGGTGGCCATCACGATGAACAGCTCCGCCTCGGCGGCGTTGGTGATCCACAGCTTCCGGCCCGTCAGCTCGTAGTGGTCGCCCTTGTCGGTGGCCCGGCAGCCGAGGGCGAAGGCATCGGAGCCGGAGCCGGCCTCCGACAGCGCGTAGGCTCCCACCCATTCGGAGGCGAGCTTCGGGAAGTAGCGGCCCTTCTGGTCCTCCGTCCCCCACCGCAGCAGCGCGTTGTTCACGAGCGTGTTCTGCACGTCCACGACGACGGCCACCGACGCGTCGACCCGCGCCAGCTCCTCCACCGCGAGGACGGACATGAAGAAGGCGGCGCCCGCCCCCCCCAGCGACTCCGGGATCTCGATGCCCATGATCCCGAGCTCGAAGCACTTGTCGATGAGCGCGCGGGGGATCTGCGCTTCCTTCTCCATCTTCGCGACCAGCGGACGCACCTCGCGCTCGGCGAACTCCCGCACCTGGTCGCGGAACATCCGCTCCTCTTCGGAGAGCACGGTCAAGGGAAGGGCGCGGGCGGGGGTCAGGGTCTCTGGCATCGTCACCTCGGCTGAGCCCCCAATGCTACCGCCGCCCGGCCCGGACACGAAGCGGGCGCGGGGCGGGAGCCCCTCAAAACGTCTTGACAGCCCGCCGCTTTGCCCTATCATCAAGATTACGATGTTGGTGTGCCCTGCCGTGCGACCGAAGGCCCGCGTGAGGCGAGGCCCGTCCACCCGGCGGGGCGTCATGGTCTAGTTCACATCGCCAGTCGAACGGACCTTCCGACCCGCTGGACAGGGTTCCAGCGGGTTTTTTTGTTTCTAGAATTGCAGGCAGCGCGGAGGAGAGGCCGGACGGGCCGGAGGACCCAGGGATGTTGAGGGTAGGAGTGTTCGGGGCGACGGGATACGCGGGGCGGGAGATCGTCCGTCTCCTCTCCGCCCACCCGCGCGCGGAGCTCGCCTTCAGCACCGGCAGCGGCGGCGGCCACCTGCCGCACGAGGCGGGGCTGGAGCAGGCGGCCGACGCCTACCTGCTCTCGCTGCCCCACGGCATCTCCGCAACCTACGCGGCCCGGCTGCGCGAAGCCCGGCCTGACGCGGTGATCGTGGATCTTTCGGGCGACCTGCGCCTGCCCGACGCCGCCTCCTACAAGGAGTGGTACGGCCACGACCACCCGGCCCTGTCGCTTCTCGGCGAGGCGCCCTACGGCCTGACCGAGCTGTACCGTGACCGGATCCGCGGAGCGCATCTCATCGCCAACCCGGGCTGCTATGCCACCAGCGTCCTCCTGCCCCTGGTGCCGCTCGTGCGCGACGGCCTGGTGGATGCCGACGACGTCGTCGTCGACGCCAAGAGCGGGGCCACCGGCGCGGGCCGCTCGCCCAAGGAGGAGCTGCTCTTCTGCGAGGTGGACGAGGACCTGAAGGCGTATTCGCCCGGCCGCACGCACCGGCACGTGGGCGAGATGGAAGCCGTGCTGGCCGAGCGCACCGGGCGAAGGGTCACGCTCACGTTCTGCCCTCACCTCCTGCCCGTCAAGCGCGGCATCCTCTCCGCCCTCTACCTCAAGACGCGCGCTTCCGCGGCCGACCTGGCGAGGGCGCTCCGGGAAGCCTACCCGGGGTCGCCCTTCGTGAAGGTGGTCGACAGCCCGCCACGCCTGTCGGACGTGGTCGGCACCAACGACTGCCGCATGTCGGTACACGCCGCCGCGCCGGGACGGGTCGTCGTCTTCTCGGCCCTCGACAACCTCGTCAAGGGCGCGGCCGGGCAGGCGGTACAGAATCTGAACGTGGCGCTGGGCTGGCCGGAAACCGATGGCTTGCCCACCCTCGACGGACGGCGCCGGTGACCCGAAGCCTGTCGCTGGCCCGCGACAGCAGGCCGGTGCGCGTGTACAAGGTGGGCGGGCCGGCTCTCGAGGACCCCGGCCTCATCGGCCCTCTCGCCGAGGACATCCGCCGCGCGCCGGGACCCTCGGTCCTCGTTCACGGCGGAGGTCGCCAGGTGGAACGCATGCTCCGGGCCCTGGCCATCGAGTCCCGCTTCGTCGACGGGCGCCGCGCGACGTCGGCGGCCGCCATGGAAGTGGTGGAGATGGTTCTCTCCGGCGTCGTCAACAAGGATCTGGCGGCGGGGTTGACCCGCGCCGGGCTCCCGTCGGTCGGCATCTCGGGCCGCGATGGGGCCCTCATCCGCGCTCGCCTCGAGCCGGACCTGGGCCAGGTGGGGGTTCCGGTGGAAGTCGACCCGGCACCGGTGCGAGCGCTGTGGGACGCGGGCCTGCTGCCCGTCGTCTCTCCCGTCTCCTGCGGGCCCAACGGCGAGTCGGTCAACGTCAACGCCGACGAGGCGGCGCTCGTCCTCGCGCGGGGCCTGGGCGCCGCCGCTCTCGTCTACCTCTCTGACGTGGACGGCGTCCGCGTGGGCGACGAGACGGTGGCGGTCCTCGACGCGGCGACGGCGGGACGCCTCATCGAAGAGGGAACGATCACGGCGGGCATGGCCCTCAAGGTTCGGATGGCGCTGGAGGCCGCGCAGGCCGGGATTCCGGAGGTGGTGGTGGCGGGCAAGGCGCGCCTCACCGGTGGCTTCACCGGGACACGGATCACGACGGGGGAGGACATGGCGAAGGACGTGGGCCGGACACGCATCCGTCGGGGGGGACAGTGAGCGCGCTGCTGCCGGTCTACGACCGCGACCTGGTCATCGTGTCGGGCCGGGGCGTCCGGGTCACGGATGCCGACGGCAGGACCTACCTCGACTTTGCGGCGGGGATCGGGGTCAACGGCCTGGGATACGGGGACCCGAAGGTCGTGTCCGCGATCCGCAAGCAGGCGCGCAAGCTCGTCCATGCGAGCAACCTCTACTACAGCCCCACCGTCCAGAGGCTCGCCGACCGCCTGGCCGGGCTCGCCTTCCCGTCGAAGGTGTTCTTCTCCAATTCGGGGACCGAATCGGTGGAAGCGGCCATGAAGTTCGCCCGGCGCATCGGCGGACCCTCCGGCCGCACCGAGTTCGTCGCCTTCGAGCGCGGCTTCCATGGCCGTACTCTCGGCGCGCTCTCCATGACCTGGAACGAGAAGTATCGGACGCCGTTCGAGCCCCTGGTGCCCGGCGTGAAGTTCTGTCCGTGGGACGACCTGAAGGCCGCTGCCGCCGCCATCGGCAGCAAGACCGCAGCGGTCTTCGTCGAGCCGGTTCAAGGAGAAGGCGGGTTGCGCGTGGCCCCTCCCGAGTTCCTGCGGGGCCTGGCCGACATCTGCCGGGAACAGGGGGCGCTCCTCGTCTCCGAGGAGGTCCAGTGCGGCCTCGGGCGCACGGGCAAGCTTTTCGCGTACCAGCACGTCGGGATCCGCCCCGACATGCTGACGCTGGCCAAGCCGCTCGGGGGCGGCCTGCCCCTCGGGGCGGTGTTGCTCAGGGAGGACCTCGCCTCCGCCATCGCGGTGGGCGATCACGGCAGCACCTTCGGCGGCAACCCGGTGGCGGCGGCGGCGGCTCTCGCCGTCCTCGACCGACTGACGGCGCCGAAGTTCCTGGACAAGGTGACGCAGAAGGGTGTCCTGCTCCGCCGGGGTCTGAACCTCATCGCGCGCAAGTATCCGGCGGTGACGCAGGTGCGGAGCACGGGCCTCATGGTGGGCATCGAGCTCCAGGCCGCCGCCCTGCCCGTCGTGAAAGCGCTGCGGGAAAGAGGCATCCTCGTCACCCGGGCCGGCGATAACGTCGTGCGCCTGCTGCCCCCGCTCGTCGTGAAGCGGAAGCACATCCGCGCCTTCCTCGCCGCCCTGGACGAGGTGCTCGCCACCGGCGTCGGGGCGGCGCCCGCGTTGCCGCCGGCGGCGGCGATGGCGGAAGGCGGCAGCGGCGGCGCCGTCGCGTGACCCCCAACGGATTCAACGCAGAGGCCGCAGAGGCCCGCAGAGAAACAGGGCGCAGCAATAGCTGCGAGCGGAGCGCGAATCATTCGCGCGGAGCGAGCGGGGGGTCTGGGGGGTGCGCCGCTAGCACCCTCCAGCTCCTTGAGGATCCTCTGCGTGCTCTGCGTTTCAAAGGAGTGTCTGGGCGATGAGCGAAGTCAAGAAGGTGGTGCTGGCGTACTCGGGGGGGCTCGACACCTCGATCATCATCCCGTGGATCAAGGAGAACTACGGAGGCGCGGAGATCATCGCCTATTGCGGTGACGTCGGGCAGGGCGACGATCTGGAGGCGGTCCGCCGCAAGGCGCTCGCCACCGGGGCCAGCAAGTGCGTGGTCGAGGACCTGCGGGAGGAGTTCGTCCGCGACTACGCCTACGCCGCTCTGGCGGCGGGGGCGGTCTACGAGGACAACTACCTGCTCGGCACCGCCCTCGCCCGACCCCTGCTCGCGTACCGCCAGGTGCAGGCCGCGCTTACGGAAGGCGCGGACGCTCTCGCCCACGGCGCGACCGGCAAAGGGAACGACCAGGTCCGCTTCGAGGTCACCTACGCGACCTTCGCTCCCCACCTGAAGGTCATCGCCCCGTGGCGCGAGTGGAGCATTCGCTCGCGCGAGGACGCGCTCGCCTATGCCAAGACGCACGACGTACCGGTGGACCAGTCGCCACGGGACATGTTCAGCCGCGATGGAAACCTCTGGCACCTATCCCACGAGGGCGGGAACCTGGAGGACCCGTGGGATCCCCCCCGCAAGGAGATGTTCAAGCTCACCGTCGATCCCGAGGACGCCCCCGACGAGCCGGCGGTCGTGATCATCGGGTTCGAGCGCGGCGTGCCCGTCACTCTCGACGGCCAGCCGCGCGGCCCAGTGGAAATGGTGGAAGCGCTCAACCGGGCCGCGGGGGCCCACGGCGTCGGGCGGCTCGACCTCGTCGAGAACCGCCTGGTGGGGATCAAGTCGCGCGGCGTGTACGAGACGCCGGCGGGCACCGTCCTCCACGTCGCCCACCGCGAGATCGAGCGGCTGGTGCTGGACCGCAACACGTTGCACTTCAAGCAGTCCGTCTCGGTGCGCTACGCGCAGCTGATCTACGACGGCCTGTGGTTCTCGACCCTGCGCCAGGCCCTGGCCGCCTTCGTGGCCTACACGGAGAAGGAGGTCACCGGGGAGGTGAAGGTGCGGCTCTTCAAGGGCCGGGCCGAGGCCATCGGCCGGCGCTCGCCCCGCAGCCTGTACCGGCAGGACCTCGCCACGTTCGGGGAGGGCATGGCCTACGACCACCAGGACGCCGAGGGCTTCATCCGGCTCTTCGGCCTTCCCGAGCGCGTCCGCGCGCTGACGCGCAACGACGCGGAGAGCGCAGACGCCAACAAGAAGACCCGGGAGAAGGTCCGGAAGCCCGCGGAGAAGGCGGGGACCCGCGGATGAACGAGGGCGCCATCACCGTTCCGGCGGGCTTCCGCGCCGCGGCGGTGGCCGCGGGCATCAAGCCCGAAGGCGCAGACCTCGCGCTGCTGGCGGCCGACCGGGAGTGCACGGCCGCCGCCGTTTTCACCACGAACCGCGCCCAGGCGGCGCCGGTGCTCGTTTCGCGTGAGCATCTCGGCTCCGGTCGCGCGCGAGCGGTCATCGTCAACGCCGGCTGCGCCAATGCCGCGACGGGAGAAGCCGGGCTGGCCGATGCGCGGGAGATGGCGGCCATGACCGCCCAGACGCTCGGCTGCCGCGCGGCCGAAGTGGTGGTGGCCTCCACCGGCGTGATCGGGACGCGCCTGCCGATGGACAAGCTGCGCACGGGCATCGCCGCCGCCGCCGCGGGCCTCGACCGCGAGGGCGGTGCGCGCGCGGCCCGCGCGATCCTCACGACCGACACCCGGCCGAAGGAAGCACGCGTCACCTTTCCCGTGGCGGGCAGGACGCTGAGCGTCGGCGCGATGGCCAAGGGCGCCGGCATGATCGCGCCCAACATGGCCACGATGCTGGCCTTCTTCACCACCGATGCCGGGGTCGAGCCGGGGCTGCTCAGGCGAGCGCTGCAGGAGGCCGTGGGGGCGAGCCTCAACCGCATCACCGTGGACGGCGATACGTCCACCAACGACATGGCGGTGGTGCTGGCCAGCGGCGCGGGCCCCGCGCCCGCGATCGAACGAGAAGGGCGGGATCACGATGCGTTCCGCACGGCCCTCGCTATGGCCTCCCGGCAGATCGCCGAGATGATCGTGCGCGACGGCGAGGGGGCAACGCGTATGGCGGAGGTCCGGGTGGAGGGCGCCCGGGATGCGGCGGAGGCCGACCACATCGCGCGCGTGGTCGCGGAGTCGCCGCTCGTCAAGACCGCCCTTCACGGCGGGGATCCGAACTGGGGGCGCATCCTCGCCGCGTTGGGCCGCTCCGGCGTGGAGCTGGACATTCGCCGCGTGGACGTCTTCCTGGGCGACGTGCGGGTGGCCGAAGGCGGCTGCGCCCGCGATTACGACGAGCAGGCCGCGCACCGCGCGATGCTCGAAGACCCCGTGCGCATCCGCGTGCGCCTGGGGGAGGGCAGCGCCGCGGGCTGGATCTGGACCTGCGACCTCAGCCATGGGTATGTGGACATCAACGCGCACTACCGCAGCTAGCGTTGCTCTTCAATTTGCTCTTCAACGCAGAGGCCGCAGAGGCACGCAGAGAAGACTCATGAATGGCCGGACCTTGCTCAGCGTGCGCGTATGTGATGCTGCCCGGCTGGAGGGTGGCATGGATGATAGGAAACTCAGGCTGTCGCGACTTCAGGTTGGCCTGCTCATCAACTTCAACGTATCGGTCCTGAAGAACGGACTGCGACGTATCGTTAACTCGTATCCGGACTTTCCGTATCCTCTGCGAGCCTCTGCGGCCTCTGCGTTGAAAGGCAATGTGTCGTGAAGCTATGGGGCGGAAACTATTCGGCGGACCCGGATAGGGAGTTCTGGGAGTTCAATCGTTCGTTTCCCTTCGATCGCCGGTTGATCGCGGAGGAGATCGCCGCATCGCGCGCGTACGTCCGGGCGCTGGGGCGCTGCGCCGCGATCGAGGCCGACGAAGCGGATCGCCTCGACGGAGCGCTGGAAAGGCTCGCGCAGCAGGTGCAGGCCGATCCGGCGGCCCTCGAGATGGACACCGAGGACGTCCACAGCTTCGTGGAGACGCGCATCACCGAAGCCGTCGGCGACCTCGCCGGCCAGGCCCATCTCGGCCGCAGCCGCAACGAGCAGGCGGTCACCGCGTTGCGCCTCTGGATCCGGGGCACGGCCGACCGGCTGCGCGAGGGCGTCGCGCGGCTCGTGGAGACGCTGGTGGCGCAGGGCCAGGCCGGGGCCGACGCCGTCATGCCCGGCTACACGCACACGCGCGCCGCGGAGCCGATCACGTTCGGCCATCTGGCGGGGGCCCATGCCTGGGGCCTCGTCCGGGACCACGAGCGGCTCGCCGACGCGCGCCGCCGCGCGAACGTGCTGCCGCTGGGGTCGGGCGCGCTGGCGGGCACCGCGCTCCCCATCGACCGCGAGAGCCTCGCCCGTGACCTCGGGTTCGACTCCGTCAGCCCCAACGCGCTCGACGCCGTGATGGACCGGGACTTCGCCGCCGAGTTCGTCTTCGCCTGCGCGCAGCTCCAGATCCACCTCGCGCGGCTGGCCGAAGACCTCATCTGGCTCTCGGGGCCCGAGTACGGCTTCTTCACGCTGCCCGAAGCGTTCACCACCGGCTCCAGCCTCATGCCCCAGAAGAAGAATCCCGACGCGCTCGAGCTGGTGCGGGGCAAGTCGGCGCGGGTCGAGGGCGACCTCGTATGCCTGCTGTCCCTCATGAAGGGGCTGCCCGCCGGGTACCAGAAGGACATGCAGGAAGACAAGGAGGCGGTCTTCGACGCGGCCGACACCACCGCCACATCCGTCGCGGTGATGACGGGGGTGGTGGCGGGCCTCGGGCTCAACCGCGACGCGATGCGCCGCTCCGCCGGCCGCGAAGAGATGATGGCCGCCGGCCTGGCCGTCGCCCTCGCCCGCGAGGGAATGCCCTTCCGCAAGGCGCACGGCCTCGTCGGCTCTCTGGTGGCCGAGGCGCAGAAGACGGGCGCCACCCTGCGCGAGGTCGCCGCCCGCGTCCTCCCGGCGCACTCCCCCGCCGTGGCCGCGCGCCTGGAATCGGTCTTCGATCCCGACCAGGCCGTGCGTTCGCGGGCGGCTCCGGGCGGCACCGCTCCCGAGGCGGTGAGGCGCTCGCTCGCCGCCGCCGCGGACCGGGTCCGGGGACGCTGAAGCCAGGATGGCCGAGAGCCCGCTCGCCGCCCGGCTGGTGGAGAGCGTCGAGCGCGTCGTCTTCGGCAAGCGCGCCGCCGTCGAGACGGTGGTGGCGGCGCTGCTCGCGCGCGGCCACGTCCTGATCGAGGACGTCCCCGGCGTGGGCAAGACCATGCTTGCCCGGGCCCTGGCCCGCTCCATCCACGCCGACTTCCGGCGCGTGCAGTGCACGCCCGACTTGCTGCCGAGCGACGTCACCGGTGTGTCGCTCTACAACCCGAAGGATCTGGCCTTCGAGTTCCGCCGCGGCCCCGTCTTCACGCACATCCTGCTCGCCGACGAGATCAACCGCGCGACGCCGCGCACGCAGTCGGCCTTCCTGGAGGCGATGGAGGAGCGCCAGGTGTCGCTCGACGGGGCGACCCACGCCCTCCCCAATCCCTTCTTCCTGATCGCCACCCAGAACCCCATCGAGCTGGCCGGCACCTTCCCCCTGCCCGAGGCGCAGCTCGACCGGTTCCTGGTCCGCATCTCCATCGGTTATCCCGACGACGCGACCGAGGCCCGCGTGATGAAGGCCCAGCGCGAGGCGCATCCCATCGAAGCGCTGTCGCCCGTGGCCGACGTCGCGCACCTCGCCGCCGCCCAGGAGGCCGTTCCCCGGGTGTTCATCCATGATTCGCTCGTGCGCTACGTGCAGCGGCTCGTGGCCGAGACCCGCCGCCATCCCCATGCGGCCTGGGGCGCGAGCCCGCGAGGAGCGCTGGGCCTCATGCGCATGGCGCAGTCCGTGGTCGCGCTTCGCGGCGAGCGCTTCGTCACCCCCGACGACGTCAAGCGGCTGGCGGAGAGCGTGCTCGCCCACCGCATCGTGGTGAAACCGCGGTCGCGCGTCCAGGGCATCGACGGCGCGCGCGTCGTCGCCGAGTCGGTCGAACGCGTCGAGGTGCCGATCGACTACGCGCCGGCCTGAGGAGGCCGTCTGCTTCATTCACGCACGGACGTGTACCGGCGCTTTCTCTACGTGGCCATCGGCTTCGTCGGTTTGCTCGGCGTCGCGCTCCGCGTCCAGGCCCTGGCCGTCCTGGCTCTGGGCGGCGCCGCGCTGCTCTTCTTCGCGTGGCGGGAGGCCCGCCGAGGCCTGGCGGGACTGACCGTGGTGCGCGATCTGTACCCGAGCGCCTTCGAGGACGACGAGGTGCCGGTATCGCTCGCGCTCGAGAACCACTCCCGGCGCACGTCGTGGCTCGTCGAGATCGGCGATTCCTTCGGGCCCGCGGTCGCGGAGCGGCAGGCGCTGCTCGAGCCGGGCCCGCTGCACGGCGCCCGGAGGCGCCGCCTCACCTATCGCACCCTGTGCTCGCGCTCGTGGGGCATCCACGCCGTCGGTCCGCTGAGGCTGGCCACGTCGGACCCGTTCGGCCTCTTCCACGCGGAGCGGAGCGAGCCCGAGGTTGCGCCCTTCGCCGTGTTTCCCCGGGTGTGGTCGGTGGCCGGCCTCGAGAAACTGGGGGCCCGCCCGAGCCTTTCGCCCCAGGAGATCACGTCGCCGCGCCCCGGCCAGAGCCTCGCGTACCTCGGGGTGCGCGACTACCGCCCGGGCGACGACATGCGGCGCATCCACTGGCCGGCCACGGCGCGCCGCGGGTCCCCCGCGGTCAAGGAGCACGAGGTCGACCTGGTTCCGTACTTCACGCTCTTCCTGGACCTCGACCGCGCGCACCGCGCGGGGACGGGCTTGAAGTCGACGCTGGAGTATCTGGTGCGGACGTCGGCCTGCCTCGTGTGGACGGCCGCCCGCCGCGGCGACCTCGTCCAGGTCCTGGGCGAGGGACACTCGGGCCTCGTCGTGCCGCCGGGGGCGGGCACGCTGCACGCGACGCACGCCCTCTACGAGCTGATCCGCGCCCAGCAGGACGGGCGGCTGCCGCTGCTCGAGCTGGTGGAGCAACACCACCGCCATCTGCCTCCAGGATCGACGGCCGCGCTCCTGTCCGGCACCCTGTTTCTCGACCTCGGGCGTCTCGAGGAAGCTCTGGGCGCCCTCCGGGCCCGCGGGGTGCGCCCGGTGGTCCTTATCGTCAACAAGGACTCCTTCCTCCCCATCGAGCGCCGCGCGGCGCCGAGAGAGCAAGCGGCGGAGCGTGCCCGCGCGGTGGGCTCGCTCCTGCGCGCGCACGCAGTTCCGGGCGCGATCTTCTCCGCGGAGGAGGAGCTGGAAGACGCGCTGGGACGGCCCGACCTCTTCGAGGAGTCCTGGTGAGCGCGCCCGCCCCTCGCGCGGACGCGGCCCTGCCCCTCCTCGCCGCCCGGTCGGTGGCCCTCTATGCGCTTTCGCTTCACGCGGTGGCGAGCGCGCTGCTGGCCTGGACACAAGGCGACACGGGGCTACTGGTCCTCTGCGCCGCCGGCCTGGCGGCCACGCTGGTGATCGGGGAGTCGTTCAGCGGGGTCTTCGACGCCGGCGTGGAGCGCACAAGCCGGTTGCGCTTGCGGATCACGACCGGCGCCGCCTATGGCGGCCTCGTCGTCCTCGCGCTGACCGCGGCCGTCGGCAGCGGCGACCCGCGCCTGCTCCGGCAGGTGGCGATCCTCTTCACCCTCCTCCAGGCGGCGTTCCTCCTGCTCGTGGACCTGGGCCGCACGCACGTCGGACCCGTCGCCAACGCGCTCGTTCTCGTGGTGCTGGCCGCGCTGCGGGGCGGGGTGATCGCGGCGGTGGGCGTAACGGGCGGGGTCGCCCTGCTCGGCTTCTTCCTGGCCCTGGACCACGCCGCGCGGGTGCTCCAGGCCTATCCTCGGGCCCGCGGCGACCTGCTCGGCGCCACGCTCCGCCGCGCCGCGGCCGCGCTGGCGCCCACCATCCTCGGCCTGACGCTTCTCTTCATCCTGTTTCCGCCGTCCCCCTACGCGCGCGTGCAGTTCACGGTGGCCGACCCCGCGCGGGACGAGGAGATGGCCGCCGCGTACCGTCGCCTGATCGCGCTCGCGCTGGCCGGCAGCGCCCTCGTCTTCGGCCTGGTGCGTCTGCTCCGGCGCGACCGCGGCAAGGGTGCTCCCCTCGAGGAGACGCTCGCGGTGGAGCGGGGCGTGGAGGAAGCGTTGCCCGAGCCGGCGCCGCTCAGCCCCCGAGAGTACCGCGGGCGGCGGGGACGGATCGTGCGCGCCTACGTGGGGGTCCTGGCGAGTGCCGGCGAGGCCGGGTTCCGCTCGCGGCCCAGCCACACCCCGCGGGACCTCGCCGCGCTGCTGCCGGCTCCTCCGGCGCCGCTGTCCGCCCTCACCGATCTCTTCGTCGCCGCGCGCTACGGCCCGGACGAGCCGTCCGAGGAGCAGGCGCTCGCCGCCGAGAAGGCCGCTCGCACGGTCGCCGCCGGGCTCGGCAAGGCCAGGGGCTAGCCCGCTCAGGCCTCCGCGCCGGCGGGCGCGGACGCGTCACGCCCGGTGGCGAGCCACGAGCCCATCAAGATGAGGACGAGGCCGGCCACCGACACCACGCCGAGACGCTCCCCGAGCACTGACACGCCGAGGAGCACTGCGACCGCGGGGTTGACGTAGGTGACGACGGAGGCGCGCGCCGCACCCGCCTCCGCCACCAGGAACAGGTACAGGACGAGCGCGGGCGCCGTGCATGCGAGACCCAGCACCGCCACCGCGCCCAGGACCGCCGGGGAGGGCAGGCGCGAAGGTACGGTCAGGACCGCGGGGACGGTCAGCACCACCGTGCTGATGGCGAGGCTGACCGAGACCGGTCCCAGCGGGTGGATCCCCGCCAGATAGCGCTGGGCCAGCAAGGGACCGACGGCGTAGCCCACGGCGGCCGTGAGCACGCATGCGGCGCCCAGCAGCTCCAGCGGCCGGCCCGCGACGTCAATGCCGAGCAGCGCGACCACTCCGGCCAGGCCGAGTCCCAGACCGGCCAGACGGCGGCGGCCCGGTCGCTCGGACAGGGCGAACCACGGCGCCAGCACGACGACCATCAGCGGTACGGTGGCCATCAGGATGGCCGTCAGCGAGGAGCTGATCCAGCGCTCTCCGAGCGCGATGAGGAGAAAGGGCAAGACGACTTCGACGAACGCGAAGGCGGTGATCGGTCGGATGCGGGAGCCGAGACCTCGTAGCGCGCCGCGCCGCCAGGCCAGCGGGAGCAACATCACGGCGGCGAGGGCCACGCGCCCCCACACGACACCGGCCGGCGAAAGCTCGCGGAGGGCAACCTTGATGAAGAAGTAGGGGACGCCCCAGATCAACGACAACCCGGCGAAGGCCGCCCAGGCGCGTGAAGTCATGGCCCGATCATATAGTTCCAGCACTAGAAGCTCCGCCCGAGAGTCTTGTCCCTGGCCGCCGTTAGCAGGTGGTAAGACAGCGGAACGACCTGCATGAGCGCTCCCGACCCGGCCCAGTTGTTCGAGCGT
>Ga0184632_10000400_pt1 | contig 16884 bp, 16 predicted proteins | sample PLM31_50_b1_FD_133153 | JGI IMG/M metagenome (GOLD analysis project Ga0184632, IMG submission 133153) | Groundwater sediment microbial communities from an aquifer in East River, Colorado, USA - PLM3-1_50_b1 | ecosystem: Environmental > Terrestrial > Soil > Riparian zone | place: USA: East... | reverse complement strand
CCTCGACGTCACCGAAGCCATCCTGCGCAACAGCTCGCGAGCCGGTGCAGATGCCGGTCCGACCGAGCTGGAACTGGTCACGCCGGAACGGACGGTCTCCCCGAACGTCGGCGGCATCGTCGCCTCCGGCTACATAACCGCGCTCGCGGAAGCCGGCGTCCGGATCAGCGTCCTGCGGCTTCTGCGCAGCGTCCGTTGCGCGGACAACGGGAGCGGGCCTCTCGTCGTCACCCTCGGCGTGGAAGGCTCGGACTGGACCGAGGACCGGGAAGTCGACGCCGTCGTCGTCGAGGCCGGTACACAGCCGGTCACCGACGTCTACGACGAACTCGTGCCGGCCTCCCGCAACGGCGGCCAGATCGATCTGGCCGACCTGCTCGCCCGCCGCGCGCAGACAGCCGTCCGCAACCGCGACGGCACCTACCAGCTGTTCCGGATCGGCGACGCCGTCGCCGGCCGCAACGTCCACGCCGCGATCCTCGACGCCGCCCGACTGTGCCAGGAGATCTGACCGGCGGCGACCCGATCAGCGTCCGTTCCATCGTCAACGAGGGGTCCATCTACCGACGAAGAGCGCGCCATCGGCCTGTCACCCGGCGCATACCTTGCTGAACACGGGAGCATGCGGGCGGGTGCTGCTAACGGATTGCTCACACCGGCGACGTCATCATTCACCACGAGCCGCCACCCCTACTACGCCCATGATGCTCGTGCAGCGTTGCACCACATTCGCTACCGTCTGGCCGGACCGCCCGCCAACGGGCCTCGTACTTTCCCAAGCTGGCGGGTTCGATCCCTTCACCCGCTCCACCGCGAAGTCCCCGTCAGGGCCTCTGCCAGCGCGACGTAATGCTTCTAGCTAGTCGTAGTGGTACCGGCACGACATGATGGTAATTTCGTCCGGTTCGACCGCATACACGAGGCGGTGTTCGTCGTCGATGCGCCGCGACCGCAAGCCAGAGAGGTTGTTGCGGAGGAGTTCGGGCTTACCGAGCCCCGGTCCGTCAGGATCTCGTTTGATGTCGGCTATCAGCGCGTTGATCCGCCTGAGGGTCTTGCGGTCCTGAGTCTGCCAATACACGTAGTCTTCCCAGGCGTGATCGGTCCAGCTGAGCTTCACTCGTCGGGGTCCAACTCCCGCTCCGTGGTCTGTCCGGCGCGCCACTGCTCGACGCTCTCCATGAGACGCTTCGCGTTGGCGGGAGACCGCAGCAGATAGTTGGTCTCCATGATCGAATCCCAGTCTTCCTTGCTGACCAACACTGCGTTGCCTCGCTTGGACACGATCTCGATCGGTGTGTGGTCGTCGTTGACCCGCTCGATGAGCGGGAACAACGTCTTGCGTGCTTCGCTCGCGCTGATTGCTGACGTCACAGACCCTCCCCGGCTAGTCGTACCAATTATGGTACCAGTTCGTCGTGAAGGTGCTCACGCCGAAACGCGGCCAACCCATCTGAGCGGGCGACCCCTCGTGCCCTTCGCGTGCCCGTTGCCACCGTCAACCACGGGGAACCACGGTCACCAACGCGGCATCGCCCCGCCGTCCGACACGCGCGTAAGGCCTGGTCATGCAGCTGAAGACCATGATCCGTAGCGAGTTCCCAAGCTGACAGTGGGGGTTCGATTCCCCTCACCCGCTCCACCACCTCGCACCAGATCAGCGGCCATGTCCGGCCCGCCTGGCTCGCCTCGATCGTCATTCGGAACCGGCCGCGTGCCATTGGCGCGCCATTGGGTTCGGGCGCGTCCCCTGCTGTCGACGCCATCGACCAGCAGGATAAGAAGGCCGTGGTCATCGTGCGCGTCGGCTGCCCCGACAGGCCTGGACGTACAGGGAGGAATGGACGATGAGCGACGAACACGTAGCACCTGGGACGAGAGGTGTCGCGGTGAAGGTCCTTGCAACGGTTGACCTTGCCGGTGAGATCGAGGGGATGGGCAGGCCGCCAACTTCGAATGCGCATGGTGACCATCGAGCCTCGAGGCGTCTTCGGCCCGATTCACGACCATGTAGGCAGACCAGGCACCGTCTACATCTTGCAGGGAACGATCACTGACCATCGAAACGGGGTCGCTACGGACTATGGGCCCGGAGTGGGCTGGCCCGAGGATCGGAACACGACCCACTGGCTCGAGAACAGGGGAACGATCCCGGCGGTGGAGATCTCGGTCGATATCGTCAGGCAAGAGTGAATTGAGGTATTGCTGCCGACGACTGCCCACCATGGAGCCGCGCCGGGATCTCCTCGTCGACCAGGCCCCCCGAGCACTGACCCGCACGTGTCATCGCCAACCAGCTCCCGAGCCCATCACCAGATGCTTGGCCGCCGCCGGGCGTACCAGTGGCCAGCTCCGGGCGGGGCATGGAGACGACATCAAACGGTTCATGCTCTGAGCCTGGCCTCAAGTCCTCCCACACTCCCAGCACGACACTGGTCCGTCCTCATCGGACTGTGGACCGGTCGGCCCTCCCACACCCTCGACCACGGCGATGAGCTCGTCCACGACCAGGCAAGTTCCCAAGCTGACAGTGGGGGTTCGATTCCCAGCACCCACTCCAAGCGAATAGGCCCAGGTCAGGACGCCGGTCACCAGCCTGGGCCTTGATCGTCTCCGAGCCGTCCTGGTCGTCATCGGGGCAGGATGTAGCCATGGACGAGTGCACCGAAGGGCAACTGCGTGTTGTCCGCAAGGCCGTAGCGGTGATGCGGGCAGCCGATCTCCCAGCGTGGCTGTTCGGAGGCTGGGGCCTCGATGCGAGGATCGGCCGGATCACGCGCGAGCACGGCGACGTCGAGTTCTGGGTTGAGCGGATTCACGCCGAGCGATCGAAGGCAGTGCTCGTGGGAGCCGGCGCTACGGCCCTGACGACTCAGCCGCCAGAGGAGTCCTGCGAGTTCACGTGGGACGGTGTTCCGTTCAGCACCGCTTACTTTGACCGACAGCCAAACGGATCATTCAGTCAGCCCCTAGGGCGGTTCTCCGACTGGCTGTTCCCGCCTGGGTCCTTCGGCGACGAGCCTGGGACGCTCGATGGCACGCCGGTACCGGCCATGAGCGTCTCTGGCATGCTCGCCATGAAGGAGCAGTTCCCGCACTTGCGCAACGGCCGACCATGGCGGCAGAAGGACATCGTCGACATCGAGATACTCCGAGGGCTGGCCGCTGAGGAGGGAGCCGACGGCCGCACCATGGCCACCTGAGCGACCCCGACTGCCACGTGGACCAGGAGCATGAGACGAAGCGGTCAGATCACCGCAGGTCCGGTCAGTTCAAGATCGCCGTGCCACTAGCGTGCCATTAGCTAGGGTGACGAGGGGTCAGCCACGGTTACTCAGGACCGGCACGACTGCCAGGTCAGCGCCCTGGCGGCCGTATCCGCGGAACTTCCCAAGCTGACAGTGGGGGTTCGATGCCCCGTGCCATTGGCGGCCCATTGCCGATGCCCGCCGGCAAACATACCGCCCGTACTGCAGTGGCGGTGACGATCCGGAACCCTATCGCGGTCCTGCTGCCGTCACGAATTTGGTGACGCGTGACAAGAATGAATCGGGGCGGTCCAGCCATGGGAAGTGGCCGGCTCCGTCGATCACTTCGAGCTGACCAATTTCCGGCGGCAGCGCGTTGACGATCTCCGCTGAGGCCGGCACCGGGTAATCGCGTCGATCCGGCCCACGCGCACCAGGGTCGGGCTGCTGATGCGGGTCAGTTGGTCGACAACGTCGAGCCGGCGAAGCAGGTCCATGCCGGGCGCGCTCGGCCGAGTACGCCCGTGCCAACGGCATCGCACCGCCGGAGGTATGGTCGGCGGCCGCAGCGGCGTGGGAGCGGCTCGAGGGCCCACCACTCACGGCCTATTGCCGTTGGCGGGAGGCCGAGGCGCTGGTCGCCGCCGGCGCGTCGCGCACCGAGGCGAGCGCACCGCTCCGGGAGGCGCATGCCGTCGCGGCTCGCCGGACGCGCGCGGCTCCGCCTCGCATCGCCGGATCCCGGGTCGCCCGAGCCCGAGCCGCCGAACGCACAGCAGGGCCGAGACGAACTCCTCGGCCTGACGCGCCGCGAAGCCGAGGTGCTGACGCCCAGCGACGACTTCAGATACACGCCGGTCGATTGAGTTGACTGGTGGCCGAGGATGTCGGCGATCTGCTCGACCGGTGTGCCGTCCTCCATCAACTTGGTGGCCAGCGAGTGCCTGAGTGAATGCATGCCGTGGCGGCGTTTCTCGCTGATCGGGACGTGAGCCACCCGGGCGTGCTTGACCACGATCTGATGCAGGTGGTCCTGGTCGGAGAACGGGCCGATCGGGGCGAGGTGCCGGATGAATACCTGCGGGCAGTAGCAGACCGGCCGACCATGGCGGATGTAGTCGATCACCGCCCATCCGACCTCTTTGAGCAACGGTAGTTGCACCCCCGGTGGGTCGTCTTGGCCTGCGTTACGCACAGCCGGTTGCCCGGCCAGTCGAAGTCGGCGAACTCCAGCCGTTTGACGTCGATGCTGCGGAGCCCGAGCCTGGTGATCAGCAAAATGATCGCGTAGTCCCGCTTCCCGCACGGGTTGCTCCGGTCGATCGCGTCCAGGATCCGGGCCACGTGGCCTGGATCCCACACCGATGGGACCCTGGCCCGCTTGCTGGCGCGCGCCGCCGGGACCGCATCCAGTACAGCGGCGTCGAGCAGACCGTCGGCGGCAGCGAATCTGATGAACGACCGCACCGCGCACAGTTTCTGCTCGACAGTCTTGACCTGGTATCCGGTCAGCGTGGCGACGAACGCCTCGACCGCGCCGGCGTCGCACCGGGCCAGCCCGCCGCGGGTGCCCACGAACGCGACGAATTCCCCGGCCAGCGTCCCATACGTGCGCACGGTCGAGGCGGAGTGCCCAGCCGCCCGAAGCCAAGCCTGGAACCGCACGATCGCCTCGGCACCCGGCCCGTCCAGCTTGCTCACCGACCGGGAGTAGCGGCGCAGCACCGCCCCGTGCGCCGCGTAATCGCCGAGCATCTGGGCGACCCTGAACAGATAGATATCGTTCGGTTTGAGCGTGCCCGCCCGCTCCTTGTCGAAGAAGCCGCACGCCGCGTCGACCCACGCCATCGCCACGTCCAAGGAGAACTCCTCGACGCCACGGGCAGCGAAGAACCTCTCCAAACGGCGCCAGCAGCCCCGGTACCAGACCAACGTCGAGTCCTTGTAGCCCAGACGCCGCAACTCCGCGTCCAAGCCCGACACCAGCGCAGACACAGTCGCAATCACAGCCGACCTCCGATCACGCGGGCCCGGCACCATGCCGAACCCCTGATCGGAATCCTCAGCTCGTTATGCGCCGCGTTCGACCCCCGGACCCGCTCTCATCAGGCCCAACAGGCCGACGCTGCGCATAACCCGGCACTGCTCATTAGGCGGTTTATGTTCAGCTGAACATAAACCACCCTGGGGAGTGCCGGTTGTCGCGTCCCTGACCTGGCCGCCCTCGGACATGATGCCCGCCTTGAGGAAGGCCTCGACCAGGGCCAGAACGCGTTTGTCCCCGACCCGCCGGCCCATCCGCTCGAGGATCGCGGAGTGTGCCAGCTCGTCGAAACACGCCGTGATGTCCGCGTCCAGCACCCAGTGGTAACCCTTGGCGCCGAAGTAGACGATCTCAGCGATCGCGTCCTGGGCCCGCCTTCGAGGCCGGAAGCCGTAACTGACCGGCTTGAAGTCCGCCTCGAAGATCGGTTCCAGCACCAGCACAAGGGAAGCTTGCACCAGTCTGTCCATCGTGGACGGTATACCTAGTCTTCTGACCTTCCCCGGCTGGCCGGGCTTGGGTATCAACCGTTCCCGCACCGGCAGCGGGGTGAACGTACGCGACTTGAGTTGCTCGCGCGTGTCGGTCAGAAGCGCCGTCGTGATGTCCGGGCTGGCGGCGACGAGGGCCGATGCTACCCGGTCCACGCCTGCCGTGCGCGCCCCCTTGTTCCCCGTCACCCGGTCCCACGCCACGGTGAGAAAGTCCGGGTGATGAACGAGGTTGAACAGATCATCAAACCGGCGACCGGGATCGTCGGTCGCCCATTGGTGCAGTTTGGTCTGCATCTGCCGTACCCGCGCCCACGCCTCGTCGAGGTATGGCCACGGCTCACCGGTATTCACCAGCGTCTCCAACTCTTGCAGTTCCTCCCATGCTTGAACCCGCTGGGTCCCTTCGCCATGTGGCCGGCTTTCCCGGCCTCGGACTACTACGGACCCGCCGCCCCACCCCAGGGCCGTCGGCGGACGACGCGTTCACCCGCCGTGTCCTGCCTGGCCGGCAGGCCCCGGACGGGAACCCGGGGGTGGTTCCCACGTTCACCACAAACCGCTCGTCGAGTTAGGTGCCCAGCTATGCCCCTGCGGCATCGCCACGGCTACGCCGCAGGCCTTCACCGTGGCCTCCCGACCAGCGTCACCAAACCGGCCAAGGAGTTCCCCGCCCGCCACAACGGACAGGTACGCACCGCAATCCAGCCCATATCCACCGGGTTTGAGCTGGCCGCTCTCTTGAGGGGCTTTACACCGCTGGTTCCTCACGTACACCTTCTCGTCTCGCTTGCCGAACCCGCGCCATCCGGCAGTACGGGCGCGTCCCGGCGTTGTCGGGGCTGCTTGCCACCCTCACCGGCGTCTCCCGGATCAGGCTGCCCCCAGCTTCACCGCCCTGCTGCGACAGGACGGCGGTGGCGGTCTCTCACCCCCACTCGGTTTCTGGCGCCTCGTGGCGCTCGGTGACGCAGGGCAAGGATCTCGGCGTCCTTGTCCCGATCGCTCATCGGCAGCAGACGCAGCATCGCGAACGCATTCGTTACCGCGAGGTAGGCCAGTCGTAGGAGCACGACCGGCCATCATCCCGTGGCGGACCCGTCAGCTATCTTGCAGCCCAGCGCAGAAGGCAAATTCAAGATCCGCGTAACTCGTACGCCGGCTCCCACCAGGGCGGATGAGGTTTTCGGCAGGGGCAGGCCTGCGGTGTCGGGAATGATCGGCGCTTGTGTCGCTGCGTCTGCTGTATCTCGTGTTCTGCCACATCGCTGGCTGGCTGATCCTGCTCACCCAGACGCATTCGGCCAAGGAGGTGGAGATCCTCGTCCTGCGTCACGAGAACGCGGTCCTGCGCAGGCAGAACCCGAAGCCGCGGCTGGACTGGACGGACCGCGCCGTGCTCGCCGCCCTGATCAGAAGCTGGTAGAGGTGTTGGGCGCCTTCCAGAACGACGATGAGTGCGGCGTGTCCGCCAGTCACCCAGACCGGACTTGTTAGGGCGGCCACGACCGGCAGCGCGGCGGCGATGGCAAATTCGAGCAGCTTGAGCTGCTTGTAGCGGCGCTGGTTGTCGCGGCTCTTGCGGTCATACCAGCCGAGCTGGTCCTCCTGCCGTTCCCAGGTCGGGTCTTCCACGGCTGGAGGAGGCACGGCTTCGATCAGCCGCGCCGATGCGGGTCCGTCCTCGCGAGCTGCCATCCGCTTTCCCCTCGATCGGCGCCGAGTCTTCTCAGACCTTCCTGACCACGAAGTTGTCGAACTCCGCCTCAGCCTCGCCGTTTCTGCCAGTGAAGAGACCGACGGTCCCGGCAGGGACCGGATTCGTATCGGTTATCTCGGCGACGGACTCGCCGTTCACCAGGAACTGAAGGTACACACCCCCTCCGTCGGTCTCTTCGCAGGTGGCAGACAGCTCGTTTGTGCCATCTACGGCAACCGGAGCAGTGCCGGTGTCCAACGCAGCGTCGTTACCGGACTCCGAATGGCGCCAGATGGTTACCTGCTTGTCCTCCAACGCGAAGGCATACCACGATTTTTCAGTAGACCGACAGAGGATGCCATATCGACTGGTCTGCGGTGACCCTGCGATCCGGCGCGCCTCGACCTCGATGTTGATGCTTGGAGGGGCGGTCGGATACACAGTCCTCGCGCTCTCGGGTACGCCTCCTTGGCCTTGATCTGCCTTAGCATAGATGCGGTACGCGTCATCCTTGTAGTGACTGCTGCCACTCGCACTGTCCACGTCGGTCCATCCAGATGCCCGGCTGGAAAAGTCGTCCTCGAAGATTGCCGATTCCGTACTGGAGCTAACGACGGCAACGACGACCAGCAGAATTAGCGCGGCGACGCCTGCGCCGGCAAGGATCCACGCCCGTCTGGAAAGGTGCCACCGCGACTTGTCGCTCGGTTGGCTCTCGCCTGGAGGCGGCCCGGCCTCGCCTGTGCGTTGCGGGGTCTCCGAGACCGGCAGACCGTCTCGCGGCGCTTCCCGGTACCCGGCCGGAGCTGCTGGTCGGGCACTTGGCATTAGAGTCGACTTCGCTGACTCCGGCAGTTCAGAACCCTCCTCGATCTCTGTCGTGCTGCGGTCGAGCGGCTTGCTCAATTCCGAAGGTGAAGATCCGGTCGGCGCGGCGGCAGCTGACGGCGGGATGCTGCTTGTTGGACTGGGTTCCGCCGGTTGCTGTCGTTCCGCAGCGGTCGGCGGCTCCGCGGTGGTGAGGTCTGGCGCCTGATCGGCCGGCACCGATATCGCCGCCGGCTGCTCCTGTGCGGTCCGCACCTCGGCAAGGGTCTTGTCCAGCACCCTGAACAGTCGGCCGGTGTCGAAGTCGAACCGGGCCGGGCTGAGTTCGAGGGCCTGGCGGCGCACCAGCTTGGCCAGGCTGGGCGGCAGATCGGCGGTCCGCGGCATCCTGGCCCCGGCAACGAGTATCGGGATGACACGGACGTCGCGCTTCAGTCCGGCCTCGATCTCCAAGCGCACGAAGTCGGTGGGGTCATCGAGGCGACGCTGCCCATCCTCATCTTTGATGGTCAGCCACTGGTCGCCGATCAACGCCAGCAACACGTCGCAGGACCCGACCGCGTTGGTGATCACCTCGACGAAGTCGTCACCCAACTCGATCGAATCGACATCCTTGAACACCTGTCCGCCGAAGCGGTCAACCAGCCGGTCAAACAGCCAACCGGCTGGATAGGCGGTCTCTTCTCGGCGGTAGCTGATGAAGATCCGGCCCGGTGATGGACCGGCCGATTCAGCCATTAGCTCCACCTCCCGACTGCTGCCCCCGCAGGCCAGCCAGGGGTCGATGCCGAGGTGGCGATGAGCCGGCAGCAAGGCAGCAACGACACAGCTCTCTGCACCGGACACCTCCTCGACGCGACAGGCGGCTACGCAAGCACCATGTGGCGTACATACAAAGTAGAGCACCGCGGAGCGCCCGGAGATACCGATTAACCCGAGCGAAGTGAGCGTCCCGCGGAGTGGTGGGTTTCGGGGCGGGAGGCGGCACGATGACCCCGGACATCACGCTGACTGACGCGATCACGGCACTGGTCGCGGAGAAACGCGCGGTCGGCTACAAGTACGCCGCCGAAGAGCGGGTGCTGGCCCGGTTCGCCGCGTTCAGCCGCGACCAGTTCCCCGGGCTGGCCGCGCCGAGCCGAGCCTCGGTCGAGGCGTGGCTGGCAGCCGCGCGGCGGCGCGCAGTCACTCCGGCGACCCTGCAGGGCTTGGCCGCGCCGGTCCGGGAGTTGGCCCGTTGGCTGGGCCGCCGCGGAGTGCCGGCCTACGTCCTGCCCAAAGGCGCGCTGCCGCGGCCCGCCCGCTACGTCCCGCATATCTACACCGACCAGGAACTGGCGGCCCTGTTCAGGCAAACGGACCGCTGCCGCTACTGCGCTGAGGTTCCGTTACGGCACCTGGTCATGCCGGTGCTGTTCCGCACGATCTACGCCTGCGGGCTGCGTGCTTCCGAAGCCCGCCTGCGACGGGCAGTCGACGCCGGCGTCCTGCAGATCCGCGACGCGAAGGGCGGCAAAGACCGGCAGGTGCCGGTCAGCGCGCCGTTGCGCGTCAGGCTCGCCGACTACCACGCCCACGTTGTCGGGCGCTGGGGCGGGGACTGGTTCTTCCCCGGCATGGCCGGGCGGCCGCTGACGCTCGGGAACGTCGACAAGAACTTCCGCCGATTTCTGTGGCAGGCTCGCATTCCTCATGGTGGTCGAGGCCACGGCCCCCGCGTACATGACCTGCGGCATGCCTTTGCTGTCAACAATCTGCGGTCGTGGTTCACCCACGGCGAGGACGTCCGCGCGTTGCTGCCGCTCGTCGCCCGCGGCCTCACCGATCGCGAGATCGCCGGCGCGCTCGTGATCAGCGTGAAGACGGCCGGCGTGCACGTCTCGCATATTCTCCGCAAGCTCGACGTGCCGAACCGGCTCGAAGCCGCCGCGATCGCGCACCGCGTCTCACAGCAGCGCTGACCGGACGCGTGGGCGCCCAGTGAAATCCGTTGCACATGATAGGCGAAGCGCAGTAAGCCGAGTTCGGGCTCATGACGTGGCTTCACAGACGATCGGATTCGCGATCTCCGACGACGATCGCGACCGGCCCATCGATTACTTCGGCGGCGGCAACCGCTCGACCTACCTGCGAGCGACCCTGACGGTGATTGGTGTCCTTGCGCCGTGCCGAGCACTTGCGCGGCATGCAGGCCGTCAACCGCCGCCGCCTCGCCGAGGCGACCACACGTGCCGATGTGGTTATCGAACTGCCGTGCGTGGTCGACCCTGATCTCGGGGCGACCACGCACGGACGTGGTTCTTGTCGATAGGGGAGCTGGTCAGGGGATGGTGATCTCGATGGTGCGGTCGTTGCCGCTGTCCGGGTGTTGGATGTTCACCCAGGCGCGGCGCTTGTTGGTTGGGTCGAAGTAGAGACCGGTGAACTCCGAGCCGAGAGTCCCGTTTGACGCCCAGCGTGCGACTCCTTCGCCGTCGTCGCTGAGGTCTCCGTCCTGGTTGATGTCTCGTGCGAACCAGATGTCGTCGTCAACTGCCCCGCTGCGGTCTTCCACGATGTAGATGTTGCCATCGTGGTCGATCGCGAGGTTGTCCGGGTTCGCCCAGGCACTGCCGACGGAGACGTCTGTGGCCAGGTCGGTGGTGGCACGGCTGGCGAAGACCGCGACAGTGTCGGTGTCGAGGGCCAGCCGGTAGACCTCGTGGGTCGTGGTCGTCGTCACATACAGGTACTCGGCCCCGTGTACCGTCTGGAGCTGCATGTCCTCCGGCCGCTGGTAGTCGGTGCCCTTGAACGCCGACAGGTCGGTCGTGTTGCGAGCGTCGACCGATGTCACGCCGTTCGGGTCAGTGATGGTGATCGCACCCGGCAGCGCGGCCCCTGTGGCGTCGGTGAAAGGGACCCACGTGAAGCTGCCGGTGGCGTTGGGCGTCTGGCCATCGCCGACGCGCAGCACGGAAGTCTGGCCGGCCGAGAAGTAACCACTGCGCCCAGCCTGGATCTCGCCCCAACTCGCCGCCGGCGTGTACTTGTACAAACTGCCGCCGTTGAGTTCGTCGATGAAGTACATGTTGCCGGCCTTGTCAAACTGGATGCCCTCATGTGACGTGCGCGGGATCACGTTCTGGTGGACGAACTCGGCGCCGTCGTTGCTCGCATCGGTCAGCGGCTCGGTTATTGCGGGCGCGGTGGTCGGGTTCCTCAGCTCGAACAGACGGCCATACGGACTGGTGGTGCAGCCCGCCGGGTCCGAGCACCACGACTCCTCAGCCGTGATGAGGGTTCCCCACGGCGTCCAGTACGTGGCATCGAACGCCACGTGACCGCCCGGCTGCGGGCTGAACCAGATCGTCTCGGTACTGCCGGTGGCCACGTCGTGGCGCTGCACTCCGGACTGGCCGGTTTCGAACACGGTGAACAGGAATCGGCCCTTCTGCGGACCCGTCTCGTTAGCGGTGATCATGTCCCAGTTGCCACTGTTGGGCGCACCAGCTGCCAACTGGGTCATGCGATCCGCCACCGACCGCTGCTGGAAGGCGGGGTTGCTCAATGTCACCGGCGTTGCCTCATCGGCTGTTGGGCCGGCCGAGGCTGCAAGCGGAGTGAGGTCGGAGAATCGAACGCCGTCGGCGTTGGCGACGTCCACCCCGATGATCGACGCGGCTGCAACTAAGCAACCAACGATGAGCGGCTTCGCTCGGCTGCGTGTCAACTGCTGCATGAAGACGTACCTCCAGTTCGGGACCACGGATCCTCGGGCAACGCGTCCCACGCCCGGCCAACCTCGAGGGTGGTGCTGATCCGACAACTCGACGCTCGGCGCCAAATGGGACACCCCACCTGTAGTAGTCAGCGAGGGAGAACAACACGCAGCGACAGACGCAACGGCACATGACATGTGGCCAACAACCGGCCCCGTCGGTGGGCGCTGATCACCCAAAGTCCATCTCAGAATCCGGGCACCACAGTCGGAAACATCTGCAAAACTGCGTATTCCCGAATGCGAACGGCCGCCTACGCCCATGTACGAATCATGTTCGGCACGATGCCACCGGATCGCCAGGCACTCAGCCGTGCCGGGACTGTAAAAGCCATTGATACAGCCACGCTGGCCGACGAACGCCGCGTTCCGGCGGTACACACACCAATGGTGCCCGTCAGCGGCGTCGAGCCACGGCCATCGACGAGTCGCGGACTGCCGAACTACCCTTCGGTATGTCCCTTGAGACGTACTTGCACACCCCGCATGCAATGCTGCGATATGCGCAATTGACCCTCAGCTCGCCAGCGTCGCCTCGCTTATGCGGACACCCGCCTTATGCGGACACCCGCGCCAATCGATGCCGGGCCAGCCCCGCCACGTCGACCTCGTCCAGGGAGGTGACGACAAGGTCCGCGTGCGCGTCCGCGAGAAGCTCCTGATCGTCGGCGCGGGCGATACCCAGGGCGGCCATCTTGCCGGCCTTCGCGGCCTGCACTCCACTCGCCGCGTCCTCGACCACAAAGCACTGCTCGGCCGGGACGCCGAGCTCGGCGGCCGCGGTCAGGAAGATCTCGGGATCGGGCTTGCCGTGGGCGAGGTCGCGCCCGGAGAGATCGGCGTCGAACACGTCGAGCAGGTTCATCCCCGGCCGAATGAAGTCATCGGTGAGACCCTCCTGCTCGGCGAACGTGTCGAGCCGGATCCGGCGAAGGAAGAGGTCGGCGTTCTTCGATGACGAAGCCGCGGCGATCGGAATGCCCGACCGCCGGACGGCGAGCACGAACCGCAGGGCATCGGGGTAAGCAGTGAAGTCCCCGGCGTCGATCAGCCGGACCAGCACCTTCTGTTTATGCTCCGCGTACGTCGCCACGCGATCGTCGACATCCGGAACCTTGAAATACTCCAGGCCAGCCCGGGCGCCGGCCATCCGGGGCTTGCCGGAAATGACACGTTGGTAGACCTGCGGAGTGAAGCGATCGTCGGACCACTCGCTGCCGTCGCGGACGTCTGCCCAGTCATGCTCCATCAGGTCGCGCAGGGACTCCTTCCACGCCCGTTCGTGCGGCGAGTCGACGAGGACGCCGTCGACGTCGAAGATGCCTCCGTCAAATCCTCCGCTGGACATGGCTCTCCTTCCGTCGCCGTCCGGACTACCGGGCCACCGAGGACGCATGGGTAGCAAGCCTGAACACGCAACCGCTTCCCGGACGCAGCTCCTGGACTTCGTCGCCCACGCCAACCCGCATCGGGCCGCGGAAGCCCTCGGCCCGGGCGAGCACCGTCAGCGAATCTCCCTCTATGCTCACCCGCAGCGACGTGCCCCGGAACCGCATCGAGAAGGCGACGCCGTCCAGGCGATCGAGCAGCCGTGGTTGGAAGCGCAGCACGCCGTCGGTGATGCTGCTACCGACGAAGCTACGCTGCAGCAGGTCCAGCGTCCCCGACATGACTCCCATGTGGATGCCCTCCTTGGTAGTTCCGCCCTGCACGTCGTTCACATCACTCTCCAGCGCCACCATGAATCGGTCCCAGGAGCTCGCGGGATCGAGTCCTGCCAGCACGCCGGCGAAGGTGACGAAACTGAGCGTCGAACCATGCGACGTCCGCCGGTCGTAGTAGTCGATCGTGCGCCGCGCCAGGTCACGGTCATATCCGTAACCGAGCCGCTCAAAGAGCACCCGGAGTTCATCGTCGCAGAAGAGGAAGAAGAGCATCACCGCATCGGCCTGCTTGGCCACCTTGAACCGGTTGGGGTCCTTACCCTCGGCCTTGAGGATTCGGTCCAGGCGCTGGATGTTCGGGTACTCGGCCCGGTAGTGATCCCAGTCGAGTTCCTCGAGATCGGAGTAACCCTCGAACTGGCTGATGACGCGCTCATGGAAAGGGACATACATCCCGCGGCTCATCTCATCCCAGATGTGCAGCTCCTCGTCGGTCACATCAAGGCGTTCCCGCAACGCGGCGGTCCGGCTGGGTGATAGCAGGTCGAGCACCTTCGGCGCGGTTGCGGCGATCCAGGCCACCATGACGTTGGTGTAAGCGTTGTTGCGCAGGCCGGCCTCAGTGGCGCCGGGATAGCCCTCGTGGAACTCGTCCGGCCCCATCACCCCGTGGATCTCGTAGCGCTGCCGTTGCGGGTTGACCTGAGCGATCGACGCCCAGAAGCGAGCGATCTCGAGCATCAGCTCGGCGCCGTAGTCGCCGAGGAATTCAAGGTCGTCGGTCGCCTGGAAATACCGCCAGACGTTGTAGAAGATGGCCGCGTTGACGTGGCGCTGATTTCGGCTGTTGTCGGGATCCCACTGTCCGGACAGCGGATTGAGGTGGACGGCCTGCGTCTCCTCGGTGCCGTCGCTGCCGCTCTGCCAAGGAAACATGGCGCCCCGGTAACCCGCCTCGAACGCGGCGGCCCGGGCCTCGGTCAGCCGCCGGTACCGGTAGAGGAGAAGCGCACGGGTGATCTCGGGCAAGCGCACGTTGAGGAACGGATAGACATAGAGCTCGTCCCAGAACACGTGGCCTCGGTAGGCCTCGCCGTTGAGGCCACGGGCCGGAACGCCGGCGTCGTGGCGGGCGGTGTGGCGCGAGCAGACCTGAAGGACATGACCGACGTGCAGGCGCAGCAACAGCTGGGCGTGCGGTTCGTGAGGCAGCTGGACGTCGCAGATGTCCCAGAGCTCGGTCCAGGCCGACGTGTGCGCGGCGAGCGCCTCGGCGAAGTCCGGATAGCGCACCACCTGCCGGCCGGCGGCGGCCAGCGGTTCGGTGATCGCGTTGTCGTGGGACGTGAACAGCGAGACCATCTTCTCCACGCGAATGGGGCGGCCCTGCTCGACGTTGAAGGCGAGGACCTGCTGGATGTAGTCCTCCATCTGGTAGAGGTCGCGTGCTATGTCCGCGGGGGAGTCGCCCTCAAACACCTTGGTGCGTGCGGCCTCGGCGATGTAGATGTTCGACTGGCGGGTCTGCACCTTGAGCGCGATCACGTCCGGCCCGAACGTCCGCGGTGACACGGGGACCAGGTGCCGCCCCTCAAGCTCGCGGTAACGCGCGACGATCCGGTTGGTCACGCGGCCATCGATGGCGGTCACCACCTCAACGTGGCCCGACCAATTCTCGGCGGTCAGCGTCCACTCGATGGCGGCCTGGTGGCTGTGAACCATGCTCACGAACCGACGGCTGCGCAGGCTCGTCTCGCGACCGGCGCCATCGCGGAACCGCAGCTCGCGTTGCAGCAGGGCCGACGGGACGTGGTACTTGTGCCGGTAGTCGAGCACCTCGACGTTGTCGAGCCGGACCGCCGCCTGCCCCTCGATGCGCAGCTTCAGCACGAGCCAGTTCGGCAGGTTGACCAGATCCTCGTTCCCGACCGGCCGCCCGTCGAAGATCGTGGTCTCCCGGTTGTACACGCCGTGGGCGTAGGTGCCGGGGTAGTGCACCGAGTCCATGTCCTCCCACTCCGCCGTACCACGGGTGCAGAAGTAGCCATTCCCGGTCGAGGTCAATGCCTCCCGCAACCCCTCGGATGCCGGGTCGAACGTGTCGTAACTGAGTGTGGAGTCAAGCATGGCGCCCCCAATGTGCGGATCCTGTCGGTCAACGCCCCAACATGGTCAGAAAGGTCCGCACCTCGTCGGTTGAAGGGAGGACACCCCGCCCTTGTTCCAGTCGATGTTCGGCTGCCGCTCGTAGACCATCTTCCCGCCCGTGACCTTGAGACGTTCGGGATAATCGGCAAACAGCGCACGCACACGCGGCAACCCGTTCGCGGTCCGCCGTGAGGCTAACCGCCGTGCGGCGAGCCGCAGTGCACGGCGACCGACGCGAGCTTCGGCTCCACGCCCCGATCGACTCGACCTCGGCCCGGAGCCGCTCGGTCACCTTCGTAATGAGGTTCCCGAAGGCGGCGACCGCGTCGGGGGTGATGGCGCCCAGATGCGGACTCCAGATGTCGAAGCCGTGACCGCCGGCCAACACCCGGTCGCTGAGCGGTTGCCATACCCGGGGCCACCTCCTCCCCACCTCTGCCAGCGTAGGACTCCCCCGTCAGCCGTATCATTGACATAGAGAACCACCAATGCGAGGCGTCGCACGTGGGCCGCGATCGTGAGGACCAGTTTGGCGAGACGTAGCCTGCGTGTTAGAGGTGCCTCCGGGACGGGAGTCAGTGGCCGGGGAGAGGGCACATCGACAGAGTGGGATTCTCGACCCATGCGGATCGCAGACTTCCAGCACCTAGTGGCCGGTCTCGACGGAGTCGACGTGGGTCTACGTGACGGCCTCATCACCGCCCGATACCGCGGTCGCATGGTAGCCCGTCAAATTACCGAAACACAGGTGGTCGTGAGGTGTGCGTTCGACCTACGCGACTTGTTGCTGCGCCAGTCGCCTGAGACGTTCTCGGTGCCGCCACGTCTCGTCAAGCACATGAGCGTCATGGTTGACCTTGAGCGAGGTGACGACGACGTCATCGAGGAGGCCCTGCTCGCCGCCTACCACCTACAATCCGGTTCCGCATCGGAGACCCAAGAACGATAGTGACATCGTCGACACAGCACTCATCTCGTCCTCGTCGCCCTACTGCCCGGCGT
>Ga0184632_10000399_pt1 | contig 16897 bp, 12 predicted proteins | sample PLM31_50_b1_FD_133153 | JGI IMG/M metagenome (GOLD analysis project Ga0184632, IMG submission 133153) | Groundwater sediment microbial communities from an aquifer in East River, Colorado, USA - PLM3-1_50_b1 | ecosystem: Environmental > Terrestrial > Soil > Riparian zone | place: USA: East... | reverse complement strand
GGCTCCCGGGTGAGGATAGACGCACGCCCCGCCAGAGCACCACGCTGCCCCGCCACCTGGGGCTCCTACAGGGGGTGGGTGAGCGCCGCGGCCTTCCGGCTATCGGCCGGCTCGACCAGCAGCGCTACTCCTACGTGCGCTGGAGCGCGCCCACGACGGATCTCAGCGATGCCGCCGCCCGGACCGAGCTCGCCCGTCTGTACTTCCAGTGGACCGGCCCGGCGACGCTCGGCCACTTCCGGTGGTTCTCGGCGTTCTCGGTGGCGAACGCGAAGGCGGCCGTGGCTGACCTCGGACTCGTCGACGTGGGAGATGGATTGCTGGCGCTGCCCGAGCTGGTGAAGGAGTTCGAGGCGTACGAGACGCCGAGGAAGCCCAGTTACGCACTGCTCGCCGGGATCGACGCGCTGTTACTGCTCCGGCGCGACCTGCCCTCCCTTGTGGACGCATCGGATGCCGACATACCCATCCCTGGCGAGAACCAGCGCATGGGCAGCGTCGGGGACCTGCCGGATCACGCCATTGTGGACCGTGGCCGCCTCGTGGGCCTGTGGCAGTACGACGTCCAGGGTGGCGAGTTGGTGTGGTGGCTGTTCTCCCGGGCTAAGCCGGACAAGGCGCTGCGCGAGGCGATCGAGCGAACCCAGGCATTTGTCCGCGACGACCTCGGTGACGCGCGCAGCTTCAGCCTCGACTCGCCAAAGTCTCGCGCACCCCGCCTCGATGCCCTCCGCTCCGCGGCCGGCTCCTAGCCCTTGATCGGCGAGGTCGTCACACAGCGTGACCACGGACACGTTGCCGGGGTCGACCCGGGCACCGCCGTCGGTCCGGCCCCGCCGTGCGAGGATCGATCCACCGACGATGGGGGGCGCGAATGACAGCGACGATCTTGGACGGCAAGGCGACCCTCGCCGCCATCAAGGAGGAGCTGCAGGTACGGGTCAAGGCGCTGACGGACGCCGGACGGACCCCTGGGCTCGGCACGGTTCTCGTCGGCGACGACCCGGGCTCACGGGCCTACGTCAACGGAAAGCACCGCGACTGCGCCGACGTCGGCATCCTCTCGATCCGCCGCGACCTGCCCGCCGACTCAAGCCAGGCGGACGTCGAGGCCGCGGTGGCGGAGCTGAATGCCGATCCCGCGTGCACCGGCTATCTGGTGCAGTTGCCATTGCCCAAGGGCGTTGACCAACAGCGCGTCCTGGAGTTGGTGGACCCGGCCAAGGACGCGGATGGGCTGCACCCGATGAGCCTCGGTCGGCTGGTGCTGAACGCACCGGCGCCGCTTCCCTGCACGCCCCGCGGCATCGTCGAGCTCCTTCGCCGCTACGGCGTACCGCTGGCCGGCGCTGAGGTCGTGGTGATCGGGCGGGGTACGACGGTTGGCCGTCCGCTGGGTCTGCTGCTCACCCGCCGCTCGGAGAACTCGACCGTGACGATCTGCCACACCGGTACGCGCGACTTCGCCACCCATACCCGCGACGCCGACATCGTTGTGGTCGCGGCGGGCGTCCCGAGTCTGCTGACGCCGGACATGGTCAAGCCGGGGGCGGCCGTTCTGGACGTCGGTATCACCCGGGTCGTCGGGGAGGACGGTCGGGCGAAACTCGTCGGCGACGTTCACCCCGGAGTGTTCGAGGTGGCCGACTTCGTCGCCCCGATACCGGGTGGCGTCGGCCCGATGACCAGGGCGATGCTGCTCACCAATGTCGTGGAGCTGGCCGAGCGGAACGCCTGACCTGGCCGGGGTTAGTGTGCGGGGTGTCCACACGCAACGTAGTCAACGCCACTCTGCCGGGGAGTCATTGATGGGCAAGAAGGTCACCGTCGTCGGGGCCGGGTTCTATGGGTCGACGACCGCGCAACGCCTCGCCGAGTACGACATCTTCGATACCGTCGTTCTCACCGACATCATTGAGGGCAAGCCCGAGGGTCTCGCTCTTGACCTCAATCAATCCCGACCCATCGAGGGCTTCGAAACCAAGGTTGTGGGCGTCACGACCGGCGCTGGTGGCGAGGGGTACGAGGCGATCGAGGGATCCGACGTCATCGTCATCACTGCCGGCCTGCCGCGCAAGCCCGGCATGAGCCGGATGGATCTGCTCGGTGTCAACGCCAAGATCGTGCGTCAGGTGGCCGAGAACGTCGCGAAGTACGCGCCGAACGCCGTCGTTATCGTCGTCTCCAACCCCCTCGACGAGATGACCGCGCTGGCGCAGCTCGCCACTGGCTTCCCGCGCAATCGGGTGCTCGGCCAGGCCGGTGTGCTCGACACGGCCCGGTTCACCCATTTCGTGGCGGAGGAACTCGGCGTGCCGGTGCGTTCGGTAAAGACGCTGACGCTCGGGTCTCATGGAGACACGATGGTGCCGGTCCCGTCGCAATGCACCGTGGACGGCAAGCCGCTCGCCGACGTCATGCCGGCCGAGAAGATCGAGGAGCTGGTCACCCGTACCCGCAATGGTGGCGCCGAGGTCGTGGCGCTGCTCAAGTCAGGGTCGGCCTACTACGCCCCCTCGGCGGCGGCGGCCCGGATGGCGAAGGCGGTCGCCGAGGACTCCGGCGAGGTCTGGCCTGTCTGCGCCTGGGTCGACGGGGAGTACGGCATCTCCGGCGTCTACCTCGGCGTGCAGGCCGAACTCGGCGCGCAGGGCGTCCGGACGGTCGTCGAGACACCGCTCACCGAGCCCGAGCTGGCCTCGCTCAAGGAGGCGGCGGAGGCCGTGCGCGCCAAGCAGGCCGACGTCGCCTCCCTCTGACCCCCCGACCCACCCGTGCTGCCCTCCATAGTTCCCGCGCTGACCTCCATGATCCCCGTGATCACGGTCAGACCGTCGTGAAACACCGTCGATCATGACCTCCACGTCATGATCGAGGATGGGGCGGGGGTGCGTCCGTTGGGCGCGGACCTTGCAGTACGCTCGTACTGTTTCCAGCTGCCACCGAGAGGAGCGCCGCGGGATGGCGAAAACCAAGGTCAAGGACCCAGTTGTCGCGCTCGACGGCGACGAGATGACGCGGGTCATCTGGAAGCAGATCCGGGAACAGCTGGTCCTGCCCTACCTCGATGTGGAGCTGGACTACTACGACCTGGGCATCGAGCACCGGGACGCGACCGACGACCAGGTCACGGTGGATGCCGCGAACGCGATCAAGCGGCACGGTGTGGGCGTGAAATGCGCGACGATCACCCCTGATGAGGCGCGCGTGGCCGAGTTTGGCCTGAAGAGGATGTGGAGATCGCCGAACGGCACGATCCGCAACATCCTCGGCGGCGTGGTGTTCCGCGAGCCGATCACCATGGCGAACGTGCCCCGCCTCGTGCCGAGCTGGACCAAGCCGATCGTGATCGGCCGTCACGCGCACGGCGACCAATACAAGGCGACCGACTTCGTAGTCCCCGGTCCGGGCAGGGTGACCATCACCTATACGCCGGCGGACGGTGGCGAGCCGATGGAATTCGAGGTCGCAAAGTTCACCGGCGGCGGTGTGGCGATGGGGATGTACAACTTCGACGACTCGATCCGTGACTTCGCCCGGGCTTCACTGCGGTACGGCCTGGCCCGCAACTACCCCGTCTACCTGTCCACAAAGAACACCATCCTCAAGGCGTACGACGGCCGTTTCAAGGATCTCTTCGCCGAGGTGTTCGAGAAGGAGTTCGCGGCCGACTTCAAGGCGGCTGGCCTGACCTACGAACACCGGCTCATCGACGACATGGTGGCCGCCGCGCTCAAGTGGGAGGGAGGCTTCCTTTGGGCCTGCAAGAATTACGACGGCGACGTGCAGTCGGACACAGTCGCGCAGGGCTTCGGCTCGCTCGGCTTGATGACCTCCGTGCTGATGACTCCTGACGGTCAGACCGTGGAGGCGGAGGCGGCGCACGGAACGGTCACCCGGCATTACCGGCAGTGGCAGAAGGGTGAGAAGACCTCCACCAACCCGATCGCCTCGATCTTCGCGTGGACTCGGGGTCTGGCGCACCGCGGCAAGCTGGACGGCACGCCAGCGGTCACCGAGTTCGCCGACAAGCTCGAGCAGGTCTGTGTCGCCACAGTCGAGGGTGGACAGATGACAAAGGACCTTGCGCTGCTCATTTCCGCCGATGCGCCGTGGCTCACGACCGATGAGTTCATGAACGCACTCGACCAGAACCTCGCAAAGGCCCTCGCGACCTGAAGTCTCTGTGGATCGTGGTGGTTGAAGGTCGCCCCGGCCACCCTCAACCACCAAGATCTACTTCTTGCGGAGCGGTGTGTGGCGCCGAAAGTATGACTTTTTCCCCCATTTGCGTAACCGAGCCTGGGTGCGTTCGTTTGTGCGGGTGTGAACGTGGCCTCTCGGGTCGCGCTCATCCGGGCACCACGTGGCGGTCCCAGCCGGCTTCGGTGGTGTTCGGTGCTGGCTAACAGCCTGCCGTCCCTTCCCACGGTGGCCGGGCCGCGATTTCGCGGTCCGGCCACACGGCTGTCAGGCGAGGTGCCAATCTGCGCCGGTGGGGGAATCTCGAACCTCGATGCCCGCTGCCGCGAGGCGATCACGTACCCAGTCCGACGTCGCCCAATCGCGGTCGTCGCGCGCGCGCTGGCGCAGCTCCAGCAGCCCTTCGACCAACGGCCCGACCACCTCACGCGGGTCGCGCGCGCCCTCGATGGCCAGTTCGCCGAGCCGCCCGACCATGGTGCGCAGCTGCGAGCGTGCATAGTCGCCCTCGTCCGAGGTGAGTGTGTCGGCGGACCAGTCGAGGATGGTCTGTTCGAGTGCGAGGATGGCTTCGACGCAACCGTCTACATCGCGGCGGGACAACGCCGCCTCGAACCGAGCCGAGATGCGTTCGGTGGCCGCACGCAGCGATGGGGCGCTGTCCGGCCCGGCGGGCGGCGAGGGCTCCGTGAGCGCCGGCGCCGGCATAACGGCCGGCGAGGCGTCAGTCCCGGACGCGAGCGAGGCGAAGTCGACCACGCTGCCCGCCCGATGCACCACGCTGCGACCGGCGCGGCGGATGGTCATACCGCCGTTGCCAACCACCGTCGCCGTGGCCGCGTCGGCGTCGAGCACGACCGCCGTGTGCTCGTCCACCCCCAATACGAACGACGACCCCGGTAGCGAGCGCTCCATTGTGGCCAGACGATCTTCGCCGAGGTAGCAGTATCGAGTGTCGTGGTGCCCGCCCTCCGCGTTGTCATAATGCGGGATCACCACTGCCGGCAGTCCGCAGACCTGCTCGACCATGTTGAGACCCGGCACCCAGTGCGGGTCGAAGCCGGCCTTGTAGATCTCATAAACCGGCACTGTATGTGACCCGAGCGTCAAGGCCGCCGCGCTCGCGAGCAGAACGACGCCGTTGCGCGAGACCACGTCGACCAGCGCGGTCTCGATCGGTGTGTCCCGCCAGTGCCGGAGTGCGTACGTCGGCGATCCCGGACCGGCGAAGACCCACCCTGCCGTACGAAGCGCAGACAGCGCCCGTTGCCTGGCTAGGCCCTCCGGTGGCGCCGTTCGCCAGGACACCACGCCGACCGCCCGACCGACGCTGGCGGCGAAGTAGCTTACCGCCCGCGCCGAGATGTCGTCGGCGTTGGACTGAAACCCGTACGGCGTATCGAGCAGAACCGCTGGTCGGTCCCCACCCATCCGCCGCGACATGTCGTCGAAGATCGACCGATGTGGTTTGACCATGGTCGGCGCGGTCTCGCCGGATCCCATGATGACCAAGAGTCCGGCCATTAGCGCTCCACCGCTAGCGTGAGTAGGTCCGAAGCCAGCGCGTCGGGGTGCTGTGCGTGCAGGTCGTGGTCGCCGCCGAGGTACTCCTTGACTCGCGCTCGCGCCAGCGCCCCCGCCGCTTTCGCTACCGCGCCCCGGCGACGTTCGGCGGCCGCCGGATCCGTTGGTACGGCTGGAAGCAGCAACACCGGCACCGCGATCGACGGAAAGTCCGGCCAGGGCGGGTCGTCCCACATGCTGCGGACGATGCGCATATGCTGCGGAATCGGCAACCGCCGCTCGAGGTGCCCGTCGGGGCTGACTCGAAGATTGGCCAGCGTCGCCTCCACCGCCGGGGCCGACCACCCGGGGTGCTCGCGACGGATGTAACCGCGGACATCATCGGCGTGCAGGCCATCAACGTCGGGTGGGCGAAGCGCTCGGGCGCACTCCTCCCACGTCGCGAACTCGGCGGACAGATCTAGCCATCCGCCGTCGACCAGAGCGAGCGCCGCGACGAGCGTGGGGTGCTTGGCCGCGAGGCGAACCACCACGTTGCCGCCCCATGACTGTCCGGCCACCACCGCAGGCGTGATCCCCAGGCTTGTACTGAGAGACTCCAGGTCCGCCGCCGCCGTCGCGGTGTCATGTCCGTCGGGTGGTGCATCCGACTCGCCGTGAGACCGCAGGTCCACCGCAAATGTCGGGTGCCCCGCCGTGGCCAGCCGCCGCGCCACCTCGTCCCAGAGCAGCGCGTTGGAGGACAGCCCGTGCACCAGCAGGACGGGCAGGCCCCCGCCAGGTGAGCCGTTCGCGGCCGCGGACCAGCGCCGGACGCGCAGCCGCACGCCGTCGGAGACCTCGACCCGGACATCCATCGGTTGCATGGGCCGAATCTATCCTCTACCGCCGACAGAACATGGCGGCGTGGGATCTCAGTGCACCTGATGGCGGCACAGGATCGCGCGCAAGCTACCGCCCCGTAGCAGCCCCACCGCCGCGGCCATCGACACGATGGCGCGAGGCTCGCACCACCGCGCCCGCAGCGCCGCACGTACCCAGATCTGCGCCGCGCTCCGGTCTCCGGCGGCCGCTTCCCAGCACGCGATTTCGGCATAGATCCGGGCCGCGGATGGTCGGCTCTGGCCGATCTCAGGATGGCGAGCGACCAGCCAACGAAGCGCGCGGACCTTGGCCGCGCACCCGGTCGGGTCGATGCTGTTCGGGCGCCACAGGACCCGTACCAAGGGTGTGTCGACGTGACGGATCGGTGCGCACTTCGCCGCCCGCAGCAACAGATCCCAGTCCTCCCCACCGGTCGGTCCGTCCTCAGCGACCAACCCGATGCCGCCCATTGCGTGGGCGGTCGCGAGGGCCTTCTGACGGGCGACAAACCCGGACGCGCACAGCGCTCGGGCCGGATCGTGGGTCAGCTCGTCGACGCCGACGTCGCGCAGGCCGGCGAGCCGCGCCGTGCGGCGACCGTCGTACTCGACCTCCGCGGCACACGTAGCGAACAGCGTGCCCGGGCGGGTCCGCATCGCCAAGACCTGGGTGGTGAGCTTGGCCGGTGTCCAGGTGTCGGCGTCACCGCAGAGCGCCACGAGTTCGCAGTCGTAGGCGGCGAGGATGCCGCTGTTGCGCGCACCGGCCAAGCCCGGCGTACGCCAGTTCTCCAGCACCAGCACCGGTCGCTCGCCACCCCGCGTGAGCCGCCAGTCCGGTGCGACGCCGTCGAAGACGATCACGACGCGAAGGGGGCCGGGATAGTCCTGTTCGGACACTGAGGCGAGTGCGCGCCGGACGAGGTTTGGCCGGTTCCGGGTAGCCACGACCACGCCGATGCTCGGCCACTCGGCGACCCGCGGTGCGGGGATTCGCACCTGACGGGGATGGGTTGTGGTAAGCCCGCGTACCACATTCACCCCCACGGTCGTTTCTCACGGCATAACGAGCACCGAAACGGTCGGAGACGCACCGAAAGGGACTGAGACGGAAATGTCGCCTTTAACAGTTGATCCAGCTGGATACGCCCGGCCTGCGCGGGTCACCGTCGGAGCCGTGGCGTTTGACCCATTCACCGACCTGGAGGCCGTGACCTTCGTTCGGGATGCGCTAGCTCGGGGCAACGGCGGTCGGCTGACCGTCGTCGATGCCGACCTTCAGCGGCGCGCCGCGGCCAACCCCAGCCTGAGCGAGGCTATTGAGGAGGCGACGCTCGTGCTCCCGGAGTGGATGCCAGCCGTGTGGGCCAGCCGCATCGCCGGGCTACCCCTCGCGCAGAGTTTCTCCGGCTCGTCGCTGGTGGAGGCGCTCTGCGTAGCGTGTGCGGCGGACAGACGTCGAATCTTTGTCATCGGAGGTGCGCCGGGAACTGCGGGTGTTCCCAGCGGAGCTCAGCGGGCGGCGGCCGTGCTCGGGCTGCGCTGCCCCGGGCTGCGGGTCGCCGGTTGCGTCAGCCCGCCGGCGGGTCTCCACGCGGACCCCGCGGCGTGGTCCGGGGTCATCGCCGATGTGCTCGAGGCCAAACCCGACCTCGTACTCCTGGGCGGGGGCACGGCGGTGCAGGAGAAGGTCTTCGCCGCGCTGCGGCCCGAGCTGCCCGGCATGTGGATCTTCGGCTGCTCAGGTCTCGTTGACCTCGTGAGCGGCTCGGACTCGCGGCGTGGCCGCTGGAGAGCTTTGCGGCACGCTGGCTACGCGGTTCGCCTGCTGGCCGGCGCAGCAACCACCCGCGTATCCGGCTGGCTGCGTGCGCGAGTCAGCGGTGTGGCTAGGTTGACGTCTGGCGTGGCGTCTTGGTTGGCGTCTGCGCAGACCCGGCGTCGGAGCCCGTGACCTGTTTGAGAGATGTCGTCGGCGCGTCCACCGCGGCGCGGGAGTCATTGAGCCACACCTCGGTCTCGAGTTCATCCGCGTCCTCGGCCCGGTGCATCGGTTGGAACGGCTCGGCCTCGCGCGGGTTCGCGACGACCCGCGGCAGCACGACCGCGCCGAGTAACCGCGTCCCCACCAACCTGAGCTGCACGGCCGCGTCGGCGACCTGCGCATGGCGGGTGCGACCCGCCTCAACCACCAGGATGGCGGCGTCCACAGCTCCGGCCAGGCTCTGCGCGTCCGCACCGGAGGCGGCCGAGGGTGCCTCCACCACGACATAGCGTGCCTGCCGGCGCAGAGCGTGCAACGCCGATCGGACGCCCTCGGATTGCAGCAGCCCGCCCGCGCTGGCGGTCCCTCCGGGCGTGACGATGCGCAGACGCGGCGAGCGGGCGGCCCGTTGCAGTGCACTGGACAGGCTTGTCCGGCCGGTCAGAACATCCGTCAGACCCGGTACGTCGCTGACGTCGAAGAGTTGCGACAGCGTCACCGCCTCAGCGCCGATCTCCGGCGCGTTCGCGCCGACGAGCACCACCTCGTTGTCGGCCCGCGCCAACGCGGCGGCCAGGTTCGCGGCGACCACGGTTGAGGCCGCACCGGGGCTCGCAGCGGTGACCAGAATGAGCCGATCCGCCGGGTCGAGCGAGGCGACCACCTCATTGCGGAGCCGGTTGAATGCCCGTCCGATGTTGCGCCGCGGCGAGGTGAGGCCGCCACCATGGCCCGTCAGGGCCGCATTGCCGCCCTCATTGCCATCGTCGGCAAGTTCGGCAAGGAGCGGAACGCCGCTTCGGCTGGTGACGTCGACAGCGTGGCGCACGTGCGTGGAGAACCGATCCCGGCCGATTGCCGCCGCCAACCCCGCGACGAGGCCCACTCCGCATGCCACTCCGGCATAGAGCCAACCATCGGGCCGGACCGGTTCCGCCGGCAGGTTGGCATCGTCAATGATCCGACCGGGCGTGACGGTCGTAGTCGCTAGGTCGTTGACCCGCGTCGTCAGCGTCGTGATCTGCGCGGTCAGGGTTGTCAGGGTGCTGCGCAGGTTGGCCAGCTCTGGCGAGGCGGGGGGGAGCACGAGGATGCGGGCGTTGGTGGCGGCAACCTCCGCGTTCGACTCATTGATCTTTTTCGTGAGGGCCGCGATCTGATCCATGATCGCGGACTTCGCGCCGGCGGCCCGGGTGGTCAGGTACGCCTCGGCGAAGACGCGCGCTCCGGACTGGGCGTCCGCCGCGGTGGCACCCTCGTAGCGAATGATCAGGACGGACGTGTTGACGAGCACATCGACCGTCGGCGGGCCAGGCGGAGAGGACCCACCGAGCAGAGCGGCGGCGGCGTCGGCGGTCGCCGTCGAGCGCACAAGCTGCGCCTCGGTCTCCAGGTTGACCTCGTCACCGCCGATCGGTCGTACGAGCACGGACGTCGACGATGAGTAGACCGGCGCGGTCAGGGCCAGCGCGATCGCGCTGCCCGCGATGCCTGCGAGTACCCCGGCACACACCACCCACCAGTGCCGCCGCGTTGCCCGGGTCAGCGCCGTGGCGCGTTTCGCGTCCATGTGCGATGGTCCTCCCCGGACGGGATGAGGCGCTGTCGCCTCCCCACGGCTCAACGGCGCGGCCAGCACGACGTAACGCGTACCCTCTCCGGAGGAGATCAACGCAGCACGCGCCGGAGGCGATCAGCCCGGGACTAGGGTCGGTCGAGCCAGCCTTCGACGACGAGGTGGTCCAGCACCGCGTCGACCGCGTCGTCGATGGACAGACTCGATGTGTCGATGACCAGGTCGGCGTCGGTGGGAACCTCGTAAGGGTCGTCGACGCCGGTCATGCCGGCGACCTTTCCGTCGCGAGCTCGCGCGTAGTGGCCCTTCCGGTCCCGCTCCTCGCAGACATCCAGCGGCGTGGCGACGTAGACGAGTACGAAGCCGGCGCCGGCCATACGCGCCAGGTACCTGGCGGCGGCGCGCGCCCTCGCGTAGGGAGCGATCGGGCAGCACAAGGCCAGCCCACCGTGGCGGGCCGCCTCCGCCGCGACGAAGCCGATCCGCCGCACGTTCTCGTCCCGGTCGGCCTTCGAGTAGCCGAGACCCGCGGTGAGGAATCGGCGCGCCACATCGCCGTCGATCAAGGTGACACTGCGCTCACCGGTCTCGGCGAGCTCATCGGCGACGCCGCGGGCGATCGTTGACTTGCCCGATCCGGACAGCCCGGTGAAGAAGACGACCAAGCCCCGCACTCGTCTCGGCGGGCGGGATCGGGCCAGCTCACGCGCCACCGCGGGGGGCGTGTGCCACTCCGGTAGCGGTACACCGCGGTCGAGCAGACCGTCGACCTCTTCGACGGTCAGCGCAATCCGGCGATGGCGGGGCGGTATGTCGTCCGCGCCTCGCCACTGCCCGTCCCGGCCGTCATAGGCGAGCTCGCGCGGCAGTAATGCTCGGGGCCCACCACCCGACATCGTGTTGCCCACGGCGAGCAGGTGGGTGGCGCCGTACGACTCAGCCACCCGGGCGCGCAGTACGGCGTCGGCCACATCGTCGCCCCTGCGGACAAGCGGTACCGCCACGATCGTCGCGGGGGGCATCCGGTCGCGTGCGGCGAAGACCGTCCGGACCAGTGCCTCGGGGGCCAGTCCGTCGGGGCCGGGGGTAGCGACTGGGATCAGGATCAGAACGTGCCCGGCGATCGTCCGGGACGCGTACGCGATCTCGGCGAGCTGGGGGCGGTGGAGCGGTCTGTCGGCGATGACGCCGAGGACGCGTCCCGGCGGGAGCACCGGCCTGATCTCGTCTGGCGTTAGCCGCAACCGGCGAAACGATCCGTGGCCGCTCTCTCCGATCCGCCGCACCGGGCCACCAGCTCCGCACCAGCCGTCCCGCGTCGGCCACACGTCGACAGCGTCGAGTGCGGCCAGCGGTGCGCCCTCCGGGTCGGTGAGCACAAGGACCCGCTTGAGCGGGTTCGTAGGGTCGAGTCCGGCTACGAGTCCGGCCGGTACTTCCAGCGTGATCTTGACCGGCCACGGGGTTCCGTCGGCTAGGCGTCCGACCCGCGCGATCTCGTCGAGGTCGGCCTGGGTATGAAAGCCCGTGAGTGGGGCGAGGGCACCGGAGAGCAGCAACTCGAGATCCGCCTGCTCGCGCATGCGCACGGCGTACGACGGAGCGTGGCGGAGCAACTCGTCGGGCAGCACCCACCCGTCCATGTCACCTCCTCGCCGGCCAGGCACACAGTCTCGCAGCCGCCCGGCGGGTGGTCGAGCGCGACGCAACCGGACACGCTAGGTGATTCGGTGGTCACGCGTTGTTTCGCGGCGCTGCTTATGCGGCGTTCAACTCGGCGGCCCCGAAGGAGACCGCGAAACGCTTACACCAGATGGTCACACTGGTTAGGGCGTCAAGGTCGGTGCCCGCAGGCACGTCGTACACCTGGTTGCCCTTGTTGGCCTTGAGCGCGCCCAGTTCGACGTAACGGCCGTCGTCGAACACGAACCACCCATCGGCTCCCGCACGTACGGGCTGGTCGGTGAGCCAGACGTGCAGATCCGGGCCGTCGGAGGTGGAGAGGTTCTCAAAGACCAGCTGAACCTGACCGTCGGCGAGCTTGACCAGCCTGACCGTGCCACTCGACTCGTGCTCATGCGTGATGATCGTGCCGGACGCGAGCAGGGTATTGCCGGCTGCCGGTGTACCGGGGTGTGCGCTCCTGTCGACACCGGGCAGCGCCTCGTTCACGGTTTTGCTGGTGAAGAGCTTCCATGGTTGGAACCAGTAAAGCCCGAACCCCCCGCCTGTCACGAGCACTGCCACGACGATCCAGGTCAACGGTTTGCGGGCGAGCCGTCCGATCATGGTGTCCAGTCTTGGCGCTAACCGCCGCCGGGTCACTACCCTGGTGACTTACGGAGTGATTACACCCGCCCCCGAAGGGACGAGAATGCCCCGCTACGAGTACCGCTGCCGCGCCTGCGGCGACACCTTCGAGGTGAGCCGGCCCATGTCCGCCGCCGGTGACGCCGCCGCCTGCCCCATGGGGCACGACGACACCGTCAAGCTGCTCTCCACCGTCGCGTTGACCAGTCGCGGAGGCGTTGCGCCGAGCCGGTCCGCCGGGCCCCGCCCCACGGCCCGCGGCCGGCGGCGGATGCTGTGGCGGCGCCTGCGGCTGCTGAACCGCTCCCCTTCCCCGACGAGAGAGAAACGTCAGCCGGTGTTGCGCAGGCCGGCGGCGATCCCGTTGACCGTCACGAGCAGGGCGCGTTCGAGCTTCTCATCGGACGTACCGACCGGCAGATCCCGGCGTTGGGCGAGGAGCGCGACCTGCAGGTGGTGCAGCGGCTCGAGGTAGGTGTCCCGAACGGCCAGGGTGCGGGCGAGAGCCGGCTGCGACTCAAGCAGAGCGGACTCGCCAGTGACGGCGAGAATTTCGGCGACGCTGCGCTCGTACTCGTCCTTGATCTTGGCAAAGATCGGCTGCAGGTGTCCCGGCACGAGCGCCTTCACGTAGCGTTCGGCAATCGCGAGATCGGTCTTCGCCAGAGTCATCTCCACATTGGAGACAAACGTGCGGAAGAAGTGCCACTGCGCGTACATCTCGCTCACTTGATCCGCCAGACCGGCCTTCCGCGCCGCGGCCAGGCCCGAGCCGACGCCGAACCAACCGGGCACGATCTGGCGGGTCTGTGTCCAGCCGAAGACCCACGGAATGGCCCGCAGCCCGCCCGGGCCCGCCTCAGCGTCCGGTCGGCGGGAGGGGCGCGAGCCGATATTGAGCGCGGAGAGCAGTTCGGTCGGCGTCGCAGCCCAGTAGTATGCCGGCAGATCCGGATCGTCCACAAGGGACCGATAGGCGACACGGGCGGCCGACGAGACGTCGTCCATCAACGCGTCCCAGCGGGCGACGTCCTCGGCCGGGGTCCGCGGCGTGGTGTGCAGCAGGGCGCTCTGCAGCACGGCCGCGACGGTGAGTTCGAGGTTCTCGCGGGCCAGGACGGGCAGGGTGTACTTGTCCGAGATGACCTCGCCTTGTTCGGTTACCTTGATCGCGCCATCGAGCGTCCCATACGGCTGGGCCAGGATGGCATCGTGGGTCGGACCACCGCCGCGTCCGATGGTCCCGCCTCGGCCATGAAAGAGACGCAACCGTACGCCGTGTTTGGCCGCGACGTCACGAAGCGCTCGCTGCGCCCGGTGGATGGACCACTGTGACGTGGTGATGCCAGCCTCCTTATTGGAGTCGGAGTAGCCCAGCATCACTTCTTGGACATCTCCACGGGCCTGGACCAATCCCCGGTAGGCCGACACGGAGAGCAGCGAGTCCAGCAAGTCGCCTCCCGCATTGAGCTCCGCCCCGGACTCCAACAGCGGCACGAAGCCGATCCGAGATCGTCCACCGTGGACATCGACCAGGCCGGCCTCGCGAGCGAGCACAACGGCGGCTAAGACATCATCGATTCCCCGTGTCATCGAGATGATGTAGGACTCGATGGCCTCGGCACCGAAGAGGTCCTGGACCTGGCGGATCGTGGTGAAGACGTCGAACGTCTTGCGGGCCGAGTCGGTCAGCTGGGTGGCCATGCCCGAGAGCGGCCGCCGACTCGCCAGCTCGCGTACGAACAGATCCGTACGCGCGGCGCGATTCAGCGCCACGTAGTCATCGACCTCGCCGACGGTCGCGTAGAGCTGCGCGAGCACCGCGTGGTGGGCGTCGGCGTGCTCACGAACGTCCATTGTGGCCAAGTGCAGTCCGAATGCGGACACGACCCGGACCGCCTCGGCTAGCCGCCCTTCGGCCGACAAAGCCCCGCCGTTTCGATCCAGCGACGAGCGCATCAACTCCAAGTCGGCGACGACGTCGGAGGTGCCGTGGTAGTCCTGGCCCGGATGGTGTGGCGCCCCGCTGGCCAGCCGAGATCGGGTGTTCGCGAGCTTCGCTTGGATGCAGCGCACCTTGAGGCGATAGGTCTCCTCGGCATTGACTCGCCGGAACCGTTCGCCCACGGCGGGACCGAGCGCATCGAGGTCCGCGGCGAGACTTGCCGCGAGGTCGAGGGATACCGGACGCAGCCGGCGCGACACGGACAGTTCGGTGATGAGACTGTCCATAATGGCCTCGACCGCCCGGATGCCGTGCTCGTGTTGGATCAGCAGCACGTCGCGGGTCACGGCCGCGGTCACATAGGGGTTTCCGTCCCGGTCGCCACCGATCCAAGTGCCAAACGTCAGCGGCTGCGCCGTGGGCGCGATCTCCACTCCTAGCCCACGCAGGGTGGCGGCGAGATCGGTGAGTACCTGGGGGGCGGCGTCCGCGGCCAGATCGGTCAGGTAGTAGACGGCGTTGCGAGCCTCGTCCCGCGGGTCGGGCCGGGTCAGCCGGAGCTCATCCGTCTGCCAGAGGACGTCGATGAGCTCGGCGATACGGTGATCCGCGCGCGCCGTGTCTGCCGGGTCAGCACCGTAGAGCGCCATCCGGGCCGCTTCGGCATCCAGCTCATCCGCGACGGCACGCAGTTTTGCCAGGATCGAGCGGCGCGCAGCCTCGGTCGGGTGGGCGGTGAAGACCGGCCGCACGGCCAGTCGACCGGCCGCCGCGGCGATCTCGGCGCGCGAAACCTCCCGTTCGCGGATCAGCTGTGCGGCCCGGTCCAGCCAGCCACCGCCGGTGGCTCGTTGCCGGCGTAGCTCCCGTGCCCGGTGCACCTGCTCGGTGATGTTGGCGAGATGAAAGTACGTAGAGAAGGCCCGGGCCAACTGGGTGGCGGTCGTGAGGTCAACCTCGGCGAGACGGCGAGCGGCTGCCGCGCCGTCGGTGCGCACCAGGCCTCGTACCTCTTCGACCAGATCGAGCAGCGGCTGACCCTCCTGCCGAGCCAGGGTCTGGCCCAGCAGCCCACCGAGGCGCCGGATGTCCGCGCGGAGGTTCGCGTCAAGATCGGTGGAGGTGTTGAGGCTAAAGTCCGTCGTCACCCAAGGGTCCTTTCTCGAGCACGGGGAGACGGCGCTGTCCGGACATCGGCGATGATATCGGTGGCCAACGTGACGTCGGATGCCTAGGGTGCATGCATGATCTATCCACCCAAGCCCCGGCCGGGCGATCGGGTGGCAGTCGTTTCGCCCTCGGCCGGTCTTCCCGGCCTCTACCCTGACGTCTTCGAGCTTGGCCTGTGCCGGCTGCGGGACACGGTCGGGCTCGAGCCGGTGGAGTACCCGACGACCCGCGTGATGGGTGCCTCGGCTGAAACACGGGCGGCCGACCTCCACGCCGCCTTCGCCGACCCGACGATCACCGCCGTCCTGGCCAGTATCGGCGGCGACGACCAGATCACCGTGCTACGACACCTCGACGCTGACCTCCTGCGGGAGAATCCGAAGCCGTTCTTCGGCTACAGCGACAACACCAACCTGCTGGCCTACCTGTTCGACCTGGGCATCGTCGGCTACCACGGCGGCTCGATCATGGTCCACCTCGGCCGGCGCGGCCGCCTCCACCCCTCCCACGAGGCATCCCTACGGGCGGCCCTGTTCGAGAGCGGCTGGCACGAGCTGACTCCGCCGAAGGAGTGGACCGACGAGTATGGCGACTGGGCCGACGTGCCAGCCCTCGCGGTGGAGCCGCCGATGTTTCCGTCGGAGGGATGGTCGTGGCACAACGCGGATGGCGTGGTTGAAGGGCGCAGCTGGGGCGGCAACATCGAGATCATCTCGTGGCTGCTCCAGGTGGGGCGGGTGCAGCCGAGCGAGTCCTTCGCGGGCGGCGTGCTGTTCCTGGAAACTTCGGAGGAGATGCCCCGCACGGAGGATGTCTACCGGACGCTGCGCAATATGGGGGAGCGCGGCCTGCTGGAACAGTTCCTCGCCGTCCTCGTCGGACGGCCGCAGGCCTGGTCTCGTGAGAAGCACCAGTCGGCGGAGGAGAAGAAGGTGTACGCCGAGGGCGTGCGCTCTGCGTTCGAGCGCGCACTGGCTTCGTACAACTCGTCGGCCATCCTCGTTCTCAACCTCGACATCGGACACACCGACCCACAGTTGATCGTGCCCTATGGAGGCACGATCCGCGTCGACGGTCCGAAACGCCGCATCTCCGTCCGCTACTGAACCCGCCGCCCCGCAGATCTAGCGGCCGGCGCCGCCCCGGCACACGCCGGGGCGGCGCCGGCCTCGCCGTGATTTAGGAGTGGGAGCGGGCGCGCCGACGTGCCGTGAAGGCGATCAGGACCGCGCCGACGAGCAGCGCCGAGCCGCCGGCAATGACGATGCCCGTGACGTCGGTGCCGGTCTCGGCCAAGCCACCGTTACCGGGCGCGGGTGCGG
>Ga0184632_10000398_pt1 | contig 16934 bp, 9 predicted proteins | sample PLM31_50_b1_FD_133153 | JGI IMG/M metagenome (GOLD analysis project Ga0184632, IMG submission 133153) | Groundwater sediment microbial communities from an aquifer in East River, Colorado, USA - PLM3-1_50_b1 | ecosystem: Environmental > Terrestrial > Soil > Riparian zone | place: USA: East River... | reverse complement strand
GAGCCCACTATCCTCATGCGTCCTTGCCTCCTGGTCGCTGTTCTCGCCGGAATGACCCTCCTGCCCACAAACCTTGCGGCTCAGCGGCCGCAGACACGCGAAGGCTTCTGGATCAGCTTCGGCGTCGGCTGGGGCAACCTCAGCTGGGAGTGCGACGGCTGCCCGTCGCAGGATCATGGGGGCCCCACCGGCTTCCTGCGCCTCGGGGGTGCGCCGAGCCAGAAGGTCCTGCTCGGGGCGGAGTTCAACGGATGGTCCCTGGACATCGGGCCCGCCAACATCACGGCTGGCTACAGCGCCTTCACGGTGTACTGGTACCCGAGCGCCACCGGCGGGCTGTTCATCAAAGGCGGGCTGGGTGGCGGAGTGTACTCGCGGGACAACGGCACGTCTGAAGCCACGAGTACCAGCGGCGCCATCCTGCTCGGCGCCGGCTATGACATTCGCGTCGGTCGCAAGATCTCACTCTCGCCTATGCTGACGCTGTGGAGCTCGAGCAAAGCCGACTTGAAGGACAACGGGGCCACGCTCGACACGGGGTTCCGGCACAGTGGTGGCACGCTCCAAGTGGGCATCACGTTCCACTGAGGTTTGTTCACGCTTGGCAGCGGAGTCCCGTCGGTCAGCCGGATCATGCGGTTACAGTAGATCCATTCCTGCTGGATCTGTAAGAAAAGGCCGCACCGACCGGTGCGGCCTTTTCTTTTTCCTGTCAGGAGTCCAGGACCTCGCGCACGCGCTCGGAGAGCTGCCGGATCGTGAACGGCTTGGGGAGGAACGCGGTGTTGGGCGCGACGATGTCGTGCTGGAACACCGCTTCCTGCGAGTAGCCCGACATCAGCAGAATCTTGGTCTCGGGCCGTTGCGCCACAAAGCGGCGCAGCAGCTCCGGTACGCGTATCCCAGACAAGACACCGTCCGATAGCAGCAGGTGAATCGGCCCTCCGTGCGAGGCCGCGAGCCGCATCGCCGCAGCGCCATCCTCCGCGGCCAGGATCCGGTACCCGAGCCGCCCGAGGGCGGTCTCGGCGAGGACCCGGATCGGCTCCTCGTCTTCGACCAGCAGGATCGTTTCGGTGCCCTTGACCTCGATCCGTGCCTGCACGGGCCGGGAGATCCGGGGACGCGCATCGCTGATCGGGAAGTAGCATTTGAACGTCGTGCCGACGCCGGGCTCGCTGTAGACGATCACGTGGCCCTGGCTCTGCTTCACGATCCCATAGACCGTCGAGAGCCCCAGTCCCGTCCCCTTACCCTTTTCCTTGGTGGTAAAGAACGGCTCGAACAGGCGCGCGAGCGTCTGCTGACTCATTCCCGATCCGGTGTCGCTAACAGCGAGCATGACGTACGAGCCTGGCGGAACGGCCGTCGCGCCATGGGCGTACGGCTCGTCGATCCGCACGTTGCGCGTCTCAATCGTCACCGTGCCACCCTGAGACATCGCGTCGCGGCTGTTCACCGCGAGATTCAGCACGACCTGCTCGAGCTGGTTGGGGTCGGCCATGATCGCGGACAGATCGGCGTCGGTCGCCGTCACCAGCCGCACCGGGGGCCCGAGCAGCCGGCGCAGCATCTTCTCCATGTCGACGACACGCTCGTCGACCCGCAGCGACTTGGGCTCGAACGGTTGGCGGCGGGAGAACGCGAGTAGCTGCCGCGTCAATGCCGTGGCGCGATCGCTCGCCTTGATGATTTCGTTGAGGTCGTCCACGTGGCTGGGGTTGGAGGCCAACTCCTCGCGGAGGATGTCGGCGTACCCGATAATCGCCGTCAGTAGATTGTTGAAGTCATGCGCGACGCCACCCGCCAGACTGCCGAGGGCGTCCAGTTTTTGCGCCTGCCACAGCTGCTGCTCGAGCGACTTGCGATCGCTGACGTCGATGAAAATGTTGTCGAGTATCGGCTCGCCGTCGTCGCCTTCGCGCCGCGTCAGATTGGCCAATACCCAGAAGTGTGTGCCGTCCTTGCGCCGCAGGCGGGCCTCGAGGTTGCGAACAACCGACGTCTCGCGGAACCGCTCCACCAGTTGATCGCGATCACGGGGGTCCACCCAGAGGTTGCCTGGCTGCGCCGCGATGAATTCGGCGGCGGAGTCATAGCCAAACAGCTTGGCGCACACGTCGTTGCAGCGGAGCATCCGCCCGTCGGAGAGCCGCGTGGTCGAGAAGCCGACGATCGTCTGGTCGAATACGTCGTTGAAACGCCGCTCGGCGCGATGCTGCTCTGCGTACGCTGCATCCAGCTCCGCGCCGATACGACCCGCGAGGCGCGAGACCAGAAGCGTCACGATCGCGACGCCCACCACGGCGATCCAGACTGAGACGAGTACGCGTTCCACGCCGACGCCTTCGGTAAAGCGGGCATCGAGCAATCCGAGGAGCACAATGAGCCCAGCGGTCGTCGGCAGGAATGCTCGCAACATGCGGGCACGGGGGGACGGGCCGGCGAGCGGCTGCAGCGGCCACACAGCGGGGCCTACCGCCGCGACAATCGCACAGCCGAGGACAAGCAGACTGAGGCCGGTGGGGAGAGCAACGGGAATCGTGAGCGTGCCATAGAGCAGCGGCGTGCCGTACGCATATCCGATCGCCACGGTCCCGCCGACGGCTGCCGCGAGGGTTGCGCAGACGCTGGCGTACTGAGGACGCACGTCGTACAGCCCAAGGGCGACACCCAGCAGCACAAGCCCGGCCGCCGTCAGTGGGGACATCACACCGAGTTGCACTGGCCCGAATAGGCCGACGGCGCCGCCTAGGAAAGCGTCCAGCGGGCCCGGTACGAGAAGGTTCAGGAAGGCACCGGCGGCGACCATCCAACCAATCATTGCGGTGGTCGTGCGAGCCGTCATGTTCCGGGTCGACGTGAGGACGAGGAGGCCGAGGCTCAGCACCAGCGCTGCAAGCGCCGTTGACGGCGACATCGGCTTGAAGTCGGGCGATGGATGCACGAAAAGCGGCCAACTCGCCGACCAGCCGATCAGCACGACAACGCAGTGCGCCCCGACTACAGCCGCGGCTATGACCGCAGCTCGGGTGCGCAGGCGGTCAGCGCGGGCCGTGCTCATACAAGGACGATTAAAGAGTCCGACGGGCTACGCAAGGTCACAGGTCACGACTTAGGCTCGTCGTGGCCGTCAGCCCGCCCCCGTCACCGTATTTGCGTGAGCTAGGGGCCACTCACTTGTAAAGTAATCGCCACAGTTCAACCGACCGGTGACTCCGGGGAACGAACGGTTCGTCTCGTAACGACATGCCGTCTCATCTGTTAATGCGCGCCGTCTTGCGGCACTCCCGCCGTCATGAACGGCCCAAAAAATGCCCCTCGCTCGGACTGAGCTGACGTGTCGGTTGCGCCGGTGTCATCAACTCAGGGTGCGTGCCCGGGAGATGGGACTGTGTCGATTCTTCGCGGCGTTGCGGTGTTCACCCAGCGTGCTTCTGCCATGCGTGCCGCGCGTTTCGCTGACCCGAACCATTTCCGAAGTACTCCACACTCGATCAGGCTCGTGACGTTGCCCGCCGCGGCGATCGCCGCGGCGATTGGTGCGTTCGCCGGATGCGCGGGCGGACAGAGTCCGAAGCCCGTCGCCGACCAGGCATTCGACGCCAGCCGCTTCGCCCAGTCCATCCCGATCGCGAACGAATGGATGCCGCTCAAGCCGGGAACCCGCTTCGTCTACGAAGGAACCACGATCGAGGACGACGGCACCGCCGTTCCCCATCGCGTCGTGATCACCGTCACCGATCTAACCAAGCTGATCGGCGGCGTGCGGGCGGCGGTCACGTGGGACCTGGACTACAGCGACGGCGAATTGGTCGAGGCGGAGCTTGCCTTCTTCGCGCAGGACTCGAGCGGCACCGTGTGGCGCATGGGCGAGTACCCCGAGGAATACGAGGAAGGGAAGTTCGTCGCGGCACGACCCTGGATCCACGGCTTCGAGGATGCTCGAGCCGGGATCATGATGCCGGCCAAGCCGCAGGTCGGAACGCCGAGCTATGCCCAAGGGTGGGGGCCCGCCGTCCAGTGGACAGACCGGGGGCAAGTCGATCAAGTGGGCCAGAAGACCTGCGTGCGCACGACCTGTTACGACGACGTGTTGGTGATCGCCGAAACCAGCGACACGGAACCCGATGCGCAGCAGCTCAAGTACTACGCGCGCGGCATTGGCAACGTACGCGTCGGTTGGCGCGGCACGGGTGAGAAGACGAAGGAGACGTTGGAGTTGGTGAGCGTCGAACAGCTCAGCCCGAGCGCGCTGGCGGCGGCCCGTGTGAAGGCCCTCGAGCTCGAACGAAGCGGCTATCAGCGTAGCAAGACCGCCTATGCCAAAACACCCCCCGCTCAACGCCTTTGACCGAGGCCTGCCCCCATGATCCGTCAGATAGTTGAATCGAGCCTAAGGCTGCGCGTCCTACTGATCGCCGCGGCGGCGGTCATCATGGTGGTGGGCGTCGGTGAGCTCCGGCGCATGCCGGTCGACGTCCTGCCCGAGTTCGCGCCGCCCTACGTCGAGATTCAAACCGAAGCCCTGGGACTCTCGGCGAACGAGGTGGAAGACCTCGTCACGCTGAACGTGGAGGAGTTGGTTGCGGGAGTGCCGTGGCTGCAAACGATGCGCTCCAGGTCGGTGCCCGGACTGTCGTCCGTCGTCATGATCTTCCAGCCCGGGACCGACCTGATGCGGGCGCGGCAGATGGTGCAGGAGCGCCTCACGTTGGCGTATGCCCTGCCCAACGCGTCCAAGCCACCGGTCATGATGCAGCCCCTGTCGGCGACGAGCCGGGTCGCGATGATCGGGCTGTCGTCGAAGGCAGTGTCCCTGATCGACCTGTCCGTCCTCACGCGCTGGACGATCAAGCCCCGGTTGTTGGGCGTCCCCGGCGTGGCCAACGTGGCGGTGTGGGGCGATCGGGATCGCCAGCTGCAGGTGCAGATCGATCCGGAGCGGCTGCGCGCGCGCGGCGTGACCCTGAGCCAGATCATCCAGACCGCCGGGAACGCCTTGTGGATCTCCCCCTTGACCTACCTCGAAGCGTCCTTCCCCGGCGCGGGAGGATGGATCGATGGGCCCCAGCAGCGGCTCGAGGTACGCCATGTGTTGCCCCTCTCCGCGCCGGCGGACCTGGCCCAGGTGACCGTCGAGGGCAAACCGTCGCTGCGGCTCGGTGACGTGGCCGACGTCGTAGAAGGACATCCGCCGCTCATCGGTGACGCGCTGCTCACCGGCAGCCCCGGCCTGATCCTCGTCGTCGAAAAACTGCCGGGGGCCAACACGCTCGAGGTGACGCGAGGGGTGGAGGCCGCGCTGGCCGAGCTGCGGCCGGGGCTGCCCGGCGTGCAGCTCGATGCCTCGGTCTACCGGTCGGCCAGCTTCATCGAGATGGCGTTCGGTAATCTCACCAAGGCGCTGATCATCGCTGCCGTGCTGGGCGTGCTGATTCTCGGTGCCGTGCTGTACGACTGGCGCGCTGTCCTGATCAGCCTCGTCGTGATTCCACTGTCGCTCGTGGCCGCGACCGTCCTGGTGCGGGCGGCGGGGGGCACCTTCAATACGATGGTCCTGGCCGGTCTAGTGATGGCGCTGGGAGTCGTCGTGGACGAAGCGATCGTCAGTCTCGATGCCGTGCTGCGGCGGCTCCGGAAGCGTCGCGAAGAAGGGAAGGGCGTGTCCGGTGTCAGGCTCGCCGTCGAGGGGGCGCTCGAGGTCCGCCTCCCCTTGCTCTACGCCACGCTGATCCTGCTGCTCGCCGTGGTGCCCGTCTTTCTGGTGGAGGGCGTGGCCGGCGCGTTCTTCAAGCCACTCGCCCTGTCGTACGCCCTCGCCGTGCTGGCGGCCATGGCGGTCGCGACGACGGTTACTCCGGCGCTCGGCCTGTTGCTCCTGCGTGAACAGCCGCTCGACCGGCGGGCGGCCCCGCCCGTTCGGTGGCTGCAGCACCGCTACGCCCCGATACTGGCGCGGACCATCAACGCCCCGCGCACCGCGCTCGTCACGGCAGCCGTCATCACGGTGGTCGGGCTCGCGGCGTGGCCCTGGCTCCGGCAGTCCCTGCTGCCGTCCTTCCAGGACCGGTACCTGCGGATCGACTGGGTCGGCGCGCCCGGTACGTCGCATCCGGCCATGGTCCGGATGATGGCGCTGGCCAGCGGCGAGGTGCAGTCCGTTCCGGGCGTCAGCGGCGCCCACGTCCATGTGGGGCGCGCCGTGACGGGCGATCAGGTCGTGGACGTCAACGCCGGCCAGCTGTGGGTCGGCATCGATCCCAAGGCCGACTACGACGCGACGGTGGCCGGCATTCAAGAGGTCGTCGACGGGTATCCTGGGCTGGCGCGCCGCGTGGAGAGCTACCTGACCGACCGCATCCGGGAGGTGCTCGCGGGATCGAGCCGATCGATCGTCGTGCGCATCTACGGCAAGAAGCGCGACGTGCTCCGCGCCAAGGCAGAGGAGGTGCGGCAAGCGCTGGCCGAGATCGACGGCATCACGGACCTGCGGGTGGACGGGTACGTCGAGCAACCCCAGGTGGAGATCCAGGTCAACCTCGCGGCGGCCGAGCCCTATGGGCTCAAGCCGGGCGACGTGCGACGGGCGGCCGCCACCATGTACGCAGGTCTGAACGTCGGGTTCCTCTTCGAGGCGCAGAAAATGTACGACGTCGTCGTGTGGGGGACGCCCGAGTTGCGCAACAGTGTGAGCGACATTCGCAATCTCCTGCTCAATACCCCGCGCGGCGGTCACGTGCGCCTCGGTGACGTGGCCGATGTGCGCGTCGCTTCGACTCCCACCGTCATCTACCATGAGGCCCTGCAGAACCGCATCGACGTCGTCGCCGACGCGCGCGGCGCCGACCTCACCGCCGTCGTGGAGGCCGTCGACAGTCGCCTCGACGACTTGGAATTCCCGGTCGAGTACTACCCGGCCCTCCTTGGCGAGACCGTCGAGCGGGAGGCCGCCGAGGAACGCCTGCTCAGCTTCGCGCTCGCCGTGGCGATCGGCATCCTCCTCCTGCTGCAGGCCGCGTTCCGGAGCTGGCGCGTCGCTGGGCTCTTCTTCCTGGCCTTGCCAATGGCCTTGGCGGGCGGCGTCGTGGGCGCGTTGCTCGACGGCGCCACGATCTCGTTGGGTACGATTATCGGGTTCCTCGGTGTGCTGGCCATCGCGGTGCGCCACGGCATCATGCTGATCAAGCATTATCAGCGCCTCGAGGAACAGGACGGCGAACCGTTCGGACCCGCGCTCGTCCTGCGCGGGACACGGGAGCGGTTCGCGCCCATCGTCATCACGGCGGTGACCACGGCCGCGGCGATGGTGCCCCTGATTCTCTTCGGGAGGGTCGCCGGGCTCGAAATCGTGCACCCGATCGCGGTGGTTATTCTCGGCGGGGTCGTTACCGCGACCGTGTTCACCCTCCACGTGGTCCCCGCCCTTTACTTGCGCTTTGGGGCGAAGCGCGAACCCGACCTTGGACTCCTTGCGGAAAGCGAAGGGTCGCCGTCATGAACCAGCCGACGAACGTCCTCGTGGCCGAACATCTGAAGAAATTCTACGGGCCACGACTGGCCCTGCGCGACCTGTCGCTTACCCTGCAGCCGGGACGCATCCTCGGCTTCCTCGGTCCCAACGGGGCGGGGAAGACGACGTCGATCCGCATCCTCACCACGATCATGGAACCCGATGGGGGCACCTTCACGGTGGCCGGCATCAGCCACCGCAACCCCGAGGAGATCCGTCGGAAAATCGGCGTACTGCCCGAGAGCTTCGGGTTGCCGAAGCAGATGACGGGCATCGAGTACGTGACCTACTTCGGCCAGCTGTATGGACGAAGCGCATCCGATGCCAAAGCGCACGGCCTGCAATTGCTCGAGGAAGTCGGCCTGGCGCAACGCGGCAAATCGCTCGTCGGGACGTACAGTCACGGGATGCGGCAACGCGTCGGAATCGCGCGCGCCCTCGTCAACGATCCGTCGGTCGTCTTCCTCGACGAGCCGACGCTGGGGCTCGATCCCAAAGGCCAGCAGGAGCTCAACGAGTTGGTCAAGCGGATCGCGCGCGAGCGCAACGCCGGCGTGATCCTCTGCAGCCACCTCTTGCCCGAGGTGGAAAGCGTCTGCGACGACGTGGTGATCCTCAGCTCCGGCGAGGTGGTGGCGATGGGACCCGTGGGCGAAGTCACGGGCAAGGCCGAGCGCAACGTCATCCGGATCCGCGTTCCCGTGTCCGCCGTGGCGGATGCCCAGCGGGAAATTGAGGTGCTATCGGCTGTCCGGCGCGTCGTCACAGGCACCGGCCAACCCGGGTGGCTGCGGGTCGAGGTAGACGAAGCCGGCACGAACGGCGATCCGCTCAACAACCGCCTGCTCGAGCCCTTGATCCGTGCCGGAATCCCGATCCTGGGCTTCGAGCCGCAGGGCGGCCGGTTGCAGGACGTGTTCCTGGATCTCACCGCCCGGGGACTCAAATGAGGCCCGTCTGGTGGATCATCTTCACGCGCGAGCTGCGCGACCTCTGGGTCGGAGGCAAGGCGCTGTACCTGATCCTCATGTACGCTCTGCTGCTGGGAGTCTACGCGTTCGTCCTCGCGAGCAACGCGGAAGTGAAGCTGTTGCCCACGCGGGAGATGGTGGTGGAGATGGTCAAGATCTCCATCGTCGTGGGCCTGTTCATCTGCCTGATCATCGGGGCGGACAGCTTCAGCGGGGAGCGCGATCGCGCGACGCTCGAGGGGCTGCTGCTCAGCCCGGCGAGTCGCGGCCAGGTCGCTTTCGGTAAGCTACTCGCCGCGATGTCGCCCTGGCCGGTGGCGCTCGTGATCGCGATCCCAATGTGGATCCAGCTGGCCGACACCCCGAAAATGCTGGGCCAGGCTCTGCTGTGGGGTCCGCTGCTGGGGACGCTCCTGGCCCCGGCCATTGCGGGCATGGGGATGCTGGTGAGCATTTGGTGCAACAGCAACCGAACGAGCATGCTCGTGAGTTTGTGCCTCTTCCTGGTGCTGCTCCTGCCCACCGAGCTGATGGGTGGGCCGGCCAAGATCCAGCGCAGCGCCGAGCAGTGGACCCGGGCGGAGATGAGCGTCATCGTCAACCCGGTTGCGGCCCCGCTGCGGTTCCTGTGGAAGACGATGGCAAACGGACTGCCGGCCGCCGATCTGTGGTACTGGCATACCGCGCCGGTCCTGTTCACGGTCGTGCTGCTCGGTTTCCTGTTCTGGTATGCGGGCCCGCGCGTGCGCCTGGAACCGGCGATGGGCCGGAAGGTTCGGTCATTCTGGGACCGCGTGCGTCCCGCCCGCAGCCCGGCGGCGCCGGCCCGGCCGGCCGTGGCCGCGACCTCTGCGGAGGTCGCTCGCGTCCCAGAACCACGCGTGCAGCTCCGCCGCACGAGCGACAAGCAACGAGTCAGCGTTCCCCTGCCACCCGCACGGCCGGTGTCAGGCACGTGGTGGCTCGTGTTCAAGAAGGAGCTGCGCGACCTGTGGATCGGCGGGAAGGCGATGTACCTCTCCCTCATCCTCACGGTCGTGCTGGGCGGCTATTCGTACCTCATGGCGCGAGACAGCGTGCTCAGCCTGGTGCCCCCTGAGGAAATGGTCTACGAGTTGCTGAAAGCCGCCATGGTGGGTGCGGTATTCGTGGGCCTCATCCTCGGCGCGGACGCCCTCAGTGGCGAGCGGGAGCGCGCCACCCTCGAAGGACTCCTGTTGACGCCGGTGAGCCGCAGGCAAATTGCGTTCGGCAAGTTTCTGGCCGCGCTTTCGCCGTGGCCCGTCGCTCTGGTCATCGCCATCCCCTACCTGAAAGTGCTGTCCCAGGGCAACGACGTCTTCGGGCCGGCTGTATTCTGGGGGGCGGTCTGGGGTGCCCTGCTCACACCCGCCTTCACGGCGCTGGGAATGTTCATCGGTTTTTGGTGCAACTCCAACAAGACCAGCCTGTTCATAAGTCTCTGCACGTATCTCCTCTTCCTGCTCCCGACCCAGCTGCCCGGGCGGGCCCAGGGCGGTTTCATGGGAACCCTCTTGCAGTGGGTGAATCCAATGGCGGCCGAGCGCGTGTTTCTCTCCAAAGTCCTGACCAACAACAAAGGGCTGATGGACACCTATGGACCCGGACCGCTGTGGACCTGGGGTGTGTCGTCCGTCGTGTTCGCCGTTCTCATCATGGCTTTGCTGTTCTGGTTTGCGAGTCCCGGCCTTCGCCTCGAGGGCGGCAGGGCCCTGCGGTTAGTGTCGTCGCAAGCCCGAGCCGCCGCCGCGCTGTTGGTTGCCGCGCTGCTGGCGATCGGCGCGGCTCCGTCCATGGCGCAAGACCAGCCACGGGGGCAGGCGGTAACAGCCCTCGTCGCGGCACCGACGGTTGACGTGGCCATCGACCTAGGAGCCACGACGGTGAAGGCCGGCACCCCGGTGCTCTACAAGACAGTCCTGACGAACACCGGAGCCACGGCGATTCCCTCGGTGATCGTGGCGATGAACATCATCAATCTCAACGCCAAGGGCGAGATCGTCGATCCCGAGGACTGGTCGCCGCAGCGGACGCAGTACACGGAAGCGATCGCGCCGGGGCAGTCCGTCTCGCTCGACTGGAAAGTCAACGCGATCCTGGATGGCAATTACATGGTGTACATGGTCGTCGTCCCGCCGCCCAGCGATGCGGCAACGACGAGCCATCCGGTCAGCAGCCCAGCGATCCACCTAACGGTCACGCCGTACACACGGCTCAACCCCGGGGGCGTGTTGCCCTTCGCCATCGGCGGACCCGTCGTACTCGCGCTCGTGATCTTCTTCGTGTACCGGCACCGGCGCAAGCAGATCGACGCAGGCGGCTCCGAGTGAGCCCGGCAAACGCCGTCCGACACGCTCACATCTCAACCCTAGAGGTAGCGATGTCGCTTAAAGACCGATGGATCGTTGCACCGATCGTGGCCTGTTGTGTATCGCTCGGGGCGTGCGAACCAGCCGCTGTAAAGGCTCACGAGATCAAACCGGCCCAGGTGGAGCTGATCGCGGGGACGGAGCTGCACAAGGTGACGCTGACCCCGCGGGCGGCCGAGCGGTTGGACATCAAGACCGACCGGGTTCAGGACATGGTGGTCGGAGGGGTGAAGCGCAAGGTCGTACCCTACGCCGCTGTGCTCTATGACGCGCGCGGCGCGACGTGGGTGTACACCAACCCCGAGCCGCTCGTGTTCGTCCGCCACCTCATCCGCGTCGATTACATCAAGGGAGACCGGGCGGTGCTGTCGCAGGGTCCACCGGCGGGCACGGCGGTGGTGACGGTCGGAGCAGCGGAGTTGTTCGGGGCCGAGTTCGAGATCGGTCACTAAGTCCACCGGGAGACCTGCGGCCATGATGCGTTGGATCGTTGCGTCCAGCCTGAAGTTCCGCTACCTCGTGCTCGCCGGCGCCACGGCGCTGGTGTTCTTCGGCGTCGCGCGGCTGCAGCACATGCCCGTGGACGTCTTTCCCGAGTTCGCGCCGCCCAAGGTGGAAGTGCAGACGGAGGGCCAGGGGATGTCTTCCGCCGAGGTCGAGGACCAGATCACCAACCCGATGGAGTTGGTGCTCATGGGCACGCCGGAGCTGGACGTGGTGCGCTCCCGGTCGGTGAACGGGCTCTCCCAGATCGTGCTGCAGTTCAAGCGCGGCACCGACATCCTCTATGCACGGCAGCTGGTCCAGGAGCGCCTCAATCTGGCGATCGCCAACCTGCCCTCCTCGGCGACGGCCGCTCCCGTCATGCTCCAGCCGCTGTCGGCAACGAGCCGCGTGATGAAGATCGGGCTGTCCTCCAAGAAGTACGATCTGATGGATCTGTCGATGATCGCCTACTGGACGATCAAGTTCCGCCTGCTGCAGGTGCCCGGCGTGGCCAACGTGCCGATGTGGGGCGAGCGGATCAAGATGTTCACGGTGCAGGTGGATCCGGAGCGGGCCCGCCGGCACGGCGTGACGATGAACCGCATCCACGAAGTCACCTCCGAAACCCTCGATTTTGGGCTCGTGCCGTATTCGAGCTCGTCGAAGACCCAGACCGAGGGGTTCATCGACACCCCCAATCAGCGGCTCCCGATGCTGCACGTCCAGCCGGTGATCGATCCGGAGGACGTGGCCCGCGTCCCCGTCCAGGTCGTCAACGGCAAGACGGTGCGCCTCGGAGACGTCGCCAACATCGTGTGGGACACGTGGCCGTTGGTCGGGGACGCCGTCATCAACGACGGTCCCGGCCTCATGTTGATCGTCGAGAAGCTGCCGTGGGCGAACACGCTCGAGGTGACGCGGGGCGTGGAAGCGGCGCTCGCTGAACTCCAGCCCGGGCTTCCAGACATCGAGGTCGACTCCAAGATCTTCCGGCCGGCGACGTTCATCGAGCTGTCGGTGCGCAACCTCATGCGGGCCCTGTTGCTCGGCTGTGTACTGGTGATCGTCGTGCTGGTGTTTTTCCTGTACGACTGGCGTGCGGCCCTGATCAGCGTCGTGGCGATCCCATTATCGCTGATCGCGGCCGTGATGGTCCTGTACCTTCGCGGGACGACGATCAACACGATGGTGCTGGCGGGGTTCGTGATCGCCGTCGGGGTCGTCGTGGACGACGCCATCATCGACATCGAGAACATCATGCGGCGCCTGCGCCAGCATCGCCAAACGGGCACCCACACTTCTATCGCCAGGATCATTCTCGACGGCTCGCTCGAAGTGCGCAGTGCCATCATCTACGCCACGCTGATCAACGTAATGGCCTTGCTCCCGGTGTTCTTCATGGGAGGTCTGTCCGGCGCGTTCTTCAAGCCGCTGGCGATTGCCTACGGGCTCGCGATGCTGGCCTCCCTGGTGGTCGCGCTGACCGTGACCCCGGCGATGGCCCTGATCCTCGTGCGCAACGCGCCGCTCAAGGAGGAGCACGGGTCCCCGCTGGCGCGGTGGCTCCAGAGCCGCTACCAGGCGCTGCTGGGGCGGATCGTCCAGGTGCCCCGCGGCGTGTACGTGGCGGTGGGCATCGTCGCGCTGGCCGGCGTCGTGGTGGCGCCGCGCCTCGGGAAATCGCTGCTGCCATCGTTCAAGGAGCGGGACTTCCTGATGCACTGGGTGACCAAGCCCGGCACCTCGCATCCGGAGATGTACCGGATCACGGTCCAGTCGAGCAAGGAGCTGCGCTCCATCCCAGGCGTGCGCAACTTCGGGGCGCACATCGGGCGCGCCCTGGCCGGGGATGAACCGTACGGCGTGAACTTCACCGAGAACTGGATCAGCGTCGACCCCAACGTCGACTATGACAAGACCCTGCACGCCATTCAGGAGACGGTCGCCGGCTACCCCGGCGTTCAGCGTGACGTGCAGACCTATCTCAAGGAGCGTATCCGGGAGGTGCTGACGGGAGGAGGGCACGCGCTCATCGTACGGATCTACGGCCAAGACCTGGATACCCTCCGCAGGTCGGCGGAGTCGTTAGAAGCCGCCATGAAGGGCATCGAGGGGGTCGCCGACCTGCATGTGCAGCTCCAGACCATGGTGCCCTTTGTGGAGGTCAAGGTGGACCTCGCCGCCGCCCAACGCTACGGCCTCAAGCCGGGCGATGTGCTGCGGTCGGCCAACGAGATCATGTCGGGGCATGAGGTGAGCGACATTCACCGCGACGGGTGGGTGTACGACGTGCAGGTGTGGTCCATTCCTGCCGCACGCGAGAATCTCACCAGCGTTCGCGAGATGCTGATCGACACGCCCGAGGGTGGTCACGTGCGCCTGGCGGACGTGGCCAGTGTGACCGTCAAGCCGGCGCCAAACATGGTCCAACGCGAAAACGGCGCGCGGCGCATCGACGTGAGGGCCGACGTGGAGGGGCGTGATCTCGGGTCCGTCGCGACCGACGTCGAAGCGGCCATGGCGAGCGTCCCGCTCCCGCTCGGGTACCACGCGGAGCTCCAGGGGGAGTGGGCGGAACGGCAGGCGGCGGGGAAGGGTCTTCTGCTCCTGTCGATCGTCGCGGCGATCGGCATTCTCTTCCTCCTAGAGACGTCGTTCAAGAGCTGGCGCCTCGGCATCCTCTCCTTCCTGACGCTGCCATCGGCGCTGGTCGGCGGCGTGCTGGCGGCGTACCTGGGAGATGGCGTGCTCTCCCTCGGAGCCCTCGTGGGGTTCCTCACGATCCTGGGCATCGCCGCCCGCAACGGGATCATGATGATCAATCACTTCCAGCATCTCGAGCGGGAGGAAGGCGAAACCTTCGGTCCCGCGCTGGTCCTGCGCGGGGCGCGGGAGCGGCTGCTCCCGATCCTGATGACCACGCTGGCGTGCGCCTTGGCCCTCGTGCCCCTCGTGATCGCCGGGACCATTCCCGGGCACGAGATCGAGCACCCGATGGCCATCGTGATTCTGGGCGGTCTGGTCACGTCGACGTTGGTCAACCTCCTCGTGGTTCCCTCGTTGTACTTGCGGTTCGGAAGGGCGCAGACTGCGTGAGCAGAGGTCTCACCGGACTGGTACTCCATGCCGTGCTCTGCACCACTGCTGGTCAGGCCCAGGGCGCGCCCCAGCTGCGCTTCAGCGGGGATTTTCGGGTTCGGTACGAATACACGACCCGCGGGAACGGCGCTCTGAACTTTGACAAAGAGGTCGTGCGGCTGCGGGCGGGCATCACGTACCCGCTACGCGAGTACCTCGTGGTACGCGGACGGCTCGCCACGGGGGACCCCAACGACCCGAACTCCACCGACGTGACCTTGGGAAGCTTTGTCAACGACCTGGCCGTCAGCCTGGATATTGCGTCGGTAGAGCTGAACCGCCCGCGCTGGGGGCTGGTCGCCGGGAAATTCATCAATCCGCTGCTCTCCACCGAGTTGGTTTGGGATGGCGACGTGAACCCGCAAGGGATGAGCGGACGCGTGACGCTCGGGAAATCGGGCGGCGTCACGGGCACACTGACGGCGCTCTACTTCGTGGTGGACCAGCAGGCCGGCGATACCGGCAGTGACATGGCAGGCGCGCAGTTCGCACTCAAAGCCAAAGCCGGCGCACAGTGGCAGGTGACGGCCGCGGCCGGCTACTACGACTATCGGATCCGTAGTCTCGTCAACGCTGACGCGGGCGACACCCGGGGCAACCGAGTGGTGCTGGGGGGGACCCCGACGAGAGCCACGGCGTATGTCTCGGACTTCAATCTGCTGAACGCGCTGGTCACCGTCGACTACACTGGGTTCGGCGAGCGTCTCCCCCTCCGCGTGGTGGGTGATTACGTGCACAATTCGGGGGCGAACGATCTGAACACGGGCTGGGAGGCGGACGTGTACGTGGGCCGGGTCACGCGTCCCGGCGAGACTCGCTGGCGCTACGGGTACGCGGTCGCGCAGACGGATGCCATATTGGCCGCGTTTGGCCAGGACAACACGACACTCGGGACCAACTACGAGATCCATACGCTGGCGGTGGATGGAGTGCCGATCCCCGGCGTGCTGCTAACTGGGACGTTGTATGCCTATCGTCCGCACGAAGCAGCCGTGCGGCAATACCAGGCCCGCCTGCGCTTGAACGCGATGGTGACGTTCTGAGGCCATGGCGAATGCTCGCGGGCGTGGCTGCGGCGGCGGCGCTGAGGACTGCGCCGCTGGTTGCCCAGGGGCCATCTGCTGCGGAGCCGCCGTACCTGCGCGATCGCGGAACCGGGGTCCGCACGTCGCTCCTCGGGAGCTACGTACGGAAGGGCGAGCTGCTCGTGTATCCGTTCTTCGAGTGGTATGCGGACAAGGACCTCGAGTACAAGCCCAGCGAGCTGGGATACGGCCCTTCGAACGTGGACTACCGGGGGCGCTTTCGGGCGTCCGAGGGGATCCTGTTTTTTGGCTACGGCGTGACGGCGGATCTCGCCCTCGAATTCGAGGCCGCCGTCATCTCGGCCGAGCTGCGGACGTCGGCAGCCGACACCTCCAGCGCCAAGCCGCCCCGGGTTCGGGAATCCGGGCTCGGGGACGTGGAAGGGCAGATCCGCTGGCGCTTTCAGCGCGAGACCGCGACACGGCCGGAGCTGTTCACCTACTTCGGAACGGTGCTGCCGCTGCAAAAGGACAAACACATCATCGGCACGCAGCACTGGGAGCACTTCTTCGGGGTCGGCCTCGTCCGCGGATACCGCTGGGGCACGCTGACGGTGCGCGTCGCGGGCGAGTACTCGGCGGCGGCGCAGCCGAAGTTCGACGCCGGCGAGTACGCGATCGAGTGGTTGCGGCGGCTGTCGCCCAAATGGCGCGTCGTCGCCGCCATCGAGGGAAATCAGATCGATGAGGTCTCGCTCCTCACCGAAGCGCAGTGGCAGCCCAGCCGCCATTTCACGTTCAAGTTCAACAACGGCCTGGGTCTCACGACCAACGCGACCGACTTCGCTCCGGAAGTCGGAGTGATGATCTCGTTCTAGGAGGGATGTGACATGACGAGACGAATCCTGCTCATCGGCCTGGGAGCCGCCGCCCTCTCGGCGGCCGCACCGCAAGGCACCGCGCCGGAGGTTGTCGTGTACGCCTCCGAGCTACCGGCGAGCGCCCTGTCCGAGTTCGCCTTTTGGAACGACGCGACCTCGCCAGGCGGGAAGCTGGTCGGCACGCCGAACCACGGTGAGGACCTCGACCCGCCGCCCGAGAACGACCCCCACGTGACGTTCACCGTGCCCGTTCGCAGCGGGATCGCCTACCGCTGCTGGATTCACATGAAGGTCGGAGCGCCGAAGGGTCTGTCGCAAGCGAACAAGCTCTACGTCCAGTTTACGGGAGCCGTGGACAAGGCCAACAAGGAGATCCTGAAGCCGCGCTCCGCGAGCTATCTGACCGCCCAGGGGCCGGCGCAGGTCGGCTGGACGTGGGTGGCGTGCGATCCGGGCGGGGGAGATCCCCTCGTGCGGTTCAAGGCCAACGGCGAAGTGACGGTGCGCTTGCAGGGAGGCGCGGAAGGCGT
>Ga0184632_10000397_pt1 | contig 16937 bp, 16 predicted proteins | sample PLM31_50_b1_FD_133153 | JGI IMG/M metagenome (GOLD analysis project Ga0184632, IMG submission 133153) | Groundwater sediment microbial communities from an aquifer in East River, Colorado, USA - PLM3-1_50_b1 | ecosystem: Environmental > Terrestrial > Soil > Riparian zone | place: USA: East... | reverse complement strand
CGACGTGCCCAACACGAAACCGGACGCTCCGCCCGGCACCTACGGGGCCTTCATCATGATGCCGGAGGGAGTGGCGCGCCTCTTGGCCGGGACGTTCAACGACGGGCCGTTCCCGGAGCACTATGAGCCGGTGGAGGCGCCCGTCGACAACCCGCTCCATCCGGCCGTGACGTCGAACCCGGTCTCCAAGAGGTTCTCCTCGGACAAGGACGTTTACGGCACCAAGGAGGAGTTCCCCATCGTCTGCACCACGTATCGGCTGACCGAGCACTTCCACTACTGGACGCAGCATCAGCAGGAGGGCTTGCTGAACGAGATCCAGCCGGGCTTCTTCGTGGAGATCCCGGAGGCGCTGGCCGAGCAGAAGGGCATTGCCAACGGCTCTCAGGTGAAGGTCGTCTCCGCCCGGGGGGAAATCCAGGGAGTGGCGATGGTCACCAAGCGGCTACGGCCGCTCAAGGTGGACGGCAAGGAGATGTGGCAGATCGGCTTCCCCATCCACTGGGGCTACGCGGGCGAGCCGGGCCACACCGGCCCGCTCGCGAACCTGCTCACGCCCTCGGCCATGGATCCCAACACGTGGACGCCGGAGTACAAGGCGTTTCTGGTGAGGCTGGAGAAGGCGTGAGGAGAGCGCGGCGATGAGCGGCCCGCTCCTCCAGATCCGGCGTTCCTCGGCCTCCCTCTGGGGCAGCGGTAACGACACGCGCCGGCGGCCCGTCGTGGCCAAGTACATCGACACCACGACCTGCATCGGCTGCAAGGCGTGCGAAGTGGCCTGCCAGGAGTGGAACGACTTGAAGCCGGTGCCGACCCAGCAGACCGGGACCTACCAGACGATGCCCGAGCTGCACGCCCAGTTCTGGAACCTGATCCGCTTCAACGAGAAGGAGACGGAGCAGGGCTTCGCATGGCTGATGCGCAAGGACCAGTGCATGCACTGCGAGGATCCCGGCTGCCTGGCCGCGTGCCCGGCGCCGGGCGCCATCGTGCAGTACGAGAACGGCATCGTCGACGTCAACCCCGCGGCGTGCATCGGCTGCGGCTACTGCCTGACCGGGTGCCCCTTCAACGTCCCCAAGTTCCAGTCGACGGGCGGGAAGATGGCGAAGTGCACGCTGTGCGTGGACCGCGTCGGCGTGGGGCTGGAGCCGGCGTGCATCAAGGCCTGCCCCACGGGCTGCCTCCAGTTCGGGACCAAGGACGACATGGTGGCCCGCGGCCATTCCCGGGTCGAGCAGCTCAAGGCGGGCGGCTTCGTCAACGCCCTACTCTACGACCCGCCGGGTGTCGGCGGCACGGGAGTCGTCACCGTCCTCGCCCACGGCGACCACCCGGAATGGTACGGGCTTCCCGCGGACCCCCACGTGCCGCTGAGCGTGCGGTTTGCGAAATCGGTCCTGCGCCCGCTCGGGGTCCTGGCCATGGTCGGCGCCGTACTGGGCGCCTTCGCTCACTTCATGCACCAGGGACCGAAGGTGCCGCCGGAAGGGGAATGACCAGCGTCGCCCGCGCCCGACACTCCGAGGACGTCGTCGTCCGGGACGAGATCGTCCGGCACCGGCTCGCAAGCCGAGCGATCCACTGGACCGTGGCTCTCTTCTTTTTCATCGCCCTCTTCTCCGGCTTGCCCATCTGGACCCCGGTCTTCGGTTGGATGGCGCACTTCTTCGGCGGCCTCACCGTCTGCCGCTGGCTTCACCCGTGGGCCGGCCTCATCTTCTTCGCCTCGATGGCCGTGATGTTCGTCCACTGGCTGGACGACATGCGCCTGAAGCCGAGCGACCGCGAATGGCTGCGACCCCGGAAGATCGCGGCGTATATGAGGCACGAGGACGTCCTCGCCGAAGAGGGCAAGTACAACGGCGGGCAGAAACTGTTCTTCTTCGCGACCGCGCTCGGCGCCATCGGGCTGTTGCTCTCGGGCGTCGTGCTGTGGTTCCCGCTCACGTTTCCCCAGCTCGTCCGGGAGCTGGCCACGCTCCTCCACGACGTGACGTTCATCCTGTTCGTGGTGGCGATCGTCTTCCACATCTACCTCGGGACCGCGGCCGAGCCCGGCACGTTCGACTCGATGGTCCGGGGCACTGTGAGCAAGCGTTGGGCGCGCTTTCATCATTCTCGCTGGTACCGGGAGGTGATGGGTGAGGAACCCCGTCGCCCCTGACCCGCGGACCGGATCGGCCTTCGAGCGGCGGGCCGCGCGCGCCGCGGCGCTCGCGCGCATCTCCGTCGCCGCCGCCGAGCCTCTCCGGTTCGCGGCCGGCCTCTACCGCGTCCAGGGACGCCTGGCCGCGGCCATCGAGACCCTCCACGCCGAGCATCCCCTCTCCGGGCGGCTGGGGGACGACGCGGGTCGCTTCGCGGACCGCCTTGGCGACCTGGTCCGCTTCGCGGCGGACCATGGGCCGCCGGGCCTGGCCGCCGAAGCGGAGGCCCGCGCCAGGGAGGAGGCGTCCCTCGTCCGCTCGCGCCTGCTCGTATGGTGGAGCGGCACTGGCCCAAGCGGCGAGGACTATCTCTCGCGAGCCCTGCTGCGACCCTACGGCGAGGTCCTGGCCACGCTCGCAGTGACCCCGGACCGACCCCACCGGCGCGGCCACTGCCCCTTCTGTGGCGGCGCGCCCTGGGTGGCTGTCCGCCGCGAGGATGCGGACGCCGCGGGAGCTCGCCGGATGCTCGGTTGCGCGCTGTGCGGCGGAGAATGGCCGCTCGGCCGGATCCTCTGCCCGTGCTGCGGCGAGGGAGATCCGGTGAAGCTGCCGTCGTTCCAGAGCGACAGCTACCCGGCGGCGCGGATCGAGGCCTGCGAAACCTGCCGCCGGTACGTCAAGTCGATCGACCTGAGCGTGGACGGCCGCGCGATCCCGGAGGTGGACGACCTCGTCTCGCTGAGCATGGACCTGTGGGCGGCCGGCCAGGGCTTCACGCGGATCGAGCCGGGCCTGGCCGGGATGTGAGAGAGTCCGCCTCGCCGCCGGATCGCCCGGGCCCGCTCAGCGCGCGAAGCAGATGAAGACGCGCGGGGCGTCAGCCTTGCTATTCCCGGGGCCGTCTGCTACCATTTCCTTGCATTAGTTGGCCGTTGCTCTGGCGTTGCGGAAGGAGCCGCCCACGGTGGGCGGCTTTTGCTTTTTGTGAACGCGCAGGTGACGAGACGGCTAAGCAAGGCTCAGGAGGCCTGCACGTTCATGATTGAAGGCACCGTCAAGTGGTTCAACGAGTCCAAGGGTTTTGGTTTTCTCTCGCACGAGGGTGGTCCGGACGTTTTCGTCCACCACTCAGAGATCAAGGCCGAGGGCTTTCGCACCCTCAACGAGGGTGACAAAGTTCAGTTCGAGATCATGCAGAGCCCCAAGGGGCCCCGCGCCTCGAACGTGACCCTCGCCCGCTAGACTCCGCGACTCGCACCATCCGAGAGCCCGGGACCGCAAGGCCCCGGGCTCGTTGTTTCTGGGAGCTGAACTCGCGCCGTTTGCTGGCTCGTTTCTTGCTTCAAGGTAACCCTCATCATCGGCGGCGTGATCGGTTGGCTCGCGAGCATCGTGATGAAGACCAACGCCCAGATGGGGATCCTGGCCAATGTCGTCGTAGGGATCATCGGCTCGTTTCTCGGCGTTGCCGTCGCGAACACGCTGGGAGTGCGGGCTCACACTGCGCCTGCAGCCTGGATCGTCGCCGTTCTCGGCGCCGCCCTGCTCATTGCCCTTCTGAAGTCACTGGGGGTCTTCAGGAGATTCGCCGCCGTTCTCTAGCCTCAAACCCATTCCGCCTCGGCGCGCTTGGAGCAGGTGCTCGCCGAGCCTTCTGTTCTTCTTGAACACGCCTACGTGGCTCCCCACGCCCGACACCGTGGCGCGAGGCCGTCAGACCGTCAAGGAGACCCTCTCCCGCTCGCTCGCCTGCAATAGAATCACTCTCGTTGTGAGAACGGCTCCTCCTCTCCTCCTTCTCTTCCTGTCCTTCGCCGGGCCCACCCCAAGCGCAAGGAGCGCGTCTATCCGCCAAGCACAGCCTCCGGCCGAGATCCTGGTCTCCCGTGGCCTCCTGCGCGAGCGTGACCTGTCGGTCGGACAGGTCGTGATGCTCTCTGCCGACCCCCGCGGCGAGGGCACCCGGCCCTTCCGCATCGCGGGTGTCTACGAGCCGACCCCCGATCCGTCGCGCTTCACCGCGAAGAGGCTGGAGGCGAGGATGCACCTGCCGGACCTCCTCGCCCTGACCGCCGACTCCGACGAGGCCGGCGCCGCGGACTCCGTGGGCGCCATCAACATCGTCCTGAAGGACGCCGGCGACGTCGACGCCTTTGCCCGCGAGCTGGGCGCCCGCGCCCCCGGCGTCTCGGTGGTCCGCGCCACCGCCGGCGACGACGAGCACTTCCTGATCATCGAGCGCTTCCACGTGGCGATCTCGGCCGTGACGCTGATCGGCAGCACGGCCTTCCTCCTCGCCCTGATGGTCATCCGCGCCGACGAGCGCCGCGAGGTCGCGGGCCTGCTCCTGCTGCTCGGCGTGCGCCGCCGCCGCATCCTCGCCCAGGCGTTGCTCGAAGGGCTGTGCATCGCCGCCGCCGGCGCCGTCTTCGGCGTCCTCTTCGCCGTCCTCACCCAGGGTGCGGTCAACGCGTTCTTCCAGTGGCGCTACGACACGTCGCTGATCTTCGTCCGCGTGACCCCGGCCATCGCCGCCCGCTGTGTCGCCCTCGCGCTCCCCCTGGGCGTGATGGCGGGGCTGCTGGCCTCGTGGACGCTCCTACGGCGCCCCGTCCTGGACCTGCTGCGCCGGTGAGTCCTCTCCAGTTCGCGTGGCGAAGCCTGTCGCGCCAGCCGGCTCGCGCCGTCCTCGGCCTCACCGGGGTGGCGGTCGTGGGGGCGCTGCTCTTCGACATGCTGCTCCTCTCGCGCGGCCTCATCGTGTCCTTTCGCCAACTGCTCGAGAGCACCGGCTTCGACGTACGCGTGACCGCGACCGAGGCGCTGCCCGGCCTGGGGCCTCCGGTGGCCGACGCGAGTGCCGCCGCGGAGACGTTGCGTCGCCTGCCCGAGCTGGCGGACGTGGTGCCGGTCCGGTTCGCGGCGGCCGGGATCGAATCGCCGGACAAGAAGGCTCGGGAGGTCGCGATCATCGGCAGCGAGACCCGGCGGCGCGGCGAGTGGCAGGTGCTGCGAGGAGCCGACCTCACCGAAAGCACGGCGGGCGGCCGCCATGACATGGTGGTCAACCGTACCTTCGCGCGCGATCACGCGCTCGAGCCGGGATCGATCGTGCGCCTGACGTCGACGCTGCCACCGAAGGAGTTCCGGGTGACGGGGATCGTCGAGTTCCCCTTCGAATCGGCCAGCGACGGAATGGCAGGCGTGACGCTGGCCGGCTTCGCCGAGGCGTTTCCCGCCTCGGAGGCGGACGAGGCCGACCTCCTGCTCGTCGCCTCGAAGCCCGGCGTGGGAACCGAGGCGGCGGTGGCCGCGATCCGGGGCGCGCGTCCCGACCTGCACAGCTTCTCGATCGACGAGGTGCTGGAGCGGCTGCGGCAGGCGGAGTTCTCCTACTTCCGCCAGGTGTCGTTCGTGCTGGCCACGATCGCCTCCTTCTTCGCCCTCCTCCTCGTGACGACGCTGCTCACGGTCTCCGTCAATCAGCGCCTCGGAGAGGTGGCGGCGCTGCGGGCGCTGGGCTTCTCGCGCAAGCGCATCGTGGCGGACCTGGTGGCGGAGTCGGCTCTGCTCGTGGGCGGGGGCGGTCTGCTCTCGATTCCGCTGGGGTTCCTGCTCGCCCGCGGCCTCGACTCGATCCTGCGCCAGATGCCGGGGCTTCCCTTGCGCCTCCACTTCTTCGTGTTCGAGCCGCGAGCCCTCGCCCTCCACCTGGGCTTCCTCGTCCTCGCGGCCGTCATCGCCGCGACGTATCCCGTGGTGCTCGCCACGCGGCTGCCCATCGCGGCGACGCTGCGGAAGGAGAGCGTGTCGTGAGCGCCCCCGTCGCGATCGTGGAGGCGCGCGGGGTGGGCAAGGTTTACCCGATGCCGGCCGGACCCGTGGAGGCGCTGCGCGACGTCTCGTTCACGGTGGAGCCCGGCGACTACGTCGCCATCTCGGGACCCTCCGGCTGCGGCAAATCGACGCTGCTCCACCTGCTCGGCTGCGTCGACACGCCGAGCGCCGGCTCGCTGCTGTTCGAGGGCCGGCCCGTCCTCGCGATGGGCGAAGAGGAGCGCAGCCGGATCCGGCTGCGGCGGATCGGCTTCGTCTTCCAGCGCTTCTACCTGCTGCCCATGCTGACCGCGTGGGAGAACGTCGAGCTCGTCCAGAGCGAGGCGGGGATGCCCGCCGCCGAGCGCCGGGCGCGCACGCGGGAGCTGCTCGAGTACGTGGGCCTGGGCGACCGCACCTCTCACCGGCCCTCGCAGCTCTCGGGAGGCGAGATGCAGAGGGTGGCGATCGCGCGGGCCCTCGCCAACCGCCCCGGCCTCGTGCTGGCCGACGAGCCCACCGGCGAGCTGGACGACGAGACGGGCGAGCAGATCGGCGGCCTCTTCGACCGCGTCAACGCCGACGGCACCACCCTCGTCATCGTCACCCACAACCTCGCGCTGGCCGCGCGGGCGCGCCGGCGGCTGGCCATGCGCAGCGGCCGGCTGCTCGACTCTCCGGTGCGGGCGGCGCCGTGACGCTGCGGCTCGTCCTGCGGACGCTCGCCGCCCGGCCGGTCCGCACGGCCGTGCTCTCCGGCGGCTTCGGCTTCGGTATCGCGGTGATGGCGGCTCTGCTCGGAGTGGGAGACGTGATCCTCGAGCAGTCGCGATCGCCCGCGCTGCGCGGCGGGGGCGACCTCGTCGTCCTGGGGCGCTCGGGCGACGTGCCGAGCGCGCGCTTCCTGCTGAGCTCGATCCTGGGCGCGCCGCCCCTGGCCGCGCGCGTGGCGACCGCCTCTCCCACGCAGCGCCAGACGCTCTACCTCGTGCAGGGGGGCCAAATTACGCGCCTGCGCGCGCGGGGTGGAATTCCGAGTCTCGAGAAGGCGGTGCGCGACCCGGAGGTCTCGCGCGTAACCGCGTGGACGGATGCGCCTTCGGATCGGAGCTGGACCTCTCCCGACCCCGGCGAGCTGCTGCGCGCGATGGACCGCTTCCATCCGATTCCCGACGTGCCCGCGCGGGCCGACTCCTGGGCCGAGTGGCTCTACTTCAACGGCCGCACGCCGAACGGGTCCGTCCGTTTCTATCTTTCTTTCATGACGGGACCGCGCCGCGGTGACGCGGGGCGGTCGGCGGGCGTGCGCCTGCAGCTCGAGCGCAACGGGAAGATCGAGAACTTCTCGCGGCGGGCCGTCGTGCCCGAAGCGGCGCTGCTCGCGGACGCGCCGAACCTCGACATCGCCGGCAACCGGGTCCGGCTGGACGGCCTGCGTTACCGGATCGCTCTGGACCTGCCTGCCGAACGCGGCGGCCCCGGCGTGAAGGGCGAGATCGCGCTCGATGCGACGCCGGGGCGGTCGGTGCCGCCCTTCGTCATGCGGGGCCGCGGCGGCTGGCTCTCCGGCTACGTCGTGCCCGTGCTCTCGGGCACGCTGAGCGGCGCGCTTGACGTCGGCGAACGCCGGATCACGCTCGACGGTGCCGTCGGCTACCACGACCACAACTGGGGTTTCTGGCGCGGCGTGTCCTGGCAGTGGGGCCAGGTGACGCACGGAGGCTACTCGTTCCTCTACGGCCGCGTGCGCCCGCCCGCCGACGCGGTGCCGCGCGAGCAGGCGGACCGGATCCCCGGAGTGCTGGCCGTGATCGGGCCCGCTGGGCCGATCGCCTTCGCCAGGGGCGCGCTCATCCAGGAGACCTCGTCGCCCGGCGGCGATCGGCCCGAGTCGATCCAGGTGCTTGCGCACGAGGCCGGCCTCGATGTACGCATGGATATCCGGGTCCAGGACGTGATCCGCACGCCGATGGGCCGGCCCGGCGCCGCCGCGGACGGCCCCACGCAGTTCCTGCAGCTCCGCGCGCTTTACCAGGTGACAGGGACCGTCGGCGATCGGCAGCTGGACTTCGAGGCGCAGGGCTCCGCGGAGACGTGGCGAGGCGCGGACGTCCGGGTGTATAAGTAAGTCCACACTCGCAACACAGGTTCCGCAGATGCGTGCTGGCCCTCTTTCCGCTCTCGCGCTAGCCTACCTTCTCTCGCCATTGCTGCCGACGGACGTTGCCGCGCAGGCCGCCGTTCGCCTCGTGAGATCGACCTCCGGAACCAAGGGAAGCGTGCAGGGCAGCCGCTACATCATCGAGGATCCGCGCACCACGTTCTACGCGGGCGAGGACCGGCAGGTCGTGGTGTACTTCGAGTGGGAAGGCGCGCCCCGCCCGCACGAGTGCAAGGCCACGTGGAAGGATCCGTCGGGCGCCGCGGTCCTGATCTCCCCGTACTCGTCGCCGACGAGAACCGCCCGCTTCGGCGTGTACCTGACCCTGGCGCTGCCGGACGCCCCCCGGCTGGGCCTGTGGGCCGTCGAATCCGAGGTCGACGGCCAGCCCGCCGGGATCCATACGTTCCAGATCCAGGAGCGGCCGGCGGCCGGGGAGCCGCGCGTGGCCGTGCGACGCGTTCTCGCGCCCGCGGAGCTGTACAGCCGGGCCCAGGCCGCGACCCTCGGTGTCGAGGCCTTCGACGGCAAGGGAGGTCGGATCGGGGCAGGGTCGGGGTTCCTCCTCCGCGAGGGCCTGGTGGTCACTGCGTTCCAGAACGTCGAAGGGGCCGCCCGGCTGCGGGTGAGCCCCCCGACGGGGCCACCCGTCGACACGACGGACCTGGCGATCTGGAACCGCCGGCAGGACTGGGCTGTCGTCCGGGCCGCGGCCGCCGGCGTTCTGCGGCTCGAGCTCGACTCGGCGAAGTCCTGGAAGGTCGGCGACCGTTGCTCCTACCTCGACACGAGCCCGGACGGCGCCCGGGTGAACGTCGACACCAGCATCGTCGGCGCGCAGGACTTCCTGCAGGCGGGGCCGAGGATCAGCATCCAGATGCCCGTGAGCCCGCGGGCCATCGGTGGCCCGCTGCTCAACGAATACGGGGAGGTGATCGCCGTGCTCGGCGGCGCCCTGATCCCCGGGGCCGGCGTCTCCAGCATCCGACGCGGCATGGCGCACGTGCCCTTCTCCTACACGGTGACGACGATGGCGTTCCCCCTCTCCTCCCTGCCCTCGGTACCTGCCGACTCCCGGATCACGCTTCAGGAGCTGGCCGCGCAGGGAATCTTCCCGCCGCCGATGGTCGGCCCCCTGAACGTGCTCACCGGCAATATCGCCCGTGGCGTGGAGACGCGCAACAACGTGCCTGTGCCGATCGACGAGAAGACGGAATTCAAGAGCAGCGAAGGGGAGGCGGTGGCGTTCCTGACCTTCGATCCCCAGGAGAAACGACAAGGGATGGGCGTCTTCCGCATCTACGACATCGACAACCGCCTCGCCATGGAGGGGAAACCGGTGAAGATCACCCTCCGGCCCCGCGTGTACTCGGTGACGACCTGGAAATTCCCGCTGGCCCGCCTGCGGCCGGGCACGTACCGCATCGACCTCAACATCGACGCCGATCCCGTGTGGCGCAGCTACTTCAGGGTCGTGGAGTGACGCGGAGCACGCGGACGGGCCTCGCCGCACTCGCGGGCGCCGCCCTGTGGCAGGCCTGGGCCGCCACCGCGTCGCCCATGCCCGCCCTCGACCGTCAACGCTTCTTCAGCCTCCTCGGCACCGTGCCGGAGGGGCCGCCGCCGCTCGCCCCCGAGCAGATCGAGCGCGTCGACCTCGGCGACGTGATCCGGGAGAAGGTGACCTACGCGGTGGAGCCGGGCGAGCGCGTGCCGGCCTTCCTGTTCCTGCCCAAGGCCGGCCCCGCGCCCTACCCCGCCGTCCTCTGCCACCATCAGCACGCCGGCCAGTTCGAGGTCGGCAAGGACGGCCCCGCCGGCCTCGGGTCGACCCCCGACCAGCACTACGCCATCGAGCTGGCGCGCCGCGGCTACGTCACCCTCGCGCCCGATGCGCTCTGCTTCGGCGAGCGCCAGGACCCGACCGGCAAGCTCAAGGGCGCGAGCTGCGAGCGCTACGAGGCCCTCCACCGCATCACCGAGGGGAGGAGCCTCCAGGGCAAATACGTCTGGGACGCGCGCCGCGCCATTGACTATCTCGTCTCGCGGCCGGAGGTGGACCGCTCGCGGCTCGGGATGATCGGCCATTCGCTCGGCGGCCAGGAGACTCTCTTCACCACGGCCGCCGACACGCGCATCAAGGCCGCGGTCTCGAGCTGCGGCTTCGCGACCCTGGCCGTGCTCGAGCGCGACCGCATCCTTCACAACTTCGCGCTCTTCGTCCCCGGCCTCGCGGAGGCGGGCGACTACGGCGCCGTGCTCGCGCTGGTCGCGCCGCGGCCCTTCCTGGTCGCGGCCCGCACGGCCGACCCCATCTTCCCCAGGGACGGCATCGAGGCCGCGGTGGCGGCGGCGCGCGAGGCGTACGCGGCGCAGGGCGCGGCCGATCGACTGGGTACCTTCTACGAGGACGGCGCGCACGAGTTCTCCCCCCCGATGCGGGAGGCGGCGTACGCGTGGCTCGACCGCTGGCTGAAGGCTAACGTCGCGGATGGCAAGTGATGCGCTCCGCCAGAAGCTGGAAGTAACAGCTGCGAGCGGAGCGGGATTCACTCCCGCGAAGCGAGCGGGGGTTCAAGGGGGTGCGCCGCTAGCACCCCCTTACTCGATGAAGACGAGCTGCTTCACGGCGCGCTGCGCCTCCAGGAAGCAGTTGCGCTGGTCCATCGCACCGACGAGGTCGGTGTTGGCGAAGGCCATGCGGCCGAACGGCGCGCGGCGCAGCACCTCGCGGGGCGCCGGCCGGCCACCGGTGCCGAAGAAGAAGCCCGGCTGTGGGTTGACGTACGCGTGGCCCCAGCGGTTGAGGACGATGCCGGCGATGTCGCGGCGCGCATCGAAGCCGGAGCGGGCGAACATCTCCGTGAACTGCTCGCGGATCTTGCGCTCATAGTCCGGGAACGACGTCGACAGCATCTCCACACGGCCGCGCGCGCCCTGGCCCTCGATCGGCTCTCCCGGGTACGAGTACAGAACCTTGACCGTCAGCACGACCGGCGAATCGGGGTTGATGGTGGGTGATTGCGGGCCGAAGGTCGCGAGCTTGCGCACCTCGATGTAGTTGCCGAGCCCCTCGAACCACCGGCCGCCCGAGATCCCCATGTCGTAGAGGAAGCGCCAGTTGCGCACGGCCACGTTCGCCATGAGGCAGGGCGAGCGGTAGAAGGCGGCGTAGGCCTCGCGGTGCTCGGCGGGCAGGTCGCGCACGATGTGCTTCGTCGTCCAGCTCCCGCCCGCCAGCACCACCGCGCGCGCCTTCAGACGATGGACGCGGCCGCCTCGCATGTAGGCGACAGTGACGAGGCGCGACTTCTCCGGCTCGCCGTCGTGCGCGACCCACACGACGGTCGAGCCCTGCCGGATGCGCGTGCGCTGGCCCGGGCGGTCGAGCGCCGGCAGGTTCACCCGGCCGCGGCAGACGCCCTCCAGGGTGCGGGGGCCGTCGATCGAGGCGGGGATGAGCGTCTTCACGATGTGGCGCGCGAAGCCGGCGTTGCCGCCGGGAAACATCTGCCCGCCGGCCTCCTCGTCGCCGTCTTTCGGGTGCTGGGTCTCCGGGGCATAGGCGCAGTAGCCGGAGAGGACGTCCGGGCCGAGGCCGTAGCCGCCGCCCGTCACCGGCGACATGAACGTGCGGATCGTGTCGCGGCGGAGGCCGTGCTTGTCGATGAGGTGCTGCTCGAGCGTGATCGTGTCGAGCCGGCGCGAGATCGGGTCGCCCTCGAACGCGGGCCGCCACTCCGTCTCGGGCATGCGCTCGGGGCCGTTCCGCACCCGCAGCAGCTCGCCGCGCGTCTCTTCGGAGATGGGCGCGCCCTGGAGCTCCTTGCCCCAGGGATCGATGAGCCACAGCCCCGGCCGTTGGCCGAACCGCGCGCCGAAATAGAAGCCATAGGTCGGCCCCTGGCGGCCGAGCATGTCGTACGTCGTCTGGCTGAGCGGGATCTCCGGGGCGGTGCCCGCCCACTTCTGGTACTCGAAGCGGTGCCGGTCCACGCCGATCAGGTCGTAGAACTGCGCGACGAGCCCGCCCGCGTGGGGCACGGGGAAGAAGGCCGAGCCCTGGTGCGCCATGAGCCGCTGCCCGTCGACGAGAAACTCGTTGCCCTTCGCCTCGCCGCCGAAGATCGCGTGGTCGTCGAGCACCAGGCAGGTCTGGCCCGCGCGGCCCTGACGCTCGAAGAAGAGGGCGGCGGCCAGCCCGGTGAGGCCGCCTCCCACCACCACCAGGTCGTAGACCTCTCTCGTATCGGCGGCATCGCGGGGCAGCGCCTTGAACGGGTGGTCACGGACGGCGTGCGCCGCGTCCATGACCGCTTTGGTGTTGCCGTTCGCGAAGCGGTAGTCGCCCACGCCGCCATAGCCCGTCCAGTCGTCGCTCGCGGCGAGCAGCTCCAGGGGGCTCAGGAACGCGCCGCCGGTCGCCAACGCCACCGCGTTCAGGAAGTCGCGGCGGCAGATCCCCTCGTGCATGCCGAGAGCCTCGTCGCCCGTCTCGCGCGGTCGCGAAGGGGTCATGCTCAGCCTCCCTCGGGCAGGATCTTCAGCTCGGACACGGTGCCGCCGCAGGCGCGCCGAACGGTCTCCTGCGTTCCGTCCAGCACCTGCCGCAAGCGGGCCGCGCTGTAGCCGGCCGGCGCATAGCAGGTGACCATCGTGGACGTGGTCTGCAGCGTGATCATCGTGCGCGCCGAGTCGGAGGTCGGGTTGCCGAAGGCTCCTTCCTCGTCGGCGAGCGTGGGGCGGTCCTCGACGTTCACCGGCCCCTTGCGGATGCCCTCGTAGGTCTCCCCCGCGCGTCCCTTGCGCAGAACCACGGGAGGGCGGATCCGCGCGAGGTCGTAGAGGCCGAACGGAAGCTGGTAGCGCAGCGAGCAGAGGTTGAGCGCGTCCACGAGCGTGTTGACGCGGTAGAGCGCCTCGCCCTTCAGAACCCGCCGCGCGAGGGCCTCGTTGGACGGCCGCGTCTTGGTCGGATCGAGGCCGAGCGCCTTGTAGAGCGAGCGCGCGTCGGCCGCGCCCGGCACCTCGGCGCTCGGGCCTCCGCCGTGGCGCGAGCGAAGCTCCGCGCCGGCGGTTTCGATCTCCGCCGTCAGCGCGGGGTCCTGGTCCTTCACGCTCACGCCTTCGATGACGACGACGCCCAGGCGGACCTTGCCCGCCAGCTCGGGCCCGATCGAGATCTGCAGGGCGCTCACCGGCCCACCAGCAGGTTGCAGACCTGGTCGATGGCGCCGGTGACCTCCGCGCCGGACACGGTGTTGTGGTTGGACACGATGTAGAAGACCAGGCGCTCGCCGGAGCGCGGCGTGACGTAGCCGGCGAGGGCGTTGGCGTGGCGGATCGTGCCCGTTTTCGCGATCACGCGGCCCTCGGCCGGCGTGCCCCTCATCCGGTTCTTCAGCGTTCCATCGACGCCGGCAATGGGCAGGCTGGCGCGGAAGACGTCCGCCCAGCGGTGGCGGTCCATGGCCACGAGCAGGCTCACCATCTCATGGGCCGACAGCAGGTCGGAGCGCGAGAGTCCCGAGCCGTCCTGCAGCGCCCATTGCTCGGGGTGGACGCCGGAGCGGAGCAAGAACTCCTCCACCGCCGCATGGCCTGACTCGACGGTGCCGTCGCCCTTCACCCTCGCCCCCAGCAGGCGCAGCAGCATCTCGGCGTGCAGGTTCTGGCTCGGCTTGTTGACCGCCTTCAGCACCTCGGAAAGCGGCTGGCCGTCGTGGGTGGCGAGCACTCGCACGCCGGGCGGCAGCGGGTCCGAGGACGTCTCCACCGCGCCGGACACCACGATGCCCCTGGCCGCGAGCACCTCGCCGAAGACCGTGGCCGCGTAGCGAGCCGGGTCCTCGAGCGCCACCGAGTTCTGCCATGGCGTCAGGCCCATCGGGAACGTTCCCGAGATACGGATGAGGTTGGAGCCCAGGGGCCGCTCGAGGCGCAGGTCGGCCGCCATGCCCGCGGGCGACGTGGTGGCGGTGGAGACCACGCGGTAGTAGGAAGAGACCGGGTTGCGCTCCACGAGCACCGGGTCGCCAGCGCGGTCGCCGGGAATGATCTTCAGGTCGGCGGAGTTGTCGTTGAAGGCGAGGGCCGAGACCTCGGCGCCGTACCACCACACGAGGTCGCCCCACGCCCAGTCGTCGCCGCGGCGGTCGCCCTTGAAGAGGCCCTCGTGGCCCACGAGGCGGCCCTCGATCCGCCGCACGCCCTGCGCCTTCAGCGCTTCGGCCAGCGCCTCGAAGCCGGCGGTGATGCGGCCGTCGGTGAAGCGGCCGGACAGGTTCGGGTCGCCGCGGCCCACGAGGTACACGTCGCCCAGGATGCGGCCCATGCCGTCGAGCCGGCCCGCCGTCTCCACCGTCGTGCGCAAGCGGTCGTCGGGGCCGAACGCGTCCAGCGCGGCCGCGGTGGGGACGAGCTTCATCGTGGAGGCGGGCTTCATGTTCTTGCCCGCGTTGTGGGAGTAGAGGACTCTCCCGCTCCTCAGCCCGCGCACCTCGACCGATCAGAAGCCGGGCGCGAACGAAGGCCGTTCGAGGACGCGGTCGATCGCCTTCTGGAGGGCGGATCCGCTCTGGGCACGCACGGCAGGGGCGGTCGCGGCGAGGGCCAGCGTCCCGACCACGAGCGCACGCGCGAGCGGGGAGCGCACGGCTCTCACGCCGCCGCACAGCCGCGGGCGACGATCCCGCGCACCTGCTCGGCCAGGGCCCCCGCCTCCTCGACGCAGCGCCCGGCGGTGGGGACGGGAGGATGCAGGGTCATCTCCAGCTCTCCAGGGCGCAGCCGGATGAGGCCCTGCGGCACGACGCGCTTGACGCCCGAGAGCGAGACCGGGATCACCGGCACGCCGGCGCGAATGGCGAGGACGAAGCTGCCCTTCTTGAACGGGAACACCGACCCGTCCGTGCTGCGCGTCCCCTCCGGGAACGTCGCGACGCTGGTGCCGCCCGCGATGCGCTGGGCCGCGCGCTCCAGGCTCTTGCGCGCCCGGAACGCCTTGCTGCGGTCGATGCCGATGTGCCCGCAGCAGTAGAGATAGAGGCCGATGAGCGGGAGCAGGTAGAGCGAACGCTTGTGGACGATGCGGAAATTGCCGGGCAGGTGCGCGAAGAGCACCGGGATGTCGAGGGTGCTCACGTGGTTCGCCGCGTAGACGACCGGCCCCCGCGGCGGCTCGGCGTCGCCGCGAACCACGACGCGCACGCCCCAGGCCCAGAGGAGGATCCGGCCCCATCCGCGGCTGATGCGCCACGGCCACTCGCCCTGACGGTCCACGAGGCCGGCGAGGATGGCCGCGATGCCCCCCCCGAGGGTGACCACGACCAGGAAGGGCACCGCGAGCAGGAAGCGCAAAGGCGAGGCGCCTAGTCGGGCTTGGCGACGGGCCGAACGGGATTGGCCTCAGGCGCCATCGGCGGCGGCAGCGCCGAGGACGGAGCGGCGGCCGGCGCCGGCGTGGGCGCGCCTTCGAGGATGTGTCCTTCCGGGGGCGTCTCGGCCACGGGGGCGGGGAGCGCGCCTTGCGCGGCGACGATGGCGGCCCCATCCCGCCGCTCTCCCTCGCGCCGATCGGGCGCGCGCAGGTCGCGGCCGTTGCGCGGCTCCCGGCGATCGCCGACCCGCAGGTCACGCCGCGCGGCTTCCTCCGGCGGCGGGCCGTCGAGCCAGCGGCAGAAGATCATCTTGCCCGCCGTTGTCTGGAGCACGCTGGTGACGCTGACCTCGATCGTCTTGCCGAGGGCCTTCCGGGCCTGGTCCACCACCACCATGGTGCCGTCGTCCAGGTAGCCCACGCCCTGGCCCGCTTCCTTGCCCTCCTTGATGACGAACACGCGCATCACCTCGCCGGGCAGGACCACCGGCTTGAGGGAGTTGGCGAGCTCGTTGATGTTCAGCACGGGTACGCCGCGGAGCTGCGCGACCTTGTTGAGGTTGAAGTCGTTGGTGACGATCTTGGCGCTCATGCGACGGGCGAGCTCGATGAGCTTCAGGTCCACCTCACGCACCTCGGGGAAGTCGGTCTCGACGATCTGCACCGTGACGTGGGTGATCTTCTGCATCTTCTGCAGGATGTCGAGGCCGCGGCGGCCTCGGTTGCGTTTCAGCGAATCGGAGGAGTCGGCCACCTGCTGCAGCTCGCGGAGGACGAACTGCGGCACCACCAAAGTGCCCTCCAGGAAGCCCGTCTCGCAGATGTCGGCGATGCGCCCGTCGATGATGACGGAGGTGTCGAGGACCTTGTACTGGTGGAGGCGGGACGAGTCACGGAAGGCGGCGATGATCCGGGCCGGCTCGAACCACTCGCCCTTGGACCCGCCGACGACGACACCCATGTAGCCGAGGAAGACCACTAGCAGGGCGTGCACGAAGTGCTCGCCCACGATGTCGAGCCCGTCGAGCGCTCCCCATACCATCCGGGCGCCGAAGAGCCCGATCACCCCCCCGATGATCGCCCCCACCATGTGGTGGCCGGGGACGGCGCGCAGTTTCATTTCCAGGGTAATCACCGCCGCCGCGGTGATGACTCCGAGAAGGACGCCAAGCCAGGGCTGGGCGGGGAAGGGCGCATAGACGTAGCCGGCGTGCGCCAGGATCGCGACGATGAAGGCGCGGCAAAGGATGAGCCACATGCGCTGGACCTCTAAAGGACCCCGATGACGGCCCATCATAATCTGCGCCCGCGCGCCGCGAAAGCGGGGTTTTACGTAGGGTCGTTGAGGCGGTCCAGGGCCTCTGACAAGGTGTGGACGCCGAAAAGCTGGATGCCGTCGATGCCGGGAGGGACGCTGCGGGCGGGGAGG
>Ga0184632_10000396_pt1 | contig 16998 bp, 15 predicted proteins | sample PLM31_50_b1_FD_133153 | JGI IMG/M metagenome (GOLD analysis project Ga0184632, IMG submission 133153) | Groundwater sediment microbial communities from an aquifer in East River, Colorado, USA - PLM3-1_50_b1 | ecosystem: Environmental > Terrestrial > Soil > Riparian zone | place: USA: East... | reverse complement strand
CGCCGCTCCAGGAACGCAGTCAGGCCCTCTTCCATGTCCTCGCTGGCGAAGGCGTCTGCCGCCATGAGATGGAAATCCCCCAGGCGATGCCCCTCGCTCGACTCGTCCAGTCCGAGGTTGGCCAAGGCTACCCGAACGCCTCTTTTGGAGCCTCTCACCGAAAGGGGCGCGGCCGCCGCAATCGCGCCGGCCAACTCGCCCGTCTTAGCCGCCAGGTCGCCGGCCGGGACGGCGCGGTTGACAAGCCCCCAGTCCGCTGCCTCGACGCCGGAAACCGCTCTTCCCGTGTAGAGGATCTCCGCCGCCCGCTTGGGGCCGACCGACAGGACGAGCCGTTCGATGTTCTCGAAGTTGATGACGATGCCAAGGCGCGCCGACGGTATCCCCAGTCTGGCGTCCTCCGCCGCAACGGCCAGGTCACACGCCACCGCCAGCTGGCATCCGGCCCCGAGCGCCGCGCCGTGGACCCTGGCGATCACCGGGACGGGGTGGTCGCCGATCGCTACCAGGACGTCTTCGAACAACCGGCCGTACTCGGCCCCCTGGAGGCTTCGGCGAGCCTCCGCCAGCTCGCCCACGTCCGCTCCCGCGCAGAAATCTTGGCCCGCGCCCGTAAGGACCAGCGCGCGCACGTCGCCGTCGACGGCCAGATTCCCGAGGATGGAACCGAGCTCCCCAAGCATCGCGGCCGAGACCGCGTTGCGCTGATCCGGTCTGTTCAGGGTCAGGGTCGCTACGGCTCCAGAGAGCTCCACCTCGACCAGCGCCATCTAGCCGACCACCGCGATCACATCACCCTCCTGGACGACGGCTCCCTCTTGCACACGCATCTCGAGAACGGTGCCGGAGACGGGGGATTCGACTGGTATTTCCATCTTCATGGACTCGAGGATCACGATGGCGTCCCCGGCCGACACCGCGTCCCCCGGGGCTGCCAGCACCTTCCACACGTTGGCCACCATCTCGGCCAGGACCTCCGCCATCGCCCAGTCAGGATCCCAGGACAGCCGAGCGGTCGGGCTTGGCTGCGAGAGAGAGCAACTCCCTTGCGCGGGCCGGCTCGACGACCTCCCGCCCCTGTAAGCGAACGATAGAGGCGGCCGCCTCCACCAGCTCGCCGTTCGATCCGGCCATCTCCCCCGAAGGGAGGTAGAAGTTGTCCTCGAACCCTACCCGGACGTTGCCGCCAAGCGCCGCCGCGGCGCCGACCAGGGCCCATTGCTCACGCGAGACGGCGATCACCCCCCAGGTGGAGCCCTCGGGAACGACGCTCGACATGTGGGCCAGGTTCCGAGCCGTGGCCTGGATCCCCCCGAGCACACCATGAATCAGGGAGAACTGGATGGGCCTCCGGAGCACCCCAAGATCCATCAAGGGCCCGACGGACTCGACATGGCCGACATCGAAGCACTCGCATTCGGGCTTCACGCCTGCCTCGTTCATGCGCTCGAGCAGGAAGATGATGTCCTCGAAGTCGTTCTGGAAGACGAAGTTGAAGACGAACCGCTTGCCCTTAGAGCTGTATTTCGCGTAGTTCATCGAACCCATGTTGAGCGCCCCGATCTCGGGCCTCAGCCGTGAGATGTGGTCGACCCGCTCAGCCATGGGCAAACCGACCCATCCGGTCGAATAGTTGACGATGATGTCGGGCGTTTCGGCGAGGATCGCTTGGGTTATGGCACGGTAGTGCTCGGGCGAGACCGTTGGCGCGCCCTCCGGGGTCCGGGCGTGGATGTGCACCATCGAGGCGCCGGCATCCCGGGCGCGCCGCACCTCTATCGCATACTCCTCCGGCGTGTAGGGGATACCGGCGCACTGGGCCTTGTTGGCCACCGCGCCCGATATCGCGCAGGTCACGATGCAGGCGTCGGCGATCATCGTCTCCCGAGAGGATACGATTAGTCGGTCGTCTCACACCGGCAGGACGCCGTGCTTGCGCCAGGGGCGTTCGACCCTCTTCGTGGATCCAAGTTCCAGACCCCGGACTATCGTCGCCCGGGTATCGGCGGGATCTATCAGATCGTCCAGGAACGACCAGCCGGCGGCGATATAAGCGTTGATCTGCTCGCGGATACCCGTCACGAGCTGGTTCCTCAGGACCTCTTGGGCCGTGGCGTCGCCTGCGAACTCGATCTGCCGACGGAAGATGATGTTCACGGCGCCCTCGGGTCCCATTACCGAGATCTCCGCTGTGGGCCAGCCGACGATCAGGTCCGGCTCATATGCGCGCCCGTTCATCACGTAGTACCCCGCCCCATAGCCCTTCCGCAGCACGACCGTCACTTTGGGCACCGTCGCCTCGGCAACCGCGAACAGCATCTTGGCGCCGTGGCGAATGATGCCCTGTTTCTCCACGGCCGAGCCCACCAGGAATCCGGGGCAATCCATGAGGAACACAAGCGGGATGTTGAAGGCATCACAGAGCCACACGAACCTGGCAGCCTTGTCGGCGGCGTTCACGTCCAGCGCTCCCCCCAGCATCATGGGCTGGTTCGCCACGATGCCCGCCGGTCTGCCACCGAACCGGGCCAATCCCGTGACCAAGTTCCTGGCCCATTCGGGCTTGATCGGGAAGAAATCTCCGTCGTCTACGATGGCGTGGATCACTTTTCGCACGTCGTAGGCCCGCCTCGGGTTGGCCGGGACTATCTCGTACAGCTCCTCGGATCGACGGTCGCTTGGGTCTCGCGGGGGCCAAAGCGGCGGCGCCTCCAGATTGGATGATGGGAAGTAGCCCAGGTACGTGCGGACCACTTCCAGGCATTCTCGGTCGTCGGCAACCTCCAGGTCGGCCACGCCACTGATCCTGGTGTGGACGGCAGAGCCGCCCATTTCCTCCGCCGTGACATCCTCCCCCACCGCTGCCTTGACCAGAGGCGGCCCGCCCAGGGCCATATGGGATGAGCCCTTCACCATCGGAACGAAGTCGGCAAGACCCGGGATGTAGGCCGTCCCGGCGGCCCCCGGCCCCATCATCGCCGCGACCTGGGGTACGACCCCGCTCATGTGGACCTGCTCCCGGAATAAGTCGCCTGTGCGGGCGAACATTGAGCCGGCAGCCTCCTGTATTCGCGCGCCGGCGGAATCGATGAGCCAGACGATCGGGATGCGCTCGCGCAGCGCAAGTTCGCGCATCCGCGTCGCCTTCAACTCGCCGACCATCCCAATCGATCCCGCCATGACGGTGAAGTCGTACGCGATCACCGCGACGCGCCGGCCGTCAACCCGTCCGATTCCGCAGACACACCCATCGGCCGGAGTGAGCTTCCCCTGCATAGCCGGGGAAGACGACTGGTGATGCGCGAGCAGAGAGAACTCAGAGAACGAGCCATCCTCGAAGAGCAGGTCCAACCGCTCGCGGACGGTCAGCTTGCCCTGGGCGTGTTGCTTCTCAACCCTGTCCGGCCCGCCCATAGCCAGGAACTCGGCCCTCTTTCGGCGAAGGGCCTCAGCGTGCCCCTTGAGATCCAGATCATCGGACAAGGCAGAAGGGTGGGCCGGATCGGCCATGATGACGAACCTCCTTGGGGCCCTTCGCCGGGGCGATCCCCCGATGCCTGCCCAGGCCCGCGCCCGTTCACTCTAAGGCTCAGCGGCCCTTCCAGCTGGGAGGCCGCTTCTCGAGGAAGGCGCTCACCCCTTCGACCACGTCCTCACTCTGGAGCTCCACGCTGAGCATCGCGTTCAGATAGCTGAGCGCTTCCTCGAAGCCCATGTCTTGCGCCCGGTAGAAAGACTCCTTGCCCAGGCGTAGCACCAGGGGACTCTTGCCCGCCATGACTCCGGCGAGCTCGTCGACCGTCGCATCTAGCTCGGCACGCGGCACGACGTGGTTCACCATGCCCCAGCGAGCCGCCTCGGAGGCGGAGAGCCGACGCCCGGTCAGCATCATCTCCAGTGCCACCTTGCGGGGAACGTTGCGAAGGATGACGGCGCTGATCATGAAGGGCCACAGGCCAAGGTTGACCTCCGGCGTTCCCATCTGAACGTCGTCCGCCGCGACGGCCAGGTCGCACGCGAGCATCAGGCCAAAACCGCCCGCCAGCGCGACACCATTTACCCTGGCGATCACCGGCTTGGGATGCCGGCCGATCGCCGTCAACAGATCCCCGATACGCCCTCGCCGGTGGTGTTGCCCGACGCTGGTCTCGTCGGGGGCAACCGTACTCGCGAGGTCCGCCCCCGAGCAGAATGCGCGATCGCCTTGCCCGGTGACCACCACACAACGGATCGAGTCGTCACCGGCCGCGCGTTTCAACCCGGCCAGAAGACCATCGATCGCCTCCGCGTTCAACGCATTGCTCTGGTTGGGCCTGTTGATCACCAGCCTGGCGGCGGAGCCTCGAACCACGTAGAGGACCGCTCCCCCCTCTTCGTCCATGGACGGAAGACTACTTCGACATGAAGCTCGGAACGAAAGCGAGGAGATGGCCGGGATCGGCCATCTCCTCGCGGGCCGGTCTGCCAATGAGTAAAGTTGAGGCTCCTGCCATCAAGTCTGACGAGGGGAAGGGGCTTAGGCCTTGCCCGTCGCCAGGCGCTTTCCCCTGTAGTTGGGAAACACCAGGTCGGCATGCTGCCAACAGGTGTTACCGAGGTTGTAGATGGACAGCTTGGTCCTGCAACCAGGAGCTGCGCAGACGCGCTCAGGCGTCGACGTCGGGGAGGGTGGTGGGAGCTTTCCTGGGCGGCTTCCCTTCATCGCAAGTGCCAGGCGCCGGGCTGCGCCTCCTCCACAGCAAGTATTCGTTCGGGGACCCCGTCCGGCTTCCGCCTTTCGGCCAAATTCCTGTGAAGAATCGGCTTTTAAGGGGGCTGAGCCTGGTTCCTCGACTCGCGCTCCAGCTGGAGGGCATGCCGGATTCGGACGATCACATGGTCGGGTGCCTCCGAATAACACTTGGACCGGACGATCTCCTTCAGCTTGCGCTGAAACTCCGCGCGGTCCAGGCAGGGAGTGCACGTCTCCAGGTGGACTGCGAGTCGCGCAGAACTGATCGGATCGAGCTCACCGTGCAGGTAATGCTCGATCTCTCTGAGAACCTCTTCGCAGCTAATCTCGGACAAGGCCACGCTCCCGAACCACATCCCACAACCGCTTCTCCAAGGCCTTTCTTCCCCTGTGCAGCCGCGACATGACCGTGCCGATGGGCACGTCCGTGATCTCGGCGATCTCCTTGTAGCTGAATCCCTCCACGTCGGCGAGCAGCACGGCGATCCGGAACTGGTCAGGAAGGGCGGAGAGCGCCGCCTGCACGTCCTCGTCCGGCAACGCCTCGATCACGGATGTCTCCGCAGAGGGCTCCGCTCCAGCCTCGGCCATCTTCGAGTAGAGGTACCAGTCCTCGATCTCCTCATCAGAGATCGTCCGTGGCTCGCGCTGTTTCTTCCGATAGGTGTTGATGAACGTGTTCGTGAGGATGCGGTAGAGCCAAGCCTTTATGTTGGTCCCCTCCTCGAACTGGCCGAACCCACGATAGGCTCGGAGGAACGTCTCCTGCACCAGGTCCTCCGCGTCCGCAGCGTTCCGAGTGAGGCGAAACGCTGCCGAGTACAGTCCGGGTAGCAGGGGAAGGGCCTCGGCCTCGAAGCGCGCCTCGAGACGCTCTTGAGTCTCCACGTCAGCCATCTCTCACCGTCATGGCATCGTACCCGCTCCTGACAGGTTCCGGACTTTCGTGGCCATAAGGACCTATGGTGGGAAGATGTAGGGTGACGCCGGACCGAGGATTCTGGCGCAACAGCCCATTCACGAGGTAAGGGAAGCGATGCCTGAGGGGGACGGGAAGGAACGCAAGGGTCGCTGGCAGGGGTTCGACCTCGGCGGCGGCTCTCAAACTGGCCGCAGCCCATGGCGATTCTCTCTGCTCTACATAGCCATGGCCATCCTGGTCCTGCTGTTCGTTCAGAGTCTGTTCGGCCGCAGCACGAAAAAGGTCACACTCGACCAGTTCTATGCACAGCTGGGGGCCGGCCAGCTCAAGGAGGTTCGGATCGGCGGTGACTCCCTCTCCTGGGTTACGAATACGGGTGATGAGTTCACCTCCACTCTCCCCCCGGGCTACGACCCGACCGCGCTGACCAAGCAGCTGGCCGACGAGAACATCAAGGTGGAGGGTCGCCAGCCGAGCGCGCTGCTTTCCTTCCTGCTCACCTGGATCCTGCCCATCGTCATCTTCGGCGCGCTGTGGATCTTCGTGATCCGGCGAATGGCCGGCGGAGGTGCGGCGACGGCCCTGAACCTCGGCAAGAATCGAGTGAAGATCTACGACCGCAAGGAGATGAAGACGACTTTCTCCGACGTCGCGGGGCTGGACGAGGCGGTCGAGGAGCTGAACGAGATAGTCGAGTTCCTTCGAACGCCAAAGAAATATCAGCGCCTAGGCGGGCGAATCCCCAAGGGCGTGCTCCTGCTTGGACCGCCGGGCTGCGGCAAGACACTTCTGGCGCGCGCCGTCGCCGGTGAGGCCGCCGTTCCCTTCTTCTACATGTCGGGCTCCGAGTTCGTGGAGATGTTCGTGGGGCTGGGCGCCGCGCGGGTCCGCGAGCTCTTCAGCCAGGCGAAAGAGAAGGCACCGTGCCTGGTGTTCTTGGACGAGCTGGACACGATAGGTAAGTCGAGAGCCGGAGGCTATGGCGGGTCGCTCGGGTCTCACGACGAGCGCGAGCAGACCCTCAACCAGCTCCTTGTCGAGATGGACGGCTTCGACGCCTCGAAGGGTGTGATCATCATGGCCGCCACCAACCGCGCGGACGTCCTGGACCCAGCGCTACTTCGGCCAGGACGTTTCGACCGACAGGTCGTGGTGGACCGGCCGGACCTCAGGGGCCGCGAGGCGATCCTCAAGGTCCACGCCCGCGGCGTGGCGCTGTCGAAGGAAGCGGATCTTCGTGTCCTGGCCGCTCGGACCCCCGGTTTCACGGGTGCAGACCTGGCGAACGTCATCAACGAGGCAGCACTGCTCGCGGCCAGGCGTGAGAAGAACGCCGTTGGGATGGAGGAGCTGGAGGAGGCAATCGACAGGGTGGTGGCCGGTCTCGAGCGAAAGAGCCGGGTTCTGTCGGACAAGGAAAAGGCGCGCGTGGCCACCCACGAGATGGGACACGCCGTCGTGGGACTAAGGCTGAAGAACATCGACCCAGTCCACAGGGTGACGATCATCCCTCGAGGAGCCGGGGCGCTGGGTATCACGATGACTCGGCCCCTCGAGGATCGCTACCTCCTGACCGAGCCCGAGCTGAACGACCGCCTGGCCTTCGCTCTCGGCGGAAGGGTGGCCGAGGAGATCGTGTTCGAAGAGATCTCGACCGGAGCGATGGACGACCTCCAAAAGGCCACCGAGATCGCCAGGGCCATGGTCTCGGAGTACGGGATGAGCAAGAGACTCGGCCCGGTCTCGTTCGCGCAGAATGGTTTCCGAGGGGCCACCGGGCGACTGCTCTTCCCGGGGGAGCGACCGGAGTTCTCGGAGGAGACGGCCAAGCTGGTCGATGAGGAAGTGGCCCGGCTGATCAACGAGGCCCACGATCGGGCCGAACAGATACTGATCGCCGATCGTGGATTGCTCGAGAAGCTCTCGGACGTCCTGATCGAGCGGGAGGTCATAGAGGGGAAGGAGCTGCTCGCCTACATCGAGGGCAGGAAGCCCATCCCCACCGGGGAAGACCTGGCCCGCGAGGCCGCTCAGCGTAGGTCTGACAACGGACAGAAGGAGGCCAGGTCCATTTCTTCCGGGCCCGACATCATCGCCTCGCAGTCGGAGATACCCGCGCGCCCCGACTGATCAACCCTTCGTGCGAACCAACAGGTCGGTGCGGCCACGCCACCTGTCCAGGAAACGGTAGTAGTTCCGCTTGGAGAGCCTGGCCCGATCGTGTTCGCTCGTGGCCGCCCACACGCGGTGGACGTGCCTCGTGACCGGGACGGGGGTAACCGTGGCCCGCAGCCCCATGGCCTTGACCTGGAACGAAAGTTCGATGTCGGCGCTCCGGTAGAACTTGAACTTCTCGTCGAACCGCAGACCGCCAACCAGCAGCTCTCGCCGGAGCGCCATGAGATAGCCCTCGATGGCATCGACATCAGGACCGGGAGACTCTCGAAACTCACGCAGGTCCTCGGTGGCGATTCCAAACGGCCCGGTGACTCCGATCGTTGCGTCCCGCATGGACCGAGCGAGGGGGCCGAACACGTCGCCCGAGGCCTCCAAAGATCCATCGACGACGAGAACGATCTCCCCCGTCGCCCGGCGCAGGCCAGCGTTGCGGGCGACCGCCCAGCCCGCCCGCGGCTCGACCCGAATTAGCTCAACGCCATCGGGCCAGGAATAGGCAGCCCGACCGGTCGCCTCGACGACGACGTGCTGAACCGAGCGCCCCCCCTCGTGACGGCGGAACGACTCGATCCCCCGGACCACGTCCTCGGGCCATCCCTGCACGATCCACTCGACGGATGCATCGGTTGATGGCGGGGCACTCAGAACGCTCGGTACGTCTTCGGAACGCCGGGCAACCGGGACGGCATCGGCCCTTGGTGCCAGGACGGGCCCGTCCAACGTGTCGGTCACCTCGTAACCAGCCAATGCGATCCGGTCGCGGAGCTCGTCGGCCGCACCGAAGTCCATCCTTCCCCTCGCCGCCTCCCGTTCCTCGGCCAGCCGCCTGACCGAAGGGGGAACCTCGTTCACCTCCGTGCCTCCACGCGGTCCAGAAAATGCACAACCGCGGCGTCGGCGCGCTCGGGCTGCTCCGAGTGATAGACGTGTCCCGCCCCTTCCAGCAGCACGAGCTCCGCATCCTTGATGCGTTCGGCCAGGAGCAGGGCGTTCTCCACGTCAACCATGATGTCTTCCGTCCCGTGGAGGATCAGAGTGGGACACCGAATCTCGGCGAGCCTATCCCACGCGTCCCAGGCCTGGATCGCCTCCCACTGCCTTCGGCCCGCGTGCATGGGCTGGGGGTTCCTGCTACCCACCAGGATGTCTTCCGCCACGTGCTCGGGATGCCGCCGGGCGAATGTCGGCGAGTAAAGAGCGAGGTAAGGCTTGTCCTTCGGAACCTTGGCTCTGTTTCTTGCCGGCGCCATGAGCGAGCGCCCCGCATGGGTGCAGGCGAGCACCAGCGAGAGGACCCGTGCGGGATCCGAGAGAGCGGTCTCCATCGCGACCATGCCCCCGAATGACTGGCCATAGAGATGGCCAGCGGGAAGCCCGAGCTCGTCCATCAACGCCAGCGTGTCTTCAACGAACACCGACATGGTGCCTCGCCCGGGCGGCTTGTCGGAAAGGCCGTTGCCACGAGAGTCCAGGGCCACCACCCGAAAGCGTTCCGAGAGTCGGGGGATGTTGCGCCGCCACCCGGGGATGTCGCCCCCGCGACCCTCGAGGAGGAGCAGCGGCGCGCCCTCGGATGGCCCGTGGACCTCGAAGTACAGGCTGCAGCCGTCCGGCCGCCGCAGGAATGGCATCAGGCGCTCATCGCTGCCGGGCGAAGAGGCCGATGATGGCTCGGTGGTTCTCGACCAGCCGGCGCTCAGAGGCACCCACCCACGCACCGCCGACGATGAGCCGGTCCGCGACGCCCTCGAACTCCGACACACGGTCCCGGCACTCGTCGGGCGTGCCGGCTATGGCCAATGCCCCCACCATCGGAAGCGCCACGTCGATCATGGCTTCGAAGTCCTGCCTGACGAACGCCCTGCGCAGAGGCTCGAGGCGATCTTCGAACCCATGCATCGCGAGTACCGGCCGGTAGGTCCTCGTGGTCGCGTAGAACCCAACCTGAAGAGCGGCCTCGCGGCGCGCCAGATCGGGATCGTCCGCCAGTTGGAGGATGACGCCAGTTGAGATGCTCAGGGTTGCGGGGTCCCGCCCGGCCTCGCGCGCGCCGCGTTCGACGGCCGGCCTGAGGACTTCACGAACGTATGCCGGGCTTGTCATTGGGTGGCCCAGGACGCCGTCCGCCACGCGCCCGGCTGTCTCCGCCATAAGCGGGTTGACCGCAGCCAGGTATATGGAGACGTGTCCGGGGGCAGGGCCGGCCCCTGGAAAAGGCGGCATCGTCACCTCGTAGAAGCGACCGCGATGCTCCAGGGGCTGGCCCTCAAACGCCCCAAGGACCTCCCGGACGACCTGGACGGCCTCGGCGATCTTCGGGGCGGGATGCTCGAAGGGGACAGAGAACCTCTGTTCGTTCACGCGCTTGACCTGCGTCCCCAGGCCCAGGACGAACCGCCCGTTCGAGAGCTCCGCCAGGTCTCTCGCGGCCATCGCGATGATGGTTGGGCTCCTGGGAAACGCAAGGGCGATGTCGGTACCCACGTTGATCGTGCTGGTTGCGTGGCAGGCGACTGCAGCTTGCACGAACGCAGAGCGGGAGGTCTCGGCACACCATATGCTCTCGAACCCGGCCTCTTCCGCCTCAAGGGCGAGGGTGCCTAGACGGCGGAGATCGCCTCCGACCACTACGCCGATGTCCACCAGAGCTAAGGAGGGCTAGTGGGTCAGGTCGCGGGATGAAGCTCGCAAGCGATTGGCCATCACCTTGAGCATCTTGGCGGCGATGGACGGGTTCTGTTCGACAAGCCGCTTGAAGGACCAGGCGGTGAGCCCCAAGGTCGTTATCGACGTCTGCGCCACCACCGTGGCGGTTCTGGGACCTTGGTCGAGGAGCGAGATCTCACCGAAGAAATCGCCGGGGCCCAGCTTTCCCCGCGGCCGATCTCCCACGGTAACGCTGGCTATGCCGTCGAGGATCAGAAAGAAACCGAGGCCGGACTCCCCCTCCCGGGCGAGGGTGGACCCGGCAGCATGCGTGACCTGCTTGGCGGCGCCGGCGATCGCCTGGAGCTCCTTCTTGGCGAGCCCTTCGAAGATCGGGACGCCGGAGAGCATCTTGACTGGATCGATAGTGGCCACTTAGCTGCTCCTTCTCGTTAAGAGAGCGGACCCGGCCGGGGGATTCTATCCGAGAGGACACGGCTACCCGCAAGGGGGCAGCGTCGTGCGAAGGCGCGGGGGCGACTCGCTTCCTTCCACGACGCCCGCTGGACGATCCAGAATGGAGCCGTGAGGGTGATCGTGTTCGGCGCCGGGGCGATCGGGGGCGTGGTCGGCGCTCTGCTCTTCGAGCACGATTTCGAAGTCCTGCTCATCGCGCGCGGCCGGCATTTCGAGGAGATCCGAGAGAAGGGGCTGAGACTAGAGACGCCGGATGGCGCTCGAACCCTGCCGATCCCGGTCGTGGACGTGCCGAGCAAAGCTTCCTTCCGAGCCGACGACATCGTGCTTCTCACCACGAAGTCGCAGGACACGGCGGTAGCACTCGGCTCCCTCGCGACGGAGATTCCAGTCGATACGCCCGTGGTGAGCGCGCAGAACGGGGTCGAGAACGAGCGCACCGCGCTCCGGCATTTCTCGCGCGTCTACGGCGTGTGTGTCATGTGCCCGGCTGCCTTCGCGCATCCCGGGATGGTCCAGGCGTACTCCTCACCCACCACCGGGATCCTCGACACAGGGCGCTATCCAAATGGCTCAGACGAGGTAGCCGAGTGGCTCGCAGCTGCCTTTCGCGCATCGACCTTCCTCTCGGAGGCGCGGACAGACATCATGCGCTGGAAGTACGCGAAGCTTCTGATGAACCTCGGCAACGCGATCGAGGCCATCTGCGGCCCGGCCGCACGCCGAGGGCCATTGGGCCAGATCGTCAGGCAGGAGGGCATCGCGTGTCTCCAGGCGGCGGGTATCGACTTCGCTTCGGACGAGGAGGATGCCGCTCGTCGCGCCGGCCACATCAGCATCGAACCGATCGGCCCGGACCGTCGAGCTGGTGGCTCCTCGTGGCAGAGCTTGCTTCGAATGACCGGCACTATCGAGACCGATTACCTCAACGGCGAGATTGTGCTCCTGGGGCGCCGCCACGGGGTCGCCACACCTGCGAACGAGCTGCTTCAGCGTCTCGCGAACCGGATGGCGCGCGAGAGGCGAGCGCCCGGCACGATGGCCGCCGACGAGATCCTGGCGCAGCTTGATCGCAAAGAACGGTGAGGACGCCATGATCCATGGCCTGGATGCGCTCGCGGCCGGCACGCCGGCTGATCGCGACAGGTTCATGGACTTCCTGCGAGCGGCAAGCACTCCGTGCGAGGGCAGCGCCAAGGGTCCTCAGGGCCGATCGGACCTCCCGTGCAGGGTCGTTCGGCCAGGGTGCACGACGAGGGCCTCCGTGAGACTCTCCCCGTCCGTGGAAGATGGGAGCGGGGGTGAGCTCTAAGAGCCGGGGCCTAGCGCGACATGATTGGGGCCGCCTGCTGCTCAGCTGGTTCGCCATGCCACTCGCGGCTTTGGCAGCCTTGCTGATCGGGGCGCTGATGCTGTGGGCCCTGGGGGCCAATCCTGTCACCGGTTATCGTGCCCTGGGGGAGGGAGCGTTCGGCAGTGTGGATGCCCTGACCAACACGGCCATAAAGGCCGTACCTCTGGTGCTGGTCGGTGTTGGGATCTGCATCGCGTTTCGAGCCAACGTGCTCAATATCGGTGGTGAGGGCCAGCTCGTGATGGGTGGTCTGGCGTCCACTGCCACAGCACTGGCGGTCCCCGGAGTCCCGCGCCCGCTGCTGATCCCCCTGGTGCTCCTGGCCGGGGTGGCCGGAGGCGCGATCTGGGGGGCGATACCGGGGGCCCTGAAAGCCTACTTCAGCGTGAACGAGATCCTCTCCACGATCATGCTCAACATCGTCGCTGTGCAGGTGATGAACTACCTCCTCTCCGGGCCACTGATCGACAAGAAGTTCTCCGGCTTTTCGGCCATCCCGCAGACGAAGAGGCTCGCCCCCAATGCGGACCTGCCGATCCTGGTCAGCAACACGAAGCTCCACGCCGGGATCGTTGTCGCATTGCTAGCCGCCATCGTCGTCTACGTTCTGCTGTGGCGTACAGGTTTGGGGTTTCGCCTGCGAGCAGTAGGGCTCTCCCGGGAGGCGTCGAGCTACGCCGGCATGCCGGTCAAGCGGACCATTACGTTGGCGCTGACGCTCTCCGGAGCGATGGCCGGGCTGGCGGGAGCGGTACTGGTTTTCGGCAGCGCATCTCATCGCATGGTCACGGACGGCACCGCGACTGGTTTCACGGGATCGGCCGGATTCAACGGAATCGTCGCGGCGCTGTTCGGCGGCCTGCACCCATTGTGGACCGTCCTCTCCTCCTTCATCTTCGGTGGCCTCCTGGTCGGAGGCAACGCCGTGCAGCGCGCGGTGCAGGTTCCCTCCTCGTTGATCGTTGCGCTGAACGGCCTGGTTGTCGTGTTCGTCGTTTCGATCGAGTACGTCCGTCGCCGGAACCGGAACCGGCCTCTCTCTTTCGGGATGCCTCAGCCGGTCCAGGAGCCTTCAGGCACGCCGGAAGAAGTGGAGCTATGAGCAAGTTTCTGACCATCTCGGTTCTCACCGCGACCGCTGCGTCGGGCATCCGCTTGGCCGCTCCATTTCTGCTCGCCAGCCTGGGAGAGACGATGGGACAGCGCAGCGGCGTCCTCAACCTTGGGGTCGAAGGCGTGATGCTCCTGGGGGCATTCGGGAGCTACTACACCGTCCTGCAGACCGGCGACCTCTGGCTGGCAGCGATCGTGGGGGTGGCGATCGGTTTGATCATGGGTCTGATCACCGCAGTAGTAAGCGTGACACTGAAGGCCGAGCAGGGCATCAGCGGCATAGGCGTATTCCTCTTCGGCCTGGGGATGAGCGACCTTATGTACCAGAAGCTGGTCGGCACGCCACGCCCGGTGGCCCAGCTGCCCGCGGTGAACATACCGTTTCTCGCCGACATCCCCGGCTTCGGCAAGATGCTGTTTCGGCAGAGCCTCCTCGTGTACCTGGCGGTCCTTTTGGTGCCAGCCCTGGCCTTCGTTCTGAATCGCACCACGTACGGGACGAAGATCAAGGCCGTAGGTGAGAACCCAGCGGCCGCCGACAGCCTGGGGGTCAGCGTCAACCGGATCCGCTACTCCACGGTGATCCTCGGTAACGCCCTGGCCGGGCTGGCGGGTGCCACACTCGCCATGGAACTCGGAATCTTCCAGCAGAACCTCACACAGGGCGCGGGATTCATCGCCGTCGCTCTCGTGTATTTCGGGGCGTGGCGCCCTTGGGGGGTCCTGGCCGGGTCGCTCCTTTACGGATTGGTCGCGGCGATCGTCCTTCAGTGGAAGACGCTCGGGATCATCCCATTGTCCGCTTCGGATCTCGCCGCCACGGCGCCGGCAGTTATCACCATTTTCGCGCTGGTCCTCGTGGCGCGCAGGTTCCGGCAGCCCGCGGCACTGGCGAAGGCCTACGAGAGAGGAGCGTGATCGGGTGAGGAGGGCCGGAGAGAACGGAAACAATGGAATTGGCCAGAGCAAAAGGAGGGGGAGGTAGTCATGAGTAGGAAGGTTCGTATCACGTCAGTGGCGGCGGTGCTGGTGGCGATCGTGCTCATCGGCGCCGCATGCAGCAACAAGAAGACCACCACGCCGTCAACGAGCGGGGCCAGCACGCCGGTGGAGCCCTTCAAGGTCGCCATCGTGGCGCCGAGCGCCCCGAATGACTTGGCGTTCACGCAGTCGATGGTGGATGCCGTGAATCGGCTCAAGGACCAGTACAACCTCGATATAGCCGTGTCCGACAGCCTCTTCGTGGTCGAGGACGCCGCTGCCGCGATCCAAGACTACGCGTCCAAGGGCTATGACCTGGTCATCGCCCACGGATCGCAGTTCGGAGGCTCGGTCCAGGAGATAGCCGCGGACTTCCCCGACGTCTCGTTCGCGTGGGGAACCGCCGGGGACACATTCGGCCTGCCGAACGTCTTCGCCTACCAGGCTGCCTCCGACCAGGGCGGTTACGTGATGGGCCAGATGGCTGCGGCGCTCAGCCAGAGTGGAGTGATCGGAGTGGTCGGCCCCATCGAGGTCGGTGACGCAAAGCTCTACGTCGACGGGTTCAAGAACGGCGCAGTAGCTGAGAAGAGCACCGTCGACGTTAGGGTGAACTACACGGGCTCGTTCAGCGACGTTGCACTGGCATCCGAGGCCGCGAAGAGCTTCGTGGACGCGGGCGCCGATGTGATGACGGGGTCCGCCCAGATGGTCGTCGGCGCTGTTGGCGTGGCGAAGGAGAACAACATTGCTTGGTTCGGCACCCAGTCGAACCAAACCTCGCTGGCACCAGAAGTGGTCGTTGCTTCTCAGGTGTACCACTGGGAGGTCGTCCTGAGCCAGATCATCGATGCGATCAAGGCTGGCACGCTAGGGGGCCAGACCTACAACATCGATCTGGCCAACGGCGGCGAGGTCGTCGAGTTCAACCCTGACTACGCGCTTTCCGACGAGGTCAAGGCGATCGGTGATGCTGCCGTTCAGGGGATCAAGGATGGGTCCATCACTACCGGGGTATCGGCCTGAGCTGCGGTTGAGAGGAGGAGGAGAGCGAATGGCGGAGGCGACCACTCCGAGGAGCGCAGGGGCCACCACAACCGAGGCCACGGCCCCGATGATCGAGATGTGCGGCATCACCAAGCGTTTTCCCGGAGTGGTCGCAAACGATCGGATCGACTTCGAAGTCAGACCCGGTGAGGTTCACGCCTTGCTAGGCGAGAACGGAGCGGGCAAGAGCACCTTGATGCGGATCCTCTACGGCCTGTACCAGGCCGACGAGGGCGAGATCCGCGTGAACGGCCGACCTGTGGCGATCACGTCCCCGGCTGTCGCGATCCGACAGGGGATCGGCATGATCCACCAGCACTTCATGCTGGTACCCACATTGACGGTGGCCGAGAACGTTGGCCTGGGATTACCGTCGCCTCGAAGGCCATTCAAGGACCTGGAGCACGTATCAGCCCGGATAAAGGAGCTTTCAAACGCGTATGGACTGAAGGTCGATCCGTGGGCCTACGTGTGGCAGCTGGCGGTTGGCGAGCGCCAGCGAGTCGAGATCATCAAGGCACTTTACAGAAACGCGACTTTGCTGGTACTGGACGAACCGACGGCGGTACTGACACCCCAGGAGGTCGACGACCTCTTCCCTATCCTTCGCCAGATGGTGGCGGACGGTCGCGGTCTGGTGTTCATCTCGCACAAGATCCGCGAAGTATTGGCGCTGGCCGATCGCATCACGGTCTTGCGGAATGGGCGGGCCGTGGGCACCGTATTGCCCCAGGGGACCTCCCGACAGGACCTTGCCCACATGATGGTCGGCCGCGACGTCGCGATGGTGCAGAACGCTGCGAAGGAGGCTCCGGGGGAAGCCAGGCTGGAGGTTAACGGCCTGGTGGTGCCCGGCGACCGTGGCGCGGACGCCGTAAGGGGCCTGGACCTGGAGGTTCGCTCGGGAGAGATCGTGGGTATCGCCGGGGTCTCGGGGAACGGGCAGCGCGAGCTCGCCGAGTCGATCGCTGGACTCCGGGCTTCCAGGGCCGGCTCCATCAAGCTGGGCGGCCGCGAACTTGCGGGGCATCGCCCTGCAGAGGTACGAGCGGCGGGCCTTGCCTACGTGCCCGAGGAGCGAATGAGGGACGGGCTGATCGGAGACTTTACGGTGGCCGACAACCTGATGCTGATCGACCATCGAAGCCCCGAGTACTCACGCTTCGGCTTCCTGCGCAACCTCGCCATCCGTCACCATTGCTCGATTCTGGTTTCGGCTTTCCAGGTCAAGACCCCCGGCCTGGATACCCCGGCCCGGAACCTGTCTGGCGGCAACATCCAGAAGCTGATACTGGCCCGTGAGTTGTCAGGACGGCCTCGCGTGCTGGTGGTCGCTCAACCCACTCGCGGCGTGGACGTGGGAGCGGCCGAATACATCCATGGCCGCCTGCTCGAGCAGCGGGCACATGGGACGGCCACCCTCATCCTCACCGAGGATCTCGATGAGGTACTGGCTCTCTCAGACCGGATCCTGGTCATGTACGAAGGAACCATCATCGGGGAGGCCGATCCGCGCCAGGTCTCACGCGAAGAGCTGGGCCTGATGAT
>Ga0184632_10000394_pt1 | contig 17054 bp, 18 predicted proteins | sample PLM31_50_b1_FD_133153 | JGI IMG/M metagenome (GOLD analysis project Ga0184632, IMG submission 133153) | Groundwater sediment microbial communities from an aquifer in East River, Colorado, USA - PLM3-1_50_b1 | ecosystem: Environmental > Terrestrial > Soil > Riparian zone | place: USA: East... | reverse complement strand
TCGGCGCGTTGTTCTACTACTGGCAGCAGGCCGACTCGTTCTGGGAATACGTCTGGGCGATCTTCCCGAAGGCCATCTTCTGGCCAGCGTACTTGGTCTACGAGGGGTTCAGAGCACTCGGGGTGTGACGCCGAAGAGCCCGCGAATGGCACCGTCGTTACAGGCCGACCGACCTTCGACGACGTTGTGCTGCTCTCAGCGCGTGACGAGGACCGGGCAGTCGGCGTGATGGATCACCTTGTGGGCGACGCTCCCGAGCAGCAGCCCCGAGAAGTCCGAGAGCCCCCTCGTGCCCATGACGATGAGATCAGCGTCGAAGGTCCTTGCCCCGTCGAGGACGGTAGCCGCCGTCGATCCGGTCCGCGCCCCGACCGCGTCTCCGACCGCTTTCACGCCTGCGCCAAGCAGCTCTTCGACAACGCCATCCACCAGAGCCTGCGACTCGACCGAGGACTCCAGCGGAGCGAACGCGCCAACCTCGTGTACGTGGAGCACGTGCACCTCCCCGCCGGAACCCTCAGCGATCTCGGCCGCAGCAGCGGCGGCCTTCTTCGAGTGCTCCGAGCCATCCACTGCTAGCAGGATCCGCTCGAACATCTTGGCCTCCTTTTCAGCCATCACTTACAACCGCGCTAATGACACGCAGGAATCATGGCTCCGCCCGGTCCTGTCGTCTGGGGCCGGATGACCCCATTCGAAGGGGACGTGCGTCCTGGCCATGCCTTCGCGGCACGGGCCAGAGCTCATCTCGCTTTCGCGCTCGGCCGCCTCGGCCGATGAGTTCCAAAGGTCCCATCGGCGCCGGGTCGAACGTCGGGGACGAGCTCGACCCGGGGATGACAGGGTGACGGTGTGGATAGTCCTAGGTTCCGCGTGGGGGTGCCGAGAGAGCGCCCGGGAGAGGCACGTGTTGCCATCGTGCCCGGTGTTGTACCCAGGCTTCGCCAGGCGGGGCTCGACATCCTCATCGAGTCAGGCGCCGGGTTGGCGGCGGGCTTTTCCGACGAGGCGTACGCTGAGCACGGAGCCGAGATCGGCACCCGCGAGACCGCGTTCGCTGCGGACATCGTGGTGCAGGTCCGAACGTTCGGTGCGAGCCCGCTCACCAACCAGGAGTTGGATCGACTGCAACCGGACCAAGTGATCGTGGGCATCTCGGACGCCCTCGGGTCCCCTCACGAGATCGATCGAGCGGCCTCCCGCAAGCCGATGGTGTTCGCGTTGGACATGCTGCCGCGCATCTCGCGCGCTCAAGCGATGGACGTGCTCTCGTCCCAGGCAACCGTTGTCGGCTATAAAGCGGTGGTCATCGCCGCGGAGCGACTACCGAAGATGTTCCCGATGCTCACGACCGCGGCCGGCACGGTGCCGCCCGCCCAGGTCTTCGTGATAGGGGCAGGCGTGGCGGGACTGACTGCCATCGCCACTGCGCGCAGGCTCGGAGCGGTCGTGCAAGCGTACGACGTTCGCCCCGCGGCGCAGGAGGATATTGAGAGCCTCGGAGCCCGCGCCCTGCTGCTCCCTCTATCCCCCGGAGACGCGGAGGACAGTAGCGGCTACGCGAGGGAGCTCGGCGAGGCCTTCTACCGCCGGCAACAGGAGCTCATTGCTCAGGTCGTCGCCGGCGTGGACGTGGTGATCAGCACGGCGCTCATCCCGGGGAAGAAGGCGCCCATGCTCATCACCGCCGAGGCCGTCGAGCGGATGCAGCCGGGGTGCGTGATCGTCGACTGCGCGGCGGAGCGGGGCGGCAACTGCGAGCTGACGAGGCCGAACCGCCGGGTCAAGACGGAGAACCACGTCACGATCCTGGGCCCGACGAACATCGCGTCGACCGTGCCGCACGAGGCCAGCCTCATGTACGCGAAGAACGTGACGGCCTTCCTGCTCAACATGATGGAGGACGGGGAGCTCGAGATCGATCTCGAGGACGAGATCGTGAGGGCCACCCTCGTCACGCGCGGGGGAGAGATCGTTCACAAGGGAGTGCTCGAGGCGTTGGCGGAGACGCAGCATGACGAAGGAACAGCTTGAGGTCGGCCTCTACATCTTCGTCCTGGCTTCGTTCCTAGGGTTCCAGGTCATCACGCGCATTCCGGGGCTGCTGCATACGCCCTTGATGTCGCTCACGAACGCCATCTCGGGGATCTCGCTCGTCGGGTCGTTGATCCTGGCCGGCTCGGGCCAGGGTGCGCTCGCGAGCGTGTTCGGGGCCATCGCCGTCTTCGCGTCGATGACCAACGTCGTGAGCGGGTTCCTGATCACGGACCGGATGTTGAAGATGTTCCATCGGCGCGATGCCCAGAAGCAGCGGGCGAGGCGACCGCAGGAGAGAGCGCCGTGAGCGACTTCGTACTCGACCTCGGCTACCTGGTGAGCGCGGTGTGCTTCATCTTCGCCCTCAAGTGGTTGTCGGACCCGATGACGGCTCGTCGAGGTGTAAAGATCGGCGAGATCGGCATGGTTCTAGCCATCATCGCAACGCTCCTCAGCCACGAGATCGTCCAATATCAGTGGATACTCATCGCCCTCGTCCTCGGCTCTGCCGCCGGAATCCCGCTTGGCCTCCTGGTCCCCATGACGGCGGTCCCTCAGCGTACGGCCCTGTCCCACGCATTCGGTGCGCTCGCCGTCGGCTTGGTCGGCACCGCTGAGTTCTACCTCCACGAGCCGGACATCGGGAAGGTCACCATGGTGGCGCTCGGCTTCGAGGTCCTGCTCGGGTACCTGACCTTCACCGGGTCGCTGGTCGCTTTCGGGAAGCTGCAGGGGATCGCCCGCGACCGGCCGTGGATCTACAAGGGCCAGAACGCGGTCAACCTGTCGATCTTGGCGGTCGGCCTGGCGTCCGTCGGGCTCCTGGTCGCCGACCCCGGCCGGTCGATGCTCTTCCCGATCCTGATCGTGGTGGCGCTCGGGTTCGGTGCCATGCTGGTGATCCGGATCGGCGGCGCCGACATGCCCACCGTGATCTCCCTACTCAACGGCTACGCCGGCCTGTCGGCGGCGATGATGGGCTTCGTACTCGACAACAAGCTGCTGATCATCGCTGGCGCCCTCGACGGGTCGAGTGGTCTCTTGCTGTCGATCATCATGTGCCGGGCTATGAACCGGTCGTTCGCGAACGTCCTGTTCGGCGGCTTCGGCGCCACGGAAACGGTTGCTCGGATGGAGGAGCTGCCGGTCCGGACCACGAGCCCAGAAGAGACGGCGCTCCTGCTCGACTCGGCCCGCCTGGTCGTCGTCGTCCCGGGCTTCGGTGCGGCTGCAGCTCAGGCGCAGCACAAGATCCGCGAGCTCTCCGACATGCTGATGCGACGCGGCGTCGAAGTGAGGTTCGCGATCCACCCGGTGGCCGGCCGGATGCCGGGTCACATGAATGTGCTCCTGGCCGAGGCAAACATCCCCTACGACCTGCTCGTCGACCTCGACGCCATCAACCCCGAGCTCCCGCAAGCTGACGTCGTGCTCGTTGTCGGCGCGAACGACGTGGTCAACCCGGCCGCACGCCACGACCAGCACAGCCCGATCTACGGGATGCCGATCCTGGATGTGGACCAAGCACGATCGGTCGTTGTGGTCAAGCGGTCGATGCGTTCCGGCTTCGCCGGCATCGATAACGAGCTGTTCTATCTGGACAAGACCCAGATGCTCTTCGGTGACGCCAGGGAGGTCATCGGTGAGGTCGTCGACGAACTCTCGAAGCTGCCCGGCAGGGCCGTGGCTGCAGCCGTCTCTGGGATTTAGGCTCTCGGCTCGCTCGAGGCGGCGCGCCAATCGTAGGGGCTCGTGTAGTTCACCACGGCACGCATGTAGTTCGACCGCTCGAAGGCAACGGGATCGGGGCACGCCGCCTGGCTGACGCTGCCCTTGGCCTGCTCCACCGACTCGTACTCATGCTCGTCGAGCCAGGTCCGGATGCCATCCAGCACGGTCATCACGTGCTCCGGGCCGTGCTTGAACAGAGCCGACGCCATCATCGTCACGTCAGCTCCCGCGAGCAGCAGCTTCACCGCGTCCTCCCACGTGTGCACGCCTGTGGTCGCGGCAAGCGACGTGTCCACCCTTCCGCGCAAGATCGCGATCCATCGCAACGGCAGCCGGAGCTCCTCCGATGTCGAGAGGTGCAGCGTGGGGTCGACGTCCAGGGTCTCGAGGTCGATATCGGGCTGGAGGAACCGATTGAACAGGACGAGCCCGTCGGCTCCCGCCTCGACCAGCCTCCGGGCCATGTTCGCCATCGAGCTGAAGAACGGACCGACTTTGACCGCAAGCGGGATCTCCACCGAGGACCGCACGGCGGCCACGAGGTCGATGTACAGCTGTTCGACCTCTGACGACGTCAGGTTCGGGTCGGCCGCCACGAAGTAGACGTTCAGCTCCAGGGCGTCGGCACCCGCGTCTTCGATCAGCCTGGCGTGGCGGACCCAGCCACCCGGCGACGAGCCGTTCAGGGAGCCGATCACCGGGATCTCCAGCTCCCGCTTCGTGAGCTCCAAGTGCCTGAGGTATGCCTCGGGCCCGATGTTGTAGTCCTCGAGCTCGGGGAGGTAGGTCAGCGCCTCGGCGAAGCTCTCGGTTCCCCGCTCCAGCACGAGGTGGATCTCCAGCCCCTCGCGCTCGATCTGCTCCTCGAACAGTGACTGCATCACGACCGCGGATGCTCCGGCGTCTTGCAGTCGCTTCAGGGTGTCGATCCGGGACGAGAGCGTCGAGGCCGATGGCACCACGGGGTTCGACAGCTCCATCCCAAGGTAGCGGGTTCTCAGGTCGGCGCTCATGGTTCAACCTCCTCCTCTTCGGCGGGCGGCTCGGCCCTGCCCTCGTGGTCCTTCAGCCGGCCGGGAGGGTGGCGCTCCACGCCGGCGAGCTGCTCGTAGAAGTGCCATCGCTCCTCCGCGTCCGCCTGGGCCAACCTTTGGAGCTCATCATGCTCCCGAGGCCGGGATCGCGCGAGCATGGCGAACCGCGCCTCTTTGGCCTGAAAGTCCTTCACCGGGATGCTGGGCCGCCTGCTATCGAGCTGGAACGGCCGATCGCCATCCTTCTCGTGCCGCGGGTCATACCGGTACAGCGGCCAGAACCCGGACTTCACTGCCCCACCCTGGTGCGTCATCGACGTGGACATGTCGATGCCGTGCTCGATGCACGTACTGTACGCGATGACCACGGAGGGCCCGTGCCAGGACTCGGCCTCTGCGAACGCCTTGACGGTCTGGGCGTTGTCGGCTCCCATGGCCACCTGCCCCACGTAGACGTTGCCGTACGCGGCGGCGATCATCCCCAGGTCCTTCCGCCCGGTGGGCTTGCCGCCGGTGGCGAACTTGGCGACGGCGCCTCGAGGAGTCGCCTTCGAGGCCTGCCCTCCTGTGTTCGAGTACACCTGCGTGTCCAGGACCAGGATGTTGACGTCGCGCCCGGTGGCCAGGACGTGGTCCAAGCCGCCGAACCCGATGTCGTAGGCCCACCCGTCGCCGCCTACGATCCACACGCTCTTTCGGACGAGTGCGTCCGCGAGCGAGAGCAGTTCGCGGGCCGGGTGCGACTCGAGCGGTTCCAGGCGCCGCTTCAGATCGGCCACCCGCCTCCGCTGGTCGTGGATGCCGGCCTCGGTGGACTGGTCGGCCGAACGGAGCTCGTCGGCCAGGTCCGGCCCCACCTCCGGCGCCAGCTCCGCGAGCAGCTGGCGCGCGTGGGTGGCCTGGTGGTCGATGGCCAGGCGCATCCCCAGCCCGAACTCGGCGTTGTCCTCGAACAGCGAGTTCGACCAGGCCGGGCCGCGCCCATCTCGCCCGACGCTCCACGGCGTCGTGGGGAGGTTGCCACCGTAGATCGACGAGCATCCGGTGGCGTTCGCTATCAGGATCCGGTCTCCGAACATCTGGGACAGAAGCTTCAGATACGGGGTCTCGCCACACCCTGCACAGGCTCCCGAGAACTCGAACAACGGCTCGAGCATCTGCGAGCCCTTGATGGAGCCCACCTTGATGTCCCGCTTGTCGGGCGGCGCGATGCCCTGGAAGAACGCGAAGTTGGCCCGCTCCTCCTCGAGGTGCTCGGCCTTGGGCTCCATGTTGATGGACTTGTGCCTGACCTCCTCCTTGCTCTTGGCCGGGCAGACGTCCACGCACACGCCGCATCCCGTGCAATCGTCGGGCGCGACCTGGATGGTCATCCACAGGCCAGGGTTCTCGCGGTCGCGCCACTCCTTGTGTTGGAACGGTCCCGGAGCCTGATCGGCCGCGATAGGCTCGAACACCTTCATCAGGATGGCCGCGTGCGGACACACCAGGGAACACTTGGCGCAGTCGATGCAGATGTCGGGATCCCAGATGGGGATCTCGTGGGCGATTGACCGCTTCTCCCACTTCGCTGTGCCGGTGGGGAACGTGCCGTCCACCGGGAGCGCCGAGACGGGCAGGAGATCCCCTTGTCCGGCGATCATCTTCGCCGTGACCCGTTGCAGGAAGTCCGGGGCCTGGGGCGAGACTGGGGGGAGCCTGTGGAGCTCGCCGGCCACGGTCTGGGGAACGGTCACCTCGTGGAGGCCCTCCAGGGCCTTGTCCACGGCCGCGTAGTTCATCTCCAGAACCGTCTTGCCTCGCTTGCCGTAGCTCTTCTCGATGGCCTGTTTGATGCGGGCGATGGCCTCCTCTTGGTCCAGGATGCCCGCCAGGGCGAAGAAGCATGTCTGGAGGACCGTGTTGATGCGCGCTCCCAGACCCAACTCGTTCGCCACCTTCTGGGCGTCGACCACGTAGAGCCTCAGTTTCTTGTCGAGGATCTGCCGCTGCGTCTCGACCGGGAGGTGCTCCCAGACGTTCTCGGGCCCGTACGGGCTGTTCAGCAGGAACGTGGCTCCCCGCCCGGCCACCTCCAGGACGTCCATCCGCTCCAAGAAGTGGAACTGGTGGCAGGCCACGAAATTGGCCCGCCTGACGAGATACGTGGACCGGATCGGGCGGGGCCCGAATCGGAGGTGCGAGACCGTCAGGGCCCCGGCCTTCTTGGAGTCGTAGACGAAGTATCCCTGGGCAAACAGGTCGGTCGCGTCGCCGATGATCTTGACCGAGCTCTTGTTCGCGCTCACGGTTCCGTCGGCGCCCAGGCCGTAAAACACAGCCCGCACCACGTCGTCCGGCTCGGTGGAAAACGACCGATCGACTTCCAAGCTGGTGTGGCTCACGTCGTCGTAGATGCCCACCGTGAAGTGGTTCTTCGGTTCGGGCTTGGCCAGCTCGTCGAACACGGCCTTGGCCATGGGGGGGTCGAACTCCTTGGACGACAGGCCGTACCGGCCGCCGATGACCTTGGGCATGGCGGGGAACCTCCCGGCGGCCACCTCTTCGGTCAGGGCCGTGACGACGTCCTGATACAGCGGCTCGCCGGGTGCACCGGGCTCTTTGGTCCGGTCGAGCACCGCCAGGACTTTCAGCGTGCGCGGGAGCGCCGCTGCGAAGGCCTGAGCGGAGAAGGGCCGGAACAGCCGGACCTCCAGGACCCCGACCTTCTCGCCGGCGGCCGTCAGGCGCTCGATCGTCTCCCGCACGGCTCCGACCCCCGAGCCCATCTGAACGATCACCCGCTCGGCCTCCGGATGCCCGGAGTAGTCAAACAGGTGATAGGTGTGTCCGGTGAGCTCACCGAAGCGGTCCATCGTCCATTGCACGACCGCAGCGGTGATGGCGTAGAAGGGGTTCGCCGCCTCTCGGGCCTGGAAGAACACGTCGGGGTTCTGGGCCGAGCCACGCAGCACGGGGTGGTCCGGGGACAGGGCCCGCTCCCGGTGGGCCCTGACCAGATGATCGTCGATCATGGTCCGGAGCACGTCGTCGTCCACCGGCTCGATGACGTTGATCTCGTGCGAGGTGCGGAACCCGTCGAAGAAGTGCAAGAACGGAACCCGGGCCTCCAGCGTGGAGGCGTGCGCGATGACCGCCAGGTCCTGGGCTGCCTGCACCGAGGAGGAGGCCAGCATGGCCCAGCCCGTGGACCGGGCCGCCATCACGTCGCTGTGGTCCCCGAAGATCGACAGCGCGTGGGTGGCAACGGTACGGGACGCCACGTGGAAGACCGTCGAGGTCAGCTCCCCGGCGATCTTGAACATGTTCGGGATCATCAGCAGGAGCCCCTGCGACGCCGTGAACGTCGTGCACAGGGCTCCGGCCTGGAGGCCGCCGTGGACCGCGCCGGCGGCCCCGCCCTCGCTTTGCATCTCGACAACCTCGGGAACGGCGCCCCATAGGTTGGGCCTGCCCGCGGTCGACCACGCATCCGCGAGCTCGCCCATGGGCGACGATGGCGTGATCGGGTAGATGGCGATGACCTCGCTCGCCGCATGGGCGATCCTGGCCGCTGCCTCGTTCCCGTCCACCGTGATGTGCCGCTTCGCCACACGCCCGCTCATCATTCGCGCTCCTCCTCGAGGGTGTCTGTGCCTTCGTAGAGCATGGGCGAAGGTAGGAGGGGGCACCGCGGCCGTCCGGCCCTCTTGGGACGGGCCCTCCAGCCTCTCCGAGAGGGTTCCACGTAAAGCATGGATTCCGGGCCAATCGTCCCGAACGGGAGGGGACCAACGCCCTACAGTTCTCCAGGCGGCCTTCCTAGAGTGATAAGGAGAAGGAGGTGAGGAAGGATGTTCGACTATTGGGACGAGATCACGAACCTGGAGCTTCGGATGGACGACGCGCTGCGTGGGTACCTCGGGACACGGGGCCGTATCGCGTACCCGGTCCTTCCGCTCTTCGTCCGCCGGCCGTTCCTCCCGGCGACGGACGTCTACGCCAAAGACGGCGACCTGATCGTTCGGGTCGAGCTCCCGGGTATCGACCCAGGCGGGGATGTCTCCGTGCAGGTCGATGGCGGCGAGCTCGTCGTTCGCGGCGAGCGGAAGCAGGAGGAGGAGGTGAAGGAGGAGGCCTACTACCGGATGGAGGCCTCGTTCGGCTCCTTCGAGCGCCGCATCCCGATGCCCGAGGGCATCGATGTGAACGCGATCGAGGCCGAGTACACGGATGGCGTCCTGACCGTGACCGTGCCGAAGGCGGCCAAGGAGATCGAGCCGCCCAAGGCGAGGGAGATCCCGATCAAGACCGCCAAGGCGGTCAAGGCCGCGTGAGCTCCGGATAGACCGATTCGCCCGGTGGGGTCGTTTCCGCCGGGCGGATCGTTCGTTCGGCTGGGGTTCAAGCAGCCGCCGAGTGGATACTCAGGGCGATGCCGACCTCCGGTTCCTGCCGGATCGAGTTGTGGACCGTGCAGTGGTCGACCACGGCCAGGAGGGCCCGGCGGTGCGACTCGTTCAGGAACGCCGGAACCACCACCCCCAGCTGCACCGACGCGACGCGCGCAGCGTCGGGATCCATGGCGAACTGGCACCGGACCTCCAGGCCGTCGACCGGCAGCGAGTGCCGACGGAGGAACCGCTCCGCATAGAACCCCACGCAGCTCGCCAACCCCGCGATGAAGAGCTCCGTCGGGGTCGGCCCTTCGTCGCCTCCGCCAGCTCTGAGAGGCTGGTCCACGATCACGTGGTGGCCCCGAACGTCGATCTCGAGGCGGTCCCCGTCCTGATACCGAACCGTCATCTGGTTCATCCTCGTCCACCTCCACCCAGTTCCATTCACTCCTAGATAAAGAGCGTCATGGCGTCCTGCGCTTCCAGCAGGGCGGTCGTCGCGCCGGCCGGCTCCTCCAGGCCGTCGATCATGTCTTCGGGCGAAAGGCCGAGCAGGTCCATCGTCATCTGGCACGGAACCAGCTTCACGCCGAGGTCCTTCGCCAGCTCGATCAGCTCAGTGGGGTTCGCGACGTGATGCTCCTTGGCCAGCTTCCTCATCATGGCCGGCCCCGCGCCGGCGAAGTTCATCTTGCCCAGCTTCAGGTGCTCCAGGCCCGGTCGGTCCATCGTCGACAGCAGCTTCTGCATCCAGTTCTCACCGGTGATTCGGACCTCGCCCTTCACGAGCGGGAAGAGTCCCCAGAACGTGAAGAACACGGTTGTCTGCATCCCCATCGCAGCCCCGCTGGTCGCGAGGATCAGCGTCGGCCACACCCTGTCGAGGTCTCCGCTCCACGCGAAGATCACGAGCTTCTGGTGCGGGACGTGTTCCGCGGCTTCCTGGGACCCGGCCTTTGTCTCCGTCATCACCATGGGTCTCACCTCACTTCTTCCTGATGAGGAAGCGGTAGACGCCGCCTTCCTCGCTCTGCTCCACGAGCTCGTTACCCGTCGCGCGGCACCACGCCGCGAAGTCGGGAACCGAACCCGGATCGGTTGCGAGGGCCTCGATCAGCTCTCCCGATCGCAGGTCCCGGATGCCCTGGGCCGTCCTCGCGATGGGGAGCGGACAGGCGAGGCCCTTCAGGTCCAGCCTCTTGGCGATGGTCGTGCTCATCCTTCACCCCTTCCCTTCGAAGTCCACTCCGGGATCCGGCCCTGCGGGACCGTCTCCCAGTACAGGCGGTTGAACATCCATTTCGCGACATGCCACGCCCTGCTGGGCTGAGGGGGCGTCGGGGGGTGCTCGTAGTCGAAGCGGAGCGCCGTCGCGCGCCCGTCGCCGGTCTCAAGGAAGCACATAACCCGGCCGCCGTAGTTCGACCTGGGTGCCGTACCGTGGACCAGCGACGCGATCCGGCTGGCCACGACGGGGGCTTCGAAGTGGGCCGTCGACCCGCTCTTGGAGATCGGGAGATTCGTCGCGTCGCCCATGGCGAAGATCCGCTCGTAACGTTCGAGTTCCAGGGTGTGCCTGTCGGTCGGCAGCCAGCCACCGGGGTCACCGAGGCTCGACTCGTCGATGACCAGTTGCCCGCGGTGGGGCGGCACCAGCACGAGAAGGTCGTACTCGGCTTTCTCGCCCTCGAGGGACTCGACGACGCCGGCCGATGGGTCCACGGACTCGACGTTGAAGAAGGTCTCGAGCCCGATGCCGCGCCGCTCCATGATCGGCTGGACGAGCTTCGACGCGCTCTCGATGGTGAACGCGCGGTTGAGCGGGGAGAGCAATGTGATCTCACTGTGCTCGCGAACCCCCCGCTTCCGCAGGTACCCGTCGAGCATCAGCACGAACTCCACGGGTGCCGGCGGGCACTTGTAGGGGATCCCGGCGATTCCCACGCGGATCCGGCCCCCACGGAACGTCCGGAGGACCTCGCGCAGTCGTTGCGCGCCCTCCAGCGAGTAGAACTCGTGCGCGCCCTGTGCCAGGCCCGGCACCGCATCAGGGACGAGGCGGGCTCCGGTGGCGATCACGAGGTAGTCCCAATCGAGGGTGCCGCCCCGCTCGAGTTCCACGGTGCCGGCGTCGGGATGGATCCGCACGCCCCGCTCGACCGCAAGATCCACATCCCTTCGCAGCAGGGTGCGCTCGTCGCGGGCGAGCCAACGGCCGTTCGCCTGGCCGAGGGCCACGTACAGGAATCCCGGCTGGTAGACGTGCATTCCGGTGGGGTCGACCACCGTGACCTTCACGTCACGCCCGAGTTCCTTCGCCAGGAGGTTCGCGGCAAGCGTCCCACCGACTCCCCCGCCCAGCACCACGACGCGCGCCGGCATCACGCCTCACCGAGCCTTCTTGACCACGAACCGGGCGAAGCCGTCCTCGGGCGTGACCTCCACCAGCTCGTGGCGTGCCTTGCGAACCCAAGCCGGAATGTCCGTCTTCGAGCCCTCGTCCGTCGAGAGAACCTCGACAACGTCGCCCACCACGCTCTCACGGATGGCGCCGATCAGCGCCATCAGAGGGCCGGGGCAGGGCATGCCCCGAGCGTCGATGATTCGGTCGACATGCGTTGCGAGCGTCATCGTTCCCACCTCCCTAGATGAATGTCACCGGGCCGTCGGCTGCGGCAATGAACGCGGCCACCCCCTCCACGTCGTCGACCAGGGGGTCGAGATCGTCCTTCGTAATGCCGAACATCTCCATCGAGAGCGAGCAGGCGTGGAGTCCCACCTCGCCGATCTCCTTGGCCTGGCGGAACAGCTCGCTCCAGTGCTGTGTCGCGTGCCGTTGCACGAGCTCGTGCCCCCACTCGCCGGCCTCGGGGGCTACCCCGTGGTCCTTGAGTACCCGGTCGGCCCGGAAGGCGTCGAGGGCCCAATACTGAAGGAACACGTTGACCTTACGGGCCATCGCCGCTGCCCCCACCGTCAGCACAGCGGCGGCGTTCAGCTTGTCGTCGGTGCCGGAGAACAGCACCAGTGAGAGAACGTCGTCTTGCCGATCCATGTCGCCTCCTTTCACCTACTGACAAGGTTCCGGCGAACGGAGGTGGACGAGAGGGGCCGTGCGTCCCGGTGTTCACGGGCCAGGCGGCCCGCCCGGCCGGCTGACTGCAGTATCCGCGATCAGCTGCTGGGGGAGACAGACGTCTGATGTTCCTGCCAACGCCTCATGTTCTCGACGTGCGACATCGGCTCCACCGAGTGCTCGCACGTCAATGGGTCCGTGCAAGGCGGGTTCCCCTCCATCGTGAGGAAGTTGAACCGGCACTGGGGGCAGAACACGTCCAACTCGGCCGGGAGATAGGGGCAGTCACCCCAGGCGCACGAACGCTCGCCTTCGCCCGTGGCGAAGTCGTACCCGCAACCCGGACACTGATCAAAGCCTTCCCACCGCGCCATGGGACCTCACCTCCAGGGCCAGGGGAACACGTGGCCGGAGGCGGGACCACGGCCGGAGGCCCCGCCATCCGGGGGCCAAACGACTAGGGGCCCCTTGCCCGCTCCGAATGGGACAGAATGCCCTACAGGCGCACGCTCGGCACCTACCACACTGTGCCGGAACACGGAACATATGGACGAGAGGGGGAGCCATGCACCTCACCTACAGGGAATGGTGGGCGGTCGTCCACGGGATGGGGTTGGGAGCACTTTTCCTGCTTGCCTTCGCAGGGGGTCTGGCCGGCCTGTACAGCTTGCGGCCCGGGCTGCTGTCGGAGCGGGGCGTCGTGGAACGGACTCGTCGTCTGCAGATCGGCACCTGGGTCATGGCGATCGCCGCGTGGGCGACTGTGATCACCGGCACGTGGGTCGTCTACCCGTGGTACCGCAGCACGGCGGCGGACAGCCCCAAGTCGCTTCTGCTGGCCAACCCGAGCACGGCAGACTGGCACGAGTTCGGGATGGAATGGAAGGAACACATCGCATGGATCGCGCCGCTGCTCGCAACAGCGGTGGCGTTCACGGTCACCTATTACGGGACGTCACTCATCAAGCACCAGGGGGTCCGGAGGGCGCTGATGGCGTTCTTCACCGCCTCGTTCCTGATCGCCGGTGTCGCCGGCGCGCTGGGCGCTTTCATCTCGAAGGCGGCTCCAGTCCACTAGGAGGTGGAGACCATGGAAGAGAGCAGCTCCATGCAGCAGGTATCCACGCCTGGAGCCGGCGTGGACAAGCCGTTCGGGCCGGTCGCTGCGGTGTTCCTCGCGGCGGGGATCGGGGCCCTGGTCCTCGGGATCCTGACCACGCTGGCGGAGGCGAGCGAGGGCATCAAATCCTGGCTCGAATGGTCAACGTCGGTCGGGCCCCTCGCGGGCAAGACGATCATCGCTGTCATCGCGTTCATCGTCGCATGGGTCGTCCTCGGCATCGGGCTGCAAAGGAGGAACCCCAAGCCGAGCACCATCTTCACGTGGACGGCCGTGCTGGTGGCCGTCGGGCTCGTGCTCACGTTCCCGACGTTCTTCCAGGCCTTCGCGCCGGAGGAATAGGGGCAACCGTGGTTTGGAGGCAGGAGGGTTGGTCATGATGCCGTACGGGTGGCACGACGGGAGCTGGGGCATCTTGTGGATGGTGATGTCGTGGGTGGCCATCGTCGTCCTCGCCTGGGTCATCGCGCGGGCGATCAGGCCCGAGGCAGGGGGCGCCGACAGACGGCGCGATCCGAAGGAGATCCTTCAGGGAGCGATTCGCTCGGGGAGAGATCGACGAGGCGGAGTACCGCTCGCGTCTCAACGTGCTCGAAGGAGATCGCAACGTGGGGACGCGGTGACGTTTGGCGGATCAAACAGAGGAATGGTGGGAGGTCGTGATGGACGACACGAACGGGAACCGGCTAGAGAAGCTGGAACTCGGCTCGGTGCGCGACTCGATGACGAAGAGCGTCGTGACCCTCCGGCCCGAGCAGTCGCTTGACGACGCCGCCTTGGAGCTCGAGCGGGCCAAGGTTGCCGGTGGACCAGTAGTGGAGAACGGTGTCGTGGTAGGGGTCGTTACCCTACGCGACCTGTTCAAGGCGGCCGATGTGCCGCTACACGCGGCCGCGACGTCCGGGCCGTGGCTTCGGTTCGAGCACGTGCTGGCACGCTCAGGGAAGGCCGTGGGCGATGTCATGACCGGGCGCGCGTTGACGGTGGAGGCCGATCAGTCGGTTGCGGCCGCGGCCGTCTTCATGTGCGAAGGCGGCGTGAACCGCGTTCCCGTCATCGACCAGGAACACCACGTGGTCGGCATCTTGACCCGTGACGACGTGGTTGCAGCTGTGGCCCGTGCCCATGAACGAGCCGGTGGGCGCGATGATGCCTCGCTCTTCCCGCGGATGGGCCCGGACTGAGCTGGTTCCTCGGACGCCGCTGGAAGCCTCGGGCCTTACCGCACGATCAGCACCGGGAGATCGGCGAGGTGGATGATTTTGTGGGCGACGCTCCCCACGAGCATCCGGTCCCACTCCGAGAGGCCCCGGGTGCCCATGACGATGAGCCCCGCGCCTTCCTCCTTCGCCACGTCGAGGATGGTCCGGGCGGTGTGGGCGACGGGGGCATGGATAACCTCCCCACGCACGCTTCCCCCGACGTCCTTCAGCTCGCGGACGATGGCGTCCACCAGCTCCGAGGCCTCTTCTTGCGTCTCGAGGACCACGTCGATGGCCCAGGTGAGCTCGTCCTGCCGTACGTGGAGCACGACCACCTCGGCCCCGAACGCCCGGCCGATCTCACCCGCCACGCTGGCTGCCTTCCGGCTGTGCTCCGAGCCGTCCACTGCAAGAAGGATCTTGTCGAACATGGCATCCCCCTTTCTCCATCCACTCTGGCGTCCGGATCGCCCATTTCGAAGGGGCGGAGGGCCCGCCCCACCCGGGCCATCCGCCCCGCGGCGGGCCGAGGGCCGTGTGTAGCGTGGGACCGTGAGAACGAAGGAGCGTCGGCATCCTGCAAGCGCCGTCACGGTGCCACGGCGCGACGGCCGTACCGAAGAACTGATCGACGCCGGCATGACCACCGTGCAGGCGATCATGGAAGGACTCGGGACCGGGGTCGAGGGTCTGTCGACCGAGGAGGCGGAGGCCAGGCTCCGGCGGGTGGGTCCGAACATCCTCCCTCGGGCCAAGGGGCCGGGCCTGGCCCGCCGGATGGCCTCGCAGCTTGTCCACTTCTTCGCCCTCATGCTGTGGGCCGCCTCAGTCCTGGCGTTCGTCGGGGGGATGCCCCAACTCGGGGTGGCCATCATCGCGGTCGTCGTGGTGAATGGAGTGTTCAGCCTGGCCCAGGAGGAGCGGGCCGTGCAGGCCACTCGGGCGCTTTCGAGGCTGCTCCCGGAGCAGGCGGTGGTCGTCCGGTCCGGTAGGAAGGACCGGATCCCGGCTGAAGACCTCGTGCCCGGCGATATCGTCCTGCTCCGGGAGGGCGACAGGATCTCGACCGACGCGCGGGTGATCCGCTCGGAGGGGCTCTCGGTGGACAACTCCACGCTGACCGGCGAGTCGATGCCGGTGGGCCGGGAGGAAGCTTCCATCGTGGAGCGCCCCGCCGATGTGACCGAGGCCGCGAACCTGGTGTTCGCCGGGACTTACGTGGCTTCGGGCTCGGGCCGGGTGGTAGTGGTGGCCACCGGCGGGAGCACGCGACTCGGCCGCATCTCGCGGCTGACCAGCGAGGTCCACCGCCGGCTCACTCCGCTCCGCCTCGACCTGGACCGCGCGGTGCGGATCATCGCCGCCTTCGCCATCGCCGCCGGCGCGCTGTTCTTGGTCATGTCGCTCGCTATGGGGACCGACCCACGGGAGGGGTTTCTCTTCTCAGTCGGCGTGATCGTGGCCCTCGTCCCGGAAGGGCTCCTCCCCACCCTCACGTTGTCGCTCGCGATGAGCGCGAATCGCATGGCCCACCGGGGCGCGCTGGTGCGGCACCTGGAGGCGGTGGAGACCCTCGGCTGCACCACGGTGATCTGCTCCGACAAGACCGGGACGATGACGACGAACCAGATGACCGCACGCGCGGTGATCATCGCTGGAGAGCGGTACCGGGCAACCGGTTCTGGCTGGGATCCGGAGGGAGCGCTCTTGGTCCACGACCGACCTCCGTCGCCCGGCGAGCTCGAGTTGCTCCAGCCCCTGCTCCGCGCCGCGGCGCTCTGTGCGGATGCCCGCTTCGAGATGCGAGAAGGAAGGCGGCGTTGCATCGGCGACCCCACCGAGGGTGCCCTGATGATGCTTGCCGCCAAGGGTGGGGTTGAACGCGACGCGGCCGAGCGCCTCACCCCCAGGGTGCACGAGTACCCGTTCGAGTCGGCCAGGCGGAGGATGAGCACCGCGCATGCGCACTTCTCTGGTGAGGTGGAGATCCTGGTGAAGGGATCACCCGAGGCGATCCTGGAACGGAGTGCGCTCATCCGCGATGGGACGGGCACGAGGCCCATGGACGCGGATCGAGAGGCGGGCGTCCTGGCCGACGTCGAGGCCCTTGCCCGGGATGGGTTGCGGGTCTTGGCCTTCGCCCGCCGGTTCGTCCCGGGCGCGGCCGTGCCGCGATCGGCCGACGAGGCGGAGCAGGAACTCGAGTTCCTTGGCTTGGCGGGCCTGGAGGATCCGGTTCGGCCCGAGGTCCTCGACGCGGTCGCCGATTGCCGCCACGCAGGGATCCGCGTGATCATGGTCACGGGCGACCACCCCGCCACGGCCCGATCGGTGGCGGCCAAGGTTGGGCTGCCGAACGGACGTGTCGTCCTCGGTGCCGAGCTCCCCGAGGACGACGAGGCCCTCTCCGGTCTGCTGGCCGACACGTCCGTCTCCGTCCTGGCCCGGATCGCGCCGGAAGAGAAGCTTCGGATCGCG
>Ga0184632_10000393_pt1 | contig 17065 bp, 9 predicted proteins | sample PLM31_50_b1_FD_133153 | JGI IMG/M metagenome (GOLD analysis project Ga0184632, IMG submission 133153) | Groundwater sediment microbial communities from an aquifer in East River, Colorado, USA - PLM3-1_50_b1 | ecosystem: Environmental > Terrestrial > Soil > Riparian zone | place: USA: East River... | reverse complement strand
GCGAATCTTGCCCTCTTCCTTGTCGATGCTGACGATCCGGCCGAGGTCGCCGTTGAATATTCCCTTGTCGTAATTATTGCGCAGCTGCATGACCTTGTCGCGCACGCGCAAGATCACCCCGCTCCTTTCCAGCGCCTCTCCGGCCGGATTCAAGAGCTGCTGCAACTCCCGGTTCAGTTGCATCGTGCCAAGCAGACCGCGGTGCATCGGCGTCAACACTTGCACCGCCTGGGCCTCTTCGCCGGGGCGCAACTGAAGCATCTTCGGAACTCTTTCGCGCACCAGCTCCTTGATCACCGCCAAGACCTCTTCCTCGCTCTCGCGTGCGATGAAATCGAAGTCGCGCCGTTCGCGGGCATTGGCGAACTCAAGCCCTTGGCCCCGCAAGATCCGGTGCGCGTTGACGACGATCAAACTTTCCCGCTCCTGTCGGAAAATGCGGCTGAGCACCGCCACGGGCACGACTTGGGAATCGATCAAGTCCTTGAGCACGCTCCCCGGTCCCACCGACGGCAACTGATCGACATCGCCGACCAGGATAAGATGGCTGTGCGGATCGATGGCCCGCAAGAGATGATCCATCAAGGTCAAATCGATCATCGACGCCTCATCGACGATCACCACGTCCACTTGGAGCGGATTGTCTTCAGAGCGCTGAAAGCCCCCTTCCCGGGGATTATATTCGAGCAGGCGATGAATCGTCGCCGCTTCTTCGCCGGAAGTCTCGCTCATGCGCTTGGCGGCGCGGCCGGTGGGCGCGGCCAGTGCAAAGGTGACCTTGGCGCGCCGAAGAATTGCCAACAGCGACATCAAGAGCGTCGTTTTCCCCGTGCCGGGTCCGCCCGTAATCACGAACACTTTCTCTCGAAGCGCGCGCCGGGCGGCTTGGTTCTGGTCCTCGTCAAGCGGCATGGGAAACGCGGAAAACAGACTACCGCCGGTGAAATCGATGGCGCCGCGGGCGACGGTCCTGCCTTTTTCCCATGGGCGCGGTGCCCGTTCTCCTTGCAGAAACGAGGTTGCCGAGATCAGCCGCGTGATGGCCGCCGCTACCCGCTTCTCGGCCTCAAAAAGCTCGATGAGATAAACGCGTTTATCATTGCCCCCCGGAGTCGCCGGCACAACGACATCGCCCGCCGCGGCAAGCCTCTCGACCGCGATCTCGACTCTCTCCCCTTCCACTGCCAGCATCTCGGCGGCGGTTTTTCCCAGCGCGAGCAACGGCAGGAAACAGTGGCCGCGTTCCGCCGCTTCGCGCAGCATGTGCAACACGCCAGCTTGAACGCGCAGCGGAAAATCGCCGCGAATACCAATGCTATGGGCGATGCGGTCGGCAATCACAAACCCGACGCCACGGACTTCCCGCGCCAGCGCATACGGATTTTCTTGGACCCGCGCGATGGTCTGCGAGCCAAAGACCCGGTAGATCTTCAGTGCCAGCGCCGCGCCGACACCATGTCCCTGGAGAAACACCATGACGTCCTGCATGCCGCGCTGCTCCTGCCAAGCCTGCATGATTCGGCGCGCGCGCACCTCGCCGATCCCTTCGACTTCCAAAATGCGCAGCGGCTGCTCCGTGAGAATTTGCAGCGTGTTTAATCCGAATGCCCGCACCAGGCGCTTCGCATAGGTGGGGCCGATGCCTTTGATGAGGCCGGAGCCGAGATATTTTTCGATGCCTTCGATGGTCGCCGGATCGACTTTGTGCCAGTGATCAACTTGGAACTGCAAGCCATAACGCGGATGACGCTTCCATGCACCCGTGACCTTGATCTCTTCCCCTTCCGATACGGGGAAGATCGTGCCTACGATCGTCGTTCCTGGACCGCCGTCGGAATCCAAGCGCGCGACGGTGTAATGGTTTTCAGGATTATGGTAGGTGATCCTGCCGACGGTGCCTTGCAGGAATAATTTTTCGTTTTGCGGTTCGGCCAATGGAACCCCTCAAGCTGCATCCTACTTGAAACGGCTAAATCGGTAAATAACGGGCCTTGCCTTTTTCGGTGGCGGAAGCTTTAATAAGGTCAAACTCACTAATGTCCAATCCCGCCGGCCAACATTGGCCTTTGCCGATTGACGTCGCCCCATTTAAATCTCGAAAGCGCGAAAACGCCCCGGTAAGGCAACCGGCCTTTTGCGGTATAGGAGTGTCCAAAAATGGTTTTTGAAAGTTTCTGGTTCGAGGCCGCGATGATTTTTCTTCTGATCCTTGCCAACGGCTTTTTCGCGGCGTCGGAGATCGCTATGATCGCCACGCGTAAATCGCGCATCGATCAGCTGCTCGAACAAGGCGTAAAGTCGGCCGCGGCCGTCGCCCGGCTGAAAAACGATCCGGATCGCTTTCTCGCCACGGTGCAAATCGGCGTCACCTTGGTCAGCACTCTCGCCTCCGCCATCGGCGGCGCCGCGGCCATCGATTTTGTGAAACCTCTGATCGAGGCTTTGCCACTTCCCTTCGTCGCGCAATGGAGCGAGCCCTTGGCGATCCTGTTGGTAGTTCTGCCCGTCGCCTATTTTTCGCTGGTTTTGGGAGAATTGGTTCCCAAATCCCTGGCGCTGCGCTACTCCGAGCAAATCGCTTTTCTGGTGGCCCGGCCCATCGATTTCCTTTCACGCGTCAGTTCATTCTTGGTGAAGATTCTAACGGCGTCGAGCAACGCCATACTTTGGATCTTCGGCCGCAAGGAGGCCGAAAGCGCGAGTTTTATTTCCGTCGAAGAGGTCAAGTCGCTGATCCGTGAAGGCGCCGCCAAGGGCATCTTTAATGAGACCGAAAAGGAGTTGATCCACAGCGTCTTCGAGTTCGCCGACACTCCCGTCAAGGCAATCATGAAACCGCGCACCGATATTCACGCCATCGAAATCGGCGCGTCTTTGACCGAAGTGGCCAAGAGTTTCGTCGAGAGCGGTTTTTCTCGCATTCCGGTTTACGAGGGTGATCTGGACCGGGTTGTCGGCGTTCTCTACAACAAGGATGTATTCAAGGCACTTCAGGAGCGCAGCGAATTTCGCATGCGCGACCACCTCCATCCGGCATTTTTCGCACCGAGTTCCCTGCCCATTAGCGAGTTGCTCAGGCAACTGCAGCGCCGCCACCTGGCCCTCGCCCTAGTGGTGAACGAATTCGGCGAAATCGAAGGACTGGCGACTGTTGAAGATATCGTCGAAGAGATCGTCGGCGAAATCCGCGACGAGTACGACCTCGAGGAGCGGGGGCCGGTGGAGCGCCTGCCCGATGGATCATTGATCATCCAGGGTTCCGCACTGCTCCGCGAATTGAAATCCGATTTCGATTTGCCTTTCGAAGAATCGCCGGATTACCTCACCCTCGCGGGTTTCGTGCTTGCGCAGCTCAAGCGCATTCCCCGTGGCGGCGAATGGGTGGAGCGTAACGGCTACCGCCTCACCATCGTCGATATGGAGGGAAGAAGGATCGTCAAGATCAAACTGGAACCCGCCGCAACGAGGTCACATGACGTTGCCCTACCAGGTAAGGCTTAAGCGGCGGAGCCTACTCTCAAAATTCCGTTCAAATTTCAAAGTTTCGGATAGGAGATGGCGCTGCCGGCCACCTTGGAGCTAAAACCTTGAACTTTGAACCTTGAACATCTATTCCGGAGGATAGCAGCGAATCTCGATCTCGTTGCCATCGGGGTCAAGGAAATAAACCGACGTCGCCCGCCCGCGCGCCCCCCAGCGGGAGACCGGTCCCTCGCGGATCGAGATTTGCCGTTGCGTCAAATAATTGACGATGCCGGAGAAGTCCTCCTGGCCCACGACCAGGCAGAAGTGATTGAGGTTGCGGTTATTTTTTTCGCTTGGTTGCCGCGCTTCGAGCGCTGCGTCTTTGATCGGAAAGAGGTCGATGATCGTATCGTCATTGATGCGCACGGACGGAAACCCTACTTTGCCTGATTTAAATTCTTCGAGACGCTCGGCCTGTAATGCCAAATCTTCGGTGTAAAACTTCAGAGACCGGTTGATGTCTCCGACGTTGAGCACGATATGGTCTAGTTCCGTGACTCTGATCCGGTCCATATGGGCCTCCTTTCGCAAAGCGAAAATTAAGAATCTTTTGGTGGCTCACTCCTCCACAGCAAACCCGAAAACGCTAAAATCAATGACTTAGGGCGCCGCCAGCGCGCTAAGCAATGCGGCAACTTCCCGCGCAGTGCCCACCGTGATGCGCAGACACTCGTGCAGTCCCGGCACGTCGAAGTAACGCACCAGAATTTTGTTACGCTTCAACGCTTCATACACGCCCCTTAGATTCTCGCCGGGCTTCCTGACCAGAACGAAGTTGGCTTGCGACGGAAGAACCTGAAAGCCCATTTTTTTCGCCCCGGCGATCAGTTTGCGCCGGCTCTTTTGGATGCGCCGCACGTTGCGCGCCATCCACGTCAGATCTTGCAGCGCCGCCGTGGCCGCCACTAGGCTCAGCCGATTGAGATTATAGGAGTCTTTGACCTTCATCATTCCGGCGATTATTTCCTCCGCCGCAAAGGCAAGCCCGATACGCATCCCCGCCAGCGAGAAAGATTTTGAGAAAGTGCGCAACACCACCAGATTGGGCAACTGGCGAATAAGCGGCAGCGCGGAAGCGCCCTCGCCGTCGGCGAAATCGACATAGGCTTCGTCCAACACCAGGATGCCCGAAACGGCCCGCGCGAGCCGGTCTATTTCCTGCAAAGGAACCAGCGTTCCAGTGGGAGAATTGGGATTGCATAGAAACGTCAGAGGGGCGTTTTGCGCGGCGAGGGCCTCGGGCACCGAAAACTTCGCTGGATATTCCACCTCCGCTTTTTCCCCGCCCTGAATCTCGATCAAGGTTTCGTAGAGGGAGTAGGTCGGCGACGGAAATGCGACGCGGTCCCCCGGCCCGACAAATGAGCGCATTAACATGGAGAGCAGTTCATCCGAACCGTTGCCTACGATAATATTTTCCGGTTTGACGCCGTAAACTGAAGCGGCGACGGCACGCAAGCCATCGCTCAGCGGCTCCGGATAAAGGCGGAGCGAGGGATTGATCGCTTTTCTGAGAGCCGCCAAAACCCGCGGCGACGGCGGATAAGGATTTTCGTTGGTGTTGAGCTTGATATAGCCGTCATCCCGCGGTTGTTCCCCGGGAGTATAACCGTGCATAGCGGCGATATTGGGTCGAAAGGAAGGTGGCATGGCGCGGATTGTAGCCGCGGCGGGAAGCTAATTCAAACTAGACGCCTGCCAGAGGACTGCCAAAGCCGCTTGAGTCACGCTATCGTCCAAATGTTGACGCTTTCGTCCAAAATCTTGCTAATCTCGCCGAAAGCTCCTCAAATGCCCTTAAACGAAAAATGTAACTTGTTGATTTATCGTTGTTTTCCTTTTTAACCCTGGCATGCATTTCGCTAGAAACATTCGCCGGGAGTGTGTTAGATTTTATTGTTGCCGCTTGCGCGATCCAGTTTTGTCTATCTACAAGGATTATAAATGCCGCCCGTGGATAAGCCAAAAAGCGAACCTCTCGTGCTACTGCTCGACGAGATCGAGATACTCTCGGCACAAACGCGCCTGATGGAGCTTTACCTCAAGCGCGCCCATACCGCCGCGTTTGGCGAAGTAGAAAAGATCCAGGAACAGTTTCGCGCCAAAGTCAGCAATCTCAAGGAAAAGCTCGAAGATAAAGAAAATACCTTTTCCAAGCATCTATCGGATTTCCACGACGAGCAGAACCAACTCAATACGCAAAACCAAGAATTTCTGCAGCGGATAACGGAACAACAAAATCTCATACAGCATTGCCGGGAGGAATACGAACAACGCGGCGCGGAAATCGCTACGCTCCAGGAACGGCTATCTCGCCTGGAAGCCGCGAAGCGAGAGCTGGAAACCGCCGCCGCTCTGCGTGTCGATCAAGCACGGCAAGAACTCAAATCCCACGTTGCTCAGCTTCAGTCCGAACTTACGCAGAAGGAACAAGTCTTACAGCAGCGCGATGCGGCCGCGAGCCAAACGGCGCAAAGCGTGCAAGATAGAATTCGTAGCCTGGCGGAGGAACTCGCCAAGAGCCGTGAGTCGGCAGAGGAGCAGAGAGCGGAAATTCAGCGCGCTGAAAGCGAGCGCCATGAGCTGCGCCAGCGCGTCGCTGAGCTGGAGTCGGGCAAAGGGCAAATTCAAACTCAGGCGGCGCGGGTTCTCGAAGCCTTTCGCCAAGACGCGCAAGCCAAGATCGCGGCTCTACAATCTGAAATCGCCCACAAGACGGCGCTATTGACTCGGAACCAAACCACCATTGCGGACCTGGAACGAGAACTCAACGCGACTGCGCAAGCTACCTCGTCGGAGGAAGCGAGTAAACAGGCACTGCTCGAGAATCGGACGGCGGAGATCGCGCGTCGCGACGCAGACATGTCCGCCCTTTCAGGCCGTATCTCCGAAATAGAGGGCTTGGCGCAGCGACAACAGATTGCCGCCGCCAAAGAGCTAGCCCAAGCGCGCGAAACTTTTGCCGCCGAGCTCGCGGCGCTTCGCGCCGAGCTCGGGGAAAAGAAGCGGTTGCTGGAGCAAGGGCAGGGCGACCTGCAACACATCGAACAAGAATTGCGCAACCGCAACCGTGAGCTGCAGGGCAAGCTCGCGGCCAAGGAATCCGTCGTCGAGAGCCAGGAGGATCATCTACGTCAGGCCCAAGCGGAATTGTTGGCGGCGCGCGACGCGATTGGTGAGAAGGAACGAACGCTGGCGGAATGGCACGCCCGGGTCGCTGAACAAGAACAGAACTTCCTAGCCCAGCGGCAAGAGTGGCAACGCCAGTTGACGGAGAAGCAACTCCAGATTGACAGCTATCGTGGCGAAACCGAACGGGCAACAGGCGAGCTCGCGGCCGCGCTGGAGCGCCAACGCCACGAGTTGGAAGAGCGGAGCGTGATCCAAGATCGCACCCAACAATTGACTGTCCAAGTTGACGCACTTACGGGCCAGCTCAGTGAAAAACAGGGCAGTCTCGATAGCCAAAGTGAGACCCTACGCCAGACTGAAGCCCGAGTGACGGAATTGAGCGCAGCCCTCGGCAGCGCGCGGGACGCACTTGGCGAGCAACAAATAAGCGCGCGTCGCGCCGAACAGGAGTCTGCAGCGCGCTGCGCGGAACTCCGAGCGGAGTCGGAACGAATAGAACAGGCGCTGCGCGAGCACCAACAAGCGGCCGCCAACCGGCCGGAACCGGCGCTCAAGGCGCAAATCGAAGATCTCGAGAGCCGTTTGAACGAGAAAGAGAGCGTGCTCGAGGCGCGGGCGCGGGAAATAGGCGTGCTGCAAGCCGGGGTGGAGAGTCTATCCGGCCAAGCGGCGCGGCTCGAAGCAACCTACAGGCAAGCCCTGGCGGACGCGGCGAGCGAGACCGACCGGGTGCGGCGGATGCTGCAATCCGAAATCACCGGCTTGCAATCGGCAAGTGCGGAGCAACAAGCACTACTTGACGAACGGCAAGCCGCGCTAAGCGCAATCGAACAAAAACTGCGCGCCGAAATCGACGTGCTGAAGGAGCAATCAGCGCCTCAGCAAACGCTGCTGGACAAGCAGACCGTCGAGCTGCGGCAGGCGGAGACCGAGGCGAACACGCTGCGCGAACGCATCGCTCAGATCGAGTCCACGATCCGCCAGTTGCAAGAAGCACCGGCCTTGCCCTCCCAATCTGATGCCAACCGGATTGCCGCTCTGGAACAACAACTCCATTCCAGGGAGCAATCGCTAGCGGAGCTCGAGGCGGCGCTCCGGCGTATGGAGCAGCAGATGCAAAGCCCGGCCAGTGAACCGCGCTTGGAAATGGCGCAAAGCGGCGGGGAGGTCCAAAGCGAACAACTTAGAGCCGCACAAGACAGGATCGACGAGTTGCTCGAGCATCTGGTCCAGCTGGAAACAGCCCGCCACACGCTGCAAGAGAATGCCGACCACGAACTGCAACAACTCAGAGACAGTTTTGAATCGCGCGTGACGAAGCTGCGGATGGAACTCACGGCGAAAGACAAAACGCCGGCCCAAGACCAATCCATAGAAGACCACCGCGCCACCATTACCCGTTTGGAAGAAGGTTTTCAGCGGCAGATTCAGGAGCTGCAGGGCCAGCTCGCGGAAAAACATAGCTTGCTTGAAAATCGCAACGAAGAGCTCATCCAGGTCAAAGCCGAGATGGACTCGTTGCAGGATTATCTCGCGCGGCTCAAAACCAGCCGAGGACAAGAAGTCATCGATGCCCCCTTCTCAGTGGAACTGAGGGAAGAAGACGCCGTCGAAATACCGCAGAGCTTTGTCAACGGTACACCCCGCAGTTCAATGCTTAAGCCTGATCCCTTGCAACTGGGTGAAGCGGAGCCGCAAACAACCATGGCCAACGGCGTCGTCGACCATGATATGAACGGCCCGGAAAGAACCAGCCGGTTTATGCACCTCGAAGGACGCGTGCGCTCGTGGAATCCCGAATCTGAAAAGGACTCGGCTTTGGGCTCCAGCCGGCGATGGAACATGGGCTTATTCAAACGGCGCTGGAAGGCGTAACCCGGCGGCGCACCGCGCGCATCGCCGGTAAGCCTGAAGGCAACGATTGACGGGAGTTAAATTACCCGGAAGCGAAAATTAGTTGGAGTAAGGACTAGCATGATAAACACTGAACGCGTATCGACAGGAGTAGCCGGGCTTGACCAGCTACTCGAAGGCGGCTTCCCGAAAGGCCGATCCGTGCTCGTCACCGGTGAGCCTGGCACGGGCAAGACTGTCATGGCGCTTCAGTTTCTCGCCGACGGGCTGGCACATGGCGAAAAAGGCATCTACGTTGCCGCCGACGAAGGGCCCCTCGATATCATTGAACAAACGGCGTCCATGGGCTGGGACTTCGAAAAGTTCGTCGGACAAAAACAGCTGGCGATTCTCAACGCCGGCACCTACTTGAGCCCTATTCCCGGCGTCGGCAGAGAGCGCAACATCGATATTCACAAAACAGTCAATGATTTGGCCGGTTTCGTGAATCGCCTGGGCGCCAAGCGCATGGTTCTTGATCCGGCAGGCCCGTTTTTACTCATCCGCGATAGCGCTACGCGTATTCAAGACCAAGCGCGCCTGCTTATCAAACTCCTGCGCTCATCGACGGAAACCACAAACATGCTCACCTCCTATGCCGTACCCCGCACCGGTGAACGCTTCATGCACGGCATCGAAGAATATCTGGTCGCCGGCGCCATCGTCCTCGAGATGGTTTGGGTGCAAAACCACTTCGCCCGCAGCCTGATCATTGAAAAGATGCGCTGCACCGATGTCAAGCCCGCGCAGATCGAGTTCGATATCATCAAAGGACAAGGACTCGTGTTAAGCACCTAGCGCCGGATTTCTCACTGCCCATCGTCGCCTCGGGCGCCGGTACTGTAGTTGCTCGTGTCTCGTGCTCGCCGCTCGTGCTCGGACGAACAGGAAGACTCCCTCCCGCCATTGAAAATCGTTTGAATTCACGCCGCTGTCTCGCTCTGTTTCTCGCCTTTCTTGACAGACTCCACGACCATGCTTAAATTTTACGCACGCACGCGCAGCCTAAAAAACAAAGCTGTGCGCAGGCTGTTAGGAGTTAAGGATGCGTCTAGAAAAACTGACGACAAAATCTCAAGAAGCGTTGCAGCAGGCACAGTCGCTGGCGGAGAAGCGCAATCATCAAGCCATCGACGTCGAACATCTGCTTTTCGCTCTACTGGGGCAAAAGGAAGGCGTTGTCCTATCGCTCCTGCAAAAGCTCGGCGTCGCGGTCACGTCGCTTGCCGAGACGCTGCAAAAATCCCTGGACCGCTTTCCTCAAGTGACCGGAGCGGCGGGGCAAACGTTCATCGCGCCCCGCTTGAAGAAAGTTATCGAGAGCGCGGAGAACGAAGCGCGAGCGCTCAAGGATGAATACGTCTCCACCGAGCACCTGCTGCTGGCGATGGTGCAGAACGGCGGGGAGGCCGGCAGAGCACTGAAAGAACTTGGCGCCACACGCGACAAGATTCTCAACGCGCTCGTAAGCATCCGCGGCGCGCAGAGAATCACCGATCCGAATCCGGAAGAAAAATATCAAGCCCTGGAAAAATATGGCCGCGACCTGACCGATCTCGCGCGCAAAGGAAAACTTGATCCGGTGATCGGCCGTGACGACGAAATCCGCCGCGTGATTCAGGTGCTCTCGCGACGCACGAAGAATAACCCGGTGCTCATCGGCGAACCCGGCGTCGGCAAAACCGCCATCGTTGAAGGCCTCGCCCTGCGCATCGTGAACGGCGACGTGCCCGAAGGCTTGAAAGACAAGCGGCTCATCGCCCTCGACCTCGGGGCATTGGTGGCCGGCGCGAAATTTCGCGGTGAATTTGAAGAACGTCTAAAAGCGGTTCTAAAAGAAGTTACCGAGGCCAGCGGCCGCATCATTCTCTTCATCGACGAACTCCATACGCTTGTCGGCGCCGGCGCGGCGGAAGGCGCCATGGATGCCTCGAACATGCTAAAGCCGGCGCTGGCGCGCGGCGAATTGCGCTGCGTCGGCGCGACGACCCTCGACGAATACCGCAAACGCGTCGAGAAAGATCCGGCATTGGAACGGCGCTTCCAGCAAGTCTACGTAGGCGAGCCGTCGGTTGAAGACACCATTGCCATCCTGCGCGGCTTGAAAGAACGTTACGAAGTTCACCACGGCGTGCGCATCACCGACGGCGCAATCATCGGCGCGGCGACGCTGTCGCATCGCTACATCAGCGATCGCTTCTTACCCGATAAGGCCATCGATTTGATCGACGAGGCGGCGTCGCGATTGCGCATTGAAATCGACAGCATGCCCATCGAGATCGACGAGGTGGAACGAAAGATCCTCCAGCTGGAGATCGAAAAACAAGCGCTCAAACGGGAAGAAGATAAGGCCTCCAAGGAGCGCCTGGCGCAGTTAGATCGGGAAGTTCACAATCTCAAAGAAATTTCCAGCGGCCTAAAAGCGCATTGGCAGAACGAGAAAGAGTCGATTCAGCGCATTCGTTCGCTCAAAGAACGAATCGAATCGACGAAAGTTGAGGAGCAAAAGGCGCAACGCGAAGGCGATCTCAACCGCGCCGCGGAGCTCCGCTACGGCACCCTCACGCAGCTGCAAAAGGAGCTGGGAGAGGCTAACCAGAGACTTGTCGAGCTGCAAAAGAGCCAGAAGATGCTCAAAGAAGAGGTGGAGGCGGATGACATCGCCGAAGTGGTGGCGAAGTGGACCGGCATCCCGGTGTCGAAAATGCTCGAAGGCGAGATCCAGAAATTGCTCAAGATGGAAGACCGCCTGAAAGTCCGCGTCGTTGGGCAGGACGGCGCTATTCACGCGGTGGCCAACGCGGTGCGCCGCGCCCGCGCCGGTTTACAGGACCAGAACCGGCCCATCGGCTCGTTTATCTTCCTCGGTCCCACCGGCGTCGGCAAGACGGAACTATGCCGCGCCCTGGCGGAGTTCCTGTTCGACGACGAGCAGGCGATGGTGCGGCTGGATATGTCGGAGTTCATGGAGAAACATTCCGTGTCGCGTCTCATCGGCGCCCCGCCGGGGTATGTCGGCTATGAAGAGGGCGGCTATCTCACGGAAGCCGTGCGCCGCCGCCCCTATTCGGTGGTGCTCTTCGATGAGATCGAAAAGGCGCACCCGGATGTCTTCAACGCGCTTCTGCAGATACTCGAAGACGGACGCATGACCGACGGCCACGGCAGAACCGTGGACTTCAAGAACACGGTCATCATCATGACTTCGAATCTCGGCAGCCAGCATATTCGGGAACTGGCGGACGGAAACCGCGCGGAATTGGAACGGTTGATGACGGCGGTGCTGCGCGAGTCATTCAAACCGGAGTTTCTCAACCGGGTCGATGAGACGATCATCTTTAACAGCTTGGGCCGCGAGCAGATCAAGTCGATCGTGGAAATCCAGCTACAGCGGTTGCGCCGCAGCCTGGCCGAGCGCAAAATGGCGCTCGAGGTCACTGATGGCGCGAAAGCGCTGATTGCCGACAAAGGCTACGATCCGGTGTACGGCGCGCGGCCGCTGAAGCGAACGATTCAGCGATTGATTCAGGACCCGTTGGCGGTAAAAATTCTCGAACGACACTTCCAAGAAGGCGATCAGGTCAGCATCGATGCCGGCGCTGACGCTCTGGAATTCAGCCACGGCAGATCGGCGCGCATCGACTAAAGCGGCATCGAGAGAACGCTCCATTGACCGCCCTATCCAAAAGCAAGCGAATCCCGCCGGGACTGGCGAAGGTGCGAAAGGAGCTGCCACCGCTCGCCAAGGTCTTCAAGAGCAAGAAGGACGAGAGCCGCAAGCACGCGCGGGAGAAAATCCTTGAAGACTTGAAGGAAACGCGCTGGCCCAAATCTTTTTAGTCGCGCTTGACGATCTTTTTTCCCGGGGCAGGCGAAAGTTTTGCCTGCCCCGTTTCTTTACCGCGCTTGAAAGCTTGCTCTGATGACTGGCGACGATGATACCCGCGCACAGCAAAGACGCCTCACACTAATTCTTCTAAACGTTTGCGTCGGACAATTTATGGTCGGCGTGGACCAGCGTGCGTTGCTAGTGGCGCTGCCGACACTCACCCATACGTTCAACACCAGTTTAACCACCATCCAGTGGGTGTTGCTGATTTACGACCTGTTCCTCATCGGTACGGTGATCACGTTCGGTCGTTTAGGCGATCTATTTGGCAGGCGGCGTTTTTATGCAGCGGGATTTCTCCTATTCGTGCTAAGCTCCGCGCTCTGCGGCGCTGCCCAGTTCGCATGGCAGATCATCTTATTTCGCGGTCTACAGGCCGTCGGCGGAGCGATGATCTCGGCCAACGGCAGGGCAATTGCCTCTGTCGCGCTTCCTGCCAGCGAGCGCGGCAAAGCGATGGGGTTTGCGTCCATGGCTTTTCATGTCGGATTTCTTACCGGCCCTACTTTGGGCGGTATTTTGATCGACACCGTTGGCTGGCGTTGGATTTTCTACCTCAATCTGCCCGTCGGTATCTGGGGCGCTTATCTGGCGTGGAAGCTGCTCGAGGATACTCGAGAAGACGTTAAAGAAATATCGGTGGATCTACCGGGGGCAATGTTACTCATGGCAACCTACAGTCTTTTCCTCTATGCGATGAATCAGCTTCCCCATGTGGGTTGGCGCGACTCGTCAGTCGCCATCCCGCTGATCGTTTCGGCGATCGCATGCGCCCTGTTCGTGTGGGTTGAGTTACGATCCTCTATGCCGATCTTGACCTTCTCCCTATTTCGCAATCGGCTTTTCACCGCCTCGATGCTGAGCCTCTTTTTCATCACTTCGACGCAAGCGGCGATCAGTTTTCTGATGCCTTTTTATCTGCAGAACATCCGCCATTTTACGCCTACCCAAATGGGCTTGATCATGATTGCCAATTCCGTGGTCATCGTTCTGGTGGCGCCCATCGCCGGATGGCTCTCCGACCGCATGGGCTCGCGCCTGCTCTGTACCGCGGGCTCTGGCCTGATCGTCCTCGGGCAGTTCTTCATCGCATCGTTGGGAATCGATTCTTCGATCCCGCGCATCGTACTTCCCCTGCTGCTCATCGGCCTGGGTTGGGCAATCTTCAATTCGCCCAATCAAAGCGCAATTTTGGGCTCGGTGCCACGCGATAAGGTCGGCACTGCCTCAGGAATGAACACCACAACTGCCCGGACCGGAGGCGCGATGGGCGTTGCACTGTCCACGACTTTGTTCACTTACGGGCTGGCCGCGGCCGGCTTGAGTCGAGGGCAAGTCGAATCGCCGCAGTCCTGGGGCGAGGCGCCGAATGTGTTCGTGCGCTCGTTCAATCACACCGTTCATATCGTCAACATCTTTACGCTTCTATCCATGTTGTTTTCCGCAGTCAAAGGACGGCGGCAAGCATAAACCGTGGCGCCCTACAACGCTAAGCATGCAAATGGATCAACAGCTGAAATCGCGCCGGAGTTCCCGGTTGATCTTGCTGAATGTCTGCATCGGCCAGGCCATTGTCGGTCTCGATCAACGCGCGCTGTTGGTCGCGCTGCCCACCTTGACCGAGTATTTTCACGCCAGCTTCACGACGATTCGCTGGACGATTCTGAGTTACGACCTCATTCTCATCGGCCTTGTCATCACCATGGGGCGGTTGGGCGATTTGTTTGGCCGCCGCCGCATTTACACGGCGGGATTCGTCTTGTTCGTAGCCGGCTCCGCTCTTTGCATTGTTTCCCAATCGCCCGCTCAACTGATTTGTTTCCGAGTGTTGCAGGCGATTGGCGGTTCGATGATATCGGCAAACGGGCGGGCCATCGCTTCTATTACGGTGCCGCGCGCAGAGCGCGGCAAAGCACTGGGGCTTACCTCAACCGCCTTTCATGTCGGTTTTCTCACCGGACCGCCGCCGGGCGGTCACACGATAGAGACCACCGGCTGGCGCTGGATATTTTCGCTTAACATCCCGATAGGGATCTGGGCTGCGTGGCTCGCCTGGAGATTGCTCGCCGAGACCAAAAACGAAGAGCGCGTCCGGTCCATTGATTTCACCGGGGCGTTCCTTCTGCTGTTGACCAACGGTCTCTTCATTTATGCGGTCGATCAAATACCGCACTTGGGCTGGCGCCATCCGACTATTCTTACCAGCTTGGCCCTGGCTGCCGTTGCATGCGCCGTGCTTATTTCGGTCGAACGCAGAGCACGAACCCCGATTCTCATTTTGTCGCTCTTTCGCAACCGGCTTTTCAGCGCCGGCTTTTTGAGCCTCTTTCTCGTCGCCTTTTCACAGGTGGCGCTGAATTTTCTAATGCCTTTTTATTTGCAAAACTTGAGAGGCTTCTCGCCGTCTCAAGTCGGTTGGATCATTGTCGCCGACTCGGTGATCATCATGGCCCTGGCGCCCATCGCCGGCTGGCTTTCGGACCGCTTCGGTTCGCGCCTGCTTTGTACGATCGGCTGCGCGTTAATTGCCATCGCCCAATTGTTCATTTCGACGGTTGGGCTCGATTCCTCGGTTTTGCGGATCATCTTGCCGCTCGCCCTTCAAGGGCTCGGTTGGGCGCTATTCAATTCGCCGAACCAAAGCGCGATTCTCGGTGCCGTGCCGATGGAGCGGGTCGGCTCCGCTTCGGGCATGGTAGCCACGGCGGCGCGAACCGGCGGCGCCATGGGCGTGGCGCTATCGGCGACTCTTTTCAGTGCTGTTTTGTCCGCCGCGGGTTTGAGCCAAAAACAAATCGAATCGCCGCAGAGCTGGAGCGCCGTCGCCGAAACCGTCGTCACTGCCTTCGACCACACCGTTTTTCTAATCAGTTTGTTTTCGGTGCTCGCCGTGTTTTTTTCCGCGGTCAGAAACACACGGCGCAAAGACTAGAGAGTTCGGCTCAAGGAACGGCTTGAACGAGTTGAACGACCTGTCCGATTGTTCCCTTGACATGGTTTGGCGCGTTCGCCTACTCTCCCGGTCATCATACGACCTCAGGAGGACGCGGTCATGAAACGATGGGCGAAAGGTTTCAAGTTGACGGCTGGCGGGGTTCTTATAATTCTCAGTCAGTTTTTATCCAGCCACGAAACGGGCGCCGCCGATCCGTCGAGTCTCCGCGTGGTTTACAACGCTCTCGGCGCAACGATGTCGCCGGCTTGGATCGCTCAAGACCTCGGACTGTTCGCCAAGCACGGGCTGCAACACAGCCTTAACTATCTCGCTGCAACCACCGCGATTCAGGCGATCGTCGGAGGAACTGAGGAGATCGGCCACGTCGGCAATCAGGGGATCGACGTCGCCCTGGAAGGAGCGGACACCGTCTACATCGCCAGCACGGCGTCTCGATTCATTTTTCGCATGTACGGCGATCCCTCTATCAAATCGGTGGCCGATCTCAAAGGAAAAACTTTCGCCGCAACTCAGCCGGCGGCGTCGACGGACTACGCCAGCCGCATGTTGTTGCGGCGGTTCGGCTTGGTGCCGGATAAGGACGTGAAAATCCTTTACGCTGGGAGCACCCCTGCGGTGTTGACCACCCTGAAGGCCGGCAACGCCGCCGCTGGACTCATGAATGCTCCGCTTACATTTCAAGCGCAAGAGTTGGGGCTTAAGCAAATCCTTAACGTCACCGAGCTTAACATTCCATTTGTCTTCGTCGCCATCGTAACCACTCGCAAAGTCATCCAGCAGAAGCCGGACGCCGTGAACCGATATCTCAGAGCCTACACCGAGGCGCTCTCGATCATCCGGCGCGACAAAGAGACGGCGATGAAGGTAATGGCAAAATTCATGAAGACGGACAACCGCCAAGTGCTGGAGTCGATTTACGAAGAGCACGCGCCGGTCATGCAGCGAGTGCCGCTCATGACCAAAGACGAGGTCCAAGCCGTGCTGGATGTCGTCAAAAGTCCGAAAGGTCAGCAGGTGAAGCCCGAAGACTTCTACGACAACTCGTTCATTCAGAAACTCGACGCTTCCGGCTTTATCAACTCGCTATACGGGCGTTAAACCGAAAGGGATCAAGTTCCGAACATCCGCGAACACGAGGACGAACAAGCAACGCCAATGGGCTGGTATCTCCATATCGACATGGATGCTTTCTACGCGTCCGTCGAACAAGTGCTCGACCCAGGTTTAATCGGTAAGCCTGTAATCGTCGGCGGACGCAACGGCCGGGGTGTCGTCACCTCGGCGTCCTACGAAGCAAGAAAGTACGGCGTCCATTCGGCGATGCCGGGGTTTCAGGCGAGAAAACTTTGCCCGCAAGGAATCTTTCTGCCCAATCGCCGGCGCATTTACAGTGAATTTTCTGAGAAAGTATTCGCGATCCTCGACAGGTATTCGCCGGAAGTTCATGCCGTCTCCATCGACGAAGGCATTGTAGATCTAACCGGCACGGAGCAGCTTTTCGGCCCGCCGCTCAAGACCGCCGACCGGATTATCAAAGAAATCAGGACTCAACTGGGCCTGCCGTCGTCCGGTGGCGTGTCCACCAGCCGCGTCGTCGCCAAGATCGCCGCGACACTAGCCAAGCCGCAGGGACTGATTTTTGTGGCGCAAGGTGGTGAGGTGGAGTTTCT
>Ga0184632_10000391_pt1 | contig 17108 bp, 11 predicted proteins | sample PLM31_50_b1_FD_133153 | JGI IMG/M metagenome (GOLD analysis project Ga0184632, IMG submission 133153) | Groundwater sediment microbial communities from an aquifer in East River, Colorado, USA - PLM3-1_50_b1 | ecosystem: Environmental > Terrestrial > Soil > Riparian zone | place: USA: East... | reverse complement strand
CACGTCGCCCCCCTGGGCGACGTAGCGCGTGTAGCCGAGGCGGTCCATGAGCTCCGCCCACGCGCGTGCGATGCGGTCGGCGTCCCAGCCGAGCTCGGTCGGCTCGCCCGAGAAGCCATAACCGGGGATTGACGGCAGCACGAGGTGGAACGCGTCCTCGGCGCGACCGCCCTGAGCGGTCGGGTCGGTCAGCGGGCCGATGGTCTCGAGCAGCTCGATCACCGAGCCGGGCCAGCCGTGCGTCATGATCAGCGGCATGGCGTCCTCATGCTGGGACCGCACGTGGATGAAGTGGATGTCCAACCCGTCGATCTCGGTGATGAACTGCGGCAAGGCGTTCAGCCGCGCCTCGATCCGGCCGAAGTCGTAGTCGTTCGCCCAGTACCGGGCGAGCTCCTGGATCGTCGCCAGCTGCACGCCCTGCGACCGATCGTCGACGAGCTCCTTGCTTGGCAGTCGCGTCGCCGCGATGCGCCGGCGGAGGTCGTCGATCTGCTCATCCGCTATGTCGATGCTGAATGTCCGGATGTCTGTTGCGGTGTCGACGGTCGTGCTCATGACTTCTCTCCTTTGCTAGCGCAGCGATCGGAACGTCGCGCGGACGTCTTCTGAGAGCAGCTGCGGCTGCTCCCAGGCGGCGAAGTGGCCGCCCTTGTCGTGCTGGTTGTAGTAGACGAGGTTGGGGTACGCCTGCTCGGCCCAGCTCCGCGGAACCCGGTAGATCTCGTCGGCGAAGGTGCTCACGCCGACCGGGATCGTGACGCCCTTGGCGCCGAAGAAGGCGCCCTTGAACTTCCAATACAGGCGAAGCGAGGAGACCCCGGTGTTGGTCAGCCAGAACAGCGTGATGTTGTCGAGGATGTCGTCGCGCGTGAGGTCGCTCGGCTTCTCCAGACGGTCCTCGAGGACCTGCTGAACCAGGCCCGGCTGACCGAGCCCGTCGCCGTGGTCGAGCATGAAGGCCGCGAGATCGATTGGTGAGTCCGCCAGGCCGTACAGCGTCTGCGGACGCGTCCCCGCGATCAGCCCGTACGCCACGTGCGTCGCAAAGAAGGTGCGCAGCTGCTCGTACGTGCTCAGCTCCTCGTCCGAGAGGTCGGACGGCGGCGGGCTGCCGGCGAAGGACGCGTAGAAGAGGTCGGGCGGAATCGCGCCGGCCATGTTGGTGTGGATGCCGATCAGCTCCGGCGGCGCCGGCTCAGCCGGCCCCGGGGAGCGGCCGCCTGCCATCAGGTCGACGACGATCGCGCCCCAGTCGCCGCCCTGCGCGACGAAGCGCGTGTACCCGAGCCGCGTCATGAGCTCGACGTAGGCCTTGCCGACGTGCACGGGATCCCAGCCGGTGCCGGTCGGCTTGCCGGAGAACCCGTACCCGGGCATCGATGGGATCACCACATGGAACGCGTCGGACGCGCTCGCGCCGTGCGCGGTCGGATCGGTGAGCCGGCCGATGAGCTTGAGCTGCTCGACGATCGATCCGGGCCAGCCGTGGCAGACGACGATCGGCAGCGCGTCCTCGTGCTTCGACCGCACGTGGATGAAATGGATGTCGAGCCCGTCGATCTCGGTGATGAAGTTCGGCACGGCGTTCAGCCGTGCCTCGCACTTGCGCCAGTCGTGCTCCGCCAGCCAATAGCGCGCGAGGTCCTGCATCAGCGCCAGCGGCACGCCCTGCGAATCATCCTCGACGGTCTCCTTGTCGGGCCAGCGCGTGGCCGCGATGCGCGCACGCAACTCCCTGAGGTCCGCCTCGGGGATCTCGACCGTGAACGGGCGGATTGTGCTGTCTTCGGCGCCTGCGTCGAGCTCCGCGGGAAGCGGGGCGGGACGCGGGGCGGCCGTTGTCTTCTCAGCCATTGCGTCTCCTCTCATCCGTGTAGGGGGACAAACCGCTCGAGCGGTTCGGGGAAGAGAAGGACATAGGCGGCTCCTTGGGCTTGCGTTCCGCGCGACCGCTAGGTCACGCGCCACATCGGCCAAATGTCGGAGCCGGGAAAGATCGTCCGCCGAGGGTGAGGGCTGGACGAACCTCCACCCTAGCACCGGCACGCCGGGAGTGTCGGGCGGCCAATTTGGAGATTCGCCGCGCGGCGCTAGACTCAACGGTGGGCGCAGGAATGAGTCAGCGCGAGACGGAGCATCTACGCGTTCTGATCGCAAACGAGCGCAAGGATCGCTTGGCGCTCGTAGCTTCGATCGTTGCCGCTCTGGGCCACGAGGTGATCGCGCGCGAGATCGACATCAAGGACGTGGGAGCGGTGACGGCGCGGGAACGGCCGGACGTCGCCCTCGTCGGCCTCGGCGAGAGCTCAGAGCACGCGCTTCACATGGTCGAGAGGATCGTCCACGAGGCCGCTTGCCCGGTGATCGTTCTCATCCACACGCCCGATCCGGCATTCGTCAAGGAGGCGTCCAAGCGGGGCGTCTTCGCCTACATCACGGACGCCGACGCGATGGACTGGCAGAGCTCGATCGACATCGTGCTACGCCGCTTCACCGAATACCACGACCTCGAAGGAGCGTTCGGCCGCCGTGCCGTCACCGAGCGAGCGAAGGGCATTCTCATGGAACGCCACTCGATTGATGAGCCGACGGCTTTTGAACTGCTTCGTGAGCACGCGCGCTCGACGAACCGGAAGGTCGTGGACGTGGCGTCCGCAGTCGTCGACGGGCACCGCCTGCTGCCGAAGCAGCCACACTCGCCTGCGCCGACTCACCGGGCGTAAAAGCTGGGGACCTAGGCTTCAGACCTGGGGGCGCGCGGGTGGTCTGGCTCGGGCACGCTCCCGCGCGAAGCCCGGCGTCGGGAACGGCTCCGAAGCTGGGTTTTCCACAACGCTTTCCATTGGCGCCCACGCCCAGAAACGGGCCGCCTAGTCAGAGAGGAAATGGTCCCTTTTGCAGGGACTTCGTGAAGCCCTCTGACGGACTCGAACCGTCGACCCCCTCCTTACCATGGAGGATTCCGGCTCCGAGGCGTGGTGCGCAGAATCGGCTTGCAGAGCCCTTTCCCCCGCTATTTCACGGATTCGTCCGCAACGCGACGCCTCCCTTGAACCGCCCTGAATCTCCCCGACCGACCTCGAACCTGTCCCCAGAATTTAGCCCCAAATGTCGCGCTTGTACGTCGCGGTGGCCATCAGTGAGCCTCGTCCGAAAGCGACTCGGTCGGGCGTAGGTCACGCGTTTCGACCCGTGCGGCTGGGCGACCCGTTGCGAGACGGCGGCTGCGGCACGCGCTCGACCGGACCGCCGAATGCCGGTGCAAATCGTCGCGTCTTCGCTGGCTAAGCGGCTACTTGCCGATGCTGCTCTCCGCTGCCGCGTCGATGGTCCGTTCGACGTCTTCGTCGAGCAGAAAGCGCTGCCGATGCAAGTCGTTCGCGGCTCGGGCCACGGCGCTCACGTAGGCCCCGTGGTTGGCGTATCGCTCCTCAATCGAGAGCCGCGGGTCGCCGGCAGCCAGTCGCTCGGCCTCTGTCTGGGCGAACTCGATCCTTTGGCCGAACGCGTCACATAGGTCGTCGCCGGCGAACGCGGCCGCGCGCACGTTCCAGCCGGAATACGTCGCCAGCGGCACGGCGACGTCCGGCAAGCGGATACCGGCGACGTCGTTCCCGTCGGCGTCTGTGGTCGGCACGAAGACCGGGTAGGGCGAGCCCAGGAGCAGCGGTGGTAGCGTCGTGAGGATGCCCTGACCGAACATCGACCCGAAGTCGAACAGGTCGCCGGCCGTCGTGAGCCCGTTGTAGGTGACACCGGGGATAGTGGGGAACCCGACGCCGGCCTGGGGCAGTGCTGGCACGGCTGTTCCGTCTGCACGCCTCGGCACACGGCTGGCGGGCGGTTCCTCGCGTGCGGTGAGCCACCGGTCGAGGTCCACGAGGAGCGCCCGCAGACCTGCGTTCGGAATGAGTGGATTCCTGGGCTGCTGGCAGATGCCCGTTCCGCTGATCGGGGCATGCGGCAGGCTTGAGAAGAGGTAGAAGCGGACGTTCGCGGGATCCGGAAGATCGTTCCCGAGCGTGTCGGTATGCAGGAGTGAGCCCCCCTTGACCCAGTACTCGTTTTCCGAGTTCGATTCGAAGATGTTGGGGCAAGTGCCGCTCGCGAGGCAACGACGGAGGACACCGTCCGTCTGTCCCGTCACCGGGTCGGAAGTCACCTGGTCAGCGAAGGGGAATTGTCGCTCCGGATACCAGCGGCCGATGTGCTGGCGGTGCGTGCGCGAGGGCTGAGCAAACCGATAGTTGAAGAAGCCTCCGCTACCTCCGCCGACCCAATTGAGCATCCCGTCGATCGCCTGGTGACCCTGTTCGTCCTCGTTGAAGCCCAGATGCAAGAAGTCGCGCAGGAAGCGACAGGGCAGCGAAAAGCAAAACGTGTAGACGAACTGAGCGTCCCCGGCCAGTGGGTTCGCGTTGCCGTCATCGTCAGTTGCCGCGTGACGCAGGAACGCTGCAACATCGCGCGTGGCCGCGAAGCCGAGACCGACGACGAGTGGATCCTTCGCCGGATAGGTGAACTCGTAGAGCCTCCCCTGCTGGAACGGCGTCCCGACGGGCAGCAGCCTGATCGCGTTGCCGCTCGCGCTGACGTAGGCCCAGCCCGTCGTGGGGATGGATACCGGCGGGTCGGCGTAATGCTCGCGCACGGTGAGGCTGGCTAGCGACTTGTCCAGGCTCCCCGCGGCGTAGGTAAGCGGCCCCGCGGTCGTCGTGCTGTTGTCGATCGCGAACTCCTCGAGTGCGGGTCCCACGATGGAGGAGCCGTCCGAGTTGTGCGCGACCGGGACCGTGATCGTGAGGCGGTTGTTGCCCGGCGACACCGTGGCGTCCCAGCCGCTCCAGACGAGCGTGTAGCCCTGGCGCAGGAGGAAGCCGTTGCCGGCGTCGGCCACCGTCGTCGGATCATTCGGCGGCAGGGGAAAACTGCCGGGGCTGTCGTTGAGGTAGAGCAATGCGAACTTGCCGCCCCGGTTGTTCATGTCATAAAGCATCCGGTGGTTGCCCATCGATCGATCGACCGGCCTCAGGATGAAGAGGTCCGTCGAGTACTCGACCATGCCGGCGGCGTTCTTCGGCGCCAGAGCGATGTCGGCGATGATCGTGTCTTTCGGGTCGGACGGATCGACCTCGCCGTAGGCGCGACCGACGAGCTTTTCGTACTGGCCGACAGCGCCGAACGATGCACCGTCGAACGTCGGCGACTCCACGCGAGTGATTTGGATGCGTGTGATTCGCGCTTCTGCGAGGCCGGGCGCAGCGAGTCCGGCCACGATCGTGAGAAGGAGCGCGGCGACAAGTGCAGCACGCCGAAGGCCTGCGCGGTTCGTCGCGCACCACGAGCCGTTGCAAGCGATCCCAGATCTTTTCTTCATCGTCTTCACTTCCTCTCGGTGGTGCTGCCATCGAGTTCCGGGGTGGCGTCGTTAATCGCCACGACCTCGATCCTCCTTCGCCCGCCTTCTGAGCCGACTTGCGCGTCTTCGGGGTGCCGCCGCGCCCTGCGTCGCCGCAGTGCTGTGATCGCGATGAGGCCCACTCCAAGGCCACCGGCCAGGCTCGCGGAAAGGACGCTCCAGTCGAAGCCCGTCATCGGCGCTCCTCGCAGTCGTCGGTTGCATTGCCCCGCGAGCATCGGCGTGGGCGGTTGGCGGAGGGCTGGAATCTGCTAGGCGCCTGGTTGAAGGGGTGCTAGGTTCGAGGCGAAGGGAGGGGAACCGCAATGCATTTCCGCATTCTCGGTCCGCTCGAGGTCGAGGACGGGCCTCAGAACCTCCAGCTCGGCGGGCATCAGCAGCGCGCTCTCCTCGCCCTCCTCCTGCTCCGCGCGAACGAGGTGGTGCCGGTCGACGAGATCGTCGAGGACCTTTGGGGTGCCGAGCCGCCCGCGAGCGCGACGAAGAGCGTTCACGCGCTGATCTCGAAGCTACGCCGGAGACTCGAGGGAGACGCCGCCGATAACGCAAACGGAGAAACAGGTGAGAACGGCGTCCTCTTGACGCGTGCGCACGGCTACGTGTTAACGGTTGCGGACGGCGAGCTCGACCTCCATCGCTTCCAGTCGCTGATGGAGGAGGGAGGGGCGGCGCTCGCGGCCGGACAGGCTGCGGAGGCAGCGGACAGATTCCGCGAGGGGCTCGCGCTTTGGCGTGGTCCGCCGCTTGCCGAGTTCGCGTACGACTCGTTCGCCCAGATCGAAATCGCGAGGCTCGAGGAGCTCCGGCTGTCAGGAGTCGAGGAGCGGATCGAAGCCGAGCTCGCGCTCGGCCTCCATCGCGAACTCATCTCCGAGCTTGAGGCGCTGCTCAGCAAGAACCCCCTCCGAGAACGCCTGCGCGGACAGCTGATGCTCGCGCTCTACCGGTCCGGTCGGCAGGCGCAGGCACTCGACGCGTATCGGCGGGCGCGGCGCACGCTCGTGGACGAACTCGGCATCGAGCCGAGCCCGGCGCTGCAGCGTCTGGAGCAGGCGATCCTCCAGCAGGACGAGTCGCTCGAGCTCAGGCGGGAGCTCCCGCCGCCTGTCGCTGCGCCGGCGGGGAAGCTCGCGGAGGTGGTCGAGATCCATGCCACGCGGCGGAGGCTGCACTGGCGGGGAGTCGCCGTGCTTGCCGCCGCCGCCGTCGCGCTGATAGCTCTGCTCGCCTTCCGCGGCGGCGGCGGAGATTCGATCGTCGTTCGACCGAACTCGGTCGCGGTCATCGATCCGAAGACGAACAAGCTCGTCGCAGACGTGGAGGTCGGAAAGCGACCGGGACCTGTGGATGTCGGCGAGGGCGCCGTGTGGGTCGCAAACTTAGACGACTCGACCCTCTCGCGGATCAATCCCAGGACCCGAGAGGTGGAGCGCACGATCCCCATGCAGCACGTGTTTCCGAGCGACATCGCGGCTGGCGAAGGAGGAGTCTGGGTCAGCAACGGACCCGACAATTCGGTCGTCCGCGTCTCGCCGGACGCGAACGAAGTCGTCGACACCGTCGCTACGAATCGGTGCAGCGGATACGACGCCGCGATCGCGGTCGGCGGAGGAGCTGTCTGGTTCGTCTGCAGCATCGGCATCGCCCAGATCGATCCGGGAAGCAACACGGCGCACCGCCTGCGTTATCTCGGTCTAGCACCGCGCGCGATCACCTTCGGTCTCGGCGCCGTCTGGGTCTCGAACGCCGACAACACCGTCTCCCGGGTCAACCCGCGAACGCACCTGGTGGACACGCTCACCGTCGCCCGCGACCCGAGGGGCCTTGATACCGGCTACGGCGCGGTCTGGGTGAGCGCTTTTGGAGCCGACGCGATCTCGCGCCTGGCGGCAGCGCCGGAGGACGGTTCACGCATCGGCTCCGAGAGCATCCATGTCGGCGATGGCCCCGTCGACGTCGCGGTCGGCGCCGGTGGAGTCTGGATCGCCAACAGTCGCGACGGCACCGTCTCGCGGATCGATCCGCAGTCGAACCACGTCATTGCGACGATCCGCGTCGGGCACAGCCCTCAAGGCATCGCGGTCGGAGCAGGCTCCGTCTGGGTGAGCGTGCAGGCGCGCGAGCCTGCCGGCCTAAAGCGGTAGTGCGAAATGGAGGGACTCGTGCGTAGGTCCACGGGCGGGCGAGCATGCAGTTGCGGCCGCCTGATCGCGGGTGCGCTTCTTGTCGCGGCGACCCTCGCGACGCCGGCCTCCGCGCGAACGGCGCAGCCTGGCGCGAAGCCGAAGCCGCGCCTCGGTGGCACCGTTTCCACGGTAATTCCTCTCGAGCCGCCAAGCTTGAACTGGCACCTCGGCTTGGGAGCCCCGGAGTCCACCAGCGTCGTCTCCGACCAGGTACTCGCCTCGGCGTACCACGACGAAGGACGGGCGGGCCGCACCGTTCCCTCCCTAGCCGTCGGCGAACCGAGAATGACGGCAGGATCGTTTTCGATCACCTACAGGATCCGGCAGAAGGCGCGCTGGAGCGACGGAGTCCCGATCACCGCGCGCGACCTCGTCTTCACCTGGCAACTGCTCGCCAGATCGAAGTTCGCCATTCCATCGGACACGCGCGAGCTCTACGACAAGATCGCCCGGGCGAAAATCCTCTCGCCGAAGCGAGTTCGCTTCGTGTTCCGGCAACCGCTTCCGGGCTGGAGGGACCTGTTCGCGCCCGTTCTTCCGCAGCACGCGCTGGCGGGCGAGGACTTCGACGAAGTCTGGCGAGACAGGATCGACAACCCCAAAACCGGCCGCCCGCTAGCGAGCGGGCCATTCATCTTCGAAAGCTGGAACCGCGGCAGCCGCCTGACGCTCGCTCGAAACCGCAACTACTGGAACAGGAAGGCCTACCTCGACCGGCTCGACTTCCGCTTTCTCCTCCCCGACTTCGGCGCGCAGATCCGCGCCGTCCGAGCCGGACAAGTGGATCTGATCCAAGGAGTGGGCAACGTGCCGAGCGACGATCTCCGCAGCTCGCCGGGGATCCGCGTCCTATCCGGGTCCACGTTCCTGTTCGAGCACATCGACTTCCAGCTCGGCTCCAAAGGGAACCCGGCACTGAAGAAGCCGTTCGTGCGCCAGGCGATCGCGTACGGAATCGATCGGAAATCCCTAACCGCCGTTCTGTACCAGGCGCTCGCCCCCGGACTGAAGACGGACCAGAGCGCGATCTACCTACCTTTCCAGCCCGCCTACAGGCCGCACTGGCAACGATGGAGCTTCAGCCCGGCGAAGGCGATACGCCTGCTGAGAACGCACGGCTGCCGACGCGGCAGTGACGGGATCTTTAGCTGCCAAGGACAACGGCTCTCCTTCCGCTTCGTCTCGACCGCCGGCAGCCCGTTGCGGGAACGCACCTTCGAATTCATCCAGCCCCAGCTCAGCCGGATCGGTATCGATCTCGTCAATGCTTTCGGGCCCCGCCAGCTCGTGCTCCAAACCGTGCTCCCGAGCGGTGATTGGGATCTCGCGCTCTTCTCCTGGGAATTCGGCGAAGATCGGACTGCGCTGGGGAATGTCTGGGGCTGCAACGGTCCTGACAACTTGATCGGGTACTGCAACCAGAAGGTGACGGCCCTGTTTCGGAGAGCAGCATCGGAGCTGCAAACGAGCAGGCGCCCACCACTTCTAAACCGAGCCGATGCCCTCATGGCACGTGATCTCCCGACCCTTCCGCTCTTCGTCAGGCCGGGATATGTGATCTACAACAGCCGCATCCGAAATGTCCTGTGGAACCCCATCGACGTTCTCTGGAACGCGCAAGACTGGTGGATCGCCCGTCCGTGAAGACTGCGAACGTCGCGGCTTAGCCCATCCGTCCTCAGTCGAACGAACATGCGGTCAACTCGCAGTAGGGCTCATCGTCCAATCGGTGGAACTCGGGCGGATCGAAGTACGGATTCTGCGGGCAGAGCTCATCGCCCGCCTGTCTGCGGTTTTACATCTGGTTGCAGCGCCATCGTTTCCATGCCGTTTCCAAGTTGGACCGCCGGCAAGGCGCGCCGCCGTGCGGATGGCCCTCCACTCTGCGACGCGATATCGAACGCTGGTGGCAAGGGCCAGAGGCGCTATCCCTCCGACGGAAGCCGGGGGTCGAGATATTCCGAGATTCGCTGTGCTGCCGGCGGATCCATGTTCGCCAGCACCGCGACGACGTAGTCCGACTTGGGGTAGATCTTCAAGTCGCCGTTCATGCCTGGTGCGCCGCCTCCGTGGCCGACCCAGCCGTTCCCGTCCGCGTCTCGAGCATCTTCGAATCCGTACGCATATCTGGCGCCGGGCCTCGCCTTCACTTTCCCGGTGATCAGCAGCTCGGTGGAGTCAGGGCTGAGCAGTTTGTGGCTCAGCAGGGCGTGCGCAAACCGTGCGAGGTCCTCGACCGTCGAGTAACCGCCGCCGGCGGAGGTTCCGCGATAGGGCAGCCAGTCGGTGTTCGGGAGCCACGCGGTTTGTCCCGGCGGCTTCATGTATCCGATCGACCGGTCCGGAACTGCTCGGTCTTCGGGCAGCGATCCGCTCCTGGTCATCCCCGCGGGCTCGTAGATGTGCTGATGCACATAGTCGTAGTAGCTCTGCCCCGTTACTTTCTCGATCACGCGGCCTAGCAGAATGAAGCCGTAGTTGCTGTACGACCAGCGGCTGCCCGGCCTGAACTCGAGTCCCCGCTTGCCGTACAGCTGCACGTAGTCGGCGAGCGTGCGGAGTTCCGTGCGATGGAGGTCGAAGTCGGGGCCGAAGATGTCGCCGGTGCCACCGGTGTGGGTCAGGAGCTGGTGGATCGTGACCTTGGTGGCGACGTCCCGGTTGGGGTAGTCGGTGAGGTATTTGCCGAGGTGAGCGGTGAGCTCGAGCTTGCCAGCGTCGGCCAGCTGGAGGATCGCCACGGCGGTGAACATCTTGTTCATCGAGCCGATGCGAAAGCGCGTCCGGAGCGTGTTCGGGATCCCTCGCTTGCGGTCGGCCAGCCCGTAGGCGTGGCTGAAGAGCACGTTGTCGTCCTTCGCAACCAGCACCGCGCCGGAGAACTCACCTTCGCCTGCGAGCCTTTCGGCGCGGGCCGAAAGCTCCTTCAGAGCGTCCGCTTCCGTCAGCCTCTGCAGGACGAGGTTCAGGGCGCGTGACGGCTCCTTGGTGCTGGGAAGCTCGATGCGGGCGTCTGCGTCCGAGCCGATCGGCTCGAAACGGATGTTGTCGACGCCGACGCGCAGAGGGCCTCTGTTGTCGGTAACGGCGAGACGAAGACGTACCGTCTGGCCCGCCCAGTGCGACACGTCGACTTTGACGGCCGTGGGCTGACGCTCGTACGGCTCGCTGGTCGAGGTCTTGAAGATGTTCACCAGGACTTCGCCCCCCGCCAGGGAATCGATCGGTGCCGACGGGCCGATGAGGTCGATCCGGAACTGCTGATTGTCCTCGGGCTCGTCGTAGGCGAGCGTCTGCGGGCTGCTGAAACCGAAGGCCCCTGCGTGAAACACGGTCATGTGGAGCATGAAGCGACCCTTCAGCTTCACGTCCCGGTACAAGATGAGCGTTCCGGGGCCGTTCATGTCGGTCACTGCCGCGAACTTGCCCTGGGGCGGATCCGGAAGATCAAAAGGAACGTTAGGACTGGTCTGAGCGGGATCCGGTGGTTTCCTGCCGTTGGTGTAGATGAACCAGCCCCCGGAGCCGCCGCCGACGGCCTTCCAGTTCGTGAGCGAACCGGACTCGAAGTCCTCCATGACAAACGTTCCGTCAGCCGCCCGCACCGAGCGCTCCCGCAACGGCTGCGCTCCTTCGTTCCAGGATCCGTCGTATGAGTCGCCTGGGCACCTCGCTCACCTTTCTCCGCATCCAGGTGTGCTCGCCGGTCGAGTCCGATGATCGACGCGGTCCGTTTTCAGGTCCCTTTCAGATGCGCAACAGTCTGTCAGCGTCCGAGGCCGGGGGCCAGGCAGGACCGCAGACGTCGCGATGCGTCGCGTGTTCCGCGGATGTGTCCAGAATGTGTCCGCCTGTTTCGAATCGAGGCAACAAGAAAATGCTATTTCCAGGCACTTTCCTTAAGCCCTCTGACGGACTCGAACCGTCGACCCCCTCCTTACCATGCGATCCAAACGGCAACCGGTGGCAGCCGGCGGCAAAGGTTTGGCGCTTGATCAGGCCGTTTTCCGGCCTTCGGCGAGTCGAACCTTTGCCACCGGTTGCGTTCCCTCTGTTCCATAACTGTTCCATTCCAATCGACCCAAAACGGGCCGTTTGAACGTCGACCAGCAGCTGAAAGCGGAGGTTGACCCCTTCCAAAACCCAGGGGGTTCCGGCTTGACAACGCCCTGGGGGCGGCAAAGACTCCGCCGGCAACCGGGAAGGGGGAAAGCATGAGACTCTGCGTCTTGGCGATGATCGTCGCCGCCGCGCTCGCATTCGCCTTCGCTGGCGCGATCGTCACAACCGGGTCCGCTGGAGGGAGCTCGAACTCCCGCGTGACCCAGGACGGCACAGCGGGCAGCTACGTCCGCTCCGACGGGCAGAGCGACGCCACGATGGCAGCCTGTAGCACGGGTCGCCGCTCGCAGAACGAGCCGAGCGTGGCCGTCGATCCGAGTAACCCGAACGTCGTCGTGGCGGGGGCGAACGACTACTGCGCCGCAATCGTCAATGGGGACGTCTGGCTCGGCTACTACCGCTCGACCAACGGAGGCGCCACCTGGACCAACAGCCTCGTTCCGGGCTACCCGGACGACACGTCCGCGGCCGGCCAGGCCGCGCCGACGCACGCGTCCTGCGGAGCGGCCGGCGACCCGACGCAGGCTTTTGACGGGGCTGGGCGTCTCTTTTACGCCTTCATCTGCTTCAACCGCGCGCAGCCGATCAAGGGGTCTGTCTACGCGGCCACCTACGACCAACACGGCGCCCACTACGTTCGCACGGTGCTGATCGATTCGGGCACGCCGTCGGCGAACTTCGCCGGGCTCTTCCAGGACAAGATCAACCTCGCCGTCGATCGGGCCAACGGCAGTGTCTACGTGGCATGGGCGCGGTATGACGGCTTCGCGCCGAACAACGTGATCCTGTTCTCGCGCTCGACGGATCATGGGAAGACGTTCTCCCCGCCGATCCGGGTCACCCCGGGACTCGCCGAGGAGCAGTTCACCGACGTGGTGGTTGGGCCCGATGGAACGGTATATGTCAGCTTCAGGACGTTCGCGCATCAGCGTCCGACGAAGAACGCCGTCTGGCTCGTCCGCTCGACCAACGGGGGCGTCTCGTTCGGAGAGCCGCAGCTCGTCGCCGACTTCCGACCCTTCGACTCACCCGCGTTCGGAGGCGACCAATGTGGTGACGGCCCCTTCGCCTGCACGACCGGCTTCACCTACTCCCGCTTCGCAAGCGTGACGGCCGTCGCGGCCGACCAGAAGGGTGTCCACGTCGTCTGGGAGGCCCGGCAGGCCGACGGGCAGGCGAAGATCATGGTCCGCAACTCGCCGGACGGCGTTACGTGGCCGACGCCGGCGCAGACCCTGGACTCGGTCCCGACCGGGCATCAGTGGTTTCCCGACATCGCCTCGGCGAACGGGACGCTGACGGTCGTGTTTTACGACTCGCGCAGAGATCGGGCGTACTCGCCGAATCGGCCGCCTGGCAACACGGCCAAGGGAGTCAACTCCGGCGACGTGGTCCACACGTTCGTCGCACGCTCGACCGACGGCGGGGCAAGCTGGAGGGAGACGAAGGTGAGCTCGGCCGGGAGCAACTTCGGCTGGGAAACGCACGGGTCGATGCGCTTTGGTTTCTGGGGCGACTACATCTACGTTTCGGCCGTTCCGGGCGCAGTGAACGTCGTCTGGACGGACTCGCGCGACCTCGTCCCAGGGGCGGACCCGCGCGAGTTCGGGAACGCCGACGACCACGACGGCTTCGACGGGTTCCAGACCTGCACCTGGGTTCCGAACGACATCAACGCGCCGTCGTACAGCTCACCGACGATCGACAACCCCTGTTTCTCGCAGGGCGGGCTCGACCAAAACATCTACGGAGCGCGGGTCCCCTAGCGGAAACCGCGCCGCAGACGAGGGCGGCCATACGGCTGCCCTCGTCGTTCGGGCTGATCGTCGATCGCAGTTCAATCGTGCCCTTGCGGGTGAAGGTTCCGGCGACGATTGATAACCCTGGATGTCTGTGCAACTGCCCCGATACGAACCCACTATCCCTGCGCCGTATGGAAGCCAGGCGCAAAAAGCCGCGCCGCGCGCTGCCTGGCAAGACAACGAGATCGCGGGCTTTCTCGCCTGGCTGTTCCAAAATCTGTTCCATACCCGAGCACGCTGGACGAGGTGCAGTGGGCTACGGAAGAAAAAACGCTGCGTCTGCGGGGCCGGGCCTTCGCGCACGCGGAGGGACGGAAGCCCCGCGTGCGCGGGGCCCTCCGCCCTGTTCGAGCCTACGGCGTGTAGAGGAACTTCTTGATCTTGGGCGAGTTGACGTTCGCGCGGGTCACCACGGCGGAGCCGGTGCCGTAGTGCTTCTTGATCCCGGCCCGCTTCCCGGTCACCCACTTGTAGGCCAGCTGGACGCCGAGCTCGCCAATCCCGTACGGATACTGCGCGATGAGCGCGTGGATCTTGCCGGCCTTCAGCGCCTGCACCTGCGGCGGGCCCGCGTCGAACTCGACGAGTTTCACCACGCCCGCCTTGCCGGCGGCGGTGACCGCCGCGGTGACGCCGTTCCCCGAGACGACGTTCATCGCGAAGATGCCTTTGAGGTTCGGGTTCCCGTTGATGAGCGCCGCCGTCTGGTTCTGAGCCTTCGTCTGGTCGTCGTTGCAGTACTGGATCCCGAGGTACTTCACCCTCGGGTACTTCTTGAGCTGCGCGACGAACCCGTCCCGGCGCTGATCGGTGGTGCTGATGCCGGGATTGACGCTGATCGCCGCAACGTCGCCCGACCCGCCGATCGCGTTCACGAGCGCGCGAGCGGCCGCCCTGCCTCCCCCGAGGTTGTCGGTCGAGACGTTCGTGACCGCGATCCGCTTCGTGATGAACGTGTCCACGGTGATCACGGGGATCCCGGCGTCGATCGCGCGTTGGATCGGCGCGATCAGCGCTGTCTTGTCCGTGGGCGCGATCAGGATCGCGTCCGGCCTCCGGGCGATCGCCCCGTTCAGGAACGGGATCTGCGTCGGCGGCGAGAACGCCTTGGTCGAGCCGGTGAACACGACCTTGACGCCGAGCTTCTTGCCCGCGGCCTGGGCGCCCTTCTTCATCGTGAGATAGAAGGAGTCGGAGGCGATGCCCGCGACGAGGTAGAAGGTGTAGGTCTTCTGGGCGGCGTCGCTGCGGGACGTGCCGCCGGTTGCGGTCGACCCCATGAGCATCAGGCCAGCCGTGAGAGCCATGGCCACAACGAGCAAGCGGCGTGACATCGATGGCCTCCCTTCCTGTGACGTTGCCGTTACTGGAGTTGGAGTGGTGCCGTCTCGATCTCACCCCCCTCCTGCGCTGCGGCGACGGCGCAGCTGGTCGAGGTAGACGGCGAGGATGATTGTAGCCCCGACGGTCACCTCCTGCCAGAACGGCTGGACGTTCCTGATCACGAGGCCGTTCTGGAGGACGGTCGGGATGAACGCGCCGACGGAGCTCATGAGGACAGAGCCGATGCCGCCAAACAGGCTCGTGCCGCCGAGCACGACGGCGCTGATCGCATTCAGGTTGTCCTGGAGGTGCGAGACCGACGTGGTGTTGGTGTAGATCGCGAGGTCGAGCACGCCTGCGAGCCCGGCGAGGAAACCAGCGAGCGCGTAGACCTTGACGAGGTGCCGGTCGACCGCGATGCCGGCACGGCGGGACCCCTCGGCGTTCGAGCCGACCGCGCGCGTGTAGCGGCCGAAGCGCGCGTACTGGAAGACGACGTGAGCGACGAGCAGGAACCCCAGCGCGAGCCACATCGGGTAGTAGACGCCGAGGAACTTCGCGTTGCCGAAGTCCGACGTGAAGCCGGTCGGCACCGGGGCGCCGAGGTAGCTGCCGCCCGAGAGCAGGTTTCCGAACCCGAAGGTCATCCCGTAGGTGCCGAGGGTGACGATGAAGGGCGGCAGCCGCATGAGCGTGATCAGCAGGCCGTTGACGACGCCCCAGAAGGTGCCGGCGAGAAGGGCGACCACGATCCCGGCCACGATCGCCTTCGCCGCGTGCGGGTAGGCGCCGCTCGTGACCTGGGCGTTGGTCCCGGCGAGCTCGAGCATCGTCCGCCCCCCGCAGACGGCCGAGAAGAAAAGGATGCCGCCGATCGAGAGGTCGATGCCGCCGGTGACGATCACAAACGTCAGGCCGATCGCGAGCAGCACGACCTGCGAGGTGCTGAGCGCGATCTGGGAGAGGTTCGCCTCGGTCAGGAACGTGCTGCGCGGCGTCGTCGCCCAGAAGAAGCCAAGGAGCGCCAGCAGGAAGAGGAAGAGCCACGAGCGGTCGAGGAGGGCGATCGCCGTCCGCCCGGAGCCGCCGCCACGTGTTGCGTCGTCTCCGGGCGGGGCCGGCTCCAGCTCGTCGGATGCGGGCGGCGCCTGCGTCACGTCCTGCTCAGGCCGCCACCTCGAGCGCCCCGGTCATCATCGCGACGACGGCCTCGAGGCTCGTCTCCTTGGTCGTCAGGGTGGTGATCGTCCGGCCGAGGCGCATGACCGTGATCCGGTCGGCCACCGCGAAGACCTCGGGCAGGTTGTGGCTGATCATGAGCACGGCGAGGCCGTGGCTCTTCACCTCCTTGATTAGCTCGAGCACCATCGAGGACTCGCGCACCCCGAGCGCGGCGGTCGGCTCGTCCATGATCACGATGCGCCGCCCCCAGGCGATCGCGCGCGCGACCGCGATTGCCTGCCGCTGGCCGCCCGAGAGCTCGACAACGGGCTGCTCAACCGACTGGATGCCGATCTTCAGCCGACGCATCTCCTCTCGCGCCCGCTCCCGCATCGTCTTCCGGTCGAGGAAGCCGAACCACGAGAGCGGCGGCGGCAGGTAGAGCTCGCGTCCGAGGAAGAGGTTCGCGGCTGCGTCGAGGTGCTCGGCGAGGGCGAGGTCCTGGTAGACGGTCTCGATGCCAAGGGCGCGCGCCTCGCGCGGGTTGGCGATCTGCACCGGCTCGCCCTCGAGCAGCAGCTCGCCGGCGTCCGCGTGGAGGACGCCCGAGATGACCTTGATGAGCGTCGACTTGCCCGCGCCGTTGTCGCCGACGATGGCGTGCACCTCGTTGGGCGCGAGGGAGAAATTCCCGTCACGAAGCGCCACGACGTGACCGAACCGCTTCTCGATCTTCCGCGCCTCGAGCAGAGGCGTCTCGGGGGCGTGCGACGACATCGCTGTCCTTCCGGAGCGAAACGTGCGACCGCAGGCGAAGCGTCACGCCGCCTCCGCTATCGCTGTGAAGCGACTATCCCGTCTAGCCCGGGGCGGCGTCAAGCGGCAGAGAAAAAGCCCCGCAAAACGTGCCTTTTCAGTCGGGGCGCCGAGATTTGAACTCGGGACCTCTGACATGGAGCAAAAGGTCAAGGGGTCCGGCTCGGGTTGATGGGGTTGCTCTCGGCCCGGAGCAGCGGATGGGTCTTGGCAGCGACGGTGGATCAGACTGACATTCGCCGGTCGGGACGGCATGACTGGGAACCGTCGGGAGCT
>Ga0184632_10000390_pt1 | contig 17108 bp, 16 predicted proteins | sample PLM31_50_b1_FD_133153 | JGI IMG/M metagenome (GOLD analysis project Ga0184632, IMG submission 133153) | Groundwater sediment microbial communities from an aquifer in East River, Colorado, USA - PLM3-1_50_b1 | ecosystem: Environmental > Terrestrial > Soil > Riparian zone | place: USA: East... | reverse complement strand
GCGGCAACTTCGCCGGAGGCGATCAACGTGGTGGTTACGCCGGAGGCGATCAACGTGGTGGTTACGCCGGAGGCGATCAACGTGGTGGTTACGCCGGAGGCGATCAACGTGGTGGGTATCGCGGCGGTCCCAGTGCGGGCGGTCCGGGCGCGGGCCGTCCAGCCGGCGGTGGGTTCGCCGGAGGCGATCAACGTGGCGGCTATCGTGGCGGTCCCGGTTCGGGCGGTCCCGGCGGGGCGGCGGCTACCGCGGCGGTCCGGGCGCTGGCGGTCCCGGCGGAGGCGGCGGCTACCGCGGCGGCCCTGGTGGCGGCGGCGGAACCGGCACCGGTTACCGCGGCGGTCCCGGCGGTGGCGCGGGCGCGCCCGGTGCCGGTGCTGGCGCGGGTCGCCCGGGTGGCGGTCCTGGTGGCCGTGGTCGCCCGGGCGGCGCTGGCGGCGCATTCGGTCGCGGCGGCGGGAAGCCCAAGGGCCGCAAGTCGAAGCGGCAGAAGCGTCAGGAGTTCGACAACCTCTCCGCGCCGACGATGAGCTCGGGTGCCCCCCGGGGTTCGGGCCAGATGGTCCGGCTTCCGCGAGGTGCCTCGCTCTCCGACTTCGCTGACCGGATCAACGCGAACCCGGGTTCGCTCGTCCAGGAGATGTTCAACCTGGGTGAGATGGTTACGGCGACGCAGTCCTGTACGGATGAGACCCTGCTCTTGCTGGGCGAGCACCTCGGCTTCGATGTGCAGATCGTCAGCCCCGAGGAGGAGGACCGCGAGCTGCTGGCCCGCTTCGACATCGACCTCGACGAGGACATTGACGAGGCCCGCCTGGTGACCCGTGCGCCGATCGTGACCGTGATGGGTCACGTCGACCACGGCAAGACCAAGCTGCTCGATGCCATCCGGCAGGCGAAGGTGGCCGAGGGTGAGGCCGGGGGCATCACCCAGCACATCGGTGCCTACCAGGTGCACGTCGAGCACGAAGGTCAGGACCGGGCGATCACCTTCATCGACACCCCGGGTCACGAGGCCTTCACCGCGATGCGTGCCCGCGGCGCGCAGGCCACGGACATCGTGGTGCTCGTTGTCGCGGCCGATGACGGGGTCATGCCGCAGACGATCGAGGCACTGAACCACGCTAAGGCGGCCGAGGTGCCGATCGTGGTCGCCGTCAACAAGATCGACAAGCCCGAGGCGAACCCCGGCAAGGTGCGCCAGCAGCTCACCGAGTACGGCCTCGTGGCCGAGGAGTACGGCGGCGACACGATGTTCGTCGACATCTCGGCGAAGAGCCGTCTCAACATAGACGGTTTGCTCGAGGGCGTGCTGCTCACGGCGGACGCGGCCCTCGACCTGCGCGCGCCGATCGACGGCCAGGCCCAGGGCATCGCGATCGAGGCACACCTTGACCGCGGCCGGGGCCCGGTCGCCACGGTGCTGGTCAACCGGGGCACGCTTCGGGTCGGTGACTCGATCGTGGCCGGTGACGCGCACGGCCGCGTACGCGCCATGCTCGACGAGAACGCCAAGCCCGTTCCGAGTGCCGGCCCGGCCCGGCCGGTCCTCGTGCTCGGCCTCACCGCGGTGCCCGGAGCCGGCGACACGTTCCTCGCCGTCACCGAAGACCGCATCGCGCGGCAGATCGCTGAGCAGCGTCAGGCCCGCGAGCGGGCGGCGCAGCAGGCGGCCAAGCGCGGTCGGGCGACCCTGGAGACCCTGCTCGAGCGGATCAAGGAGGGCGAGCGGACGACGCTCACCCTCATCCTCAAGGGCGACGTCTCCGGCTCGGTGGAGGCCCTGGAGGATGCCCTCGTCAAGATCGACATTGCCGAAGAGGTGCAACTCAAGATCATCCACCGTGGTGTTGGTGGCGTAACCCAAGACGACGTGAACCTGGCCAAGGCGTCGGACGCGATCATCATCGGGTTCAACGTCCGGGCCGAGGGCAAGGTCCGTGACTACGCCGACCGCGAGGGCGTGGAAATCCGGTACTACACCGTTATCTACCAGGCCATCGAAGAGGTCGAGGCGGCCCTCAAGGGCATGCTCAAGCCGGAGTACGAGGAGGTCGAACTCGGCACAGCGGAGGTCCGCGAGGTCTTCCGCTCGTCCAAGGTCGGCAACATCCCGGGCTGTATCGTCCGCTCCGGGGTCATCCGGCGCAACGCCAAGGCCCGGCTCCTGCGCGACAGCGCGGTGGTGGCCGAGAACCTCACCGTCACCTCGCTCAAGCGGTTCAAGGACGACGCGACTGAGGTCCGCGAGGGCTTCGAGTGTGGTCTGACTCTGGGCAACTACAACGACGTCAAGGTGGGCGACATCATCGAGACGTTCGAGATGCGGGAGAAGCCCCGCGCCTAACCCACCCCACCCACCCCACCCTCGTCGATCAAGGGCTTAGTCGCGTGAGTTGATCTCCAACCACGCGACTTACCCCTAGATCGACGAGAGTGGGGGCCGACGGGCGACCAGGATGTCGCGGGTGATGGCCTGGTCGACGCGGTGGCGGAATCCCCCGTACGGGCCGTCGTCGAGCACCTCCAGGCCAGCCGATGCCAGGATCGCGGCGGTGTCCTCGCGGCGCGCGACGAAGGTGTTCCACGAGACGCCCATGGCTCCGCCAGGGCGCAGCAGCCGCGCCCATACCGGGATGGCCTCCGTGAGCAGGTCCAGGGGTCCGCGGCGCAGACCCTTCGCCCCCGTGCGACTGCCGTGCTGGACCCCGTACGGCGCGTCGGCCACCACGACGTCGAAGCTTTCTGGCCGAAAGAACTCCAGCGCCAGGGTCGTGTCGGCGTTCACCACATCGAGACTGAGCGTGTCGCCGGCGCGGTACGCCTCCTTGGTCGGAGCGAGCGTGACGGTCAGCCGCCGCGCGACGACCTTACGTTCGCGGCGTACCGGGCCGAGGTCGGCCTGGTGCTTGATCTTCTTGCGCTTCAGATAGGTCTGGACAAAACCCGTGTACGCCGTGAAGTCCTTCGCGTCGAGGTCCAACCCCGCGGCGTCGTACCCGTAGGTCAAAGCCTGGTTTAGGGTGGTGCCCCGGCCGCACAAGGGATCGAGGACCCGCAGCCGTCGATCGAGCATGTCCGGCGCGGCGACGGATGCGAGCACCGTGACATTGAGCAGCAGCTTCGTGAACTGTTCGTTGGTCTTGCCCGGGTACTTCTGGATCGTGATCAGGTCGTCGTCGAACTGGTCGAGCCTGGTCAACACCACTGGCCGGAGGAGGTCGGCGCGAACCTCGAACAGTGCGTACGCGGCTGAGGCGTTGGACAGGTATGCGACGTCCCGTGACGTGAGTACATCGGCCGTGAATGTTACGTAGCTCACCCCACCGATCCGGGCCGGCGCGATCGCACCCAGCCGGCCACCGAGCGCGGCCCGGTTGAACACCTCGAGTTCGGCCAGCGTGAGGTCGACGGCCGCGTCGGCGTAGACCCGGTTCGCCGACGGGAGCAGCAGCAACGCGTACTCGCCCATCCGCGAAATCCTGGCACATCCCGGCTAACCGTTAGCGCGGGGCGACCGCGGAAACGTAATCTTGCACATCGTGTACACCGGGACCGCTGTGTTCGATCTGCTACTGCCGAGCGACGCCCGGTCGCTGAAGGCCAAACGTTCGTACATCCGGCCGATTGTCGCGGCGCTGCGCAAGTACGAGGTCGCGGCGGCCGAGGTCGGGCTGGCGGACCTGCACGGGCGCACGGAGATCGGGGTAGCCGTGGTCGCGGCCGACGCGGCGCACGTCGGTGAGGTCCTCGACTCGTGTGAGCGGCTCGTGTTCGGGCGGCCCGAGGTGGAGGTCCTCGCGACCCGCCGGCGACTGCACGGCGAGGACGAGTGACGGGCCTGCAGGGTCGCGGAGGAACGGGCGCGCCCGGAGTAGTCTCAGGGAAGTCGGGCTGCCCTTCGTTGACACTCTCGAACACGTCGGAGGTGGAGGAGATGACAGATCCGGCCAAGGTGCGTCGGCACGCTGAGCGCGTCCGGGAGTTGGTGGCGGAGCTGGTCCGTACGCAGGTCAAGGATCCGCGTCTCGGCATGATCACGATTACGGACTCGCGGATCACCGCGGATCTGCGTGAGGCCACCGTCTTCTACACCGTGTTCGGCGACGCCACCGAGCAGATGGCCACCGCCGCGGCTCTGGAGAGTGCCAAGGGCCTGCTGCGCAGCACGGTCGGTCGGGCCCTCGGACTCAAGCACTCGCCGACGCTGGCCTTCGTGCTCGACGATGTGCAGGACCACGCGAAGCACATCGACGAGCTGCTGGCGGTGGCACGGGAGTCGGACGCGAAGGTGCATGAGCTCGCGGTCGGGGCCACCTACGCCGGCGACGCCCAGCCCTACCGGGTGGCCGGCGAAGACAGCGACGAAGACATCGAGGACGTCGACGCTTTCGACGCTGAAACCGTTAACGGCGTGTCGCTCGGCGAGCGTCGGTGAGGTACGGGTCGTCCACTCTCGACGCCGAGCTGTCCCTCGCGGCCGAGACGATAACCCGTGCGCCGCGCGCCGCGACCGTGCTGCTCGCGTGTCACGTCAGCCCCGACGGCGACGCCCTCGGCAGCATGCTGGGATTCGGCCTCGGTCTGCGCCGGCTCGGCTTCACCAAGGTCTACGCGAGTTTTCCGGAGCCGTTCGAGGTCGCCGAGCCGTTCCGGTTCCTGCCGGGGCTGGACCTGCTCGTCGACCCCGGCAAGGCTCCGGCCAGGCCCGACGTTGCGGTCAGCTTCGACGCAGCGAGCCCTGGTCGGCTCGGCGAGCTCATCGGCGCCCTCGAGGCGGCGCCGACCTGGATCATGCTCGACCATCACGGCACCAACACCGGATTCGGTTCGGTGCGCCTGGTCGATCCGGATGCGGCGGCTACCGCCGTGGTCGCGGTGGACCTGCTCGATCGGCTCGGCGTCGACCTCGACCCGGAGATCGCGACCTGCTTCTACGTCGCCATCGCCACCGATACCGGCTCGTTCAAGTTCGACGCGACCACGCCCGACGTGCTCGCCCTGGCCGCGCGCCTGGTCGAGGTGGGTGCCCAACCGGGGGACATATCCAGGCGGGTGTTCGACACCCGTCCGTTCGCCGCGATCCAGTTGCTCGCGGAGGTGCTCAACCGGGCCGAGCTCGATCCGTCGGCGGCGGGCGGGCGCGGCCTGGTCTCGGCGTACGCCACGCTGGCTGACCTCGAGCGGTACGGCCAGCCGACACACGTGCTGGAGAGCTTCATGGACGTGGTACGCACCGCGGCCGAGGCCGACGTGGCCTGCCTGGTCAAACCAGTCGCACCCGGACAATGGGCGGTCTCCCTGCGGAGCAAGGGGGGCACCGACGTCGCGGCTGTGGCGGTGGCGCTCGGGGGCGGTGGGCACCGACTCGCCGCCGGCTTCACGGGGTACGGGGAGGCGGCCGAGGTCCTGGCCGCGGTACGGGACGAACTCGACCCGTCCGAGAAGATCAGGGTGGATTAGGGCTTGCCGACTGTGCCCAGGCCGCCCGTCAGTGGTAACAATCGACGTATGGATCAGCCGCCCCCGGTGACCGCCGAGGCAGTTCGCACGTGGGATCGACCATGGGTCATGATCCCGCTTTTTGTACTCATCGCGGCCGTGGGAGGACTATTTGGGTCGTTCACGCTCAGCGCCAACCTGCTCGTTCTCGCCGTGGGGGGCACTCTGCTCTGGCTTGGGATGACCGGCCGAACGGGGCGGCGGCCAGCGCCCGCGCGGCTTGGCCGGAGCGCCGCGTGGTGGCTCGTACCCGTACTGATGCTTGCCTTCGTCGAGTTGTTCGCGTTCAGCAAGCACTCGATTGACGACTATCCGACGCTGTCCCTGCTCGCCGATCCCGTACTGGACACATATCTTGCCCGGGCGGCCTGTTACTTCGGCTGGCTGACCGGCTTCTGGGCGTTGATCCGCCGATGAGCCGCATAGTGATCATCAGCCTCTTTGTCGTCGTCGCGGCAGCATTCGTCGTCGTCAGCTGGCTGTCGCGCCGCGAGGACTCGAAGATCCCGACCTTCGGCGACCTGAGCGGCTTCGTCATGCAGTACGAGGTCGGCAAGGTCCCGGTCGGTCGGGTCGCGGTACTCGGCTTCTGGTGGTGGGTGGGCTGGCATTTCTTCGCCCGCTAAGCGTCATGCGCGTCGACGTTCCGCAATCTGGGAACTTTGCACCAGCCAGTGGGCTTAACGCTAGTTTGGACAACGTGCGCAGCGTACTCATTCTTCGCCGCCGCGGCGGGATCTGCAGCTAGCAGGCCAGCTCCCCGCCGCGGAGTTCGGCGCTGGCCCCGCAGATCAAGCACAGCGGGCAGGGGAGCTAGGCGAAGGTGCGACACAAATCAGCCTCGCCGAAGGCGATCAACGCGGCAATGTCGACCTCGACGGTTGATCTTCTCAGTTGACGGACTCCCACGCAGGACGGCCGGCGATCCCGGCCTGATCGCCGCAGCGCCCCGTAACGACACCGGCGCCACCGCGCCGTCCGCAGCCAAAATCAGCTCATGCGTGAATGAAGGTCAACACGATGAACGACAAGCCCAAACCGCAGCCCAAGCCGGAGCCGAGCGCCACCCAGCCGCGCGAGACAGCGCGCCAGGCGCTGCAACAGTCCATGGATCGCCGCTGGTAGCCCGGTCCCTCTCCCTCGTCGAGCGCGCCTCGTCCACCGAGTGTCGGTGGACGAGGCGCGCGCAGGTCCGGCAGCGGCCAATGTAAGTAGCGCTAGTGGTGCAACTCCTTACCGCTGTGGAGACAAACGTGCGAGCATGACCGGGTGGAAGTGACAGCTGAGCCAAGCGCCGTATCGGCACGACGCATCGCCGCCCTCGCGTTGCCCGCACTCCTCGTGCTCGCCGCCGAGCCGATCTACGTCCTGGTCGACACCGCGGTCGTCGGCCACCTAGGACGCACTCAGCTCGCCGCACTCGCGCTCGGCGGCGGGATGCTGTCGATCGCGGCCTGGCTCGGCACTGTCCTCGCCTACGGCACGACCGGCCGTGCGGCGCGACGCTTCGGCGCCGGCGATCGGGCCGCCGCGGTCCACGAGGGTGTCCAGGCCTCCTGGCTCGCGCTGACGGTCGGCGTGGCGATGGCCGCGCTCGCCCAGCTGGGTGCGGCGCCGCTGACGCGCGTCCTCGCCGGCAGCGACGGCGAGGTCGCCCGGGGTGCGGCGGAGTGGCTGCGGATCGCGGCTCTGGGCGCTCCGGGCATCATGCTGGCGATGGCCGGCAACGGATGGATGCGCGGAGTGCAGGACACCCGCCGGCCGGTCCTCTACGTCATCGGCGCCAACGTGCTCTCCGCCGTACTCTGTCCGCTCCTGGTCTATCCGGCCGGGTTGGGGCTCGTCGGCTCGGCCATCGCCAACGTCGCCGCGCAGACCGTGGGCGGAGTGCTCTTCGTCCGTGCGCTCGTGGTGGAGCGGGTCGCCCTCGCCCCGGACCCGCCGATGCTGCGCCGCCAACTGATGGTGAGCCGCGACCTCCTCGTGCGAGGTGCCGCCTTCCAGGTCTGCTTTCTGTCCGCGGCAGCCGTGGCGGCCCGCTTCGGCACGGCCGCCCTTGGCGCGCACCAGATCGCGCTGCAACTCTGGATGTTCTGCGCGCTTGCCCTCGACGCCGTGGCGATCGCGGCCCAGTCGCTCGTCGGCGCGACCCTTGGCGCCGGTGACACGACCGCGGCGCACCGAGCAGCGGCGCGCATCGCCCGGATCGGAGGAGTGTGTGGTGTTGTGTTGGGCCTGGCCATCGCTGCGGGCGCAGTCGTGCTACCGAGCCTGTTCTCGCCCGACCCGCAGGTGCGGGCTCAGGCTCTGGTGGCCTGGCCGTGGTTCGTCGCCATGCAGCCGCTCGCGGGCGTGGTCTTCGCCCTGGACGGCGTGCTCATCGGCGCCGGCGACGTGCGGTACATGCGCAACCTCACCCTCGTCGCGGCGTTGGGCTTCTTCTTGCCGGCGATCTGGCTGGCGCACGCGCTCAACCTCGGCCTCGGCGGCGTGTGGGCCGGCCTGACCGGGTTCATTGTGGTTCGCCTGGTCGCCCTGCTGTTGCGGGTGCGGGGCACGCAGTGGTCCGTCGCCGGAGCTGTCCGCTAGGTCAGCAGGTGTCCTTGATGTCCAAGGAACGATTTGGATCAAACGCCGCCTTGTCGTCCTCGTCCGAACCACCAGGGACGAGCCGCGGCTGGCCGAGCGCGAGCAGGCTCTGGTCGAGCAGGGCACAGTCGATGTTGGACGCGTAGCCCTGCGCCTCGTTGATCCACATGCCGCGCGAGCTCTTCTCGACGTCGGCCTCGACGGGGAAGACCCAGTGCACCTCGTCATGCACGATGACCAGGTGGTCACCCGGCTCGGAGAGTGAACCACTGAACGGGTAGACCCAGACGAAGTTGGTAATCACCTCGAGGAGCCGGATGCCGTCCTCCTTCGTGGCCCGGAACGTCACCCGGCCCTTGACCCGCACCTGGTCGCTGGCGAGTGAGTAGCCAGGCGCAATCTGGCTGGCGAAGCTGAAGAAGTTCTGCTTGGTGAAATCTTGCTTGATGCCATCGCGGGCGTCCGGCGCGAGCAGGTTGACCAGGCCGGATGAGTCCCGGGAGACCAGCATCTTGGGATCCAGGCGGGACGCGATGAGGCCCTGCTTGACCTTCTGCAGCGACCCGGCTACCTGGCTCTTCGAGAAGCCGGTGACGGCGGCCGCCGTCGGCAGGGTGATGCCGGCCTCGCCCTCGGGGTACTCCGCCGCCGGGGTGTCCTCGAACGGTCCGGTCGGCGCCGCCGTCGCGGTGCTCGTGGCGGAGATGCCCGACGGGACGGCACCCGTAGGCACCGGATCTTTGCCGAATCCGTCCAGGAAGTCGCGTACGCCTGTCTTGGCCACGACGACGATACAAAGGACGAGCAGGAACGACATAACGCCGCCGAGGATCTTGAGAAACGTCCGCTTCTTGGGCGCCGGGGGAGGGGCCATCGGCACGGGTGAGTACGTCGGCGGAAACTCCTGGGTATCCGAGGGACCCGGCTGCCACTGGCCGGGCGGGGAGTACGACCCCTGCTGCGGGGACGCAGCGGAGGGCGGATACGACGCGGGGGGCGGATACGACGCGGGAGGCTGGTATTGACCCGGCGGGGCCGGCCAAGGCTCGCTCGCTGGGTGCGGAGCGGGGGCTCCGGTCGGGTCCTGCCAGGGGCCGGGAGGGTTAGCTCCTGGCGGGTACGGGCCGGTCATGGTGTCACCTCAATGGGTCGGGGGTCGTCCAGGCCGGATTGTGCCACGCAGACTCCAGTAACGGGGTGCTAGGACTTCGCGGCAAGCCGGTCTGAGAGGCTGTCGGCCAAGGACCGTACGGTTGTCGATCAGATCAGAGAGGCATGGCGCGCCGGTGGCTCGGGACGGGCTGGTCGTGGTCGACAAGCCGAGCGGGATGACGTCGCACGACGTCGTGGCCAGGGTGCGCCGACTCGCCCGTACCCGTCGGGTCGGTCACGCCGGCACCCTCGACCCGATGGCGACGGGTGTGCTCATCGTCGGCGTTGAGCGGGCGACCCGCCTGCTCACCTACCTCATCGGCAGCGACAAGTGCTACCTCGCCACAATCCGGCTCGGGCAGGCCACGCTCACCGATGACGCGGAGGGTGAGGTCATCGCGGAGACCTCCGCCGCGGGTGTCACCGAGCACGCCGTACGGGCCGCTTTGTGCGCCTTCGTTGGCGACCTCGACCAGGTCCCGAGCGCCGTGAGCGCTATCAAGGTGGGCGGGGTGCGCTCCTACGCTCGGGTACGCAAAGGCGAAGCGGTCGACCTCCCGCCGCGCCGAGTCCACGTCTCCCGGCTCGACGTCACCGGTGCGCGCTCCAGCGGCGAGCCAGCCGTTGTGGACGTGGATGTCGACGTCACCTGCTCCTCCGGCACCTATATCCGCGCCATCGCACGCGACCTGGGCGCCGCGCTGGGCGTGGGCGGGCACCTGACCGCGCTACGCCGGACCGCCGTCGGCGGGTTCACCCTCGCCGAGGCGGTGACGCTGGCCGAGCTGGGGCAGCGTCCAGATCCGGTGACGCTGCCGCTCGCCGCGGCGGCCGAGCGGTGCTTCGCCCGGCGCGACGCCGATGAGGACGAGGCGCGGGTGCTGTCGCACGGTGCGCCGCTCCCGCCGGTCGGGCTCGCCGGCCCGTACGCGGTCTTCGCACCGGATGGCACCGTGGTGGCGATCGTGTCGGAGCGCGACGGCAAGGCCCGTCCCGAGGTCGTGCTGTCTCCGGCGGGTGTGCCTGTGGCCGGCAGGTCCCCGGAACGACCTGCCGCGCCCACACAACCGGACGAAGGGAGCTGATCCGTGCAGCGTTGGCGGGGGGTCGAGGCCGCGCCGGCCGGTTGGGGCCGATCCGTGGTGACGATCGGGGTCTTTGACGGAGTCCACCGTGGACACCAGCAGATCATTGGGCACACCGTCGCGCGGGCCCGGCAACTGGGCATCGCGTCGGTGGTCGTCACGTTCGACCCGCACCCCTCGGAGGTGGTCCGCCCCGGCTCGCATCCGGCCATCCTCAGCGAGTCGGGTCGCAAGGCGGAGCTCATCGAGGCACTCGGGGTGGATGTGCTGTGTGTGATCCCGTTCACCCTGGAGTTCTCGCACCTGTCAGCCGAGACGTTCGCCCACGACGTCCTCGTGGAGCACCTTCACGCGAGCGCCCTCGTGGTCGGGCAGAACTTCCGGTTCGGCCACAAGGCGGCGGGCGACGTGGCGTTGCTGGAGCGGCTGGGGCGCACGTTCGGGTTCACCGTCGAGGGGGCGCCGCTCGTCTCCAGTGCCCCCGGCGACGGGCCCGAGAGCGCCGTCGTCTCGTCGACCTACATCCGCAGCTGCGTCGACGCCGGGGACGTCGCGGAGGCGGCGCGCGCGCTCGGGCGTCCGCACCGGCTCGAGGGTGTCGTCGTGCGGGGTGATCTGCGCGGGCGCGAACTCGGCTTCCCCACCGCGAATCTGATGACCTCACCGCACGCGGCGACTCCGGCCGATGGTGTGTACGCGGCCTGGCTGGCGCGGCGAGGTCCGGCGCACACCGCGCCGCTGCGCGCCGCTGTATCGATCGGGACGAACCCCACGTTCTCCGGTCGGGAGCGGCGGGTTGAAGCGTACGTGCTGGACTTCGAGGGCGATCTCTACGGAGAGCGGCTCGCTCTCGACTTCGTGATCCGATTGCGGGAGATGCGCCGGTACGACGAGATCGAACCACTGGTCGCCCAGATCGAGCAGGACGTGGCCGACACCCGCGCCGCCCTCCCCTGACGTTCCCCGCCGATCAGGGCCCATTGCCGTGGTTTGATGTCTAATCCGCGACCATATGTCCTTGATCGCGGGGAGTCGGCGGCGGCACGGCCTCGGTCTGTTAACCTTGGGGGGACACCGGGTGACCGGTGGGAGGTTCCGCGTGCCTGCACGACGCCGCGGGTGCGGGACTGGACCAGCAACCCCGACGGTAGAGGGAGATTATGGCGCTCGACCAGGCCACCAAGGCCAAGATCATTGGTGAGTTCGGCACGAAGGAGGGCGACACCGGTTCGCCCGAGGTGCAGATCGCAATGCTGACGCACCGCATCAACCAGCTCACCGAGCACCTCAAGATCCACAAGCACGACCACCACAGCCGTCGTGGTCTGCTGATCCTCGTGGGTCAGCGCCGCCGGCTGCTGGCCTACCTGGCCAAGACCGACATCCAGCGCCGCCGGGCGGTCGCTGAGCGACTCGGCCTACGGCGATGACGTTGATCGAGGGAGTGTCCGCGGGTGTCGTACGACATCGGGGCGCTCCCTCGATACACAATGGACCGGTCACGAGAGAACCGGTGATGGACGTGCGCGGAGCGCCCCGCATGTCGAGACAGAACGACACGGCGCCGTAACCACGATGGTCCGGCGACAACGAATTGGTACGCCGACACGGGGAGCCGGTCGGCAACCCGCCGACACACGTCGGTCCTCGGTAGTGGCCCCCGGGACGCGCACCGCGCGACGATCACCGTCGCGGCGAGGTGCGGGCAGGCCCGAGGGCTTCGATCGAAGACCGACCGCGGCGCAAGCTCCCCCAGGCGTACCCGTCACAAGGGAGAAATACCGCACATGACCGAGCAGACAACTCTCGGCACCCAGCACAGCACGGCGGTCATCGACAACGGGTCCTTCGGCACCCGTGAGATCGTCTTTAGCACCGGCCGACTGGCCCAGCAGGCCGCGGGCTCGGCCCTGGCCCAGCTCGGCGAGACGGTCGTCATGTCGGCGACCACCGCGAGCAGGCAGCCCAAGGAGCAGCTCGACTTCTTCCCGCTCACGGTGGACGTCGAGGAGCGCATGTACGCGGCCGGACGCATTCCGGGCTCATTCTTCCGGCGGGAGGGCCGCCCCAGCGAGGACGCGATCCTCACCTGCCGTCTCATCGACCGGCCGCTGCGACCGTCCTTTGTGAAGGGACTCCGCAACGAGGTCCAGGTCGTGGAGACCATTCTGGCGCTGGATCCGCAGCACCCGTATGACGTCGTCGCCATCAACGCGGCGTCGCTGTCCACGAAACTCTCCGGCCTGCCGTTCTCCGGCCCGGTCGGCGCGACCCGCATGGCCCACGTCGAGGGCACCTGGGTCGCCTTCCCGACCCACGACGAGCTCGAGCGAGCCACCTTCGACATGGTCGTGGCCGGCCGGGTCCTGCCCGACGGTGACGTCGCGATCATGATGGTCGAGGCCGAGGCAACCCCGCACACGCTGAAGCTGGTGGCCGCGGGCGCGCCCAAGCCCACCGAGGAGGTCGTCGCGGCGGGCCTCGAGGCGGCCAAACCAGCTATCCGCGAACTGGTCCGGGCTCAGGACGAACTGGCCGCCGTCGCGGCGAAGCCAGTCACCGAGTTCCCGGTCTTCCTGGAGTACGAAGCGGACGTGTACGCGGCGGTCGATTCGGCCGTGCGCGACGAGGTCGCCGAGGCGCTCAAAATCGCCGCGAAGGCCGAGCGCGAGGAGGCGCTGGACCTCATCAAGGACAAGGCGTACCAGCAGCTCGGTGCGCAGTTCGAGGGGCGGGAGAAGGAGATCGGGGCCGCGTTCCGGTCGCTGACCAAGAAGGAGGTCCGGGCCCGGGTCCTGCGGGACAAGGTGCGCATCGACGGTCGCGGGCCGCGCGACATCCGGCCGCTCACGGCCGAGGTCGGCGTGCTGCCGCGGGTGCACGGCTCGGCGCTGTTCGAGCGCGGCGAGACCCAGATCCTCGGCGTCACCACGCTGAACATGCTGCGGATGGAGCAGGCGCTCGACACACTCTCGCTGGAGAAGTCCAAGCGCTACATGCACAACTACAACTTCCCGCCGTACTCGACGGGTGAGACCGGTCGGGTCGGAGCGCCGAAGCGGCGCGAGATCGGGCACGGCGCACTCGCCGAGCGGGCGCTGATCCCGGTCCTGCCGGCGCGGGAGGAGTTCCCGTATGCGATCCGTCAGGTCTCCGAGGCGCTCGGGTCGAACGGCTCGACGTCGATGGGTTCGGTCTGTGCCTCGACCATGTCGCTACTGGCGGCCGGCGTGCCGCTCAAGGCGCCGGTCGCGGGCATCGCGATGGGCCTCATCTCCGACGAGGTCGACGGCAAGACGACGTACGTCTCGCTCACCGACATCCTCGGTGCCGAGGACGCGTTCGGGGACATGGACTTCAAGGTCGCCGGTACCCGCGACATCGTGACTGCCCTGCAACTGGACACCAAGCTCGACGGCATCCCGTCGGATGTGCTCGCCGCCGCCTTGCAGCAGGCGCATGACGCGCGTCAGACGATCCTCGATGTCATGGCGGCCGCGATTGACTCGCCGGCCGGCATGTCCCAGTACGCACCGAGGGTGACGTCCGTGAAGATCCCGGTCGACAAGATTGGCATGGTGATCGGACCCAAGGGTCAGACGATCAACGCCATTCAGGACGAGACCGGTGCCGAGATCTCGATCGAGGACGACGGCACGATCTACGTCGGCGCGACCAACGGGCCATCCGCCCAGGCCGCCATCGACCGGATCAACGCGATCGCCAACCCCACTATGCCGAAGGTCGGCGATAAGTTCCTCGGCACGGTGGTGAAGACGGCCGCGTTCGGCGCCTTCGTGTCGCTCCTGCCCGGCCGGGACGGCCTGCTGCACATTTCGAAGGTGGGCGACGGCAAGCGCGTCGACCGGGTTGAGGACTTCCTCAACGTGGGGGACAAGGTCGAGGTTGAGATCGCCGAGATCGACGGTCGCGGCAAGATTTACCTGGACAAGGTCCTACCCGAGGGTGTGGAGCGCCCCGAAGGCGACCGGCCCGGTGGGCGTGGCGGCGATCGTGGCCCACGCGACCGGGGCGACCGGGGCGAGCGAGGATACGGCGACCGTGGACCCGGCCGCAGCGACCGTGGCCCGAGTTCTGGTGGCGAGGGCGGCTCGGGCGGCGAAGGGGAGCGTCGTCGCCGGACCCGCGACCGCTGACCGCGGCTTCATGACCCGCGCCCGCACCTGGACGCTCGCGGACGACCCGTTGGGCGGCACAGTACGCCGTACCGTGCTGCCCAACGGGCTACGCATCCTGACCGAAGCCGTACCCGCGATGCGTAGCGTCTCGTTTGGCGTCTGGGTGGCGACCGGCTCCAGGGACGAAACTCGCCAGCTCGGCGGGGTGTCGCACTTTCTGGAGCACCTGCTCTTCAAGGGCACCAAGCGGCGCTCGGCGCTGGAGATCTCGGCCGCCATCGAGGCTGTCGGCGGCGAGACGAATGCCTTTACCACCAAGGAATACACCTGCTACTACGCGCGCGTGCTCGATCAGGACCTGCCGCTCGCCATCGACGTCATGTGCGATCTCGTAGTCGACTCCGTCCTCGCTGAGGCCGACGTCGAGACCGAGCGCGGGGTCATCCTCGAAGAGATCGCCATGCACGACGACGAGCCGGGCGAGGAGGTCCATGACCTCTTCGCCGAGGTGATCTATGGTGATCACCCGCTGGGTCGGTTGATCTCCGGCACCGTCGGCACGATCTCGCCGATGAGCCGCCGCCAGATTCAGAGCTTCTACCGCCGCCGCTACACCGCTCCGTCCATTGTGGTCGCGGCCGCCGGAAACCTCGATCACGCGTTGGTGGTGAAGCTTGTGAAGGAGGCGTTCTCGCGAGCGGATCGTCTGGACGGGGCGGATCAGCCGCGGCCGCGTCGCGGCGCCAGCCACGCGAACGGGGCTGGGGTAGACGGGATTGGCTCACCCGGGCCGCCACGACCGCGCGGCGGGCGACTTCATGTTGCGGACAAGGACACAGAACAGGCCCATCTGGTGCTCGGCGGGCCGGCGATCGCGCGTGACGACGATCGCCGCTTCGCCCTCGGCGTGCTCAACAACGTGCTCGGTGGAGGGATGTCCTCGCGGCTTTTCCAGGAGATACGCGAGAAGCGGGGCCTTGCGTACTCGGTCTACTCGTACACCTCCCAGTTCGCCGACTCGGGAGTCTTCGGGGTCTACGCGGGGTGTGCGCCGGGAAAGGTGGACGAGGTGCTCGCCCTCACCCGCGACGAGCTTGGCCGCGTCGCGGCCGCCGGAGTCGACGAGGAGGAGGTCGCGCGCGGCAAGGGCATGCTCAAGGGCTCGCTGGTACTCGGCCTTGAGGACACCGGATCGCGGATGTCCAGACTGGGCAAGGGAGCGTTGCTCTACGACGAGCTACTTAGCGTGGACGAGATTCTCGCCAAAGTGGATGCGATAACCCCGGACGAGGTTCGCGACGTCGCTTCAGCCGTTCTCGGTGGCCAGCCGTCACTCGCCGTGATCGGGCCATTCGCCGACCACGACTTCTCCGACGTCGTCAGCCGGTAGCACGGTCGTCGGGTCGTGCGTGCACTAAGTTGGGCGATGTGAGCGAGCCTGTGCAGGGTGAGATAGCAGACCCGGTCGAGCGGACGTCGGCCGAGCCGGTGCGCGTTGGTGTGCTCGGTGCGCGCGGTCGGATGGGCACCGAGGTGTGCCGCAACGTCGACGCGGCCGACGACATGGAGCTCGTGGCCATGGTGGATCAGGGTGACTGGCTGTTCAACATCGCCGACGCCGGCGCGGAGGTCGTCGTGGATTTCACCTCCCCCGATTCCGTCATGGATCACGTGCACTGGTGCGTCGACCAGGGCATCAACATGGTCGTCGGTACAAGCGGGTTCACCGAGTCACGGTACGAGCGGATCCGGCAATGGCTCGCCCACAAACCCGAACTCGGCGTGATCGTGGCGCCCAACTTCGCCATCGGCGCCGTGCTCATGATGGAGTTCGCCGCTCGGGCCGCCCGATTCTTCGAGTCGGTGGAGGTCGTCGAGATGCACCATCCCAACAAGGTTGATGCGCCCAGCGGCACCGCGCTGCGGACCGCCGAGATGGTGGCCGCGGCCCGCGCCGAGGTGGGCATGGCGCCGGCACCCGATGCGACCAAGGAGGAGATGCTCGGCGCGCGCGGGACCGACGTGAACGGCGTGCGGATCCACTCGGTGCGGGCGGCCGGACTCGTAGCGCATCAGGAGGTCCTCCTGGGCACCTCGGGCGAGACGCTCACGATCCGGCACGACTCGTACGACCGGCAGTCGTTCATGCCGGGCGTCCTGCTCGCGATCCGGGCCGTCCTGCACCGCCCCGGCCTCACCATTGGCCTGGGCCCGCTCCTGGACGGTTGAGTCGCCTTCCCGGCGGCGTCACGTCAGCGTGGTGCGCAGGCGAACCTGCGGCACAAGGAGGTCGTCTACGTCCAGCGCGCGGGAGACGCCGTCGAGTTCCCAGCCGGCGGACGTGAGGAATCCTCGCATCGCCGGGTCGGCTTCGAACGCCCATGCGATGGCCGAGGTGAACCCGTCCTCCCGCCACAGGTCGGTGCAGGCCGCCAGGAGGCGGCTACCATGCCCGCGCCGTCCCCAGCGAGGCTCTACCAGCAGATCTGTGACCGCGGCGACATCTGGCCGAAGTATCGCGGCGCGATCCTCATCAGGTGCCAAGGCAGCCTCATCGACCTCACCAGTCGCGGAGAAACCGACCAGGTACGCTTGTTCCGCCTGTTCGACCGCGACCAGCACCCTGTGCCGTGGCGACGGC
>Ga0184632_10000388_pt1 | contig 17115 bp, 10 predicted proteins | sample PLM31_50_b1_FD_133153 | JGI IMG/M metagenome (GOLD analysis project Ga0184632, IMG submission 133153) | Groundwater sediment microbial communities from an aquifer in East River, Colorado, USA - PLM3-1_50_b1 | ecosystem: Environmental > Terrestrial > Soil > Riparian zone | place: USA: East... | reverse complement strand
GCGGGAGTCGATCGCCAGGTCCGCGCCCAGCGTCCGCGCTACTTCGAGCCGCTCCGGGTTGACGTCGACCACGCACACCCGAGGCACGCCACGCAGCTTCGCGAGGACGAGGGCGAGCGCGCCCAGCGGCCCCGCGCCGAAAATGGCCACCGTCTCGGGCGGCTCGGCGAGGGAGATGCGGAACGCGTGGAGGATGACTGCCATCGGCTCGACCAGGATCGCCTCCGCCTCGGGCAGCGAGTCCGGCAGGCCATGGAGCTGGCGGGCGGGGACGGCGATCAGCTCGGCATACGTGCCGTGCAGGCGGTCCATTCCGAAGATGCGCCAGTCGGCACAGAGGTTCTGCCGGCCGCTCAAGCAGGCCGCGCATGTTCCGCAGCTCACGAGCGGGTTGATGCACACGCGCCGGCCGCGGCGCCATCCCTCGACGGTGGGATGCACGTCGGCGATGCGGGCCACCGTCTCGTGGCCCATGACCAGTCCCGGCTTCCGACGCTCGCTGTGGCCGAGGAAGCCGTGAAGGTCCGAGCCGCAGATGCCGGCCGCGGACACGTCGAGCAGCACCTCGCCCTCCCGGAGCACGGGATCGGGGAGGTGCTGGATCTCGACCTTCTCGGGCGCGACGTAGACGAGCGCCTTCACGTGACCTCGGTGCGCGCCATCTTACCCGCGAAGGGCCGTCCGGCGTCCATGGTATAAGCGGGCACGGGGGAAGGGGAGGAGATCATGAGGGGTCTGGCAAGATCCGCGACCGGGGTCGTGCTCGCGATGCTGGCGCTGGGGCCGCGAGAGGCGGCGGCGCAGATCACGGGCTCGATCGGCGGCACCGTCCACGACACGAGCGGGGCGGTCCTGCCCGGGGCCACGGTGACGGTCCGCGGTCCCAACCTGCAGAAGCAGAGCGCGACCGCGGTCAGCGGCGCCAACGGGACCTACCGGGTTCTCCTGATCCCGCCCGGCGTCTACGACGTGACGGTCGAGCTGCAGGGGTTTACCGGCCAGACGCGCAAGAACGTCGAGGTGGCGATCAACCAGCAGACGACGCTCGACTTTTCCCTGGCCGTGGGCGGCCGCAGCGAAGTGGTGGAGGTGGAGGCCGGCATACCGCTGGTGGAGGTGGAGCGCTCCGCGGTCTCTTCCCGGGTCTCCCAGCAGACCATCGACGCTCTGCCCCTGAACGGGCGCAACTACGTGGACCTCATCTCCCTCGTGCCCGGCGCGCTGCCCGTGCCCAGCGGTCAGCAGGGCGCCAACGTCTCGATCTTCGGCGAGCGCGGCACGTCGCTGTCGTTCCTCATCGACGGAGCGGAGAACAACGATCCCCTGAACGGCGGCCCGGCCGTGCGCTACACGCAGGACTCCATCCGCGAGTTCGAGGTCATCACCACGGGCTACGAGGCCGAGTTCGGCCGGGCCCAGGGCGGAGTCGTCAACATCGTCACCCGCTCGGGCGGCAACGAATGGCACGCCTCGGCCTTCACCTTCGCCCGCAACGACTCGCTCGACAGCTCCAACGTCCCGAACCAGGACCCGCCCAAGCTCGAGCGCTACCAGTGGGGAGGGACCGTGAGCGGTCCCCTGAAGCGGGACAAGGCCTACCTGTTGGGTTCCTTCGAGGTGCTCGACGAGACGCGCGGGGTCAACATCGACCAGTCGAAGATCCCCGGCTTTGTCGCCGGCGGCCTCGCGACGCCGGGAGGGAAGGAGGACTTCGGCATCGGCCCCCGAACGGACGGCCTGACGGGAGTGCTGAAGCTCGACTTCACGCTCAACGACAAGAACCGGCTGTCCGTGACCGGAGCCCGCAACGACCAGGACGTGAGCGGCGAGATCTCCTCCCCGATAGCGGGGACGATCGCCCTGCCGAGCGCGGCCCGCACCCAGGTCGCCGACGGCACCAGCGTGATCGCGCGCGAGACCGCCGTCCTGCGCCCGACGACGTTCCTGGAGTCGAGCGCATCGTTCATTCGGGCGCGCGGGGGCGCCAACCTCGAGCACACCGAGCGCATCGAGCCGATCCTCGTGCTCCTGCGCAGCGGCTTCCTGCAGACGGGGGCGCCCTTCGGCAGCCGCAGCGAGCGGACGAGCAAGCGGTTCCAGTTCGCGCAGAGCCTCACGCACGCCCTCACCGGCGGGGGAGGCGACCACCAGCTCAAGTTCGGCTGGGACCTCAACCGGGTCACGCTGAAGGGGTTCGACGAGGTCGTCAACGACGTCGAGTACTCGGCGGCGTTCCTGGACCCGAACGCGCACGCGGTCAACGAGGCGCTCTTCCGCCGGCTGGGCTTCGCGCAGTCCGCCGCCCGGTTCTTCACCCTCTCCGGGAATCCCGACGGCAGCCTCGATGTCGGGATCAAGGACACCAGCCTGTCGGGCTTCGCCCAGGACAGCTGGCGCATGCCGCACGGCGTGACCCTGAACTACGGCCTGCGCTACGACTGGTCGAAGCTGTTCGGGGACGACAAGAACAACATCGCGCCGCGGGTGGGCCTGTCGTGGGACGTGGGGCAGCGGCACCAGACGGTGGTGAAGGCGAACTGGGGGCGGTTCTACGACCGGAACCTCCTCGCCGCCGCCGCCACCGTGCCCGACAAGGGCGGCATCTTCACCCGGTCGATCTTCGACGTCACCCTGCCGCGCCTGGGGGCCGACTACACCGATTCGCTCATCGACCTCGTCATCACGTCCGGCTTCCCCACGGGAGCGAACACGCGCAGCCCGGCCGAGAACCCGGCCTACCGGGGATTCGCCGACGCGCTCCGGGCCGATCCCCTCGCGATCTACAAGCTCCTCGGCATCGGGGTGAGTGACCCGGCCGTGCCCCCCATCGTGACCGCCGACAACATCCAACAGCTTTCCGGCCTGACCGCGGCGCAGGCGGTGGCCCTGCTCGAGCGCACGTTCCCGGGGACCGACTTCGAGTTCTTCGACGTGCCCGGCGGGTCCATCGTGGGTGACCGCGTGCTGTCGTTCTTCCCGCGGGGCCCCCTGGGCCTGAGCCGCGACGTCTCACGCTACGCCGAGGACCGCACGCCTTCGACCAACGCTTTCAGCCTGGGCATCGAGCAGCAGTTCCTGAACGATTTCTCGATCGCCGTGACCTACGTCCACCGGCGGACGCGGGACCTCCTGACGCGGCGGATCGTGAACCTCTTCGACGCCGCGCCGGGCAACCCGAACTTCGGCCGCACGACCGACGGCGGGCCGCGGATCAGCCAGGTCACCTACGACGGGATCATCAATTACGACGGGGTGACCGTCTACCTGCGCAAGCGCTTCAGCCACCGGTACCAGTTCGCGCTGTCCTACACGGGCTCGCGCGCCCGCGACAACCTGCTCACCGGCAGCGTGGGGTCGCAGTTCAGCAACAACAACCACCCCGAGATCGACTACGGCCCCTCGAACCAGTCGGCGCCGCACGTCTTCGTCGGCAACGGGCTGGTCGCGCTGCCGTGGGACATCGACGTCTCCGGCCTCGTCTTCTGGCGGAGCGGCGCCGCCTTCAACCCGCGCGGCATCGTGGACCTCGACGGCGACGGCCTCGTGGACCAGCGCGACACGACCCAGCCCCGGAACGAGTTCCGGACCAAGGCCTACGGCGACGTGGACCTGCGGATCGAGAAGCGGTTCAACCTCGGCGGCCGCCAGGCCTTCAGCGTGCTCGCCGAGGCGTTCAACCTCCTCAACCGGGCCAACGTCAGCAACGTGACCGCGGTCTCCGGCCCGAATTTCGGCACTCCGACGACGTTCTTTCCCGGGCGGGAGATCCAGTTCGGCGTGCGCTACCTGTTCGGGAGGCGGTAGGCGAGCCGCCTCTACTGAAGACTCGCGAGGGTGAGGACCAGCCCGCGCTCGCCGCGGAGGTCTTCGAGCGCCTTGCCGAGGATCGCGCCCCGCGCGGAAGCGGTGTCGCCGGCGCGCATCGCGTAGCCCGGCGCCGCCGAGGACGTCAGGAGATCGCCGGCGCGGACCGGACCGTTCGCGCTGGTGGCGAGGCAGTACACGGTGCCGGTGAGCGTCACGGTGACGCGGCTCGGATCCGTGCTGCCGGCGTTGAGCGTGATCCCAGGCCGGTAGTCGTTGGCCCCCGAGACGACGCCGGCCACCCGGCGGTCGTAGGCCCGGTTCGCGACCCGAAGCGCGCCCGGCCGCTGCGGGTCGATGCTCATCACCGAGCCGGGGACGACGGCTTCGGCGGACGATGGGAACACCTCGGCCATGTCGCCGGGCGCGGAGAGCAGTCCGGAGTTGCCGTCGAGGATGAACCGCGGGACGCCCGCGGTGTTGAAAACGGCCACCTGTCCGGCGTCTTGCTCCGAGACGAGGAGGACGCCCTTGGGCGCCGCGCCGGTGCGGTTGGCCCAGGCGACGGCCCCGTCGCCCACCTCATCCGAAGCGATGGCCACCACCACCGCGCCCGCGGGGTTCACGACCGCCACCTCGTCGAAGGTCTCCTGGATTCCGCGGGCGGCCATGGCCGTCGGGGAGCGGCCGTGAGCGACCTGGGCGAGGAGGGCGCGGGCACGTTCGCCGAGAGAAGGCGCCTGCCCGCTGCCGGACCAGACCGCCAGCGCGGACATGCCGACGAGGAAAACGGCGACACGCTTCGCATTGCGCATTTGCAGTCTCCTTCAGCCCCTTAGACGGACCGAGGTGACGGTTTTCCGCCGGTCAGGATCGGAGGCCCCGGAAATCCGGTGTTACGATCGCCGTCTCCATGCCCTTCAGGGTCTTCCGAGCCGTCGTCGCGCTGGTCTTCATGGCCACCAGGGGGGGGTTTGGGGGGACCGGAGGGTCCCCCCAAGTAGAAGAGCGAGCGCGGATTCATTCCGGGCGAGCGGCCCGGGGGCGCCCAGCGCCCCCGCTCGAAGAGCGAGCGCGGATTCATTCCGCGCGAGCGGAAGACGCCTTCCGGGAGGCCGCGAAGAACGGGGCCCGCGCCGAGGAGATCTTCCGGCGCACCCGGCAGATGATGCAGGCCTGGCTCGCGTACGCCGACGAGCGGACCCTTCTCCTTCCCGACTTCCTCCCCGGCTATGCGCGCGGCCAGCGCCCGCTCGACCTCTACACGCCGCACAACTCCGGGGCCGACAACTACCCGTACCTCGTGGCCACCGCCTTCTTCACCGACCGGCCGATTTACGAGGGACGGCTGCGCGAGATGCTGCGCAACGAGATCCGCTACACGACCGCTCCCGACGGGATTCCCGGGGAGCTCGCGCTGAAGACGGGGAAGCTCGGCCCGCCGAGCCTGTTCGGCGCGGCCGAATACGCCAAGGACGGGCTGGTGGCGGTCACGGAGCTGCTCGGGCGCACGCCGTGGTTCTACCGGATGGCGGACATGATCGCCGCCCTCATGCAGCGCGCTCCCGTCCCGAGCGCATTCGGGCCGCTCCCCGACGCCGGGGCCGAGCTGAACGGCGACGTGCTGCAGGCGCTCGTACGTCTGGCCGCCATGACCGGGGACCGCCGCTTCCTGGAGTGGGCGGAGCGCATCGGCGACGCGTACGTCCTGGAGGTGATGCCCGGGACCCACGGCGTACCCGGCTACACGTGGGACTTCACGAAGCACGAGGGGCCGGACCGCATGCGGCTGCGCGACCACGGCAACGAGATGGTCGTCGGTCTCGCCCTGCTGCACGCGCTCGAGACCGACCGCGCCGCGCCGCGCGCCGCCTCCTACCGCCCCGTGCTGACCCGCATGCTCGACCGCGTCCTCGCCTCGGCCAACCCCGACGGGATGCTCTACAACGAGTTCCGCCCCTCGGACCTCGCGCCGCTCGACCAGAAGCTCTCCGACAACTGGGGCTACGTCTACGGCGCCGTGTACACCCATTTCATGGCGACGGGCGAGCCCCGCTTTCGCGACGCGGTGAGGCGTGTCCTCACGAGCCTCCCGAAGTACCGGGGCTACGACTGGGAGAACGGCAGTCACGACGGCTACGCCGACTCGATCGAGAGCGCGCTCTACCTCTACGCACGCGAGCCGGTGCCCGAGGCACGTGACTGGATCGAGAGCGAGGTCGATACGCTCATCGCCTTCCAGCGCCCCGACGGCACCATCGAGCGCTGGTACGGCGACGGGAACTGGGCCCGTACGCTGCTGCTCTACGCCATGTGGAAGACGCAGGGCTGCTTCGTCGACGGCTGGCAGGAAGGCGTGAAGCTGGGGGCCGTGCGCGAAGGCGATCGACTCTTCGTCTCGCTCGACGGACGGCCCGGCTTCCGCGGCCGGTTGCACTTCGACCATGCCCGCCATCGCCGCGTCCTGAACTTCGCGCGGGACTACGTGCGGCTGAACGAATGGCCGGAGTGGTTTACCGTCGACGAGAACACGCTCTACCGCCTGGTGGACGGGCAAGGACGGGAGATGGTACGGAGCGGCTCGGAGCTGAAGGAAGGCATCGACGTCACGGTCCCGACCCGGTTGACCGTGGACGCTATACTCACGCGTTCCAACGGAGAACAGTAGGAGGAAGGATGCCTTCCCACAGCTTCGCCCTGCGGCGGCGGCTTTCGGTGCTCCTCCTGGCCGCCGCGGCATCCACCGCGTCGGCGGCGGAGCCGGTCCACGCGCGACGGTCACCGTCTGAGCGCCAGGCCTTCCTCGAACGGTTCGCCCGCGCGTATTTCCCCGGGCGCACCGGTCAGATCGTGGTGGTGGCCAGGGAAGGCCACATCATCACCCGGCGGGACCCCGCCGTGACGTACATGCACGGCAGTCCGTGGCCCTACGATGCGCGGATACCGTTCCTGATCTACGGCCCCGCGTTTGTTCGGCCGGGCACGTACCCGGGACCGGTCACCCAGCAGGACATGGCTCCGACGCTGGCCGCGCTCCTGGGCGTGCCCATGCCGGGGACGAGCGCCGGCCGGCCCCTGCGGGCGATCCTGAATCCGGGGCCGCAGCGACCCCGGCTGATCCTGCTGGCGGTCCTGGACGGGATGCGCGTGGACTACTTCGACCGTCACGCCGCCGCGCTGCCCACGCTCACGCGGCTGCGCCGGCAGGGTGCGTGGTTCAGCAATGCCCAGGTGAACTTCCTGCCGACGATCACGAGCGTCGCCCACGCGACCATCGCGACAGGCGCCGACCCCCGGGTCCACGGGATCGTCGCGAACGCGCTCTTCGACCGGGTCGCCGGTCAGGCCGCCGATGTCTACCCGGGCCTCTCGCCGCGCCTCCTGATGGCGCTCACCCTCGCGGATGTCTGGAGCCTCCAGACCGACGGCCGGGCGATCATCATCGGGCAGGGGAGCACGGTCCGGGCCGCGATTCCCCTCGCCGGGCACGGGGCCTGCCTGCTGAACGGGCGTCCCGTCATCGCCGTCAGCTACAACGAGAAGCGCGGAGTCTGGGAGACCAACTCCGAGTGCTACCGGCTGCCGGACTATCTCAAGGACCGGAATGCCAGCGCGCTGTGGGAGGGGACCGACGGGCTCTGGATGGGACACCCCATCGGGACTCCGGGCGACGTTCGCTACTCGGCCGTCTTCTCGAAGTTCGAGACCGACGCGTTGAGGCTCATGATCGAGCGCGAGCCGTTGGGGTCGGACGACATCGCCGATCTCGTGCTCGTGAACCTGAAGACGCCGGACTACGTCGGGCACCGCTACGGCCCCGATTCCCCGGAGACTCGGGAGGCGCTCGCGGCGCTGGACCGGGATCTGGCCGGCGTCCTCGCGGCCCTCGACGCCAAGGTGGGGCACGACCGCTACGTCGTGGCGATCACCGCCGATCACGGCATGCCCACGGAGCCCGACGGCCGCCGCGGGCAGGGCCGCCATTACACGGACGATGTCGTGAAGCGGATCCACGAGAAGTTCGATCCCGGGCAGGGCAAGCTCGTCAAGCACTACGAGCCGGAGAACGCGCAGATCGCGATCGACCGGGTTCGGTTGCAGGAGCTGGGCGTCAGCCTCGATGCGCTCGCCCGGTATCTCGAGGCACAGCCGTTCGTCTTTGCCGCCTACACCGAGCAGGAAGTGGGCCGGGCCGCCGCGGCGCTCGGCCGTTGAGGTGAGCATGCGCGCAGGGGCCGCAGTGATCGCGTTCGTGATGCTCGCGCCCGCCGCCAGCGCGGCGGTGTCGCCCTTCAAGCTCGGCACGTTCGAGCGCAACGGCCGGACGTTCCCCGGCCTGGTGCTCGACGACCGATGGGTGGTGGACATCGCCGCGGCCAACGCGCGCCTCGAGAAGCGGCATCCGGAGTGGAAGCGGCTGGCCATGCCCGCGACCATGAAAGAGCTGATCGGGCGCTACGAGGAGGGCCTGCGCGAGCGTCTTCACGCGATCGCGAGCGACGCCGCATCGGCCACGCCGCGCGCGGCCGACGTCCACGACCTGAAGGCGCTGCGACTCCGGCCCCCCGTCCCCGACCCCGAGACCATGGTGAACGCGGCGGTGAACTACGTCGAGCACGGAGCGGAGATGGCGTCCGGCTCCGCGGCGCCACCTTCGCCCCCGGTGGCCCGGTCGGCCCCCGGCCTCTGGGAGCGGCGGGCGGACGACACCCGCCACAACCCCTACCTGTTCCTCAAGGCCCGGAGCGCCCTCATCGCCGACGGTGAGGCCATCCGCATCCCGCCCGGCCGCGACCGCGTCGACTGGGAGTGCGAGCTGGCCGTGATCGTCGGCCGGCGGGGAAGCCACGTGCCCGTCGCCCGGGCGCGCGAGCACATCTTCGGCTACACGCTGGAGAACGACGTCTCCGATCGCGGCGGTCGTGGCGACACGAGGCACGGCTCCGATTGGCTCATCGGCAAGAGCCACGACACGTTCGCGCCCCTCGGCCCGTTCATCGTGCCCAGGGAGTTCGTGCCCGATCCGCAGCGGCTCGGAATCAAGTTCACGCTCTCGGGCACGCTCATGCAGGACTCCAGCACCGAGCGCATGACGCACACCGTCGACGAGATGCTGCACTACGCCTCGAACATCCTGACCCTGAGCCCGGGCGACATCATCTCCACCGGCAGCCCCGCCGGCGTGGGCTCGGCCCGGAACCCGCCGATCTTCATGAAGCCGGGCGACGTGTCCGTCTGCACGATCGAGGGGATCGGCACGCTCACGAACCCGGTGAAGGCCGCCGACCCGGTGGCGGCCGCGGAGGCGCCCGTGGAAAGAATCATTGCCCTCGTCGCGTACCCCGAGCTGACGCTGCTCGACCTCGTCGGCCCGTTGGAGGTCCTGAAGAGCCTGCCCGCTCCCTACCGCACCGTGGTCGTCGGCGAAAGCCGAGAGCCCATGGCCACCGACACCGGGCTCGCGGTCACGCCCCAACGAACCTTCACCGAGGTCCCGCGGCCATTCGCGGTCATCGTTCCCGGCGGCCCGGGCTCGGTGGCCGCGATGGGGAACGACGCCGTCCAGGGTTACCTGCGGTCGGTCACGCCGTCGGCCGAAGTCGTAGGCTCGGTCTGCACCGGCGGCCTCGTCCTGGCCGCGACCGGCCTGCTGGAGGGGCGCCGGGCGACCACCCACTGGGCGTACGCCGCGGAGCTCGAGAAGCTCGGCGGCCGCTACGTCCGCGAGCGGTGGGTCGAGGACGGCAAGTTCATCACCGCGGGCGGCGTGTCGGCCGGCATCGACATGGCGCTCGCGCTCGTCGCCCGCCTCACCGACCGCGCGACGGCGCAGCGCATCCAGCTCGGGATCGAGTACGACCCGCACCCGCCCTTGGGTGGGATCGACTGGAGCGGGGTCGGCGAGGCCGACCTCGCGCGGCAGCGCACCGGAGGGACCGGCCGCCGCCTACAGGATGCGCCCCGGCTTCTCGCGGGACGGCCCGACCTGCTGCGGCGCCTGGGCATCGATCCCGCGCCGAAGTGACCGCGGCGGTCTCACCTACTCGTTCCAGAACCAGCGCCGGGAGATACAATTGGCGGACTAAGTGTTCTGCGGACCTGGCGCCACGGGGCCGAAACGTGAGGATGCGATGCGGACACGCCTGTATCTCCCTGGATTACGCGCGTTCTCTTCTGGCCGCAGCCAAGAAAGAGGCGGAACGTCGCCGCAAGCTACGGGACGACATTGAGGATGCAGCGCGCCGCGAGGGGATTCCTCCGGGCTACCTGCGGTAGAGAGCCGCGGAAAGGCGCGCGATTTGAACGCTACTTGAGCCACCGCGCGAGCCACTCGCGGACCTCGCGGTAGAAGACCTTGCTGTTCTCGCCCTTCAGGATCCAGTGGTTCTCGTCCGGCCAGACGAGAAGCCGCGTGGGGACACGCATGCGCTGCACGGCCGAATACAGCTCCAGGGTGTTGTTCATCGGCACGCGGAAGTCGTTCTCGCCGACCGACAGCAGGATCGGTGTCTTGAAGTCCCTGGCGTAGGCCACGGGGCTCTGGTCGAGCCAGACCCGCGGGTTCTCCCAGAAGGGCCCCCCCATCATGAGCTCGCGGTTGTAGATGACGTCGCTCGTGCCCCACTGCGTCGCGAGCGTGGAAAGGCCGGCGTGGCTCACCAGGCAGCGGTAGCGCGTGGTGGTGGCCTCCAGCCAATTGGTGAGATGCCCGCCGTAGCTGGCGCCGCCCGCGGCCTGCCGCGTCGCGTCGATGAAGGGATACCGCTGGATCGCCTCGTCGGCGGCCTGGTTGATGTCCTCCGCGGGCCCTTTCAGCGGATCGCCGAGGATGTCGAGCGTGAACTGCTCGCCGTACCCGGTCGAGCCGCGGTAGTCCGTGAGCAGCAGGACGTAGCCGGGGCTGGCGAGCAGGTGGTAGTTCCAGCGCAGCGTGATCTGGTCGCGCCACATGTTGGCGTGGCCGCCGTGGATGAGGACGAACAGCGGGTACTTCCGGGCGGGGTCGAACGCCGGGGGCAGCACCACGAAGCTGTGGATCCGTCGCCCCTTCGCGCCCGTGAACCAGAACTCCTGGGGCGGCTGCCAATCGAGGGCGGCGGCCTCGTCGACGTTGAACGCGGTCAGGCTCGACTGCTTCTTCGTCGCGGGGTGGATGCGCACGATCTCGGCCGGGTTCACGGAACTCCCCCAGGAAGCCACGATCGTGGTGGCCCCCGCGGCTTCGGGGATCGCGATCGTGCCGAAGGCGCCGCGCGAATCGAGCACCGGCGTCACTTCTCCGCCCTTCGCGGGCACCGAGAAAAGCTTCACGTAGCCGGAATCCTCGGCCGTCAGGTACAACGTGCGGCTGTCGGGCGAGAAGGCGAAGTCGGCGACGGAGCGGTCGAGCTTTCCGGTGAGGGTCGTGGGGGACCCGCCGCTCCAGGGCCAGGCCGCGCAGGCGAGGCGATCGAGGGCATAGATCTTTCCCCAATCGTCGCCGGCGCGGAAACAGACGGCCTTCCCGTCGGGGCTGAACTCGGGACGGGCGTATCCCGCGTTGCCCGTCGTGAGCTGTCTCGGCTCGCCGCCCGAGGCGGCGACCTCGTACAAATGGGTGTTGCTCGGCGAGTACGCGGCCGTATTCCGATTGGTGGTGGCCACGAAGACGACCGACTTGCCGTCGGGTGCCCACACGGGCTCGAGGCTGTCGCTCGATCCCTCGGCGGTCGCGCCCCCGAAGCCGGGAGAGGCGGCCAGCCGGGTGCCGGAGAGAAGATCGCGGGCCGTACCCCCCTGTACGGAGATGGCGAACAGCCGCGTCTGAGTGTCGTCGAGCCAGCGGTCCCAGCGGCGGATCGGGAAGCTGTCGTAGATCCGTACCCTCGACTTCGGGTCCTTCCGCTCGGCGGCGATCCTCTTGTTGCCTTCCGCATCGGTGGCCCCGCCGTAGACGGAAGCCTGGTACAGGAGCGATTGGCCGTCCGGGCTCCATACCGGCGTACGCGCAGCCAGGGGCGACGACGTCACGCGGCGCGCCTCCCCGCCGCCGGCCACGTCGAGGACGTAGATCTGGCTGACGTCGTCGTCCTCGCGCCGGGTCGCGAAAGCGATCCGGCGGCTGTCGGGGCTCCAGGCCGGACCGCTCTCGGCCGCCCTGGTGGATGTGAGGCGGCGCGGCTTCGCGCTGCCGTCCGCGGGCACGATCCACAGGTCCACCACTTCCTTCTTCTCGTCGTAGGCGGGTTCGGTCACCGTGAAAGCGACCCAGTTGCCGTCCGGGGAAACGGCCGGCGAGCCGACGCGCTCCATCAGCCAGAGGGCTTCGTGGGTCAGGGGCTGCTTGGCTCCAGCCGGCTGGGCGATGCCGGGGCCCGCGGCAATGGACATGGCGACGGCCGAGGCGACGACGAGAGGTCGGTTCATGGATCCTGATCCTATCGCACCACGCGGGGCCCGCTCGCACGGGCTATACTTCGGCCCCCGAAACGAGGTGAAGCGATGTCCTCCCGCCGAGAATTCCTGTCCACGCTGGCCGCGGGCCTGACGGCCTCGGCAATGAAGCCGACCTGGGCCCTGGGCGCCGATGCCCCTGAGATCAAGAGCCGCCTCGACGGGCCGATCGGCCTGCAGCTCTACAGCCTGCGCGAGTACGGACCCAAGGACCTGTCGGGCACGCTGGCCAAGGTCCGCTCGATGGGGTTCCGCGAGGTGGAGAGCGCTGGGCTGTGGAAGCGCACGCTCCCCGAGTTCCGTTCGGCCCTCGACGCCGCGGGGCTGAAGTGCCAGTCCGCGCACATCGGCTTCGAGCGCTTGCGTGATGACACGGCCGGCGCGCTCGCCGAGGCGAAGGGCCTCGGCGCGGCCGGGATCGTGTGCGCCTGGATCCCGCACAACGGTAATACGTTCACCCGCGACGACGTGACGAAGGCGGCCGAGGTCTTCAACCGGTTCGGCAAGGCGGCCCAGGACGCGGGCCTCACCTTCGCCTACCACTGCCACGGCTACGAATTCATCCCGTCGGCCGAGGGGACGCTCTTCGACACCTTCGCCGGCCTCGCCGATCCCATGCTCGTCTCCTTCCAGGTCGACGTGTTCCACGCCTACCACGGCGGGGCCGATCCCGCGCAGCTCATCGCCACGCACGGCCGCCGCGTGAAGTCGCTCCACCTCAAGGACCTCAAGAAGGGCGTGGTGGTGAAGGCGGGGACCGGGACGGCGGAACCCGACGTGGACGTGCCCGTCGGCAGCGGACAGATCGACTACCCGGCCGTCCTCCGCGCGGCCAGGAAGGCCGGCGTCTCCCACTACTACGTGGAGGACGAGAGCAAGGACCCACTGGCGCACATTCCGCAGAGCCTCGTCTACCTCGAGACCGTCAAGCTCTGATCGGCAGGACGCGTATGAAGCGATCCATGCAACGGCGCGAGTTCCTTCGTTACGGGGCCATCGGCGGCGTGCTGAGCGCGGCGGCCCGCGCGGGCGGGGCGGCGCCGCCGGAGGCGCCCGCCCTGTCGCTGGAAGAGGCCACGATCGACGGCCTCCAGGAGCAGATGAAGGCAGGCACCCTCACCGCCCGGCGCCTCACCCAGGCCTACCTGGATCGGATCGAAGCCCTGGACCGCAAGGGCCCGACGCTGCGCTCCGTCATCGAGACCAACCCGGAAGCGCTGGTGATCGCCGACGCGCTGGACGTCGAGCGCAGAGTCAAGGGCCCACGTGGACCGCTGCACGGCATCCCCATCCTTCTCAAGGACAACCTCGACACGGCCGACCGCATGACGACGACCGCGGGATCGCTGGCCCTGGCCGGCTCGATCCCGCCGCGCGACTCGTCGGTGGCCCAGCGACTACGCGAGGCGGGGGCGGTCCTGCTCGGCAAGGCCAACATGAGCGAGTGGGCCAACATCCGCTCGAACCGCTCGACCAGCGGATGGAGCGCCCGCGGCGGGCAATGCCGCAATCCGTACGAGCTCGACCGGAACCCGTGCGGCTCCAGCTCCGGCTCGGGCACGGCCGTTTCCGCCAGCCTCTGCACGGCCGCCATCGGCACCGAGACCGACGGCTCGATCGTGTGTCCTTCCAACGCCAACGGGATCGTGGGGATCAAGCCGACCCTCGGCCTCGTGAGCCGGGCCGGGATCATCCCGATCGCCCACAGCCAGGACACGGCCGGGCCCATGGCGCGCACGGTCCGCGACGCGGCGATCCTGCTCGGGGCGATCGCCGGTCCCGATCCGAGGGATGCGGCCACCGCCGACGCCGGACGCGCGCCGAGGGACTACACGGGCTTCCTCGACGAGGACGGCCTGCGCGGCGCCCGCATCGGCGTGTCGCGCAAGTCGTTCGGCTTCCATCCGGGCGTCGACCGCCTCATGGAGGATGCGCTCGCCGAGATGAAGCGGCGCGGCGCCGTCCTCGTGGACCCGGCCGAGATACCGCACGGGGGCGACTACGACGAGACCGAGCTGACCGTCCTGCTCTACGAGCTGAAGGTGGACCTCAACGCCTATCTCGCGAGCCTCGGCCCGAAGGCGCCGGTCCGCACCCTCGCCGACGTGATCGCTTTCAACGAGGCGCACCGCGCGGAGGAGATGCCGTTCTTCGGCCAGGAGCTGTTCATCAAGGCGCAGGAGAAGGGCCCGCTCACCGATCTCGCCTACGTCGAGGCGCTGGCCCGCAACCGGCGGCTCGCCGGGCTCGAGGGCATCGACGCCGTGATGGGCCAGCACACGCTGGACGCGATCGTGGCCCCGACCGGAGGACCGGCCTGGGTGACGGACCACGTCAACGGGGATCACTTCAGCGGGGGGATGTCCTCGCCGCCGGCGGTCGCGGGCTACCCCAACGTCACGGTGCCCGCGGGGTTCGTGTTCGGCCTGCCGGTGGGCATCTCGTTTGTCGGGCGCGCCTGGAGCGAGCCGACGCTCGTCAAGCTGGCCTACGCCTTCGAGCGCGCCACCCGCGCGCGGCGCGTGCCGCGGTTCCTGCCGACGGCGGAGGTTTAGGGAGGTTTAGGGTCAGGTCTGTTGTATGGGGTCTGTACGCTATATCGCAGACCTGACCCCTGAAAAGCAAAAGGCCGGGACCTTGCGGCCCCGGCCGTTAGGTTCGGTGTGAGCCCTTAGACGCGGCTGACGTTCGCGGCGCGGGGCCCCTTCGGGCTGTCCACCACCTCGAACCGCACGCGATCACCCTCGTTGAGAGTGCGGAATCCCTCCGCCCGGATCTCCGAGTGGTGGACGAACACGTCCGGACCACCCTCGCGGGAAAGGAAACCGAAACCCTTGGACTCGTTGAACCACTTGACGGTACCTTCGATCATTTACGTCGGGCCTCCTTCAGCCCTCGCTTAGTTGTCAGCGTTGTCTGCAGGCGGCTACGAATCGAAGGCCGGACACTATCGAACGACCTGTTTTCGGCGCGCCGAGCAAACGGCAACTAATGCAGGTTCTTACTCTACCACACCCGCGGCGGGACGTCTAACTGCGGCTCGGCTCGACGCGATCGGGAGGACGGGGGGGAGGGACGGAACCACCGCGGCTCCGCGCGGGGGTCGTGTGCGCGGTCACGTAGGCGGCGAGCTCCGCGTCCGTGATCGTGAGGTCGCCGGCCCGGGGAACCGCCGCGTCCGCCTCCAGCTCGCGCATCAACCTGAGGTAGCAGATCTCGGGTCCGTCCTGGAAGCGTACGCGTCCCGTGGTGAAGGCGGTGAGCGCGATCCCCACTGTGAACTCGCGCACTTCAGGGCCGAAGTGCGAGCGAAGCAGGTACTCGCGCCGCATCGCGTTCGTGCGAAAGCCGACGTACTCGACGGTGGCCTTGATCATCTGGGCGCCCTCCACGGGTCTCTGTGGGCTCGTGGAGGGGCCGGGTCGGCCCACGCGGCTTTGGAGAACTCGATTGTACCACGGTGCGCCCGGATGCCAGGTCCGCTCGATGTAGACTGGGCGGCCTGAACCGTTCCACGCGGCGTGACCCAAGGAGGGCAGGATGAAGCATCACTCTCGATCTGCGGGTTGGTTCCGCCGCAGTGCGCTCATCTTCGCTCTCCCGGTGGTCTGCGCGTCGGTCTGGTCGCCGGCGCCGGCCGCCGGGCAGGAGCTCGGCCTGTTCGAAACCCATGGCGACGTCGGAGAGGTCCAGCAGAAGGGCTCCGTCCAGTTCGATGCCAAGACCGGCGAATACCGGATCACCGGCGGCGGCGAGAACATGTGGGGGACGAAGGACGCCTTCCACTACGCCTGGAAGCCGCTGTCGGGAGACCTGGCGATGACCGCGGCGGTGAGCTTCCCCGAGAAGACGGGCCAGCCCCACCGCAAGGCCGGATGGGTCGTTCGCCAGGGGCTCGAAGCCGACGCGCCGTACGCCGATGCGGTCGTGCACGGCGACGGCCTCATCTCCCTTCAGTATCGCCTCTTGAAGGGCGGTCCGACCCTGGAGGTCAGGTCGCCCATCAAGGCGCCGGCGATCGTCCGGCTCGAGAGGACCGGCGACCTGTTCAGCCTCTCGGTCTCGCGGGACGGAAAGCGATTCGCGCCCGCGGGCGCGGTCAGCGTGCCCCTGACGGACCCGGTGCACGTGGGCCTCGGCGTCACCGCGCACGACGCGGCCGGCTCGACCACGGCCGTGCTGTCTCGGGTGGCGCTGGAAAACCGGGGCCCCGTGGCCGCGGCCAACCGCGTGCTGGAGAGCAATCTCGAGGTGCTCTCGATCGACACCGGGGAGCGGGAGATCGTCTACACGACGCGCGGACACATCGAGGCGCCCAACTGGTCCCGCGATGGCCGGTTCTTCATCTTCAACAGCAAGGGCAAGCTGTTCTCGCTGCCGCGGGAAGGCGGCCAGCCTCGGCTGATCGGCACCGGGACCGCGGACCGCCTCAACAACGACCACGGTCTCTCGCCCGATGCCAGTCGGCTCGCCATCAGCCACTCGCCGAAGAACGAGTCGATCATCTACGTGCTGCCGGCGACGGGAGGCACGCCCCGCCAGGTCACCGCGCTGGGCCCGTCGTACTGGCACGGCTGGTCTCCCGACGGGAAGACGCTGGCCTACTGCGCCCGGCGCAACGGCGAGTTCGACGTGTACACCATCCCGGCGGACGCCGAGAGCACGGCCGCGGAGACGCGCCTCACCACGTCCCCCGGCCTCGACGATGGCCCGGACTACTCGCCGGACGGCCAGACCATCTTCTTCAACTCGGAACGCACCGGCCTCATGAAGATCTGGCGGATGAAGCCCGACGGCACCGAGCAGCAGCAGGTGACCTCCGGGGACGAGTGGGCGGACTGGTTCGCTCATCCCTCCCCGGACGGGAAGTGGCTGGTG
>Ga0184632_10000387_pt1 | contig 17166 bp, 15 predicted proteins | sample PLM31_50_b1_FD_133153 | JGI IMG/M metagenome (GOLD analysis project Ga0184632, IMG submission 133153) | Groundwater sediment microbial communities from an aquifer in East River, Colorado, USA - PLM3-1_50_b1 | ecosystem: Environmental > Terrestrial > Soil > Riparian zone | place: USA: East... | reverse complement strand
TGGGCAAGCGCATCGGCTTCGGCAAGGAATCGATGGCACCCGCCAATCTGCCGATAACGATGATGGGCGCGTCGCTGCTGTGGTTCGGCTGGTTCGGCTTCAATGCCGGGTCCGCGCTGGAGTCGAACAATTTTGCCGCTCTCGCATTCATCAACACGTTCCTCGCGACCGCCTGTGCCGTGCTGTCGTGGACGTTCGGCGAATGGCTGTTCAAGGGCAAGCCGTCGATGCTCGGTGCAGCGTCCGGTGCGGTGGCAGGACTCGTCGCCATCACGCCCGCTGCAGGCAACGTGGGCATCCCGGGCGCGTTCGTGATCGGCATTGCCGCCGGCCTGGTATGCCTGTGGGGCGTCAACGGCCTGAAGCACATGCTGAAGGTCGACGACACCCTCGACGTGTTCGGTGTCCACGCGATCGGAGGGATTCTGGGTGCGCTGCTCACCGGTATCTTCGTGTCGCCCGACCTCGGCGGGCCCGGCTTCGTGACCGACTGGGTCACGGGCAAGACGGGCTACACGAGCTACGGCGAACAGCTGTTTATCCAGGCGAAGGCCGTCGGACTGACCGTCGTGTGGTCCGGTGTCGTCGCCTACATCTGCTACAAGATCGTCGACATGACCATCGGACTGCGCGTGCCGGAAGAACAGGAACGCGAGGGGCTCGATATCACGTCGCACGGTGAATCCGCGTACCGGACCTAAAGGAGCATCGCCGGCAAGCTACCCGCCGAAGGGCCGCCCCAAGGCGGGTGCCCCCTGTGGGGGAGGACGCCGCAGGCGTCTTCGGGGGAAAATTTACGCACGGGCGGATCCTCTCCCCCGCCCGCACGTAGAACGGGGACCACCTCTTCCCCGTAGTTTTCTCCTCAGTGGCTTTTCGGGGCGCGCCCAATGCGCCCCGTTTTTTTTCCCCACGAACGAACCTGCGGCGCGGGGAGAAATCGGCGCTGTCCGCTGCGCTACAATCCGCGCTCTCCTGTCGTCATGGCGGCCTCATGGTCCCCCATCTCACCACCGCCCTCACCGGCCCGTTGCAGGACCTCGAGCGACGCATTCTCGAACGCATGCCGGAGATCGAGCGGTGGCTGCGCACGGAATGGCAGGAACACACGGTGCCGTTCTATGCGTCGGTCGATTTGCGCAACGCCGGGTTCAAGCTCGCTCCGGTGGACACCAACCTGTTTCCGGGGGGCTTCAACAATTTGAATCCGTCGTTCCTGCCCTTGTGCGTGCAGGCGATCCAGACGGCGGTCGAGCGCGTGTGTCCGGATGCGCGAGGCGTGTTGCTGATTCCGGAAAATCACACGCGCAACACGCACTACCTGCGCAACGTCGCCACGCTCGAGAGCATCCTGCGCCAGGCCGGCATGCGCGTGCGGCTCGGCACGCTCAATCCGGAAATCACGTCACCGGCTCGCGTCGAGCTGCCCGACGGCAGCGCGCTGACGCTGGAGCCGATCCGGCGCGAGGGCCGCCGGTTGCACTTGACCGATTTCGATCCGTGCATGGTGCTGCTCAACAACGACCTTTCCGCCGGCTCGCCCGCGGTGTTGCAACGGATCGACCAGCCCGTCGTTCCGCCGTTATCCGCCGGGTGGTACCAACGGAAGAAATCGCATCACTTCACGGCGTACACGGCCGTGGCCGAACAGTTCGCCGCACTGGTCGGCATCGATCCGTGGCTCATCGATCCTTTGTTCAACGCGTGCGGCGAAGTCGATTTTCAGGAGCGATCGGGCGAGGAATGCCTGGCGTCCAACGTCGCCGACCTGCTTGCCCGCGTCACCGCCAAATATGCGGAGTACGGGATCGGCGAGAAACCGTTCGTCATCGTCAAGGCGGACGCGGGTACGTACGGCATGGGCATCATGACCGTGCGCAGCGTCGACGATGTCCGGGACCTGAACCGCAAGCAGCGCAACAAGATGGCCGTCGTGAAGGAAGGCCTCGCGGTTACGTCCGTCATCATCCAGGAAGGCGTGCCGACATTCGAGTCGATCGACGACGCCATCGCCGAGCCGGTTGTCTACATGATCGATCGCTTCGTCGTCGGCGGCTTCTACCGCGTGCACACGGCGCGCGGCAAGGACGAAAATCTGAACGCGCCGGGTGCGCAATTCGTGCCGCTGGCGTTCGAGTCGCCGTGCATTCCCGACCTCAACGCGCCGGCCGGTTGCGCGCCCAACCGCTTCTACGCGTATGGCGTCATCGCGCGACTCGCACAACTCGCGGCCGCGATCGAAGTGGAAGAGCTCGAAGCCGCCGCCGTTCTGGAGACCGTCACCGCATGATCTCCGTCGAATACTGCCAGCTCCTGGCGCGCTACAACCGCTGGATGAGCGAGCGGACCTACGCGGCCGCCGCCGAATGTTCCGACGAGGAACGCAAGCGCGATCGCGGCGCGTTCTTCGGATCGATCCATCGCACGCTCAACCACATCCTGTGGGGCGATCGCATCTGGCTCGGTCGCTTCACCGGTACGCCATGCACGGTCGCCGCCTATGGCGCTGATATGTACGACGGATTCGCGACGCTCGCACACGAGCGCGAACGCACGGACACGGAGATTCTCGCGTGGGCGGGCCGCCTCTCGCCGGATTGGCTTGCGACAACGCTCGAGTATCGCGCCGCATCGGACGGCCGCTTGCGCCAGTTGCCCGCGTGGATCGCCGCCACGCATCTGTTCCAGCACGCGGCGCATCATCGCGGGCAGCTGACCACGCTGCTCAAGCAATCGGGCAAGGACATCGGCGTGACCGACCTGCCGTATTTACCTGGGGTTGTGCGAATTCTCGACTGAAAGGGTCAGACTCGATTGATGCGCCGCTAATCGAGTCTGACCCTATTTCTTCCGCTTCGCACGCGGGTGCGCGGCGTCGTACACCTTGGCGAGCGCCTGGAAGTCGAGATGCGTGTAGACCTGCGTACTTGCAATCGACGCATGGCCGAGCATCTCCTGGACGGCGCGCAGATCGCCCGACGACTGCAGCACGTGCGACGCGAACGAGTGGCGCAGCATGTGCGGATGCACGTGCCGGTGCAATCCGCGCTTGACGGCCCACGCGGCGAGGCGACGTTCGATCGTCCGCACGGAGATGCGCCGTCCGCCGGCGCCGACAAAGAGCGCGCGCTCATCGTCCGCTGCCAGCGTCGCCCGTTGGACGAGCCATACCGCAATGGCTTCACGCGCCGCCGCGCCGACCGGCACCACGCGTTCCTTCGCCCCCTTCCCCCACACGCGCACCTCGCCGCCGGTGAGGTCGATGCGATCGATGTCGAGCCCGGCAAGCTCGGATAACCGCAGTCCCGACGAATATGCAAGCTCGAACAACGCGCGATCGCGCACCGAAAGCAGGCCGTCGCCGTCGATGGCGACCAGTTGTACCGCTTCGTCGGGCGTCAGCACCGACGGCAGGCGCTTGACCGATTTCGGCGCCTTCAGCCCGGCGCAGGGATCATCGGTGAGCGAGCGGTCGCGCTCGAGGACGAAGCGGTAGAACGCGCGCCAGGCGGAAAGCATGCGCGCGAGACTTCGCCCCGACAAACCTCTTCCGTGCAACGTCGCGAGGATGCGCGCGAGCTGCGCGCGGGAGAGACCGGTCAGCGGTGCGGCCCCCGCGGCCGCGGCGAGCCGCACGACGTCGCGCAGGTAAGCGTCGCGTGTATGGCGCGGACGCGTGGAAAGATGCGTGGCGAACGCTTGCAGCAGGTCTGCGTTGGGGCCCCGGAACGCCGGCGTGTCGGGCACCTCGGCAGGTCGCTTCGACACGTTGCGCGTGACGTCAGGAGGCTACGACGGCGGCAAAAAGCGCGCGGTCGCGACACTCGCCAATTCGGCGAGCCGCGTCTGATACAGCGTACCCATGCCCGGATGAAAACGCTGCGGGTCCGGACTGCCGAGCGCCAGCACGCCGAACGTGCGCGCCGTGCGCAACGGCAGGAAGGCAAACGACTGCAGCACGTCGCCATCCTCGAACCATTCGCGCGATTCGAATGCCGCGACAGGGCCGCAATAAGGGCCGCCCAACTGGTCGGCGTATTGTCGTATTTCGGAGGACGTCGCCGCGAGTTCCTGCAAATACGATTGCTCGGGTACGCGTCCCCACAACCGCGCCGCGACCTGCGGCACCGCGAAGTCTTCCTTCAGGCTGTGGTAGAGGACCGCGAGCGTGGTTTCGAGGTCGGGAGAGGCGAAGAGCGCAAGCGTCGAACGGTGCACCTTTTCGCTGATCTGGTCGTTCTCGGTCCCGTAGGAAACGAGCTCCTTGAACTTGGCCTCTAGCTCCTGGACCTTTTCGCGCAGCGTGACGATCTGCCGCTCCGCGATCGGAATCGCGTGCCCGCCATGCGGATGAGGGACGAAGATTTCCGCGATCACATCCGCGTAATCCTCGAAGAACTGCGGATGCTGCTTCAGATACTCGGCAACTGCAGGTGCGTCCATGCCCGATATTCCGCGTGTCGTTTTTTTCTCGCTGGCTTCGTTCGCGCCGTCGCTCACGTTCGCCCACTCATTTTCCACTCACTTTCCACTCACTTTCCATTCACCTTCGAACACCGTGGCCGCCGGCCCCGTCATCATCACCGGCGCGCCGTCACCGTCCCAGCCAATGACGAGTTCCCCGCCACGCGTTGCCACCCTGACCGGCGAATCGAGGAGCCCGCGCCTGATGCCCGCGACCACGGCCGCGCATGCGCCGGTGCCGCAAGCAAGCGTTTCGCCGGCGCCGCGCTCCCAAACCCGCAGACGAATGGTAGCGCGATCGACGATCTGCATGTAGCCCGCGTTCACTCGATTCGGAAATCGCCGGTGGTTTTCGATCAACGGTCCTTGCGTCGCCACCGGCGCCGCGGCGGCGTCGTTCACGATCTGCACGGCGTGAGGATTGCCCATCGACAGGGCGGAAATGCGCACCGCGGTCCCGCCGACGTCGAGCGTCTCCTCGATCGCGCCCTCGCCGTCCGTGAATGGAACCTCCTCCGGCCGAAATCGCGGCACGCCCATGTCGACGGTCACCTGGCCGTCGGGTTCGAGCCGCGGCACGATCATCCCGCCGGCGGTCTCGACGCGGAGCTCGCGCTTGTCGGTCAGGCCATGGTCGCGAACGAACACGACGAAGCAGCGCGCACCGTTGCCGCACTGCTCGACTTCAAAGCCGTCGGCGTTGAAGATCCGGTAGCGAAAGTCGGCGTCCCCGGTCGGGCGCTCGACGACGAGCACCTGGTCGCAGCCCACGCCGAGTCGGCGATCGGCCAACGCGCGCACCAGGTGCGGCGTAAGCTCGACGCGCTGGCGCACGCCGTCGATGACGACGAAATCGTTGCCCAGACCCTGCATCTTGGTGAACTTGAGCGTCATTGCGTCGACGGGCCGGTGCGGGGCCACGCGAACTCGCCCGCGCGCGCGAAAGGAATCGCGGGCCCGGCATCGAAGGTTGCCACTCCCGATACCGCGTAGCGTACCGTTGGCGCCGCGCCGTTGCCGGTTTCGGCACGGCGTGCGATTTCCGCCGCAGCCCGCAGTGTCGCCGCCCATCCGGCACGCACGGTCAGCGACGCCGCGGCCTCGCCGTGCGGCGGCAGCCGCACCGGCAGGGCGAGATGCGCGGTCCCGATGGCGATGTCTTCGATGCGCAGGTTCGCATCGATGGCGTCGACGGCGATCGCGCGTTCGTTGGGATTGACGAGATTCACGACCACCGTGAACTGCGCGTCGACGTTGGTCAGCCGGTCGATGCGCACGCGATCGACCGACACCTTCGGCGCTTCGAGCCGCGGGCCGGTCGCGCAGGCAATCACCAGCATCGCCGCGACGACGAGAGGCGCAAGCGCGGAAGCGCGCCTCACGCTAGACATTGCATCGCCATTCAAGCTGCCTTGCCCCGCAAATGATCGCTTCTCGCATGGGTCGTCCGCATTCGTCCCGGGTTCACACCCGGGTTTGTGACCCCGTCCGGCTAAATCCTACCGCGCCGTACCGAGCAGCGCTGGCGCGTCCACCGGCGGGATCACGCAATCAGTGTCCCCGAGTCGGCAATGGAAAAACCTTCGCTCGCGGCCACCAGCGCGAACGCGCGCTCATAGGCGTGGTGCAGTGTTCCGTCGACCTGTCCCGCCTCGCGCTCGAAATCGACCAAGTCGTCGGGCAGCGCGGAGAAGCGCGCGAGCGCGGACATCCGGGCCCAGAACATCGTGCCCGCAGGGAAGCTTCCGCGCACCTCGCAGTCGAGGCCGAGCCGGGCCAGCAGCGTGACCACGAGGTCGGTCGTAGCACAACGCCACGTGACTTGGTCGTGGAGCTGGCCGGCGGGCGCTACCAGGCCGACCGCGGGGGCGGCATCGAGCGCCGCCAGCATCCGTTGCGCGTGCTGGCGGTCGCCGACGAGCCCGCTGAAGGCATCGCGGCGCCAAGCGTCGCCACCGCCGAACGGCATCTTGTCGGCATCCATGAAGTGCACCGATTTCTTTCCGTGAAGCTTCAGCACGTACACGTAGGCATTCGCGCCGACGGCGCGCAGCCATAACAAGAACGGCAGCACATCGCGGCCGAGGTTCTGGACCCCGAACACAGCCGCATTCGGAAAGCGTGCGGCGACCTGCTGCCGAATCGCGGGCAACAGGCGGAACGGACAGCTCACGTAGAGATCGAACGGCTCGGGCAGATTGGCGATGGTGTCGGCGAGGTCGGGCCAGAGGTCTGGATAGTAGAGGTGGACCACGACGGCAATGCGCGCACTGCGTGCCGCGATCGCTATCGAGCCCGCTACGGCGCCGACCGTGGGACTCGAGCGGTGCTCCGAGGCAAGTGTCTCCGCGAGCGTATCGAGTGCGTCGAGATGCGCCGGTTGCGAAGGCGAGAATGCGGCGCGCAGCAGCCAGAAGGGAACGCACTCGGCGCGTCTGTTGCGCACGAAGCGAGCCGCGCCGTCGAGCGCGTGCGCGAACTTGAGCGGTGAAAAGTCGGTGAGCTTCACCCGCCCGTCGAGCACCTCGGTATCGCGCGTCGCCGACCAAAGTACGCTTGGCGTGACCAGCCCGTCGCCGGCGCGGCGCTTGGCGAGCTCGGCGACGAGCACGGGGTAGGGGAACACGCGCGGCGCCTGGACTGCTCCCGCATCGCTGCCATGGTATGGCGGGTACTCCAGCGCGAAATCGAGCGCCGTCGGCGTGGCGATATACCTCGATGCAACGCGGCGCCAGCCGATGCGAACAGCGTGACCGTGCATGGACAGCGCGGCGGCGAGCGACGGTAGTGCGTCGAGGTGGGTGCCCTCAGCCGATGTCGCGAGGACCGCATAGCGTAGGCCCGCCGATTCATACAGCACGCCGGCGGCGCCGAGTGCGGCGATTGCCGCAGGCAGCTGCACTCGCTCCCACGCGGCGGTCGCGTCCGGATGGTCCAAGCGGACGATGGGTAGCACGCGTACGCGATGGCGCTGCGCGAGTGCGACGACCTGGTCCACCGTCGCCGCGAGCGGTGGATCGATGGGTACCGCGACCCCCGCGCTCGCACTTCCGAGGCGCGCCGCGATTTCGGTCAGCGCCGCGATCCGGTCTTCGAGGTTGGCGTCGCGCGGCGCTTCCCAGGCGACGAGAGCGTCCGCGCCGGCTGTCGCCGCGGAATCCGTTTGCAATGGGCTCATGCTGCCCCCCGCGATGCCGTTGCGGCACCCTGCGGAGCAAGCACGATGCGCTCGACGGCGAAACGGGCCTGCCGGGGGTCGAAGAACAATGCGCAATCCGTCCGGCGGGCAAGTTCGCCGCCGTAGTCGCCGAACCCGTCGGCAACGACGCGCAGGCCCGCGGACAGCGCTTCGAACACGAGGCGGTCGTACTGCCGCATCCGGCCCTCGGCGCCCCAGAAGAAGAGCGCGTCGAGGCCCGATGTCCAGCTGCCCCATTCCGTGACGAGGCTAATCAGGTGCTCCTCCTCGTCGGCGCAATGACGGCTCGGCAGCTGCCCCGGGTAGAGGAGGCGCAGGAAGCCGCGTTGTGAGCGCAGCCATTCAAGCATTTCCCAGCGCGCGGCGTCTTCGCGGTCGCGAAGCGGTGGGATGAACGCGGCGATACGCGGCGTCCTGGAGGAGAGCTCTTCGACGCCACGGCTCATCGGGACGAAGAGCTGCGGGTCGACCGCGCCGGCGAGGCCAAAATCCGCCAGTATCGCGGTGTTGCGCGCGACGAAGCGAAGACGCGGGACCATCGTTGTCGGAAGGGCATCGAGGAGCTCGACATAGGCCGGCGGATCGTGGGCGTCGATCGCGACGACGATCGCCGAGAACGATTCGGCGACGGCGGGCAGCCACGCAAGCGTCCGCGTGTTGATTCCGAATATTGCGAGCGTGCCGCCGCGGGGCAGCGCGTCGCCGGCGACGTCGATCGACCCCGTTTCGGCGAGCGTGGCCATGGGTACGCCATCGCTGGGATCGGACCAGAGCGAAACACGTCCGGCCGCACGCAACGCGTCGCGCAGTGCGACGCCCGAGCGGTTCGAAGCAGCGTTGAGCACGTCGCCAGGAACCACGATGTGCACCGGCGCGTTCGCGGCGCCGGCCGGCAGGAAATCGGTCGCCGGATCGGGCGCCGCGAGCAGCGCCCGCGCGCCGAAGAGTCGCAGCATGTCGACGGCCACGATGGTGCTGGCCGAGTAGAGCCCTTGGTGCTCCCGCTTGCGATGCTGGAGCGTCGCAAGGTTGTGCCGGATCATTTCGACCCCTGGCATCAAGTCGAGCGCGCGCGTCAGCATCGCCTCCGCGGCATCAAGATCGCCCTGCTGCATTCGCACGACGCCGAGCATGTGCACGGCGTCGAAAGTGATGGGCGCGCGCGCGACGACCTCCTCGTAGAGCCGACGCGCCGTGTCGAGCTGTCCAAGCTTCTGCGCCGCCAGCGCCCGCTGCATCGTCGCCCACAGCGCCGCCTTCTCGTCGCGCGTGAACGCTTCCCAGCCGAGATAGAACGGGATCGCCGTCTCGGCGGCCGCCTCTTCGGCGCGGCCGCAGCAGCGTTTGTAGCGCAAGCCGCTGCCGCAGGGGCAAAGCGCGTTGCGCGACGGTGGCGCGACAGCCGGTGCCGCGATCATTCGTCGAGTGCGAGGAACGACAGCTTGCCGGTCATCCGCGCCTCCGGCGCCTCCTTGGGCCGCTTCTCGATCGCAACGACGCTGTCGTACCAGGAGAGCGACCACGCCGAGCGCGCGAACGGGCTCTTCTCCTCGTTCTGCCACTCGCGGACATGCCACGCGTTGAGTTGGTCGACGAGGCGCTTCGTGTATTCGAGGAACGAGCCTTCCGCGTGCAGGCCGCCGCCGTACTGCGGCCAGTAGCTCGTGTGCGTGTCCTCGACCATGTACACGCCGTCGTCGGCGACGGCGTCGAACAACTCCTCGAACGTGACGATCTGCTGCTCCATCGAGTGCCCCCCGTCGTCGAGCAGGATGTCGATCCGCGGATACCGCTCGCGCAGCGACCGCAGGAACCCGCGGTCGGATTGGTCGCCGATGACGACGGTTACCTGCTCGTCGGCGAACTTGAGCGCGCGTGGATTGATATCGACGCCGATGAGTTGTGCCTGTGGGCCGAAGTAAGATTTCCACATCCCGAGCGATCCACCGTGGTAGACGCCAATCTCGACCATGACGATTTCGCGACCGCGAAAGCGCGAGAAATGCCGGTCGTAGACGTCGAAGTAGTGGAGCCACTTGTTGAGCAGCGGCCCCCGGTTGGCATCAAAATAGGCGCGCAGTGGATTCATCGGCGGCCCTCCTCGGCGGGTCGCGCTGTTTACTGACACCCAATTGTATCCCTCGGGGGCCTTGCGGTCCGAACGCGCGTCGGCGCAGCGCCGAGACGATCAGGGCCCGCCACGACCTGACTCTACCTCTTCGGCCTAGACATTGAACCGGAAGTGCATGACGTCGCCATCCTTGACGAGGTACTCCTTGCCTTCGAGGCGCATCTTGCCCGCCTCCTTCGCACCCTGCTCGCCTTTGCAGCCGATGAAGTCGCTGTAGGCCGTCACTTCCGCGCGGATGAAGCCCTTTTCGAAATCGGTATGGATGACGCCCGCCGCCTGCGGCGCGGTGTCGCCGATGTGGATCGTCCACGCGCGCACTTCCTTCGGGCCGACCGTGAAGTACGTGGACAGGCCCAGCAGCGCATACGCCGCGTGAATCACGCGGTCGAGCCCCGGCTCGGTCAGCCCCATGTCGGCCAGGAAGACGAGCTTGTCGTCGCCGTCGAGATCGGCGATTTCCGCCTCCATCGCGGCACACACGGCGACGACGGGCGCGCGTTCATTCGCGGCGTGCGCGGTGACGGCATCGAGCAACGGGTTGTCGTGGAACCCGTGCTCGGCCACGTTCGCCACGTACATTGCGGGCTTCATCGTCAGCAGGAAGAACGGCTTCAGCAGCGCGCGTTCCTCGTCGTAAAGATCGGCCGAGCGCGCCGGCCGCGCCTCGTTCAGCACCGATTGCACCTTGACGAGGACCTCGTGGACGCGCCTGGCTTCCTTGTCGCCGCCGGAGCGCGCCACCTTCTCGACTTTTGCGATCTGCTTTTCGACGGAGGCGAGATCGGCCAGCGCGAGCTCGGTATTGATCGTCTCGATGTCGGAGACCGGATTCACGCGGCCGGTGACGTGCACGACGTTGTCGTCGTCGAAACAACGGACGACGTGCGCGATTGCATCGCACTCCCGGATATTGGCCAGGAACTGATTGCCCAAACCCTCGCCTTTCGACGCGCCGGCCACGAGGCCGGCGATGTCGACGAATTCGACCACGGCCGGCATCACCCGCTCGGGCCTGGCGATCGCAGCCAGCGGCGCGAGCCGCGGATCCGGCACTTCGACGATTCCGACGTTGGGCTCGATCGTGCAGAACGGATAGTTCTCGGCGGCGATCCCCGCTTTGGTGAGCGCGTTGAATAGCGTCGACTTGCCGACGTTGGGCAGACCCACAATGCCGCATTTAAGGCTCATGTCACAAAATTCCCAAAGTCGGGCCGGCTATGCCGGCCCGTTTCCACTAGAAGTTTTCCCCCGCGTATGCAGCAGCATCATCGCGCGCTCCATGTCGCCTGCAGCGATCGCCGGCCACGCCGTCAGCGCCCGGGCGATCGCGTCGTCGATGGCTGTGCTCTCTTCGCCGCGCGGCGGCTTCAACACATAGTCGACGACTTCCTGCTGCGTGAGCTCCGAGTCGCGCGGGTGGCCGATGCCGATACGCAAGCGCCAGAAGTCGGGCGAGCCCAACTGCGCCTGGACATCGCGCAATCCATTGTGACCCGCGTGCCCGCCGCCGAATTTCATTTTCGCCTCGCCGGGCTTCAAGTCGAGCTCGTCATGGACGACGAGGATCTCGCCGGGAGCGATGGCGAAGAACCGCGCGAGCGCGCCGACCGCGCGCCCCGACAGATTCATGTACGTCGAAGGCTTCACGAGGCGCAATTCACCCGCCTTCGCTACAAGGCCGGCGAATCTGGATTCCGCGCCAAAGGTCGCGGCAAGGACCGAAGCGAGTTCGTCGGCGAACCAGAACCCGGCGTTATGCCGCGTGTTCGAATATTCGCGACCGGGATTGCCGAGTCCGGCAACTAGGCGGATGGGGGTGGCCATGGTGGTCTCGCGTTCCCGCTGCAACGAAAAAGGCCCGCATCAACCCGCGGGCCCCTCTCGCGATGCAGTCGATTGAACGCCTACCTCTTCTTCTTGTCGTCCTTCTTGTCGTCCTTCTTGTCTTCCTTCTTTTCCGCGCCCTTTTCGGCCGCGGGCGCCGCCTCGCCTTCGACCGGTGCAGCCACGGCTGCCGCTGCCGCCGCAGCTTCTGCCGCCGCGGCTGTTTCTTCCTCGGTCTCGACCTGCGCACGCGGGACGATCGCCGTCGCGACTACCGGATCGATCTTGCCGCGCGACACGACCGTCACGCCCGGCGGCATCTTCAGCGCCGACACGTGGATCGAGTGGCCGACGTCGAGCTCGGTCAGGTCGACTTCGATGAATTCCGGCAAGTCCTTCGGCAGACACGAGACGTCGAGGTCGGCTACCACGTGACTGATGATCGCGCTGTTGACCTTCACGGCCGGCGAGATCTCGCCGTTCACGAAGTGCAGCGGGATCTTCATGTGGATCTTGCGGCTTTCGTCCACACGCTGGAAGTCCACATGCAGGATCTCGTTGCGGAACGGATGCATCTGCACGTCGCGCAGCAGCACCTTGGTGGCCGCGCCGTCGAGCTTCATCGTCAGGATCGACGAATGAAACGCCTCGTTGCGCAGCGCATGGAAGAGCGCGTTGTGGTCGAGCTCGATCGGCGTGGGCGCCACCGGGCCGCCGTAGACGATGCCCGGCGCCTTGCCGGCACGGCGCATGCGACGGGACGCGCCACGACCTTCGGTGTTGCGCGCAAATGCGGTGAATTCGATGTTCATTGAAAGCTCCGGTTGTCTGCGGCCTCGCCTGATGCGCGTCATCTTGCGCGCGGGCTCGTCCGCCTCAAGTTTGCCTCGATGGGCGACAACCGCCCCACGGTTTGGGTGGGACGGGAAAGCCTTGAATTATAACTCGATTTCGGAGCTGGACGCCAGCGGCGCTTCGTCGGGGGAACCGCAGCCGCGCTCAATCGGTAAACAAGGATGAGACGGATTCTTCGTTGGATATGCGCGTCATCGTCTCGGCGAGCAATTGCGCGCAGGAGAGTTGGCGCACGCGCGGCAGCGCCTGCGCCTCCGGCGAGAGCGGAATCGTATCGGTGACGACCAGCTCGTCGAGATCGGACTGGGCAATCCGGGGAACGGCGCCCCCCGAGAGGACCGGATGCGTGCAATAGGCCACGACCTTGACCGCGCCACGCTCCTTCAGCGCGGTGGCCGCCTTGCATAGCGTGTTGGCCGTATCGACCATGTCGTCCATGATCACGCAGGTACGGCCTTCGACGTCGCCGATGATGTTCATGACTTCGGCGACATTGGCCTTCGGCCGTCGCTTGTCGATAATCGCAAGGTCCGAGTCGAGGCGCTTCGCGATCGCGCGGGCACGAACGACGCCGCCGACGTCGGGCGACACGACGATCAGGTTTTCGTAGTCGCGCTTCCACAGGTCGCCCAGCAGAATCGGCGTGGCGTAGATGTTGTCGACCGGGATGTTGAAGAAACCCTGGATCTGGTCGGCGTGCAGGTCCATCACCATCACCCGATGCACGCCCACCGTCGACAGCATGTCGGCGACCACCTTCGCCGTGATGGCGACGCGCGCGGAACGCGGGCGCCGGTCCTGCCGTGCGTAGCCGAAGTAAGGGATCGCCGCGGTGATCCGCGCCGCCGACGCGCGCTTCAGCGCGTCGACCATCACCATGATTTCCATCAGGTGGTCGTTGGTCGGCGCGCACGTCGACTGCAGGACGAACACATCGCGGCCGCGCACGTTCTCCATCAGCTCGACCATCACCTCGCCGTCGGAGAACCGGTCGACGACGCATCGCCCGACGGTCAGATTGAGGTGGCGGCACACCGCTTCCGCAAGCTTGGGATTCGCGTTGCCCGCAAAGATCCGCATTCGTTCGAACGCCATCGCTTCGCCGCCTGACAAGTTTCCGCCTGCGAGTCTATCCGAAATCGGCAAGAAAAAAGGCCGCGCGGGCGGCCTTTGTCATCGTTGTTGCCGACAGCGGATGGCTGGGGAGGTAGGGATCGAACCTACGAATGCCGGAATCAAAATCCGGTGCCTTACCACTTGGCGACTCCCCAGCTGAAACTGAACGCTTTCCCTTACGAACTCGCGCTCTGCACATTATCGCGCGAAGTCCGCGAGCGGATGCCGTGCGAGGGTCCTCGCGAGATGTCCATCGAGGTGCGGCGGCAGCAGCGCAAGTGCGTCACGCGCCTCGCGCTCCGTCGAACATGCGGCGAACACGCACGCCCCCGATCCGCTCATGCGCGCCTGTGGTGCTGCGCGCCCAAGCGCGGCGATGGCGGCGGCAACCTCGGGAAATCTCGCGCAGGTCACGGCCGCAAGATCGTTTCGGCCATAACTCACGGAAAAGACGTCTATTTTCGCCGACGGTGTCGAACGTGTCAATTCCGGCGCCGCGAAGATGTCGGCTGTGCGTACATGAACGCACGGGAAGGCGAGCACTAACCAGCACGTCGGCAACGTGACCGGCGTCAACCGTTCGCCGATCCCGCGCACCACCGCGTTTTCGCCCCCGACGAAGAACGCAACATCCGCGCCGAGCGTTTGCGCAATGTCTGCCAACCGCGCGCGCGGCAGGTCGAGCTTCCATAGCTGGTTCAGCGCGAGCAACACGGTTGCCGCGTCCGAGCTGCCGCCGCCGAGGCCTGCGCCCTGCGGGATGCGCTTGGCCACCGCAACGGCGACCCCTTGTCGCGTCCCCGTGGCGGCCCGCAACGCGCGCGCGGCGCGCAGCGCAAGATCATCAAAGGCCGGCACGCCGGCAACGTCGCCGATGCGCACGATGGCGCCGTCGTCGCGCGACGTCAGCGTCAATGTATCGGCGAAGTCGGTGAAGGCAAACAGCGACTCCAGCAGGTGGTAGCCGTCGGCGCGCCGGCCCGTTACGTGCAGGAACAGATTGATTTTCGCCGGCGCCGCGACGACGAGCGTGCGGATGAGAGGGCCTTCGCGCTGCGGACTCATCGCCTTCGATTGTGCGCCCTCGTCCGCACTATCGGGTCGTGTTCGCGAGTTGCCAGCGATCAACGACGATACGCACTTCGATCGGCTCGCTGTCGGGATAGCGCATCACGAGGCGGATGGGATTCGTCGCCGATGCCGTGTCGGCGTAGGCATAGACGACTTCCCACCCTTGCTGGCGCAGCACGAGCGGCCGCCCGCCCGCATCGCGTTCGAGATCGAATGCCGAGCCCGCGACCGGTTGCGCCTGGATCCACGAGGCCAAACCGTCGACCGGGATCGCAACGCCGAAGACGTCGCGCGTCAACGCACCCCAATCGGAATACGCGACGGGCGCTTCACCGGGACGCTCGATGCGCACGCCTGATGGATCGCCGGTAAGTCGCGCGACGGTCTGTCCCAGCGGGGTCGAGACGTCGAAGCGATCGCCAGTCGAGGCATGCGACCACGTGAAATGCGCGGCGACGCCATCGCTGCCGCGCCGCGCGGAGAGGCGTCCCGACGCATCGAATGCCGCGGCGGTTTCGTTCGTCAGCCGAATGGAGGGAGGCGCCACCGTCGCGCATCCGGCGACGAAAGCCACGGCAACGGCCGCAAGCGCGCCGCGAAGGGCGCGCACCCTGGTCACGATCGACGCGAACTAGGCGGAGCGCGCGTCACCGCGCGAGGCGGCGGACGGTTTCGAGCAGCACCGGGTTGTCGGGCGTGGATTTCAGCTGCGACTGCCAGACTTCCTGCGCGCGTTCGCGTTCGCCCTTCGCCCACAGGACCTCGCCGAGATGCGCGGCGACTTCGGCGTCCGGCCGCTCCTTGAGCGCGCGACGAAGATAAGTCTCCGCTTCTGCATACCGGCCAAGCCGGAACAGCGCCCAGCCCATGCTGTCGAGGATGAACGGATCGTCGGGCGAAAGCTTGTTCGCCTTCTCGATCAGCACCAGGCCTTCGCTGATGCGCGTCGTGCGATCGACGAGCGTATAGCCGAGCGCGTTCAGCGCCTGCGCGTCGTCCGGCTTCAATTCGACGACCCGGCGAAGCCGCGCCTCGGCGTCGTCGATCTTGTCGAGCTTTTCGGCGACCATCGCCGCGTCATAGAGGAGGTCCGGTGAATCCGGATGCTCCTTCAACGCGAGCAACAGCACGCCATAGGCGCCGTTATTGTCGTTGGCATCGCGCAGCAACTGTGCTTCCGCCTGCCGTACCTGCACGCGCTGCTCGATCGTCACTGCGGGAATATCGGCCAGAAACTTGCGCGCTTCGACGACCTTGCCGAGCTTGCCCATCATCGCCGCGACACGCAGCTTGGCGAGCCACGCACGCTCGCCTTCGGGCACGGCCTTGTAGCGCTCGATCGCTTCCTGATAACGGCCGGTCTCTTCGGCGATCTGCGCGAGATACAGCTCAACCGCGCCATTCTCGCCATAGTTCGCACGCTTCAGATCGCGGAACAGCGATTCGGCGGTCTCCCAATCCTTCATTTGAATGGAGATCACGGCGACGCCGAATTCGAACTCGCGGGCGTTGCGGTCGCTGTCCCACAGTCGCTGGAACACGGCGCGCGCCTCGCCATAACGCTTTTGCTCGACCAGGAACTGCGCGAGCCCGCCCGCGGCGGCGCGCGCATCCGGATTGGCGGCAACGAAGAGCGACAGGTACGCAATGGCCTCGTCGGGCTTCTTGCGCGAGAGGATTTCCGCCTTCAGGAGCGCCGCGCGCTCCCAATCGGGTTTGAGCGCCAGCGCGCGGTCGATTTCGTCGATCGCGGCCCCATCCAGACTGCCTTCGGGCGCGCCTGCCGTATAGGCCGCGAGCGCTACCGCGAAGTGTGCCTCCGGACTTTTAGGATACGGCTTCGCCAGCTCGCGCACGAGCTCGAGGATCTGCCGCCGGTCTTGCGTATCGCCGAAAAAGCGGTTGAGCTGCAAAAAGATTTCGCCGGGGCCTCGGTCCGTGATCGCCGCGTCGGCGATGACTTTCTCGAGCCGAATCTTCAAGTCGTTGTCGACGCCGCCTTCCGCGGGCGCCTTCTCGCTGGCGCCGGCGGCGAGCGCGGCCAGGATCTGCTTCGGGCGCTCGGCCTTCGGATCGAGCGCTGCCCACAGTTTGGCTGACTCCTCGGCGAGCCCGCGCATCCGCGCCGCCAATGCCACCTCGGAGGCGCGCTTCGCAATGCGCGGGTCGCGCGCTTCGCGCGCCGCCTCGTAGTAGGCACGCGCGGCAAGCGACGTCTCGCCTCGTTGTAGCGCGACATCGCCCAGCAAGAGCCGGTAGAACACGTCCGGCGACAGCCCGGCGTTGTCTGCGGTCGGCAGCGGCGTCGCATGGGCATCGATGGCCGGGCCGATCGCCTGTGCATGAACGAAGGCAGGACGGGCGACCACGAAGATCGCCGCAATCGCTGCGACCACCAGCTTGGCGCGGACCGCGGCAGGGTGAGGCAAAGTAAACACTGACGGCATACGAACTCGCTGCGTACGGGTGAAGGAATCCCGATCGATCCGGGAGCGGTGCACGATCT
>Ga0184632_10000385_pt1 | contig 17173 bp, 12 predicted proteins | sample PLM31_50_b1_FD_133153 | JGI IMG/M metagenome (GOLD analysis project Ga0184632, IMG submission 133153) | Groundwater sediment microbial communities from an aquifer in East River, Colorado, USA - PLM3-1_50_b1 | ecosystem: Environmental > Terrestrial > Soil > Riparian zone | place: USA: East... | reverse complement strand
CGGTCCCGTCGACCTGAGCGGTCTGGTTGTGGTCGCCCACGACGGCGTTGGTGACCGAACCGTCGGCGATGATCCCCGAGTTCACGCCGGTGTTCACGGGTCCGTCAAGGTTGCCGTCGACGAGCACTGCGCCGTCGCCGGTGTTCGCCTGGCCGCTGAAGTTGTCGCCCTGGATGGCCTGCGCCTCGTCTCCGGTGGCGGCGTTGACGTCGCCGTCGCCGCTGTTCGCCACGGCGCCGTCGTCGGCCGTCACGTTGTCGACGTCGATGTCGCCGTTGAAGTTGTCGCCGACGTTGATGTTGTTGTTGTTCTGCACGATCTCGTTGATGATCGTCTCGTCGCCCTCGTACGCCACATAGGTGATCTGCTGGATCTGCTGGACCACCTGCTCAGCCGAGTGCGCCGGCGGGTGACCCGAACCACCAGTGTGGCTCTGCACCGCGGTCTGGACGTTGGACGGCACACCGGGGTTCCCGCACACCTCGCGGGCGTAGCCATTTACGTCGACGTTGGATAGATCACCCTCGGAGATACCGCGCGCCGCGAGTTCACCTGCGGGGTCGCCGACGAACTGGAGGGCAGCCTGACGGTTGCCGAGGATGTCCAGGATGAGCTGCTTGATGGCCTCGGACACGTTGACACTCATTGTTCCGCTCCCTTGACTTGAATCCCTGCCACCGTGGCTGGGCTTGGAGCCATCCTGCGGGGGTGGGGGCTGCCCCTACATCGGGACAACCCCCCTACCCGTGTGCTGCCTATAGGGGACCACAGCCGATCAGTGGGAGCGAGCGCGGCAACTGTCGGCCGCGCGACACTCATTCGGGCTGGTCAGAGCCTCGCAGAACGGTCCGGAGCGCGGCCACGAACTCGGCCCTGCTGGTCGCGCCGAGCTTGGTCCGGATGCGCGCCACGTGGTGCTCGACGGTCTTGGGAGAGATGAACAGGCGCGCGCCGATCTCTCGATAGGTGCCGCCGTCGAGCACCATCCTGGCCACCTCGACCTCGCGCTCCGAGAGACCTCCCTGCTGTGTCTCCGTCCGGCCGTCGGCGGCGGTCACTTCAGCGCTGGACAGGTCCCGGGCTCGCTCGAGTAACCGGCGTGCGGCCGCCGCGTCCGAGATTCTGATGGCCGCCTGCCCGACCAGCCGGGACCCCTCCCACGGCAGCTCGACCGCGGCAAGATCCTCCGCCACGGCGACCGCGGCGTCGGCATCGACATCGCCATCGAGCACACGCGCCCAGAGGATGGCCGCCGCACATTGCGCCCGCTGACGCGCCCCGATGCCGGCCCCGCCCACCGCGCCAAGCCGCTGTGCCGCCGCCGCCTCCAGCCGCCGTGCCGCCACGACGGCGGCATCGGCATCCTCGGCCGCGATGGCGACCTGTACCCGAATCCACCCGACCGCCACGGCCCAGGCCGCCGGCCTACCCAGGCCTTCCACAATGTCGTCGAGAGCGGCCAGGACGGGTTCGACCCGAACGTAGCGGCGCAGCCGGGTGGCCGCCACGGCGAGCTCTTCGACCGGCTCGATCACGAAGAGGTCGACCGCGCGGCGGGCAAGCGCCGGTTCGATGCCGGCCCAGGCATCGCGCAGACGCGCGACGTCGCCGCTTCGGCGGGCGATGCCCGCGGAGATCGCCGCGAAGAGGAATCGTTCCCGGCCCGGTAGCTGGGTCTGAGCCAGCCGACCGAGCTCCGCCACCGCCGTGTCGTAGCGGCCGGCCCGCAGCCGTACCCAGCCGAGCAGGAGTCGGTGCCGCTCGAGAAAGACCGGTCCGCCGACACCGGCCGCGATCGCCCGCTCCAGCAGGTGTTCTGCCGACGCCACGTCGCCGGCCGTGGCGGCCATGAGCGCGCCGAGCGCATGTGCGGTGTCCGGGAGCACGGCGGCCGGCGGTGTCCGCTCCAGACCCTCGGCCGCCTCGATGAAGAGCGGCACAGCAGCGGCCGGATCTGCCGCGGCCACCAGCGCGGCCTCGGCCAGTCGGCGAACCGCGACGGCCCCGGCCGCGTTGGCGACGGCTGCGCTCGCGACGGCTGCGCGGGCCGTGTCGACTCTGCCTACGGCGAGAAGGGATGGGACGGCTAGGTCAGGCCCGGGTGGCGCGGCCCCGGCCAGCGCTTCCGCGGCCCGGTCGGCCCGGCCCTGATGGGCGTGCACGGCACCGTCAGCGAGCACGAGTCGGTCCGCGTCCTCGGGCGCGACGCTCAGGCCGACATCGATGGGCAGGCCGAGCTGGGCGGCGGCCTCGGCTCGGCCCGCCGCCACGGTGGCCGGCGCGGCACCCGAGTCGAGGGCATCGTCGTACCAGCCGATCGCGGACGCCGGGTCACTGAAGCGCATCCGGTCTCCGGCTGCACGATAGACCGCCGCCGCGTCTGGGATGAGCGCCCGGGCGGCGCGTAGCTGCGTCGCGGCAGCGAGAGCATCGGAGCCGGAGCCCACCAGCGCTCGGGCGATGGCCTCATGCACGCGCCGGCGCTCCGCCGCCGGAAGCTCGACCAGAAGGGCGTCGGCGATGGCCGGAATCATCGACTCCGAGCCCGGGACGAGCAGACCCTCGTCGCGCAGAGCGCGCATAGCGCCGGCGAGGCTGACGCGTTGTCCGGATCCGCCGGTGCCTATCTGTCCGCCAGACGGACCGTCCAGTTCGGACGCTGCGGCCAGGACATCATCGGCGAGGTCGAGGCGGAGAGCGAGCACCCGGGCCAGACCCGCGACCGCGGGATCGAGCAGGGCCATGCGTCGCTGAACCCGGGCGACCAGTGCGGGCGAGGGTACCCCCCGCGGCGCGAGCGCCACCGCGACTGCCACCGCGGGTAGCCCGGCCGACGCGGCATGGACAGCGGCGCTGGCGTCGACGCCGGCTGGCCGACCTGTGACCGCCGCGATCAACGCGGTGACTTCCTCGACACCGAGCGGCTCGAGCTGTTCCACCGCGCCCCGCGCGCCGACCGCCTCGTCAAGGTCGGCAAGTTCTGCGCTGTCGATTGTGGGCCGCCGGGCAACCACCATCGCGACGCCCCGGCGGGCGGTGGCCGCGAGCAGTCTCAGCTCGTCAGCTCCCAGCCGGTGCGCATCGTCGACGAGGACCAGCCGACCGTCCGCCGCGGCTGTCGCAAGCTGCGCGGCGACCTCGTCAAGCGTCCCCACTGGAGGGATGACCCGGAGGGCGGCGCCGGCGGCGGTCGCGGCGATCTCGTCAAGGCGACGGGTGCGACCGGCGCCGTCGACACCGACGACAACCGTCACCTGTGGAGATACCGCACGCCCCGCCACACCGGCATCATGCCCGACCTGGAGGATCGACCCAAGTCACGCACACGCCGGCCACTCTGCCCACGGTTCCGTCGCGCTGACGACACCCGACGCTCGTGATCGAAGTGACGCCGCGGCTGCCATAGCAACCCCAACGCCACTTCGATCATGAAGGGACGACAGTCCAGTCTAGGCGGAGCCGGTAACGGTGACCCGGAGGTCGTCGTCGGGCGGCGTCCAGGCCGCGGCGGCGGCGGCGACCTGATCGCCCGAGCGGATGTCCTTCACCTCGTCCGCGCTTCCGTCGGCGCCCGGGAACCACACGTACGGGATACCGCGCCGCTCGGCGTACCGGATCTGCTTGCCGAACTTCGCCGCGGACGGAGACACCTCGGTCGGGATCCCGCGCGCTCGCAAGGCGGCCGCGACCCGGTCGCTTGCGGTGCGCCGATCCTCGTCCGGAACCGCCACGAGCACGCAGGTCGGAACGGAGCGGGACGCCGACAGCGCCCCCGCACCGAAGAGCAGTCCGAGCATCCGCGAAACCCCCACGGAGATGCCGACACCGGGGTAGCGGTCGGAGCCCGATGTGGCCAGATTGTCGTAGCGCCCACCCGAGCAGATCGACCCGAACCGCTCGTAGCCGAGAAGCCGCGTCTCGTAGACGGTGCCGGTGTAGTAGTCCAGACCACGGGCGATCCTCAGATCGGCGACGAGCAGGCCAGGGTTGTGCTCCCGGGCCGCTTCCACGACCCGTACCAGCTCGTCGAGGCCTTCATCGAGCAACGGGTCGGTCACCCCCAACGCACGAACGGCATCGACAAACGAGGTGTCCTCCGTCGAGATCTCGGCCAGCGCGAGACACGCCTTGGCCTGGGCCTCCGTCGCACCGGCCGTCTGCACCAACAGGTCCACGACTGCGGCCGGGCTGATCTTGTCGGACTTGTCGACGGCACGCAGTGCGGCCTCGGGATCCGGGATGCCCAGTCCGAGATAGAACCCCTGGCAGAGCTTACGGTTGTTGACCTGGATGCGGATCTGCGGGATCGGCAGGCTGCCGAGCGCGTCGCCGATGATCAGGGGAATCTCGATCTCGTAGTGGAACGGCAGTGTGTCGCGGTCGACCACATCGATGTCGGCCTGTAGGAACTCCCGGTAGCGACCCTCCTGCGGGCGCTCTCCCCGCCACGCCTTCTGGATCTGGTAGCGACGGAAGGGAAACTGGAGCTTGCCCGCGTTCTCCAGGACGTAGCGCGCCAACGGCACAGTGAGATCGAAGTGCAGCCCGAGCGAGTCATCGGCGGGATCGTTGCCCGCTTGAAGGCGCCGCACGACGTACACCTCGTTGGAGGTCTCGCCCTTGCGCAGCAGCTGATCCAACGGTTCGACCGCGCGGGTCTCCAACGGCGCGAAGCCGTAGAGCTCGAAGGTGGTCCGCAGCCGGTCGAGCACGTACTGCTCGATCATGCGCTGCGGCGGCAGCCACTCGGGGAACCCGCTGAGCGGAGTAATTCGACTCACGTGGCAATCTTCCCAGGCGGCCCGGTGGTCGCGTCGATGACCTCAAGCAGGTAGGGGTTCGTGGCGCGCTCGCGGCCGATCGTCGTTGCCGGTCCGTGGCCCGGCAGTACGACCGTCGCGTCGTCCAGCGGCAGGATCTTGTCGCGAAGACTGAGCAGCATCGCCTCCATCGACCCGCCCGGAAGGTCGGTGCGTCCGATCGAGCCGGCGAACAGCACATCACCAGACAGGCAAAGCTCTGCTGGCGGGACGTCGTCGATCCGGTTCCCCGTTGAGTCCGTTGTTCGGCTCGCAAGCTTCGCCGTATCGCCACCCGGGAGCCGGAACAGGACAGAACCGCCGGTATGACCGGGGGCGTGATCCACCGTGATCTCCAGGCCGGCGACTGTGATCGTCCCGCCGTCGGGCAGCTCGGCAACATCATCCGGCTCGGTGTACGGCAGCCGGCCCCCGAAGAGTTGCGTTACATCCATCGAGAGGCCCTTGGCCGGGTCGGCCAGCAGTTCGCGATCGGCGGGGTGAATGTACGCCGTGACGCCGCGGGCGTCGCAGACCGGCGCCACCGAGAAGGTGTGATCGAGGTGACCGTGCGTGAGTAGGACGGCGGCCGGGTGGAGGCGGTGTTCGGCGAGCACCGCATCGAGGCGCGTGAGCACGCCGATACCGGGATCGACCACCACACACTGCTCCCCGGGGCCGGTCGCCAGCACGTAGCAGTTCGTGCCGAAGGCCTGCGCCTCAAATCCCGTGACCAGCACGTTTGCGGTCCTTTCCTCGTCCCGCGGGCCGGTGGACCCCAACGAGAACCGGTGGAGCGTCGATTCCCGCAGCGTAACTGGGAGTCCGGTCACGGTTGGTCAGCCTCGCTGGCCAATGGGGGCGCCCATACCCGTACACTCTGGCGGGTCTGTGGCGTGTGGCACTCGGCTTCGTCGCCGGCAGTGAGCGCGCGTCGACGCCGATCTTGTCTGGCACCGATCTTGTCTGGCACCGATCATGACACAGCAGCAATACCGACACAGTATGGGGAAGGGGAGCACGCGTGGCTTCCAGGAGCAACCGCCAGCGCAAGCTGGAGCGGGCCAGGGCCGAACGGCGCGTCGCGCGCCAGGCTCACCGGCTGCGCCGCAAGCGCCAGGTTCAGGCCGGGGTCGGCGCGAGCATCGCGCTCGTGCTGATCGTCCTCGGCACGACCTGGCTTCTTGGCGGGTTCGACTCCAAGCCGGCCGATCGGCAGACCATCGCCGAGGGCACGTGCTCGTGGACCTTGAAGGACCCAGCCGCCGACCCGAGCATCGTCGACGTCGGCCACCCCCCAACGACCGGTGAGAAGCGCTCCGGCGTGGAGACCATGACCATCAAGACCAACCTCGGCGACATCGAGGCTGAGATCGATCTCAGCAAGGCACCCTGCACCGCCGTTAGCATGGGATTCCTCGGCGAGAAGAAGTTCTACGACGGCAGCGTGTGCCACCGGCTGAGCGCGATGTCGAAGCTACTGACCTGCGGGGATCCGAGGGGCGACGGCTCGGGCAGCCCGTCTTACCAGTTCGCCGACGAAGACCTGCCAACCGTCCCGCTGGCCTCGGCCAGCCCGTCCACCGGCGCTAGCCCGTCCACCGGCACAAGCCCGTCGGTAAGCCCGGGCGCCAGCCCAAGCGGACCAGCCACCTACTACGCCAAGGGGACCATCGTGATGGTCAACACCGGGGCGAACACGAATGGCGGCCAATTCTCGATCATCTATGCCGATGGAAGCAACCTGGCACCCGCGTTCTCGATCGTGGGCCGAATCACCAAGGGGCTCAGCATCATTGAGGGCATCGCCAAGGCCGGCGCAGTCGACGACAAGGGCGCGCCCACCGCGGAGGGCAAGCCGAACAAGGACCTGATCATCCAGCAACTCTTCGTGGGCGCGGCGCCCAACGCGTCGGCGTCGGTCACACCGTCGGCCTCGGCCCCGGCCACCACGCAGTCCTGAGCTGGCACACAAGACGTGACACAGACCACCGACGAGGGAGCACGACAGTGAGTTCGGTACGGGATAGCCGCCAGCGAGCGGCGGCGCGAGCCAGGCTGGAGCGGGACATGGCTGCGCGGCAGGAGGCCGCCCGCCGCAAGCGTCTGCTGCAGGCCCGCGTCGGCGCCGGCGTCGCCGGGGTGGTGGTCCTCGCCGCCGTGGTCTGGATCATCGCGGCCGCCACCGGGGGCTCCCAGCCCACCGCGAACCCGAGCTCCGGTCCGACCGCCTGTGAGTGGATCCCACAGCTCCCCGAGGCCACGACCAGCCCGGACACGGTGAGCCCCGGCACGGCAAGTCCGGGCGCGGCGAGCCCGACCCCGGCTCTCCCGGAGGGCATCAAGGATGTCGGGACTCCGCCGACAGACGTACCGCGCTCCGGCTTTCAGGTGCTGACCTTCACCACGAACCTCGGCGTCATCAAGGTCGAGATGGACCTGTCGAAGACGCCGTGCACGGCGGCCAACCTGTCGTACCTGGCGAGCAAGAAGTTCTACGACGGCAGCTCCTGCCACCGCCTCGTGCCGAGCATCTTCGCGCTCCAGTGCGGCGACCCCAGTGGAACCGGCTCGGGCGGCGCGAGCTACCGCTTCGCCGATGAGAACCTCCCCACCGGCAAGCTGCCCGCCTACCACGAGGGCGACGTGGCCATGGCCAACACCGGCCAGCCCGGCTCCAACGGCAGCCAGTTCTTCTTCCTGTGGGCCAGCAGCCAGCTGCAGGCCGACTACAGCCTCTTCGGCCGGGTCATCGAGGGCGTGGACATCGTCAAGAAGGTCGGCGCCGGTGGCGACGATGGAGCGTTCGAGGCGCAGGCAGGCGGTGGCCACCCGAAGACCAAGATTGTCTTCAAGACGGTCACGGCCGGTCCGGTGACCTCGGAGTCGGCGGCGAAGGACACCACAGCGCCGGCGCCCACCCCATCCTCCTGACCCCCCTCCCCCCCCGCCACAACAGCGTCGATCATGACCTGGAGGTCATGATCGACGCTGTTTCACGACGGTCAGACCGTGATCACGGGGATCTTGCGTAGCGGGGGGACTCAGGAGCCGGAGGTCACGCGGTAGGCGTCGTACACGCCGTCGATCTTGCGTACGGCGGCCAGCAGGTGACCGAGGTGCTTGGGGTCGGCCATCTCGAAGGTGAACCGACTCACGGCAACCCGGTCACGGGTGGTCGTCACCATGGCAGACAGGATGTTGACCCGCTCATCGGAGAGCGCCCGGGTCACGTCGGCGAGGAGCTTGTGCCGGTCGAGGGCCTCCACCTGGACGGCGACCAGGAACATCGATGCGGCGGTGGGCTTCCACTCCACCGACACCATCCGATCTGCTTGTTGACGCAGCTCGTCGGCGTTGGTGCAGTCGGCGCGGTGCACGCTGACGCCGCCGCTGCGGGTGATGAACCCGAAGATCGGGTCGCCCGGCACAGGAGTGCAGCAGCGGGCCAGCTTAATCCAGATATCGGTCTCGCCGAGGACAACCACACCCGGGTCGTGGGTAGTGGACGTGGGTCGGGGCCGGCGGGTCGGCACCTCGGTCTCGGCTAGATCCTCGGTCGCGCCCTCCACACCGCCAAGATTGTTGACGAGCCTCGTCACCACCGACTGGGCCGAGACCTGGCTCTCGCCCACCGCGGCGTAGAGCGACGACACGTCAGACAGGTGTAGATCCCGGGCGATCGCCATCAGTGACTCGGAGGTGAGCATGCGCTGCAGTGGCAGACCCTGCTTGCGCATGGCCTTGACGATCCATTCCTTGCCCTGCTCGATCGCGCCCTCGCGCCGTTCCTTGTTGAAATGCTGCCGGATCTTGGTCCGAGCGCGGGGGCTCTGCACGAAGCCCAGCCAGTCCTGAGACGGGCTCGCGGTCTCAGATTTCGATGTGAAGATCTCGATAACGTCACCGTTGGAGAGCTTGCTCTCCAACGGGACGAGCTTCCCGTTGACCTTGGCGCCGATGCACTTGTGTCCGACCTCGGTGTGCACCGCGTAGGCAAAGTCGACCGGCGTCGAGTCCTTTGGCAGCGCTATGACGTCGCCCTTCGGCGTGAAGACATACACCTCCTGGGTGGACAGGTCGAACCGCAGCGCGTCCAAGAACTCGTTCGGGTCGGCCGCCTCGCGTTGCCAGTCCAGCAGCTGCCGCAGCCAGGTCATCTCATCGATGTGCGCCGGCGGGCCGACGATCGTGGCGTTCTTTGTCTCCTTGTAACGCCAGTGCGCGGCGATCCCGAACTCGGCGGTGCGGTTCATCGCGTACGTGCGGATCTGCAGCTCGACCGGCTTGCCGTTGGGACCGATCACCGTGGTGTGCAGGGACTGGTACATGTTGAACTTCGGCATCGCGATGTAGTCCTTGAACCGGCCCGGCACCGGCTGCCAATGCGCGTGGATGATCCCGAGCGCCGCGTAGCAGTCGCGCACCGTGTCGACCAGCACCCGCACCCCGACGAGGTCGTAGATCTCGCCGAAGTCACGCCCGCGCGCGATCATCTTCTGGTAGATCGAGTACAGGTGCTTGGGCCGACCTTTCACCTCGGCCTTGATCTTCGACGACTTGAGGTCGACTCCGACCTTCTGGGTAACCTGGTCGAGCAATGCGTCTCGCTGCGGCGCGTGTTCGCTCACCAGCCGGTTGATCTCTTCGTGGCGCTTGGGATACAGCGCACCGAAGGCGAGATCCTCGAGCTCCCACTTGATCGTGTTCATGCCGAGCCGGTGCGCGAGCGGCGCGAGGATCTCCAGCGTCTCGCGCGCCTTCTGCTCGCGTTTGGGCTGCGGCAGGAAGGCGAGGGTACGCATATTGTGCAGCCGGTCGGCGAGCTTGATCACCAAAACCCGGGGATCCTTCGCCATCGCCACGACCATCTTGCGGATGGTCTCGGCCTTCGCGGCATCGCCAAGCTTGACCCGGTCGAGCTTGGTGACGCCGTCGACGAGCAGGGCGACCTCGGCGCCGAACTCCTCGCGCATCTGGTCCAGCGTGTAGTCGGTGTCCTCGATGGTGTCATGCAGCAGCGCCGCGACCAGGGTGGTTGTGTCCATGCCGAGGTTGGCGAGGATCGTCGCGACGGCGAGCGGATGGGTGATGTAGGGATCACCGGACTTGCGGAACTGGCCGGAGTGCCACTCGTAGGCGGCGTCGTAGGCGCGCTGCAGCACCCGGGTGTCTGCCTTCGGGTGGCTCGTGCGGTGCGTTGCGATGAGCGGCTCCAGCACCTCGGCGATGTGCGGCGACTGCCAGGGCGCGTTGAACCGGGCCAAACGGGCGCGCACGCGCCGCCCGGTCGGGGCGCCCACGAGTCCGAAGCCGGATCCGGTGGCCACCCCCGTCGGCTCCATGTCCTCGGTGGGCTCCTCAGTACGATCTTGGTTGCGCTGCTGGGCGCGGTGCTCGGCCCGATGGGCACCCGGGAATGCGAGCACCACCCCGCCGGGTCCGTCGGTCTTGTCGTCCGGCGCGGTCGAGTCGACGGCCGGCTTCTCGTGCCGGCCCTTGGGCTTCTGGTCAGCCGCCGGCGTCACCGTGGAGTCCGGGGCTCCCGTACCCGGGCGCGCTTTCGCAGCACCGGCGGTGCTAACCTGCCCGTCGGTCTGCGTCCCCTCCACCGGAGGGGCGACATCGCTCGACACCGGTTCTCATCCTCACTGGCCGAATCCGCTGTGACGGAATCCGCCATAGCCAAATCCGCACTGGCCTACGCGGAGCATCCTTGACCGCCGAAGCCAGCCGAACACCCACGCCCGGAACGCCCATCGTACCGGCTTAACGCAGGATCGGCCCTCGCCGCGGTTCGGCGGCATTAACCGGCGGTTTCAGACTGTCAACAGTGCGTGTACGGGTCTGCCGGTTAAGCGCCGCCGGGCGCCCAGGAATTCCAACTCGAGCAGGACCGTGAAACCCGCGACGGTACCGCCGGCCCGTTCCACGAGCGACAGGGTGGCCTCGGCGGTGCCGCCGGTGGCGAGCACGTCGTCGATCACGAGCACGCGGTGACCCGCGACAAATGCGTCCGCCTGCACCTCAAGGGTCGCGGTGCCGTACTCGAGCGCGTACGACGCGGAATGCGTCTGCCTCGGCAGTTTGCCCGCTTTGCGTACGGGCACCACGCCCACGCCGGTCGAATACGCCACCGCCGCGGCCAGCAGGAACCCGCGGGCCTCGATTCCGGCGACGACGTCAAAGGCGCCCCCGTAGTGATCCACTACGGAGTCGGTGACCTGGTGGAACGCTGGACCATCAGCGAAGAGCGGGCTCAGATCCTTGAACACGACCCCATCCTGGGGAAACCCGGGGACGTCGATCACGTGCGTCGCGATCAGTTCAGCGATGTGTGGGCCACTGTCACCGCGGGCAGCCTCCATGAACGCACACCTCTCCCCCTCAGCCGGCCAGTGTCACGGAAAATGGCCCCTCGCGCTAGGCGGAAGGGCCACTTTCCACCAACTCGGTGGATCTTGTTTAGGGGCTCAGCGTTTGCGGCCGCCGGACCGGGCACCACCCGGCTTGGAGCCGCCGCCTGGCTTGGATCCGGTGCCCGGGCGCTTGCGGGTCTGCGGGCGTGCACCGGTGCGCGGTGCGGAGCCGGCCAGCGCGGTGTCGGCCTTCGACCCGTCGGTCGCGTCCGCCTTGGTCCCGTCCGCCTTGGTCCCGTCCGCCTTGGTGCCGTCCGCCTTAGTCGAGGCCGCCTTGGTCGCGGCCGATCCGCTCTGCCTCGGCGCGGCCTTGACCGACTTGCGCTCTGCACTCGCGCCGGCCGCTCGCCGGGCCAGCACCCGCTGCTTATGCAGCTTGAACTTGGGCTCGGCCTCCTTGAGATCGACCAGCACCGGCGTGGCTAGGAAGATCGACGAGTAGACCGCCGCGAGCATACCGACGAAGAGCACAAGCCCAAGGTCCTTGAGCGTGCCTGCGCCGAGCAGACCGGCGCCGATGAAGAGCAGGCCTCCGACGGGCAGCAACGCCACGATGGCCGTGTTGATAGATCGCATCAGCGTCTGGTTGACGGCCAGGTTCGCCGCTTCGCCATAGGTGCGGTTGGGGTTTCCGGTAATGCCCCGCGTGTTCTCGCGCACCTTGTCGAAGACGACCACCACGTCGTAGAGGGCGAAACCGAGGATCGTCAGGAACCCGATGATTGTCGACGGGGTGACCTCGAAGCCGACGAGGAGGTAGATCGCCGCGGTGAGCACCAGGTTTTGCAGGAGAGCCGCCAGCGCCGCCGCCGCCATCTTCCATTCGCGGAACACAAGCGACAGGTAGATCACAACGAGCACGAGGAAGATCACGGTGCCGATGAGCGCCGTCCTTGTGATCGACGCGCCCCACGCGCCGCTGACCGCGCTCTCGCTGATCTGGTCCTGGGGGATCTTGAATCTCTCCGCGAGGTCGGCCTTGATCGCTGCCGCCTTCGTCGACGCGACCGCCGGGTCCTCGTCGAGCTCTGCCGTCTTGATCAGGTAGTAGTCGTTTCCACCACCGACCTTCTGGGCGGAGCCGACTTCGGCACCAGAATCCGCCACGGCGGCGCGCACCTCGTCGAGGGTGCCCACACTGGCCGGCACCGTGAAGGCGTTGCCGCCCTTGAACTCGATGCCGAGGTTGAATGGCCGCACCAGGATCGTCACGATGGCGACCAGCAGGATGACCCCCGCGACCGCGTACCAGATCTTGCGTTTGCCGACGACGTCGATGCCGGCGTCGCCGCGGTAGAGACGGCTGGCGAGATCCTTCAGACCATGGCGCTTGGCTGGCTGAACGATGTTCTGCTCGGTCATGTCACGCCTCCTTCGCGCGGGTGGTGCCGGATGCCGGGGCGTCCTCGCGCGCGTGCTGGAGCACGCGGCCGAGCCCGCTGACCCGCGGCGAGAGGAATGCCGGTGTTCGCGCCAGCATCGTCATCATCGGATGCCGGAACAGGAACACGATCAACAAGTCCAGCGAGGTCGCCAGACCCAGCGCGAACGCGAAGCCCTTCACGGAACCAACTCCGACGATGTAGAGGACCACGGCGGCGAGGATCGTCACCGCGTTCGCGGTGATGATCGTGCGCCGGGCGCGGACCCAGGCCCTCGGCACCGCACTTCGAGGGCTTCGGCCTTCGCGAATCTCGTCCTTGAGGCGTTCGAAGTAGATGACGAACGAGTCCGCCGCGACACCGAGGGACACGATGAAGCCCGCGATGCTGGCGAGTGTCAGCGTTAAGCCCATCTGGCGGCCCAGGAAGACGAGCATGCCGAACGTCAGCAGGGCCGACAACAGCAGGCTCAGGGTGATCACCGAACCGAGCAGGCGGTAGTAGAAGAATGCGTACACGATGACCAGCAGCATGCCGATTCCGGCCGCGAGCAGACCCGCCCGCAGGTAGTCCGTGCCCAGCGTGGCCGAGATCGACTGCAGGTCGCCCGGCTCGAAGGTGATCGGAAGGGCGCCGAACTTGAGCTGGTTGGCCAGCAGGGTCGCGCTGGTCTTGTTGAAGCCGCCGGTGATCTCCGAGTCCGTGCTGAGCACCGCCTGGATCGCGGGGGCCGACACGACCGTGTTGTCGAGCACCACCGCCACCTGGCAGACCTGGCCGCCGCCCGTCTTGGCGGGCTGGGTGACCTGGCACGCCTGGCCCTCGTTGCTGAACGCCTCACGGGTGAGCGCCGTCCACTTCTTGGCGCCCTCGCTGTTGAACGTGAGGTCGACCTTCCAGGACGAGCCGGCCGATGAGTCTATGTTGGCCGCCGCGCCCGCCAGGTCGGTGCCCACGACCTTGGCCTTGTCGAGGAAGAGCTTGGTGTTGCTGCCGTCCTCGCACGCCACAGCGAGCTCGTTCACGTTCTCCACCGAGCCTGCCGGACGAGCATTCAGCTTCTCGCAGGTGACCTGAGGGACCGCGAGCTGCATCTCCACCGGCAGCACCGCGACCTCGGCCGGGGTGAGCTTGCGGAACGGCTCCAGCGCCGCCAGCATGGTCGGGTCGGATGCGACCTGCGCGGGGTCCTGAATCTGCTGGGCAACCGCGGCCGCGCTGCCGAGCTTCTTGAGCACGGCCGCCTGCTCGGGCCTCGGCGTGGCAGCCGGGCTCGGACTGGCGGACGCCGAGCCACTCGCCGCGGCCGCAGCGGCCGTCGCCGATGGTTTGGGGCTGGCAGTGGCGGACGGACTGGGCGCGGCCGAGCCGCTCGGGTTGGGGCTCGCGGACGCCGAGGGGCTCGGATTCGCGGCGGCGGCCGGCAGGTCCTGCGCTGCGACGAGCACCTTGCGGAAGCGCAGCTGCGCCGGAGTGCCCACCTTACGGATCGTGTCGTTGTTCTGGCCCGGTACCGAGATCACGATATGGCTGTTGCCCTCGGTCACCACCTCCGCCTCGGCGACGCCGGACGCGTTGACTCGCTTCTCGATGATCTCGCGGGCCTGCTCCAGCGAATCCGCGTTTGGCGGGGCGCCGTCGAGCGTCTTCGCGACGAGCGTCAGAGTCGTGCCACCGACCAAGTCTAGGCCGAGCTTGGGCTTGAGTCGCTCCTTGAACGACCCGCTGCCGAAGCCGAGGACCACGCCGAAGAGCACGACAAATATCGCGGCCAGCGTGAAGAGGTACCGCGACGGGCGCATCTGGCCCTGAGGAGGTGGTGCCACGTGGTCGACTCTCCCTGGATCTGCCGGACGGCTAGCAAGCGTCGCCGTCATGTCTTAGGTCTAACATCGCGACGGTGCGTCATCGGCACCGGCGCCGGGGGACTTTGGCCGCTGGTCGTCAGCCCTGTTCGATGGTCCTGGCGGCGTCGGAGTCGCCGGCATCGTCGTCGGGCTCGGTCGCCTGCCTGCTGGTGACGCGAGCGATCGCACCACGGGCGAAGCGCATATTGACACCGGGTGCCGCCTCGAGTGTGACCGACTCGTCGTCGGCGGCGATGACGGTCGCGAAGAGACCGCCCACGGTCTGCACCTCGTCGCCCGTGCCGAGCCGGGACTGCATCTCCGCAGCCTCACGGCGGCGCTTGGACTGCGGGCGAATCATGAGGAAGTACATGGCCGCGACGAGCAGGATGATCGGCAGGAATGTGAGCAGGCCACTTCCGGAGCCTGAGTCGGTTGCTAGTAGCACGTGTTTGCCTTCCTTATGGCACGCCGCCCGCGTAGCGCTGGTCATGTGACCACCGGTTCAACGCACAACAACGGCACAGGTGGGTGTCTATCCAGACCGCCGGGAGTCTAGTAGGTGCCGCCAGCGCAAAACCCGCCGCCTGGCTCCGCTCACAAGCTCACGCAAATGAGGCAGATCACGCCCGGATCGCGGCTCTGGTCACGGGTCCTGGGTGAACAGGTCCGGAACCGGCGTGGCACCGTTACCGAGTGTATCCGGTCGACCGGCTGGGCCCTGACCTAGGAGGTTGGTGAGCGCCAGCCGGTCGGGCGGCGTGAGCCCCAGATGGCGCCATGCACCCGCGGTCGCCACTCGACCACGCGGGGTACGGGCGAGCAGGCCGGCCCGGACGAGAAATGGCTCACACACCTCCTCGACCGTGTCCGGCTGCTCTCCCACCGCGACGGCGAGCGTGGACAGGCCGACCGGACCACCGCCGAAAGAGCGGACTAATGCGGTCAGCACGGCCCGGTCCAGCCGGTCCAACCCAAGATCGTCAACATCGTAGACACGCAGCGCGGCCTGGGCGTTCACGGTGTTGACAATGCCGTCTGCGCGTACCTCGGCGAAGTCGCGCACGCGCCGCAACAGACGGTTGGCGATCCGGGGCGTACCCCGGGACCGTCCGGCGATCTCGGTCGCACCGTCATCGGTGAGCGCCACGCCGAGGATGCGGGCGGAACGGTGTAGCAGGACGTCGAGCTCGGACGGCTCATAGAAGTCAAGATGGCCGACGAACCCGAACCGGTCCCGCATCGGTCCGGTGAGCAGACCCGACCGGGTCGTCGCGCCGACCAGGGTAAACGGCTCCACATCCAGCGGGATCGCGGTGGCGCCCGGTCCCTTACCGACTACGACGTCGACCCGGAAGTCCTCCATCGCGCTGTAGAGCAGCTCCTCGGCCGGGCGAGCGATGCGGTGGATCTCGTCGATGAACAGCACGTCGCCGGTCGAGAGGCTGGTCAGCACGGCGGCGAGGTCGCCGGAGCGCTCGATCGCGGGTCCACTCGTGATGCGTAGCCCCGCGCCCAGCTCGGCCGCGACGATCATCGCCAGGGTGGTCTTGCCCAGCCCCGGTGCCCCGGAGAGCAGTATGTGCTCCGGCGGAGCACCTCTACGCATGGCGCCCTGAAGCAGAAGGTCGAGCTGCTCACGCACGCGATGCTGGGCTATGAACTCCGACAATCTGCGGGGTCGAAGGGTCGCCTCAGCCTCTCGTTCCGCCTCGATGGCGTACGCCGAGACCAGCTCTGCGCCCTCGTCCTCACTCACGTTATGTCCGTCTCGTTCGTTCGCGACTGCGGAGCTCACGTCGTTTCCATTCGTTCGCCACTGCGGGGCTCGCTTCGCTCGCTCCTCGCGCTCACCTTTGTTGCCATTCGTTCGCGACTGCGGGGCTCGCTTCGCTCGCTCCTCGCGCTCACCGGACCCGCCCAAGTGCCTGGATCGCCCGCTTGAGCAGCACCGGCACGGCCGGCGCGGGTTCGCCGTTTAGCTCGGCGAAGACCAGCCCGACCGCCTGGTCGGCCTGGCTGGGCGCCCAGCCGAGGCCGACCAGCCCCTGGCGCACCTGGTCCTGCCACGAGACGCCACCGACCTTCAGCGACAGCGACGCCGTGCCGGAGTGGCCCCCGATCGACCCGATCCGGTCGCGCAGCTCGAGCACAAGGCGCTCGGCGCCCTTCTTGCCGATGCCGGGCACGCGGGTCAGCGTCGCGATGTCGCCGGTCGCGATCGCCTTCCGCACGACGTCGGGAGCGTGGACGGCGAGGACCGCCTGAGCCAATCTCGGGCCCACGCCGCTCGCCGTCTGGAGCAGCTCGAACAGCCCGCGCGCGTCGTCGTCGGCGAAGCCGTAGAGCGTGAGCGAGTCCTCCCGCACGACGAGGCTCGTGGCCAACCGCGCCTCGTCGCCGAGACGAAGAGTCGCAAGCGTCGACGGCGTGCACACAACCGCAAGCCCGACCCCGCCCACCTCGATGACGGCACCGTCCGGAGTCACCGCGGCCACCCGGCCCCGCACACTGGCGATCATCGGGCTCCTCCCCTGACCTGTGCGGCGACCCTGGCCGCCATGATCTTCGCCTGGGCACCGCCGCGCCACACGTGACAGATCGCCAGCGCGAGCGCGTCGGCGGCGTCGGATGGCCTGGGCTGCGCGGTCAGGCGGAGCAGGCGCATCACCATGGTGGTCACCTGAGCCTTGTCGGCCTGGCCCGACCCGGTCACGGCCGCCTTG
>Ga0184632_10000384_pt1 | contig 17188 bp, 14 predicted proteins | sample PLM31_50_b1_FD_133153 | JGI IMG/M metagenome (GOLD analysis project Ga0184632, IMG submission 133153) | Groundwater sediment microbial communities from an aquifer in East River, Colorado, USA - PLM3-1_50_b1 | ecosystem: Environmental > Terrestrial > Soil > Riparian zone | place: USA: East... | reverse complement strand
GCTTCCTCAATCGCCACAACGAGGAATGGCTGGGCGAGAGCCGGAAGGAGCTGACCGGACGGCAGATCGCCGACGTGGTCGGCAACGAGCGCGCGAATCAACTGGGGCCGCTGCTCGATCGCGTGCTGATGGGCGAAACGGTGTCGACCGAGAAGCAGCTCATGCAGCCGGACGGCCAGGAGCGATGGGAATCGGTGCACTTTGCGCCGAATCGCGATGCCGAGGGCAACGTGGTCGGTATCTACGCCGTGCACACCGACATCCACGATCAGAAGCGCAACGAAGACGAGTTGAAGCGCGTGAACTGGATGCTGTCGTCGCACATCAGCAATACGCCGCTGGCGGTGCTCGAGTGGGATCGCGACTTCCGGCTCGTGCGCTGGTCGCCGCAGGCGGAAAACATTTTCGGCTGGCGCTCGGACGAAATCCTGGGCATTCCGCTCGCCGACAGCCCGCTGGTGCACGAAGAGGACCGCGAGGCGTTCGCGGGTCTCGTGGCTCGGTTGATGGGCGGCGAAGAGCCGCGGGCGACCGGCTTGACGCGCAATCACAGCCGCGACGGCGATACGATCTGGTGCGAGTGGTATCACTCGGCGCTGCTCGACGACGAGGGCCGGATCGTCTCGATCCTGTCGTTCGTGCAGGACGTCTCGTCGCGGATCCAGGCGGAGGAGCGGCTGCAGTATCTGGCCACCCGCGACGCGCTCACCGGCCTTCCCAATCGATTGCTGCTGCACGAGCGGCTGACGCAGGCGATCGCGAAGGCCAAGCGCAGCGGACACCGCGTCGGCGTGCTGTTCATCGATCTCGACCGTTTCAAGAACGTCAACGATACGCTCGGCCATCGCATAGGCGACGAGTTGTTGAAGCGGGTGACCGCCGCGCTTTCCGGCGCGCTGCGTGAGACGGACCTGCTGGCGCGATTGGGCGGCGACGAATTCATGGTGATCGTCGAGGACTTCGACGACCCGTCGGTGCTGGGCCGGATCGCGCAGAAGCTGCTCGACGCGATCCAGCAGCCATTCGAGATCGAGTCGCACGACATCTTCGTCACGTCGTCGATCGGCATCGCCGTCTATCCCGACGATTCGGACGATCCGGAAGAACTGTTGAAGCACGCCGACGTCGCGATGTACCGGTCCAAGGATCTCGGGCGCAACACCTATCAGTTCCTCGATGCGAACCTGGCCGAGCATCGGCTGCGGCAGCACACGCTCGAGACGGCGCTGCGCACTGCGCTGGCCGACGGCACGCTGCGGTTGCACTATCAGCCGGTGGTGAAGATCAACGATCGCTCGATCATCGGCGCCGAGGCGCTGCTGCGGTGGAGCGATCCCGAGCACGGCAACGTGCCTCCGCAGGTATTCATCCCGCTTGCCGAGGAGTCGGGCCTCATCCATGCGCTCGGCGAGTGGGTGCTCAAGTCCGCGGCCAAGCAGTGCGTCGACTGGCGCCGCGCCGGGTTGAATCTCACCGTCTCCGTGAATCTGTCGGCGCGTCAGTTCTATCGCGAAGACCTGGCGCAGCGCATCTCGGACATCGTGAAGGCCGAGGAGTGTGCGCCTTCGTGGATCGAGCTCGAGGTGACCGAGACCAGCCTTTTGCACGACCTCGATGCCATCCGCAAGGTGCTCCACCAGCTGCGCGATGAAGGCTTCACGGTGGCGATCGACGACTTCGGCACCGGGTATTCGTCATTGACGCATTTGAAACACTTCCCGATCGACACGTTGAAGATCGACATCTCGTTCATCGCCGATCTGGAGTCGGACCCGCAGGATGCGGCGATTACCGAGGCCATCATCGGTCTCGCGCGCGGCCTCGGGTTGCGTGTCGTCGCCGAAGGAGTCGGCACGCGCGAGCAGCTCGAGTTCCTCGACGCGCACGGTTGCGACTGCTTCCAGGGGTTCTGGATGAGCAAGCCGTTGCCGGCCGATGCGTTCTACGATTTTGTGCGCCTCAAATCAGTGAAAAAGTGAGAAAGTAAGGAAGTCGGCCCCGCAGTGCCGGCGCTCCCCATCTGAATTCCTCACTTTCTTGCCTTCTCGCTCCTCACTGAATTCCAGCAAGCCAGTTCGCCAGCGCCTCCGCCGCATCCTTCCACTCGGGTTCGAGCATCAGCATGTGCCCGCTCCCCGGCAGGATCGTGGCGTCGACCTGGTGATGTCTCGCCGTCGCCTGCACATCGTCCGGAGTCGATATCTGGTCGCGCTCGGCGCCCATGACAAACACCGGCGACGGCGCGCGCGGCGGCGCCCAGTGCAGCCGTAGCGAGAGATCGAACAACACGCGCGGCGACTCGCCCTTGAGGTGGAACAAGGCTTCCCTGAGGATGGCCGGATCGACCCGGTCGCTGAAATAGAACGGCCGCAACGCCTTCAGGATGTCGTCCGACAGGCGCATCGGATCGAGTCCGACGAAGTGCGACGCGTAGTCCGGATTCGATGCCGCGAGCCGCGCGGCGACTGACAGCAATCCCGAAGGCGGCACCGGTGCCAGCAGCGCGGCGCCGCGAATCGGCCGCGTCGCCATCATCCGCTCGCAAATCGCGGCGCCCATCGAGTGGCCGATCAGGATCGGTGCAGCGTCGAGCTCGCCGGCGACGTGCTCGACATCGGCGACATAATCGTCAAGTCCGGCGATGAAGAGCGTCTCGGCGCCGCTGCTGGTCCCGTGACCGCGCAGCGACAGCGCGTGGGCCGGCCACCCTTTCGCCGCGAACCAGGGCAGGAAATAGGGCTCCCAGCACCATGCATCGCCGTAGCCGCCATGGACGAATATCAGCGGCGGCTTGCGCGTCGCACGCGCCGGCAGCCGCGAGCGAACCTCCAGATGGGATTGGGGCGCCAGCATTCAGTTGTCAGTTGACAGTTGGCAGTTGACAGTAGCTTAGGTGGTGGGAGAACGCCCGTGGCGCCGCGCGTGCGGCGGTCAGGCGTCAGGAGCCATGAGTCAATTGACAGGAGTGAGTAGCATTGTGTGACGCGGCCGACAGTGGCGCCGCGCGTGCGGCGGCCACAATCGTACATGACTGCCGAAACGCGACAACGAAGCTACCGGTAGAATTCCATCCACGAATCTCCATATACCTCTATCGCGCCTTCAATGGCGCGCCCCGAACGCTTGCAAGCCATGCAGCCCCTGACTCCTGTCAACTGTCAACTGACAACTGAATCCTACGACGAAGCGTGCCGGCGCTGCCCGCGACTCGCCTCGTTTCTCATCGAGGTGAGCGCCGCGCATCCTGCCTATTGGTGCAAGCCCGTGCCGCCGTTCGGCGAATCGTCGGCACGGCTGGTGATCGTCGGCCTGGCGCCGGGGATGCATGGCGCCAACGCGAGCGGACGCCCGTTCACCGGCGACTACGCCGGCATCCTCCTGTACGAGACACTGCATGCGTACGGCTTTGCCACCAGGCCCGTCGCCGAATCGCGCGGCGATGGATTGCGACTGACGGACTGCCGGATCACCAACGCGGTCAAATGCCTGCCGCCCGCCAACAAGCCCACACCGGAAGAAGTGCGCACCTGCAACAGCTTTCTGGCGGCCGATCTGCGCACGGCGCCGAAAGGCGCCGCGATCCTGGCGCTCGGGCGCATTGCGCACGACGCCGCGTTGCGTGCGCTGGGTTACCGGCCTTCGACCTTCGCGTTCGCGCACGGCGCGCAGCATCCGTTGCCCGAGGGCCGGGTGCTGATCGACAGCTATCATTGCAGCCGCTACAACACGAACACGCGCCGGCTGACGGCCGCGATGTTCCGCACTGTCTTCGACACCATCGCGCGTCATTTGCGGCAGACCGATCGGACAATGGCATGAGCAAGGTTCCGCGCCTGTCACAGGTGACGAGCCCCGCGATCGCGCCTGCGCAGCCGCCGACATTCGACGCATCCGAGCTCCTCAAGTCGCTGCCGCATCGGCCGGGCGTCTATCGGATGCTCAACGCCGCCGGCGAGACGATGTATGTCGGCAAGGCACGCGACCTGAAAAAACGCGTAGCCAACTATTTTCAGAAGACGGGACACGAGCCGCGGATCGCCGCGATGATCGCGCAAGTCGCCCGCGTCGAGACCACGGTCACGCATTCCGAAGGCGAAGCGCTGCTGCTCGAGAACAATTTCATCAAGTCGCACGAGCCGCGCTACAACATTCTGTTCCGCGACGACAAGAGCTATCCGTACGTGTGCATCTCGGGCGATCCGTTTCCGCAATTGCGCTTCCATCGCGGCGCACTCGATCGCCGCAACCGGTACTTCGGACCGTTCCCCGGCGCGGGTGCGGTCCGCGACGGCATCGCCACGCTGCAGAAGGTCTTCATGTTGCGCACGTGCGAGAACACGGTATTCGCCAATCGCTCGCGGCCGTGCATGCTCTACCAGATCCAGCGCTGCACGGCGCCCTGCGTGGGCTTCATCGGCGAGGAGGAATATCGCGACGACGTCGAAGGCGCGGCGCTGTTCCTGCGCGGCAAGGCGGGTGAAGTGCTGATTGCGCTGCAGTCGCAAATGGAGGCGGCGGCGGGCGCGCTCGAGTTCGAGCGCGCGGCGCGCATTCGCGACAAGATCAGCCGCTTGCAGACGTTGCAGTCGCGGCAGTTCGTGGAGAGTGCGACGGCCGGCGACATCGACGTGGTCGCCGCGGCCTCGGAGCGCGGTCTTTACGCCGTCAATGTCGTGATGATCCGCGGGGGCCGGCACGTCGGCGACCGCACGTTCTTTCCGCGGCACGCCGACGCCGTCGATCCCGCGGCGCTTTCCGAAATCGTCCCGGCGTTTCTCGAACAACACTACGTCGAGTGCCCCGTTCCGCCGACGATCGTCGTGCCCGACGCCGCCGATCACGCGGCGCTGGCGGAAGTGCTGTCGGCGCAGTCGGGGCAAAAGGTCGAGATCGTGGGCAGCCCGGGCGGCGAGCGCCGCGTGTGGCTCGCAATGGCGCTGCAGAACGCCACGTTTGCGATCCGCCAGAAGCTCGCGCAAAAGGCCACGCAGGAGGATCGCCTCGCCGCGTTGCAGGAAGCGCTCGGATTGCCATCGTCGGTGCAGCGCATCGAATGCTTCGACGTCTCGCACACGATGGGCGAAGCGGCGGTCGCGTCGTGCGTCATTTTCGACCGGCTGGCCATGCAGACGTCCGAATATCGCAAGTTCAATGTCACGCCCGACCAGGCCGGCGACGATTACGCGGCGATGCGCGAGGCGCTGTCGCGGCGTTGCGCGCGCATTGTTTCGGGTGAATACCCGGCGCCCGACCTGCTGGTGATCGACGGGGGCAAAGGGCAGGTGTCGGTGGCGGCCAATGTGCTGGAGGAGCAAGGGATGCACGGCGTGCCGCTGATCGGGATCGCCAAAGGTCCGGAGCGCAAGCCGGGCGAGGAGGACATCGTGTTTCCCGGCCGCGACGGCGTGCTTAATCTGCCGCCCGATCATCCGGGGTTGCACCTGCTGCAGCAGATCCGCGACGAGGCGCATCGCTTCGCGATCCAGGGCCACCGCGCGCGGCGTGCCAAGGCGCGCACGACGTCGACGCTGCAGGAAATCGCCGGCATCGGCGCGGCCAAACGCCGTGCGCTGCTTGCGCACTTCGGAGGCGTGCGGGCCGTGCAAGCGGCGAGCGTGGAGGACATCGCGCGGGTGCCCGGAATTTCGCGGGCGCTCGCCGAGCGAATCTTCGCCGAGCTCCACTGATAGCGCCCCAACTTTGCGAGGGTAGAATCGCAAGCACCGCGCGTCAGCGCGCATCTACGCCGATGCCTCTCAACATTCCCATTGCGCTGACCTGGCTGCGGATCGTCATGATCCCGGTCTTTGTCGCCGTCTACTACCTGCCGGACACGTGGTTGACGCCAGTCGTCAAGAACTGGACGGCCATGTCGATCTTCGCGGTCGCGGCCATCACCGACTGGCTCGACGGCTATCTTGCGCGGCGGTGGAAGGAGACGAGCGCGTTCGGCGCGTTTCTCGATCCGGTCGCGGACAAGCTGATGGTCGCGGCGGCGCTGATCCTGCTCGTGCAACTGGGCCGCGCCGAAGCCTATCTCGCCATCATCATCATCGGCCGGGAGATCGCGATCTCCGCGCTGCGCGAATGGATGGCACAGCTCGGCAAGGTCAAAAATGTCGCGGTGGCATTCATCGGCAAAGTGAAGACTGCCGCGCAAATGACGGCGATAATCGCGCTCCTCCTGTGGGAGCCCGTGATCCCGGGTATCTCCACACCGCTGCTCGGAACGATTGCGCTGTGGGTCGCCGCGGTCCTGACGCTGTGGTCGATGTTTCATTACCTGCGACTCGCTGCCCCACATTTCGGCCCGGGCGGCATGACGGAGATTCGCACGACCATCTCGAAGCCGAAACCCTGACGCTGGTCGCGCCCGCCTCCGGTGCGAAAGCGCGGCTACGCACCAAGTTGGCTCGTTTTGCTCTCTAAGCAAAGCCTGCCTGGATCGCTTAACTGATTGAATTACCAGTAATTGCTGCGCCGCACTAGGCTGGCATCCGGCTTGCTAGTATGCAAAACAGTATACAAGCAAGGAACGTTTTTTCCGGTCATGACGCCATCGCCGCCCACGACGATTTCCGCCCTGCAGAACGCCTATCGCCGCGGCACGTGGCGGCCTTCGGAGATCGTCGAGTTCTGGCTCGCGCGTCCCGCGTCGGAACGCGGACTCCCGATCTGGATCTCGACGGCGCCGCCCGCCGCGCTGCGCGAACGGGCGGTCGCGCTCGACAAAATGCTCGCCGCCGACCCAACGCGCGCACTTGCATCGCCGGTCTTCGGCGCGCTCTGCGGCGTCAAGGACAACATCGACGCTCTCGGCCTGCCGACGACGGCAGCCTGTCCGGCATTCGCGTACGAGCCCGCGCACTCCGCGGCGGTCGTGGCCGCGCTGGAAGCCGCGGGCGCCATCGTGGTCGGCAAAACCAATCTCGATCAGTTCGCGTGCGGCCTCAGCGGGACGCGCTCGCCGTATGGCGCGGTCGCGAACGCGTTCGATCCGCGTTTCATTGCGGGCGGCTCGAGCTCGGGGTCTGCCGTGGCGGTGGCCCAGGGGCTGGTGCATTTCGCGCTCGGTACCGATACGGCGGGTTCGGGGCGCGTGCCCGCCGGTCTTAACAACATCGTCGGCTGGAAACCGTCGCGCGGATTGCTGTCGACGCGGGGCGTGGTGCCGGCATGTCGATCGCTCGACTGCGTATCGATCTTCGCGCTCACCGTGCCCGATGCCGCGCGCGTCTTCGCCGCCGCGCTGAAGCCCGACCCGCACGACGCGAACGGCCGCGCTTTGCTGCTCGACCGGCCGCGCCTGCGCGACCATTTCGTATTCGCAGTGCCGCAGCGCGAGCACTGCGAGTTCTACGGTGATGCGACGTCGGCCGCGGCGTTCGCCGCCGCGTCGGACGCGCTCACCGCGCTGGGAGGCGCATCGCGCGAAATCGACTTCGCGCCGTGGCGCGCCGTGGCGGGCATGCTGTACGACGGACCGCGGCTGGCGGAACGGCATGCGGCGATCCGCAAGTTTTTCGACGCGCATCCCGATGCGCTCGACCCGACGGTGCGCGGTATCGTCGCCGGCGCACGGCGATTCTCCGCTACCGATGCGTTCGTCGCCGACGCGCGCCTGGCCGAGATGAAGGCGTCGCTGGCCGGGCTTTGGGAAACGATCGACGTCATGGTCGTGCCCACCGTCCCCACGGTCTACACCATCGCGGACGTGCTCGCCGAGCCGGTGGAATTGAACCGGCGTCTTGGCACGTACACGAATTTCGTCAACCTGCTCGACCTGGCGGCACTTGCCGTCCCCGCGGCGATCCGTCCGGACGGGATTCCGTTCGGCATCACGCTCATCGGTCCGGCCGGCAGCGACCTGATGCTCGCCGAATTGGGTCAGCGTTTTCATGCCGCGACCGGATTGCCGCTGGGCGCGACCAAGGCGGCGATGTCGCCCATGGAAACACTCGTGACACATGCGGACGTGGCGCAAGTGGCGGTGGTCGGCGCCCATCTGTCCGGGCTGCCGCTCAATCGTGAATTGACCGAACGTGGCGCGCGCCTCGTTCGCCGCGCCCGTACCGCCGCACGCTATCGGCTGTTCGCGCTGCCCGGCACCACGCCGCCGAAGCCCGGCATGGTGCGCGCCGCGAGCGAAGCGGGTTACGCGATCGAGGTCGAAGTCTGGGAGTTGCCGATGGCGGCCTTCGGCTCGTTCGTCACCGGCATTCCCGCGCCGCTGTCGATCGGCACGATCGAGCTCGACGACGACAGCACGGTGCAGGGATTCCTGTGCGAAGCGGCCGCGGTCGAGCAGGCCGACGATATTTCGCATTTCGGTGGGTGGCGCAACTACGTCGGAGCGCGGTCGGCCGCGCGAGCTGTCGCTGCGCACGCCCGCGAAGACGTGAAGCCTTACCCGTCGTGAACCGCTGTTCGATTTGGGAGACAAGTGATGACGAAGCAAGCCAGGTGCAATGCCTCCACGCCGGAAAACAGATCCGCGCCCAACACCACGCGCCGCCGCATCGTCGGCGCCGCGGCAGCCGGTACCGCGATGACGCTCATCGGCGCGCCAGCGATCGTGCGCGCGCAAGCCGCACCGAAGATCCGCGTCGGCTTCTGGCCCGTCGCCGCGGGTTTGCCGTTCTTCGCCGCCGTCGAGAAGGGCTATTTCAAGGAAGCCGGTCTCGATGTGGAGCCGCTCAAGTTCGCCGGCGCGCAACAGGTGATGGAGGCGATGCTTTCGGGCCGCTCGGACGGAAGTTCCAACGGGACCGGGTCGGCCAATCTCGCGATCGGCGAAATTGCGCAGCCCGGGCTGTTCAGGATCTTTTGCACCAATCCCAGTAACGCGAAGTACGTGCTCGAGGAATTCATCGTTGCCAAGGACAACCCGGCGAAGTCGATCGCGGAGCTCAAGGGGAAGCGGGTCGCGTCCGGCCCCGGCATCCAGAACGTTACGCTCTGCAAGACGATGCTCGAACGCGCCGGCGCGAGCGGAACGACGGTGATCGAGCTCCCGATCGGTCAACACGTCGCGTCCTTGGCCGCGGGACAGGTCGATGGGTGTTACACGCTCGAGCCCACGGGCACGATCGGCCGCTTGAATGGGACGACGCGCGTCTGCGAAGCTGGCGTGGTGGCGAAATACATCCTTGGCGATCCGATGGCGCCGTGGCATGGCGGCGCGGCAAGCCTGACCACCGAGTTCATCAAGAAGAATCCCGATGCGGCGAAAAAGTACATGACGGCCTATGCGCGCGGCGTGGAGCTGGTGCGTACCAAGCCGGATGACGCGCGCCAATACATGAAGGGCTATACGGCCATCGAGGGACCGCTGACCAACGAAGTTCCGCTCGTGTCGTACATGCTCTACAACGAATTCAAGCCAAGCGACGTCGCCTACTTCCAGAAGTTCTACGACCTCTTTACCGAAAAGGGCATCTTCGAGAAGAAAGTCGTTGTCGCCGACCTTCTGTACAAAGGATGACCATGGCCGATACTGCCGCGACCGAAAGCACCGGCGCGTGGACTGCTCCCGCGGCGACGGCCGGCGTGCAGCGCAAAAAACCTGCCTGGGGCAAGCTGCTGCCCATCGTCGGACCGGTGCTGCTGTTCATCGTGTGGGATATCGCGGTGCGCGGCGGCTTTATCAAACCGATCCTGCTGCCTACGCCCGCGGACACGATTTACGCCTTGATCACCGGGCTTGCCGGAGGACCGCTGCTCACCGATTTCCTGGTCACGGTGAAGCGAACGCTGGAAGCCTTCCTGATCGCAGCCGTGGTCGGCGTGCCGCTGGGCGTATTGCTCGGCAGCAACGAAAAAGCCTACCGCAGCGTCGAATTCCTGATCGACTTCTTCCGTTCCACACCCTCGTCCGCGCTCATCCCGCTGTTCCTGCTCATTTTCGGCGTGTCCGACATCAACAAGGTTGCGATCGCGGCGTTCGGCGCGTTCCTGCTCGTCGTGTTCAACAGCGCGTACGGCGTCATCAATGCGCGCAAGCAACGGGTGATGGCGGCCAAGGTGATGGGCGCGTCGCGCTGGCAGATCTTCAAGGATGTGCTGATCTGGGAGTCCCTGCAGCCGACGTTCGTGGGCTTGCGCAGCGCGATCTCGATGGCGCTCGTGATCGTCATCGTCGCGGAAATGTTCATCGGTTCCGACAACGGCCTGGGCAATCGGATCATCGACGCCCAACAGGTGCTGAACGTGAAGAGCATGTACGCGGCGATTCTCTCCGCCGGCGCGCTTGGGTATGCGCTCAACATCCTGTTCCTGTTCGCCGAGCGCCGGATCGTTCACTGGAGCGGGAGATGACATGCGGCCGTTGAATCCGCCGGTGGTTGCCGACGTTCCGCTGTCGCCGTTCCAGCCGGGACCGGCGGGCACCGAAATCACAATTCGCGGCCTGACCAAGTATTTCGCCGGGTGGCCGCTGTACGAGAATTTCGACCTCAACATTCCGAAGCACAAGATCGTTTCCGTCTTCGGGCCCAACGGCTGCGGCAAGTCGACGCTCATCAACATGATCGCCGGCCTCATTCCGATCGACGCGGGGGAGATCCTGTTCGATGGCAAGTCGCTCGCCGAAACCAAGATCGGCTACGTATTTCAGAACTATCGCGAGGCGCTGTTTCCGTGGATGCGCACCATCGACAACATCGCGTATCCGTTGAAGCTCGAGGGCAAGTCGAAGAGCGAGGTCGATCGCCGTGTCCAGGAGCTCGTGGCCTCGTTCGACGTGAAGTTCGATCTCATGCGCTATCCGTACGAGCTGTCCGGCGGCCAGCAGCAGACCGCATCGATCATGCGCGCGCTGGCGCCCAATCCCGAGGTGCTGTTCCTCGATGAGCCGTTTTCGGCGCTCGACTTCGAGATGACGCTGTTCATCCGGGAAAAGCTGCAGGAAGTGTTCATGGCCACCGGGACCACGATGATGCTGGTCTCGCACGACCTCGAGGAGGCCGTCTACCTCGCCGACGAGGTGTTGCTTTTGACCAAGCGACCGACGAAGATTGCGGAGATCCTCAAGTACGCCGATCCGCGCCCACGAACCATCGATACGCTGACCGAACCCAGCTTCATCAGCACCAAGAAACATAGCCTGGAAGTGTTTCAGCGCGAAGTTCGACGCTAGTCGACGAATTTGCCCATTGTTCAAGGACTCCATTCACCATGAGACGCCGAGACGCAGAGGGAGACCTTTCGGGATTTGCTCGGAGTCTCTGCGCCTCTTGGTGCAAGGTTCGCTCGTGACCGAACTGCAGATCGCGGCTTATGTGGACATCGCGTGCGCCTCCGCCGGGATCGTGCTTGCGCCGGACGAGCGTGACTCCGTGATTGCCCATTTCACGCGGAGCGCCACCATTGCCGCGCCGCTGCTTGAAGTGCCGCTGTCACCGGACGTCGAAATCGCGCCAGTGTTTCGTCCGTGACCGCCGCGGTTCCGTATGGCGCGCTGGAGATTGCCGCGGCCGTTCGCAGCGGCGCCACCACCGCTCTGGCTGTGACCGAAACGGTGCTTGCCGCGATTGCGCGCGTCGACCCGCAAATCGGCAGCTTCACTGCGGTAACGCGCGAGCGCGCGTTGGCGGAAGCGCGTGCCATCGATGCGCGGCGGGCGGCCGGCGAAGCGCTGCCCCCACTCTCGGGCGTCCCCTATGCGGTAAAGAATCTGTTCGACGTCGCGGGATTGCCCACGCTCGCGGGATCCAGAATCAATGCGAGCCACCCGCCGGCCACCGCCGATGCCACGCTGGTCGCCCGCATGCGCGAGGCCGGCGCCATTCTGGCCGGCACGCTCAACATGGACGAGTATGCCTACGGTTTCACGACCGAGAATACCCATCACGGCGTGACGCGCAATCCTCACGATCCCGCATGCGTCGCCGGCGGTTCGTCGGGCGGGTCGGGCGCGGCCGTCGCGGCGCGCCTGGTGCCGCTCGCGCTCGGCTCCGACACCAACGGGTCGATTCGCGTCCCGTCGTCGCTGTGCGGCGTGTGGGGTTTGAAGCCGACTTATGGCCGGTTGTCGCGGCACGGTTCCTTTCCATTCGCCGCGAGCCTCGATCATGTGGGACCGTTCGCGGCCACGCTGACCGACCTTGCCGCGTGCTACGACGTGTTGCAGGGCGCGGACCCCGGTGACCCCGCCTGTGCGCAACGTCCGCTCGAACCGGTCCGTCATCTCCGCGAGCAGGGCGCCAACGGCTTGCGCATCGCGCGGCTCGGCGGCTACTTCGACAAATATCTGACACCGGCGGCGGAGGCAGCGGTCAATAGCACGTGCTCCGCGTTGTCGGTCACGCGCACCGTCGAACTGCCCGCAGCGGCATTGGGACGCGCAGCAGCGTTCATCATTACGGCGAGCGAGGGCGGTGCGCTGCACCTCCCGAGCCTGCGCGCACGACGTGCCGAGATGGAGCCGTTGTCGCGCGACCGCTTCGTCGCCGGCGCGATCATTCCCGCCGCGTGGTACGTGCAGGCGCAGCGCGTCCGTTCGTGGTATCGCGACGGCGTGCGGGAACTCTTCCGCGACGTTGACGTGCTGATCGCCGCGGCCACACCCTGTCCGGCGACGCCTGTCGACACCGAATGGCTCGAAATCGCGGGACAGCGGGTCCCGCTACGTCCGAGCCTGGGCTTGCTGACGCAGCCGATCTCGTGCATCGGATTGCCGGTGCTCGTCGCGCCAATCCCGCGCGCCGGCAAGTTGCCGATCGGCGTGCAAATCATTGCCGCGCCGTGGCGCGAGGACTTATGCTTTCGCGTCGCCGCGACGCTGGCGGCCACCGGTGCGGCGACCGCGCCGCTGCCACGTATTCATGCCTGATCCTTGACGCCATGTTTGAAGTCAACCTGCCCGACGTCATCGCGGAAGTGCAGGCTGCATTCGCGCGCTACGAAGCCGCGCTCACCGGCAACGATGTTCGCGTGCTCGACGAATTGTTCTGGAGCAGCGACTTCACGGTCCGCTTCGGCGCCACCGAAAACCTCTATGGGTACGAGGCGATCGCGGCGTTTCGCGCGGCGCGACCCGCGGTGAATCTGGCGCGCACGGTTACCAAAGTGGTGATCAGCACCTTCGGGACCGACTTCGCGACCGCCAACATGGAATTCACGCGCGCCGGCAGCGCAAGCAGCGGCCGGCAAAGCCAGACCTGGGTGCGCATGCCGCAAGGCTGGCGCGTCGTGGCCGCGCACGTCAGCCTGCTCGGTGAAGGATCGTTGAAATGACGCGCGCGGCGGCCAAGGTTGTTGCCAGTACGCCGCCGGAGCGGTCGCTGGCCGAAACCGCGTACGACAAGCTGAAGGCGAATATCTTCGACTTCGAGCTGCTGCCGGGCGATCGCTTCAGCGAAACCGAAATCGCGGAGCGGCTGAACATGAGCCGCACGCCGGTGCGCGATGCCCTCTACCGGTTGGAGCGGGAAGGCTACCTGCAGGTCCATTTGCGCATCGGCTGGAGCGTTCGACCCTTCGATTTTCGCCAGTTCGAAAACTACTACGACCTGCGGCTGATTCTGGAGGAAGCCTCCGTCACGCGCTTGTGCGACTTGCCCGATCGCGCGGGCCTGGAGGCGTTGAAGGTCACGTGGCTGGTACCGGAGGCGGAACGGCTGACGTCGCCGAAGGCGGTCGCGGCGCTCGACGAAGCGTTCCATACCGCGCTCGTCGAGGCAGCAGGCAATCCCGAAGTGCTGCGCTGTCATCGCGATGTGACCGAACGGATCCGGATCATCCGGCGGCTCGATTTCACGCAGGGGCACCGGATCGAGCGAACGTACGAGGAGCATGGACAAATCCTCGGCGCCGTGATCCGCAGGCGGGCCGACGAGGCCAACCGCCTGCTGCGCTCGCACATCGAGGCCAGCAAGGCCGAGGTGCGGAAAATCACGTTGCACCGCCTCTATACCGCCCGATCCACGTCCGGCGACGCATCCTGACGCCTGGAGAAATGAGTGCAGAATCCACAAGACTGCCGTCGTCCCCGCGAAGGCGGGGACCCAGTGGCGCACGACGCAAGACGCTAGGTTCCCGCCTTCGCGGGAACGACGGGGAAATTGTCATGCGTTTGGGTATTCCTCGACAGCACGGCGGAATACGGGGTTTTCTGCACCGCAGCATGACCACTGTAACAATTTAGGTACACACTCACGTCGCACCGCGCCGCCAGAGCGCGGGCTTGCCCCGACGTGAGCCGATGACACCCTACCTTTCGATCGAAGATCTATCCGTTTCCTACGGTGGCACGCGGGTGCTCGACCGCGTGAGCCTGAGTGTCGCCCGCGGTGAGATGATCGCACTGCTCGGCAGCTCCGGCTGCGGCAAGACCACGTTGTTGCGCTCGATCGCAGGCTTCGTCATTCCGGATGAAGGCGTCATCCGCGTGGCCGGCGAGGACATCACGCGGCTGCCGCCCGAAAAACGCGCGACCGCCATGATGTTCCAGTCGTATGCGTTGTGGCCGCACATGACGGTCGCCGGCAATATCGGCTATGGTCTCAGGATGCGCGGCTGGAAGAGCGACGCCATCGCGGCGCGCGTTGCGGAGATGCTGAAGCTTCTGCAACTCGAAGGCTTCACGCAACGGCCCGTGACGCAGCTGTCCGGCGGCCAGCGTCAGCGTGTCGCGCTCGGTCGCGCGCTGGCGGTCGATCCGCATCTGCTGCTGCTCGACGAGCCGATGTCGAACCTCGATTACAAAGTGCGGCTCGAGCTGCGCCACGAATTGCGCGCGCTGCAGCGGCGCATCGGCATCACCGCCGTCTACGTCACGCACGATCGCGAGGAAGCGCTGACACTCGCGGATCGGATCGCGGTGATCGACGCCGGGCGCATCATCCAGATCGGGGCGCCCGAGGAAATCTTTCACCGGCCGGAGAGCGCGTTCGTCGCCGGCTTCATGGGCGCCGACAATGCGCTCGATCTCATTCGCACCGCCGCTGGTTCGCTGGCGGCAGCGGTCGCGGGCACGCCGGCGGCAGGGCGGCTGCGCGCACATTTTCGCAGTGACGCGGCGACACTCGCCAGCGAAGCGTCGGGCCATGCCGCCGACGCATTGGTGTTGGCGGGCGTCGTCGCGCAATCGGTGTATGTCGGCCACGGCTATCGCTATCGCGTGCGCACCGACGGCGCCGAGGTATGGGTCCAAGCCCCGGAGCGCGTCGCGGAAGGGACGGCGGCCACCGTCGTCGTTCCGCGCGAGGCGCTTTTGCTGTTTCCAAGTAGCATCCCCTAGGAGATCGCAATGAAATTCCGTACGTTGTTTCCATTGGGCTCCCTCGCCGCGGCGCTGGCCGTGTCCGGAGTCGTCACGGCGCAGACGCTCAACGTCGTCACCGCCGGCGATCAGAACATGGTCGACTACGTCAACAACTACCTGGGGCCGAAGTTCGAGGCGATGAATCCGGGCGTGAAAGTGCGCGCGGTCGGCACCGGTCCCGGCGACGGCGGATCGCAAAAGATCTACGAAAAGCTTTCGGCGCAACAAAAAGCGGGATCGGCGTCGTGGGATACCGACGTCGCCGTCGTCCACCAGCGCGGCGCCGCGACGATGGTCAAGGAAAGTTTGCTGATGCCGTATCGCAATGACATCGCGGCCGGCAAGCTCGTTTCGCGCGACACGGCGAAGAATGCACTCGGCGCCAACGTCGACGGTTACGTGTTGCCGATGTTCCACAGCCAGATCGCATTCGCGTACAACCCCGATCTCGTCAAGAGCCCGCCGAAGTCGTACGCGGAGCTTGCCGAATGGGTGAAGAAGAATCCGAAGCAGTTTGGCTACAACGGCGTGAAGGGCGGCATGTCCGGCGTGGGCTTCGTGATGGGCTGGGTGGGCGCCAACAGCGGTCTCGGCGAAAAGCTGGAGAAGGGCCCGTATTCGGCGGCTGACAAGGCAACCATCGACAAGTCGCTCGCAAGCCTCAAGGACTTCAACCAGAACGTTGTGATGACGCCGGGCAACGCGGGCACGCTGGACATGCTGAACCGCGGTGAGATCGCGATGGGTCCGGTGTGGGTCGACATGTTCTACACTTGGCAGGGCGACGGCAAAATGAGCCCGAAGATCAAGCTCGCGCTGGCGTCGCCCGGTCTGCCTGGCCAGCCGATGTACTACGTGATCCCCGCCAAGGCGGCCAACGCGGCGATCGCGAAGAAGTTCGTCGACTTCGCCGAGAGTCCCGAAATCCAGGCCCAAGGCATCGTCAAGCAGTTCAACTGGTATCCGGGGATCGACCCGCAACACGTGCAGGCGAAGCTCACGCCCGCCGAATGGAACAAGCTCTTCGTCGACATCACGCCGGCGGACCTCGCGAAGAACGGCCGGCCGTTCCCGTTGTCGGATTACTTCACCGACATCGTGGAAGGATATGAACGCGTCGTTTTGAAATGAAGTTGCCGTCGTTCCCGCGAAGGCGGGAACCTAGAGTCGTTGAGCGGAAGCCGCTGGATCCCCGCCTTCGCGGGGATGACGATGCGCGCGTAGCGTGACTGAAGCGAAATCAACCATCGGGAGCTGGCGCGCCTACGCACTCGTCGCTCCCGCGCTGGCGGTGATCGCCGCTTTTTTCGTATTACCGCTCATCCTGTCGGCGGTGCTTGCCTTTCGCAGCAAAGGCGGCGACTTCACGTTCGAGCATTTCGAAAAGGCCTGGGACCTTTATCGGACCGACCTTTTTTTCACGGTCGGCATCGTGGCACTGGCCACCGTGCTCATCGCACTCGTCGCGATTGCGATTGCCGGCTATCTGACGCTCGGTGAAAATCCACGCGCAGTGGCGATCTTGCGCTGGCTGTATCGGTGGCCGCTGTTCATCCCGTTCATCGTCACGGGGCAGGTGATGCGGACGTTCCTCGCCAAGAACGGCATGCTCAATCACGTGCTCATTGGTTCAGGACTGATCGAGCCGCTGTCCGCACAGAGCATGCTCGACTGGCGCGGCATCGTCATCGCCTTCGTGTGGAAGCAGGCACCGTTCGTCACGCTATTGCTGGCCGGCGCGATGGCGTCGCTCGAAACGCAGCATATCGAGGCAGCGCGCAACCTTGGTGCGCCGCGTTTGCGCGTGCTCATAGGACCGCCACGCTTGCGGCTGCCGCCGCTGCGCTGCCCCCCGAGAGGGCCGAGTGCCGCGGCTCCATGCCGGCCTGCGCCGGCATGGACGGCGCGAGGAGGCGTTGCGTC
>Ga0184632_10000382_pt1 | contig 17197 bp, 17 predicted proteins | sample PLM31_50_b1_FD_133153 | JGI IMG/M metagenome (GOLD analysis project Ga0184632, IMG submission 133153) | Groundwater sediment microbial communities from an aquifer in East River, Colorado, USA - PLM3-1_50_b1 | ecosystem: Environmental > Terrestrial > Soil > Riparian zone | place: USA: East... | reverse complement strand
TGGACGTCGTGAGGCAAGGACGCAGGTAGCCCCCATATCCGCAGCGATATGGGGGCGACTGAGGACGCAGCATCAGGGCGTCCAGCGCCGCACAGCGACATGGCCGCTCATGGCGTCATGAGCTCCACAGAATCGTGGGGAGGGGGGCGGCTGCCCCGACCGGTGGGGGTCGAGATCGTGCCGCGCGCCCGTCCGAGAGGACGAGCGCGCGGCTCCCTTCCCCTCTCCCCATATCTCCTTGTAGTCACGCATAAGGGGGATGCAATCCCTCGATCGAGGTACCCCTCTCGATTCGAGGAAGCATCCCTCGATCGAGGGACGAAACGGCGGCGGGGCCAGGCTTCGAGCCTGGCCCCGCTTGGAGGGACTATGCGCGAGGACCTTCGAAGTCCGGCGGCCCGCGAGGTGAGATGCCGCCCGGCCAGAGCCCTGGACGGAAGTGTCGGCCGGTTCCGCGATGCTCGCCGTTGACGAGCGCCTCGACTCGGTCGGGGAGCGCCGCCTTCAGCTCCGCGGCTTGCTCCTTCGAGAGCCTGCCGGCGGCAACCGCCTCGTCGATCCTCTTCTCGCCGGCGGTGACCAGTGCCTTCGTGAGACCGTCGACCGACTTGCCCCGATCCTTGGCGATCTCGGCGAGCGTGGCGTTGTCGAGCCGTTCTCGGAGCTCAGCCGCCGTGAGGCCCAGATACTCCGCGGCCGCCTCGAGGCTCCCGACGTGGCCGAAGTGCCCGAAGCGTGGGCCGAAGTGCCCGAAGTCCGGGCCGAAGTGCCCGAAGTCCGGGCCGAAGCCGCCGAGCAGCGGGACGTCGCCACTCGACTCGAGCCGCTCCTTGAGAGCGTCGGCCTGCTCCTCGGTGATCCTCCCCGCTTCGACCGCGGCGTCGATGCGATTCTCGAGGGCTTGCTTCAGGGCGTCGGACAGTGCGTCCGGATCGACCCCGAGCTGCCGAGCGGCGTCCTCGATGACTGCCTTGCGCTCCTCGCTGGGAGACCACGCCCCCGAGGCTGCGATCGCGCCTGCGGCGCCCAGCCCGACGAGGACTGCCGCGACTGCGGCACCGCCGACCACGAACCTGACGTTTCTACGTGTCGTCATGAGTCCCATCACAGCAACCTCGTCTAAGAGAGCGCTGAGAGCCTCCTAAGAAGATGCGAAGCCGGACGCGCCCACCGGAGTGGCGACGCCGGGCCCGGAGGACTTCGGCCTGCGCCCGGTCGAACCCGGTCGAGAGTGCGTTGACCATCACGACAAGACCGACACCGAGGGCGAGCCCGAGTGCGGTGAGAACCGTGCGGCCGCTCCGACGGCGAAGCTCCGCGAGCATGTACGCAAGGAACATGGCCGGGAGCGAACCAGCACGCCCTGAGAGCCCCGTGAGAAGCCGGTAAGAAGTATCTAAGACGCGCTGCCGACGGCCACGCCGAGGTCCAGCACCATCCGTGTCCCGCCACCTTCGGCCGACTCGGCCGTGATCTCCGCGCCGTGCGCCTCGGCGACCTGCCGCACGATCGCCAGTCCCAACCCCGAGCCCGGCATGCCGCGAGCGGTGCGAGCTCTGTAGAAGCGGTCGAAGACGTACGGAAGATCCTCGTCGGGGATGCCGGGACCGTGGTCGCGAACAGCCACCCGGCCGTCCCGGACCGCGACCTCGACCTCCGCGCCGGGCGGGCTCCACTTCGCGGCGTTGTCGAGCAGGTTCGTGACAGCACGCTCGATCGTCGCGGGGACCCCGTGCACGATCGACTCCTCGAGGTCGGTCGAATACACCACGGCCGGCCGATGGCGCCGAGCCCGCTCTACCGCCTCGGCGACGAGGAGGTCGAGCCTGATGTCCTCGCGCTCGGCGGTCTGCTGCTCGGCGCGAGCCAGCTCGATGAGCTCGGCGATCAAGGTCGTCATCTCGCCGAGCTGCTCGACGACGTCGGTCAGGAGTCGGCTTCGCTCACCGGCCGGAAGCGCCCGGTCGCTCGCGAGCACCTCGATGTTCGTCCGCACGCTCGTGAGCGGCGTGCGGAGCTCGTGCGAGGCATCGGCGACGAGCTGGCGTTGTGCACGCGTCGATTCCTCGAGTGCCGCAAGCATCGTGTTGAAGCTCGCCGCGAGACGGCTGAGCTCGTCGCGACCGCTCACGTCGATGCGCTCCGAGAGATCGCCCGTCTCCGTCACGCGCTCCGCCGTTTCGGTCAGCTTCTTGACCGGGCTGAGAGCCGCCCGCGCAACCACGAGGCCGAGACCGGCGGCGATGACGACTCCGGCGGCCGTGATCAGAAGCAGAAAGAGCCCGATCCGCTCGAGAGATCTGTTCGCTTCGGTGAGCGGTCGCGCCACCTGGACGGCCGTGTTCGGCCCATATGCGAAGGTGAAGACGCGAAGCGCCGTGCCGTCGACGTCGACGTCCTTCCAGAACGCGGAGCTCCCGTCGCCCGCGACAGCGAGCACATCGTCGTCGACCGGCAGCTGCAGATCCTGGCGGGGCGGCACGATCACCTCGCCGTCCGATCGCACGAGCTGGACGTAGCCGCGCGCCTCGCCGAACTCGGGCCGGACGGCGAGGAACGAACCTCCCGGCGCCTCGAATACTCCGAGCGGGTGTCGTGAGATCTCGGCCGCGTGTTCCTCGAGCGCGTCGTCGACGGGTGCGCGCACCTGCTCGCGCGCGACGACGTAGACGAGAACCGACGCAAGGGCAACCGTCAACGCGACCGCTGCAGCGGCCGAAACGGCGATCCGCGCGCGGAACGTCATTTGCCGGCTCCTGTCACGGCTCTCGAAGGGCGTAACCCACACCGCGCACGGTGTGGATGAGGCGAATGCCCCCGCCCTCCTCCGTCTTGCGACGGAGGTATCCGATGTAGACGTCGAGCGAGTTCGACGTCGGGCCGAAGTCGTACCCCCAGACGCGCTCGAAGATGATCGATCGCGTCAAGACCTGGCGCGCATTACGTAGGAACAGCTCGAGCAACGAGAATTCGGTGCGGGTCAGCTCGATCGGGCGCCCGGAGCGGGTCACCTCACGTGTGCCAAGATCGAGCTCGAGATCGGCGAAGCGGAGGACGTCCCGGCCGTCCTCGCCGTTCCCGGCACGACGCAGCAGGGCGCGGAGGCGAGCGAGCAGCTCGGCGAGAGCGAAGGGCTTCGCGAGATAGTCGTCGGCACCGGCGTCGAGCCCGGCGACTCGGCTGTCCACTTCCGCCCGTGCGGTGAGCATGAGAACCGGCACCCGGACGCCCTCCGCGCGCAGTCGACGGCAGGCCTCGAGCCCGTCGATTCCGGGCATGAGCACGTCCAGGACGATCGCGTCGACGGGTGGGGCGAGCCCGAGTCGTTCGATCGCCTCTTCTCCGTCCGACGCCAGCTCGATCTCGTACCCCTCGAGCTCGAGCGCGCGCCGAAGGGACTCACGCACGGCGCGTTCGTCGTCCACGACGAGGATCTTCATCGCCGCATTGTGCGCGCTGCCCCGAGGCCGGAATGGGAGTCTTAGCGAGTTCTTAGCCGCGTCTCAGCTCTCGCTCACCCGCGGACGCTTCGTTTCCGACACACTCATGGAACGAAAGGACACGATGGACTCCCGCCCGACTCGCATATCACTCATCATCGCCGGCCTCGTCGCTGCGCTCGCGCTCGGCATCGGTCTCGGAGCCGCCGCGTTCGCCGTGCTCGGAGACGAGCCGACCACCGTCGTTCGCCAGGTCACGGTCGGCAGCTCCGAGCCCGCGGCGGCGGGCGACGCCCTCACCATCGGGGAGATCTACCCTCGAGCGTCGAAAGCCGTCGTCGAGATCTCGGCGACATCGGGCGGCTCCTCATTGGACGATCCCGCCAGGCGTGCCCAAGGATCCGGTTTCGTCTTCGACCGCAGCGGCCACATCGTGACGAACCATCACGTGGTCGCCGACGGGGGCTCGATCTCGGTCAGCCTCTGGAACGGAAGGACGTTCGACGCGGTGCTCGTCGGCGCTGACCCCTCGACGGATCTCGCGGTGGTACGGATCGACGCGCCACAGTCGCTGCTCACACCTCTCGGTCTCGCGGACTCGAGCGAGGTCGCGGTCGGAGATGCGGTACTCGCCATCGGGAGCCCGTTCGGACTCGAGGGAACCGTCACGAGCGGGATCGTCAGTGCACTGCACCGGCAGATGACCGCCCCGAACAACTTCACGATCAACGACACGATCCAGACGGATGCCGCGATCAACCACGGCAACTCGGGCGGGCCGCTGCTCGACCGAAAGGGACGTGTCATCGGCGTCAACGCGCAGATCGAGAGCGACTCCGGCGGCTCGGACGGCGTCGGCTTCGCGATTCCGTCGAGCACGGTCCGCTCGATCGTCCGCCAGCTCATCGAGAGCGGCGAGGTACAGCACGCCTACCTCGGAATCGAGATGGTCGCGGTACCCGGCGGAGTCGCAGTCACCCGGGTACGGAGCGGCACTCCGGCAGAGCAGGCCACCCTTCGCGCCGCGACGTCGACAGAGACGGTGGACGGCCAGGAGCGACCAACGGGCGGTGACGTCATCGTCGCGTTCGCCGGGAAGGATGTGACCTCCGCCGCCGCTCTGCAGAGCGCCGTCGATGCCATGCGGCCCGGTGACCGGGTGACGATCACGATCCTGCGCGACGGCAAGCGCCAGACGGTCGACGTGACGCTCGCGACGAGACCGTCGTGAGGCGATAGTCCCCGCCGCGGAGCTCTCGAGGCTCGCCCGCGGTCGGCTCCAGAGCCCAACCGCGTGGGAGTGAAGCCAAGCCGAAGGAATGCCTGGTGCCTGGCTGAAGCCAGGCACCAGGCGGGATCAGGACGGAGTCACCCTGTAGGAGTCGAAGACCGCGTCGAGGTTCCGTAGGGCGGTGAGGAGCGAGCGAAGCTCCTTCACCTCTCCCACTTCGGCGGTGTACCAGTTGCGCGCCATCCCGTCCTCGACGACGCCGCCGTAGGAGACGATGTTCGCGCCGTGCTCGGCGAACGTCCGCGCCACGTCCTCGAGTAGACGCGCGCGGTCCCAGGCGTCGACCGCGATCTGGACGAGAAAGCCGGACGAGGCTCCCCCCTCCCACTCCACCGGGGTGAAGCGCTCCGGATTGCGCTTGAGCGCCCGCACGTTCGGGCAGTCCTCGCGGTGGACGGTGATTCCTCGCCCCATCGAGATGTAACCGACGATGGCGTCGCCGGGAACCGGCGTGCAGCACTTGGCGAGCCTGACGAGCACGTCTTCGACCCCGAGGACGCGTATCCCGACGCGGTCGCTCGAAACGGCCGTCTTGGCCCTGGCGGGCTTGGTCGTGACGGCGGGCTCAGCGACGCCTTCATCCGTCTTCAGTCGCTGGAGGACCTTGTTCACGATCTGGGCCGGTGGCAGCTTTCCTGCACCGAGCGCGACGTAGAAGTCCTCCGCCTTCTTGAAGCCCGTCTCGCGGATCACCTGCGCGAGGACGCTCGAGCCCTGGAGCTTCCGATACGGGAGCTTCTGCGCCTTCAGCGCCTGGTCGAGGAGCTCGCGACCTTTCGCCTCGGTCTCTCCACGCGTCTCGCGCTGGTACCACTGACGGATCTTGTTTCGCGCGCGCGAGGACTTGACGACCGCGAGCCAGTCCCTCGACGGGCCGCGACCTGACTTCGTCGTCAGAATCTCGACGAAGTCCCCGCTCGTGAGCCGGTAGTGGAGCGGAACGATGCGCCCGTTCACCTTTGCGCCGACAGTGCGGTGTCCGACGTCCGTGTGGACGGCATACGCGAAGTCGATCGGCGTCGCGCCAGAGGGAAGCACCTTCACCTCTCCCTTCGGGGTGAAGACGTAGACCTCGTCGTCGAAGAGATCCGTGCGCAGGCTGCGCATGTACTCGCCCGGATCCTGCTCGTCCGACTGCCAGACCATGAGCGACTTGACCCAGGTGAGCCATTCGTCGTCTGCCTTGGACGCCCGGCCGCGCTTGTAGAGCCAGTGAGCGGCAACTCCGTACTCGGCCTCCTCGTGCATGTCGCGCGTGCGGACCTGGATCTCGAGCGGCTTCCCCTCGGGTCCGATGACCGTGGTGTGCAACGAGCGGTAGCGGTTCAGCTTGGGCATGGCGATGAAGTCCTTGAACCGCCCCGGCATCGGCTTCCAGAGCGAGTGGACGAGCCCGAGCGCCGCGTAGCAGTCGCGAGTTCCCTCTTCCGCCGAGCGTTCGCAGATGACCCGAAGCGCGGTCAGGTCGTAGATCTCGTTGAACTCGCGGCCGCGCTTGGCCATCTTGTCGTAGATCGAGTAGAGGTGCTTCGCGCGCCCGGTGATGTCCGCCGGAACGTCCGCCTTGTGCAGCTCGAGGCCGAGAATCTCCCCGGCTTTGTCGGCCTGGGCCTCACGGTCCGCTCGCTGGTCGGCGACCATGGCCTTGATCTCGGCGTACTTTCGCGGATGGAGCGTCTGGAACGCCAGGTCCTCGAGCTCCCACTTGAGGGCGTGGATACCGAGGCGGTGTGCGAGCGGCGCGTAGACCTCGAGCGTCTCGCGCGCCTTCTGGGCCTGCTTCTGCTTGCCGAGGTACTCGATCGTCCGCATGTTGTGCAGGCGGTCCGCGAGCTTGATGAGGATGACGCGCACGTCGTGCGCCATCGCGACGATCATCTTCCGGTAGTTCTCGGCCTCGGCCTGCTCGCGGCTCTGGAAGCTGATACGGGTCAGCTTCGTGACGCCCTCGACGAGCAGCGCAATGTCGACACCGAACTCGGCGCGAAGCTCGTCGGGGTCCGCCCCCGTGTCCTCCACGACGTCGTGGAGGAGCGCGGCAGCGATCGTCTGCTCGTCGAGGCGGAGCTCCGCGCACACGCGCGCGACGCCGAGCGGGTGGTGGATGAACTCCTCGCCGGAACGGCGTGTCTGCCCGGCGTGGGCACGCTCCGCAAACTCGAACGCGCGCCGCACGAGATCCTTGTCGACGTCCGGGTTGTACGCCCCGACCTCGGCGATCAGCTCCTCGACGAGGTCCTCGTGATGGCGTTTCGCATCGAGGACGCTCATCTGATCAGTGTACGCGGCTCCCGCCTGGCGGAAGGACGAGCCGGCCCGGCACCGAAGTCCAGTCTTCCATGCGTACGTTCAGACGATGGCTTGAGCAACGTCGCGCGCGGCGGCTCGCGGTCGCGATGCGCGACGCGCTCCTCGCGCGCCAGATCTGAATCCGCTGAGGCGCGGCTTCAGGTCGCCCCTTCGCGGCTACCCCGCCGCGCCTCACGTCAGGCAGCCTCGGGCCAGGCGGCGCCTTCGAGGAGGGCTCGGAAGGACTCCGATTCGAGGAGTTGCCGACGCCGCCCGCGGTCGCCGTCACTGTCGAGTCCGAGCTCCTCGAAGATACGGCGTGCCTCCGGGGTCCAGGACTTCTCGCCCGTGCGCCAGAGCTCGGCGAGGGCGGCTCGCTGCTCCTCGTACCCCTCGGGCGTGTCGAAGATGCGCCGCACCACGAGCTGCGGCGAGACGGTTCCGTTCCAGTGGTTCTCCTTGAGCCGACAGGCGACGTCGAAGAGACCTTCGGCACGTAGCCGGTCGAGTTGCCCGCCCTGACCGAAGGCGATCGCGGTCCCTGCATCGCGTCCGTGCTGACGAACACGGAATCGCAGGTGTTTGCCCTCGCCCACCGTCGAGGGCGTCACCGGCTGCGTGGCCGGGACGAGGAGAGTGACATCAGGGTTCCCGAGCCCGAACGGCGCGAGGCGCTCGAGCTCCTGCGCGAGCTCGAGCGTGAGGTCCGCGGCCGAGACGACCGCGTCGACCAGCGTCAGCTCATGGAGGTCCTCCGGCGCGAGGTGCGCGTCCGCGTACGCGGCAAAGGCCTCGGCGAACGCATCGACGCGTGACGGATCGATCGACAGCCCCGCCGCAGCGCGGTGGCCGCCGTACCGTTCCAGATGTTCCGAGCACGCACCCAGCGCCGCGTGCAGGTCGAATCGCGCAAGGGAGCGCCCTGAGCCCTTGCACCCGTCATGGGAGCCCGCAACGAGGACGACCGGCCGATGAAACCGCTCGACGAGCCTCGCGGCGACGATGCCGATCACGCCTTCGTGCCAGTCCTCGCGCCAGAGGACGTAGCCACGGCGGCGTCGACTCCGCTCCGGCATCGACTCCACGAGCGCAGTCGCCTCGCGGAGGATGCGATCCTCGACGCCCTGGCGCTCACGGTTCAGGTCCTCGAGCTCCCCGGCCAGGCGCTTCGCCTCCTCCACGTCCTCCGTCAGCACGAGCTCGAGTGCGACGTCGGGCCGACATAGTCGGCCGGCGGCGTTGATGCGTGGCGCCAGCCTGAACCCCACCGCCCCTGAGTCGACCGCTGCCGGATCGACGCGCGCGGCCCGCATGAGCGCCTGTAGCCCCAGCCGACTCGTGCCGGCGAGCGTGCGGAGCCCGGCGGACGCGAGCGCGCGGTTCTCGTCGACGAGCGGGACGACGTCTGCGATCGTCGCAAGCGCGACGAGATCGAGATGGCGGCGCACCGCCGGATGGTCGGAGCCGAGCAGGGCTTCGCCGAGCTTGTGCACGACCCCGGTGCCGCACAGCTCCGGGAAGGGGTAGGACGATGGCCGCGTCGAGACGATGGGGCAGTCGGGAAGTGACTCGCCGGGCCGGTGGTGATCCGTCACGACGACCTCGAGCCCACGTGCCCGAGCGGCGGCGATCTCGTCCACGGCGGTGATCCCGCAGTCCACGGTGAGCACGAGCCCGACGCCCTCGTCGGCGAGTCGCTCGAGGGTGTCGCCCGAGACACCGTAGCCTTCCTCGAACCGGCTCGGAAGATGCCAATTGACGTCCGCGCCGAGCTCGCGGAGGAGGAGCACGGCGAGCGCGGTCGCACAGATGCCGTCGACGTCGTAGTCGCCGTGCACACAGATGCGTGCCCCGCGCTCCACGGCCGCTCGGATCCGTTCCACGGCGGTCGCCATGTCGCCGAGAAGGAGGGGATCGTGCCCGGGGAGCTCGGCATCCAGGAAACGCCGAGCGTCGTTCGGATCGTCGTAGCCGCGGCGCACGAGCACGGCCGCCGTGACGTCGCTGATGCCGAGTTCGCGCTCGAGCGAAGCCGCTGCTTCAGTGTCGAAGGAGGTGATCGACCAAGCGCCCGTCACGCGAAGGACGGTACGGGCGCGACCGGACAGTCCTAGCGCTCCTAAGCAATGAGCCGACCACGTCGACGATCATTGCGTTAGAAGCTCTTTTGTGGTCGCTCAGCTTCCGCCCCGCCTTCGAATCGAGTCGGCGACGACCTTCACCCAGAGCAGCACGAGCCCTACGGTGACCCCGACGACCACGACTGCGACGGGCGTGACAAATGCCATCTGCTCGAGCGAGTACTTCGTCACGGCTGCGCCAGCGAGCCACACGGCGAGAACCACGATCGCCATCACCGCCCAGAGTCGTCGGTCGTTCACGTCACCAAGCCTAGATACCCTGACCGCGATGCTGGCTGCCAACTACCGCTCGGGCGACGACTTCGTCGTCGAGTTTCTCGGCCATCGGTTCGAGTTCAGCGCGCAGGACTTCGAGGAACGGGTCACCGCCGCCGGCGTGAGGCTCGGCCTGATTGGGACGAACGACCTCGACGACGAGGAGGCCGCAGATCTCGTCGAGCTCGTCGCCGACGGGCGCATCGTCGATCCGCGGAGCGGCCTCGGGCTCTACCTCGTCCGGCACTGGGAACGGCTATCGCTCGTCGGCGGAGAGTCGCTCGTCTACTGGCTGCGGAAGCTCGTCTTCAGGGGAGCCTGGCTCGACCATCGGGTCAAGGAGGGTCTCCTCGACGTGTCGTGGATCGAGAACACCGGCGACTTCGGATACGCGGAGCCACAGGGGGGCCGGACGCTCCTCGAGCTCGCGCCCGTACCCTCCTGGCACGAGTTGCAGTACAGAGGCTGAGTCCCGCCCCGACAGGCGATGTTCAGTCCATCGTCGTGAAGCCGAACGGGCGCGTCGGGTCGGGCGCCGAGATCTCGATGGAGCGAACTGCGCCGATCGGCACGATGACGTGCCGCGGCTCCTCGCCCTCGGCACGATGCGGCGCAAAGGAGAAGAAGCCGAAGCCCGGCTCCGCGGTCGCCGTCGCGAGGACGTGCCGCGAGCCGTCGGCGAGCTCGACGCACACCTCCGCCGATTCGAGCCCGTGCTCCTGCGTGAAGGCGGAGATCATGCGCGCAAGCCGAGCCACGAACTCGTCGAGCGGGCCGGCCATTCCCGGAGTCCAGATGTGCGTCGTCACGGCGAGTTGTCTCTTCGGGAAGTCCGGTGCCCGTTCGTCGGCGAGAACCGAGCAGGCCCGGGGAGCAGGCACGTGCGCGCAGGGAGGCCGCATACAAAGGTATGTGGCCGACCGAGGACGACGGCATGCGAAGAGTTCGCAACCGCGCGAAGGGGTGGCGTACTTCCCGGAGCGACCACTAGAACAGGCCGTTGGCCGGTGCCGGCACACCCAAGTGCTCGCGGCCGAGAGCAGTGATCGTCCGGCCCCGGGGCGTCCGTTGGAGGAAGCCGAGCTGGAGGAGATACGGCTCGTACACGTCCTCGATCGTGTCCGGCTCCTCTCCGAGCGAAACCGCGAGCGTCGAGAGACCCACGGGGCCGCCGCCGAACTTGTGGGCCACGGCCGCGAGCAGGTCGCGATCCGTGCGCTCGAGGCCGGCCTCGTCGACCTCCAGCAGCTCGAGCGCCTCTCTCGCGATGTCGAGGGTGACCGCGCCCGCGTGGCGGACCTGGGCAACGTCTCGAATCCGGCGAAGAATGCGGTTCGCGACCCGGGGGGTTCCGCGAGCTCGTCGTGCGATCTCGTCAGCGGCGCCGGCGTCGATCTCGACGCCGAGGATCCCCGCCGAGCGGCGCACGATCGACGTGAGCTCCTCTCGCTCGTAATACCCGAGCCGGAAGGTCATCCCGAAACGGTCGCGGAGCGGCGTCGTGAGCAGACCGGTGCGGGTCGTCGCCCCCACGAGCGTGAAGGCCGGGAGATCGAGAGTCAGCGTTCGCGCCCCGGCGCCCTGTCCGACGACGATGTCGAGCCTGAAGTCCTCGAGGGCCGGGTACAGGATCTCCTCGATGGCGCGGTTCACCCGGTGGATCTCGTCCACGAAGAGGACATCGCGCGGCTCGAGGCTGGTGAGGATCGCAGCCATGTCCCCCTTGCGCTCGAGGGCAGGCCCCGCGACGGTGCGGATGCCGACGCCGAGCTCCTCGCGGATGATCGTCGCGAGCGTCGTCTTGCCGAGCCCCGGAGGCCCTACGAGGAGGACGTGATCCAGAGCATCTCCACGCCCCTTGGCCGCCTCGAGCGCGATGTCCAGCTGCTCCTTGACCCGCTCCTGCCCGACGAAGTCGTCGAGGCGACGGGGGCGGAGCGACTGCTCGACCTCCTCCTCGTCGTCCCGTAGGACGGGTGCGAGGAACTGGGTGCTCACGGGCCGATCTCCGGCACGTGAGCGTGGAGGGGTGTGGGGAAGGCGTGGAGCGCCTTGTCCGCGAAGCGGACCAGGGGAAGGGGTCTGGGGGAACCGGGAGGTTCCCCCAGCAGGTGGGCAAGACTCGACCTCATGGTTTCCCCCGTGAACGCGAGCTGAAGGCGAGCGTTGCTCACGCTGCGCTCCGGAGGGCTTCGCGCACTCGCTGCTCGGCCGGCAGGTCGGGATCGACCCGGGCGAGCGCGCGCTCGGCCTCGACGACCGAGTAGCCGAGCTCGACGAGCGCATCGCGCGCGACGAGCTCCCGCGGCGCTCCGGCCTCCACGCTCGAGTCGATTGCGCCGGCGATCGAATCCTTCAACTCGAGGACGATGCGCTCCGCGGTCTTCTTGCCGATCCCGGGGATCGCCTGGAAGCGTGTGGCGTCGCCGAGAGCGATCGCCCGCTGAAGATCCGCCGCCGGCGCGCTCGAAACGACCGCGAGGGCGACCTTCGGGCCGATCCCGCTGATGCCGAGGAGGTGAACGAAAAGCGCCCGCTCGCCGGTGTCTGCGAAGCCGTAGAGCTGAAGAGCGTCCTCGCGGACGTGGAGATACGTCTCGAGCGTCACCTCGGAGACGCCGTCAGCGCGACGGAGCGCGCTCGGAGTCGCGGCGACGAGGTACCCGACCCCGCCGACGTCGAGGACGAGCCCGTCGACCGTGCGCCCTGCGGGGGCTCCGCGCAGGCGCGAGATCACCGCGCCGCCTCGAGCAGAGGCGAGGCGAGCGCGTGGCAGATCGCCACGGCGAACGCGTCGGCCTCGTGGGAGGTGCTCGGCTCGGCCGCGAGGCCGAGGATGATCTTCACCATTCGTTGCATCTGCGCCTTCTCAGCTCGCCCGTACCCGCAGACCGTCTGCTTGACCCGCGCCGGGGCGTATTCGGCACATTCGACCCCGGCGGACGCGGCCGCGACGAGAACGGCGCCGCGCGCCTGACCGACGGAGAGCGCGATGCGGGCGTCGGCACCCACGTAGGACTCCTCGAGCGCGACGGCGTCCGGCGCGTGCTCCGCAATGAGATCCCGAACGCCCTCGAAGATCGTCCTGAGCCGCACGTCGAGCCGCTCCCGCGCGGACGTCCGCCAGCAACCGGACTCCACCGCCTGTAGGCGCCCGCCGCTTCCGTGGACGATCCCGTACCCGCACGCAGCCGTCCCTGGGTCGATGCCGAGGACTTTCACGTACAGAAGGTATGCGGGCCTTCGGACGTTCCTCTTTGTGCGCGCGATCAATCCCGATTCGGCCGCTTTCGCGGCCGGACACTCTTGTTCACATGGGCGGCAGCTAGCCGCTAGGGCAGTTCGTCTGCGCCCATGTCGAGAGCCGCTGCGACGCTTCCGAGACGCCCTGCTGGTCGAACGACGCGAGTGCGGCCTGCAGCTGTTGGAGCTGCTCGGCGCTAGGCGTCTGCCCTGCCTCGATGCCGATGTCCTTGATCTCGGCTGCGTACTCGGCGTAGGCCTCGGCCAGCACCTGGACGTCGGCCTTGATCTCGTCGGGAACCTTGGCTGCGAGCTCCTCGAAGGCGTTGGTCTCGTCCGAGGTAGCGCTCGTGCCCGTGAACGCCTGGCTGAAACTCGCTGCGGCGGCGACCAACGCAAGGCAGTCCTCGTCCGCGAACACGCCCGAAAGGTCCGTCGTGGTCCCGTCGGTGGTCGTCTCTTCGGTGGTCGTCTCTTCGGTCGACGTCTCCGTCGCGGTCGTATCGCCGGACGCTGACTCGTCGCCCCCGCCACAGCCGACGGCCACGACGGACAGGGCGAAGACCGCCAGGAACAGGCTCAACCAGCGCACCGGCCGAGCCTACCAGCGCCTCAGGCGAGATGCTCCGGGAAGAACCCGGCGGTCCGCGACCGCGGTAGTAGAGATTCCGCTCAGGCTACGACGGCCTCGAGCACAGCCTCCGGGATGTCGAAGTTCGCGTACACGTCCTGGACGTCCTCGGCCTCCTCGAGCCCCTCGACCAGGCGCACGAGCTTGCGCGCCGCGCTCTCGTCGCCGACGGCCACGGTCACCTTCGGCACCATCGCGAGCTCGGCGGACTCGAGCGCGAAGCCCGCACCTTCGACTGCGGCCCGTACGGGCGACAGCGCCTCCGGTGCGCACGCGACGACGAAGCTCGACCCGTCGAACTCGACATCGTCGGCTCCTGCGTCGGCCGCAGCGATGACAAGCGCATCCTCGTCGACACCGGTGGCGGGTACAACGATCACGCCCTTTCGCTCGAACTGCCAGGCGACGGCTCCCGTCGTTCCGAGGTTGCCGTCGTACTTCGCGAACAGGTGCCTGACCTCGGAGGCTGTGCGGTTTCGGTTGTCCGTAAGGGCCTCGACGAGGACCGCGACACCCTCGGGCCCGTACCCCTCGTAGACGACCGTCTCGAAGCTCGAGCCCTCCGCATCCGCGCCCGATCCCTTGGCGATCGCGCGCTCGATGTTGTCCTTGGGCATCGAGTACGAGCGAGCCTTCTCAATTGCGTTCTGGAGGGCGAGGTTGGCGGCCGGGTCAGGGCCACCGTCTTTCGCGGCGACGATGATCGCGCGCGAGAGCTTCGAGAAGAGCTGCCCGCGCTTCGCGTCGGCCGCCCCTTTCTTGTGCTTGATCGAGCTCCACTTAGAGTGGCCGGACACCTGCCACCTCATCGACGAGCTCGAGGAACCGCTCGTGCACGCGCGAATCCTCCGTCAGCTCCGGATGGAACGTCGCGAGCAGGAGGCGCCCGTCGCGAACGAGAACCGGCTCCCCGTCCAGCTCGCCGAGCACCTCGACGTCCGCTCCCACATCACGAATCCGCGGCGCGCGAATGAACACTCCGCGAAGGGGCTCGTCGTCACCGACGAGCTCGACATCGGCCTCGAAGCTCTTCACCTGCCGGCCGTAGGCGTTCCGATCGACCTCGAGGTCGGCGAGACCGAGGTGCGCCCGGTCGAGCACGATCATTCCGGCGCACGTCCCGAGGATCGGTGCCCGGAACCCACGAATCGCGTCCTCGAGGCCGTACAGACGCGCCAAGTGCATGATCGTCGTCGACTCCCCGCCGGGGATGACGAGCCCGTCCAGCCCTGCGAGATCCTCGGGCCACCGGACCTCGACGACATCGGCGCCCAGGCGACGCAGCACCTGCGCGTGCTCGCGGAAGGCACCTTGCAACGCCAGGACTCCGATCCGCGCTCGCCTCTCCATGGCCGTCAGTCTAGTTCGGAGCCTGTGCGAGCTACTCTCCCCGACCAGGGAAAGGTGGTTCTTACCAGCCGCGGAGCTCGAGTCGGTCGTCGTCCGAGAGCGAGCTCGCCGAGATACCGACCATCGGCTGGCCCAGCCCCGTCGAGACGTCGGCCAGGACCTTCGGATCGTCGAAATGCGTCGTTGCCTCGACGATCGCGCGCGCCCGCCGAGCGACGTCTTCGGCCCACCCCTCGCGGTCGACGAAGGGGTCGCGTCCCGACTTGAAGATGCCCGATCCGACGAAGACCCCGTCTGCGCCGAGCTGCATGCAGAGGGACGCATCGGCAGGGGTGGCGATGCCACCGGCGGTGAAGGTGACAACCGGCAGACGGCCGTGCTCCGAAACCCAGCGCAAGAGCTCGTACGGCGCCCGGTGTTCCTTCGCAGCGGAATGCAGCTCGTCCTCGCGCATCGCCTGCAGGCCGCGGATCGCGCCGAACACGGCCCGCATGTGCGTCACTGCGTTCACGATGTCTCCGGTGCCCGCCTCGCCCTTCGTCCTGATCATCGCGGCACCTTCCGAGATCCTTCGAAGCGCCTCGCCGAGATTCGTGGCGCCGCACACGAACGGGACGGTGAACGTCCACTTGTCGACGTGGTGCTGGACATCGGCCGGCGTCAGGACCTCCGACTCGTCGATGTAGTCGACCTCCAGCTCCTGCAGGATCTGAGCCTCGGCGAAGTGCCCGATCCGGCACTTCGCCATCACCGGGATCGAGACGGCGGCCTGAATCTCCTTGATCCGCTGAGGATCGCTCATGCGGGCGACGCCTCCCTCCGCGCGGATGTCGGCCGGAACGCGCTCGAGCGCCATCACCGCGCAGGCTCCCGCGTCCTCGGCGATTTGCGCCTGCTCGGCGTCGACGACGTCCATGATGACGCCGCCCTTCAGCATCTCCGCGAGCCCGGTCTTCACCCTGAGCGTGCCGTACTCGGCCATGCGCCCAGTGTAGATGGTCGAGCCAGCGCACAGGTTTCCAGAGTCCCTGTGGAAAGCAGCGACGGAGTTTGTCGAAATTGCGCCTTTCAGGTGTGGAAATTTCGGGGAAAACACCACGGATCTCGCGCGATGTGGCAGAGATACCAACTACCGGCGCTCTCGTCTCCCCGCAGGCAGATAGGCCTGGCTCCGACGTTGCGCCGCTCCAGTGAGGGGCCCGCCCACCCGGGCCCCTTGCTTTGTACGAAGAGCGCAACGATCACGCCGGGGGGCGCCACTGAAAAGCCCCGCAGATGCGGGGCTTTTCGGTACTCGCTAATCGGTCTTCGCTACGGGATTCAGACCTCCGCCAGGGTCATGTCGGGCTGCGCCACGATCCGGATGTACGGCTTGGGCGACTCCCAGCCGTCGGGCCAGATCTCCTTCGCCTCGTCGTTCGAGACCGAGCCGGCGATGATGACGTCCTCGCCCTGCTTCCAGTTGACCGGCGTCGAAACGCGATGCGTCGCGGTCAGCTGCAGCGAGTCGAGCACGCGCAGCACCTCGTCGAAGTTGCGGCCGGTCGTCATCGGATAGACGAGGATGAGCTTGACCTTCTTGTCCGGCCCCACGACGAAGACGTTGCGCACCGTCTGGTTGTCCGCGGGGGTTCGATCGGCGGCTTCCCCACCGACCTCGGCAGGAAGCATCCCATAGAGCTTCGAGACGGCGAAATCGACATCGGCGATGATCGGGTAGTTGGGCGCATGACCCTGCGTCTCCTCGATGTCCTTGGCCCACCCCTCGTGGTCACCCGCGGAGTCGACCGAGACAGCGATGATCTTCACGCCCCGGCGGTCGAACTCCGGCTTGATCTTGGCCATGTAGCCGAGCTCAGTGGTGCATACGGGCGTGAAGTCCTTGGGGTGGGAGAAGAGCACCGCCCACTCGTCGCCGATCCAGTCGTGGAAGCCGATTTCGCCTTCCGTCGTCTGCGCCGTGAAGTCCGGCGCCGTGTCGTTGATCCTCAGGGCCATCTTCCTCCCTTTCCGGGGGCCGAAGCCCCACTCGTCCGGGCGCAAAGCGTTCCCTCGCACCCGAGTCAACCTGTCTGTGAGACGTCCGAACGCCCGTCGCCCTACCATTGTTCCACGCGTCGTACGGTTCGCGCGTTCGCGCGAGCCGGGGCACGCACCTCGGACTGGGGATCGTGCAAGAGCGCACCCGGGTCGATACGTGCACCTTGCTCTGCCCAGTTGCGGCACTGGCGGTCTTCGGCTTCGGCTTCGTCGTCGTGTACGGCTCGGTCCTGCAGTCCCGGCTCGACGGCAATCGAGAGCCGAACGAATCCGGCTGAGCCGGATGAGCCGGATGAGCCGGAGATGACCTGCCTTTCCCGCTGAACGGCCGCTTTCGCGATGACGTGCTCGAATGTCGTCAGGCCCGAGTGAGCTCCGGGCGGTAGAGGCGGATCGTGCATCTGTAGCCTCGCTCGGAGGATGCTGCCGGCGGGCTCGTGTAACACTCGGTTTCGCTCGTGGGGCGCGGGGTATCCATCGTGGAGTCGAGCGAAAGGAGTTCTGTCATGTACGCGCG